>Ga0307408_100002443_pt1 | contig 13053 bp, 6 predicted proteins | sample 322Cmetagenome_FD_202116 | JGI IMG/M metagenome (GOLD analysis project Ga0307408, IMG submission 202116) | Maize rhizosphere microbial communities from greenhouse at UC Davis, California, United States - 322HYB-C-3 | ecosystem: Host-associated > Plants > Roots > Rhizosphere > Soil | place: USA... | reverse complement strand
ATTTGGAGCGTTCCGTGTGGTGAGTTCATTCCCGGAAACGGCACTTACGGCTCCGGTCAGATTCACTTTCTTCTGCGTTCCATACCCCACCACAACAACCTCCTGTAAGGCCTTCGACTCTGCTTCCATCACCACATTAATGGTACTGCGCTTGTTTACAGGCACACGTTTAGCGTTAAAACCTATAAATGAAAATACAAGAACAGCATTATCAGGAGCTTTAATTGTGTAGTTTCCATCGGCATTGGTTGTGGTCGATATATTTGTCCCTTCAACTTTCACCGAAACGCCGGGCAAGGTACCCTGGGCATCACTCACTTTCCCTTTAATGATTATGTCGGCAAGCTTTCTCTCGGCTGCAACCAGCTCCTTTCCCACGTTCGCCAGTGCCACCTGACTTGAAGACAGAATAGTTGCCGCTACAAACAGGGTAACTTTTCTGTTGAGCGCATTCTGGTTTATAAATTTTAATAACATATTTGTTAGTTTTTAAATAGAACAAAGGGTAGATGCCTGTTCCGCCTCGGAAACGAACAAGAATTCTACAAGAATGGTGGTCAAAGCCCGCTGTGCGGGTGTTGACTTCTAATGTCTTTTAATAGATGGGATGGCCTATCATTTTCAATCTGAGATATTCTAGCAGCTTGTATACCGGGCACTTTAGGTCGATCAAACAGTGCTTTCCAGGATCTTCTTCGCTATAATAACAAATTTGTAACTTGTTTATTTTTAACTACTTGTAAATTATTATTATCATCTCGAAGAAGGAGACCACGATTAGCATTGTGTCCATTTGAAAAACAATTTATCATCTCAATAAATCCTAGAAAGTTTGCATATAAAGCGCTTTAAGATCCCTCCTTAGGTTATAATGACAAAGTTTTAACTTGTTCATTTATATGGATTTGAAAATCTGCGTTTTGTCATCTCGACGAAGGAGAGATCCTAGAAAGTTTGCATGTAAAGCGTTTTAGGATCCCTCCTTAGGTTATAATGACAAACTTGTAACTTACTTATTTTAAACCGCTTGCAAAGAGGCGTTTTGTCATCTCGACGTGAGGAGAGATCCTAGCGAGTTTGTATGCTAGGCGCTTTAGGATCTCTCCTTCGTCGAGATGACAAAGTTTTATAACCCGCTTTATCCTCATTGTCATCACTATATTTTTCTTTTTCAAGTTCGTCCACTCGGGATGACAAAGCGGGTTAACCTGTATTACGCCCGTTGTCATCAAATATTTTTCTTCTTCATTTGCTACACTCGGGATGACAAAGTTTTATAGCCCTCTTTACGCTCATTGTCATCAAATATTTTTCTTCTTTAAGTTGATCTGCTAGTTGACAAAGCGCCGCATTACGCTCATTGCCCTTATACTTCCATCTATAAATTGGTTGTCTTAATTTTTTGTCTTCATAGTATCTTAATTTTAGTTTCTAAATAGGTTCAATAGTGTAGGATTTCCCTTTTTCTGTTGGGAAATCAATCACATAAGTATTTCTAAGATTTAGTTCCGGCAGTTTTGCCTGCGCAGCTTTTTCATAGTTCTGTTTTTCCGGAGAAAAAATGAGGGGATTGGTGTTTTCTCCTGCGGCAGTCTTTGAGCTTACGCCCCTTACCCTCACCGGTACATTCGTTCTTAACCGACAATTGCCACCAGATCCTGAATAAATTACAGCCTTTGTTAATTTATTCGCTTTCCAATCAAGGTTTACCCTAAAATCGCCACGGGCACGGATTCCCTTGATAGAGCCGTTATCCCAAACATCTGGTAAGGCAGGAAGCAAATCAATTTCACCTTCATGACTTTGAAGAAGCATTTCCGTTATGCCTGCCGTACCGCCGAAATTTCCATCAATCTGAAAAGGAGGATGCGCATCAAACAGGTTCGGGTAAGTTCCACCGCCGCTCATTTGTTCGCGTTTTTCAACCGGGTCTATATAATTAAAGGCAGATTCCAGGATCTTATAAGCATGATTTCCATCCTTCAACCTCGCCCACCAGTTCATTTTCCAGGCCATTGACCAACCCGTGCTAACATCTCCCCGGTGAATGAGGGATTGCTTTGCTGCAGCCGCTAACTCTGGCGTTTTATAAACAGAAATCTGATTGCCAGGATAAAGGCCAAACAGATGAGAAATATGTCTGTGTGTATCTTTCGGGTCGTCCCAATCTTTATACCATTCCTGCATCTGGCCAAACTGCCCTATGTGGTAAGGATAAAGCTTTGCTTTGGCTGCTTCTAATCGCGTACGAAAATCAGCATCAACACCGAGAACTTTTGTAGAATTAATACAGGCATTAAACAACTCACGTATAATGGCAATATCCATGGTAGTTGCCATACTCAGCTGGTACTCTTTCCCTTTTATCTTGATGGTATTTTCAGGAGATGTAGAGGGATTGGTTACCAGGAACTTGCTTTCAGGATCTTCAATCAACCAGTTAAGCATGAATTGAGCGGCTCCTTTCATCAATGGATAACCCTCCTTACGAAGAAATTCTTTATCACAGGTAAACTGATAATGCTCCCAAACATGCGAACCCAACCACGCTCCTGCCATCGGCCAGGCCGACCATCTTGGCATTCCTTTCGGGTCCCAATCATAACCACCCGGAGGTGATGTTTTTGCCCAAAGGTCGGAGTTGTGATGTACTACCCAACCTTCGGAAATATTATAGTTTGTTTTAGCGGTTTTGGCTCCGTTAATGGCCAGCTCTTTCATAAAATCAAACAATGGCTGGTGCAGCTCTGAAAGATTTGCATTTTCGGCAAGCCAGTAATTCATTTCCGTATTAATGTTGGTGGTGTAATTACTACCCCATGGCGGCATTACGGCATCGTTCCAAATTCCCTGAAGATTTGTTGGCCTCGAACCAGGACGAGAGCTGGATATCATCAGATAACGCCCAAACTGGTAGTATAAAACCTGCAATCCTTTATCTCCATTGCGACTTTTGAAGGTCTTTAATCGTTCATCTGTAGGAAGTTTTACAGCTGCCTGATCAGCACCCAAACTAAACTGAACACGGTTAAATAAAGCCGAATAATCTGCAATATGGGCTTGTTTAAGCTGTTCGAAAGACTTAACAAAAGCATTATCAAGATTAGCTTTTGCTTCTATCGACGGATCTTTACCTTCAAAACCGGGTGATTTATCAAAGCCGTTAAAACTGCTTGCTTCGGTAAGATAAATGGTTACCGCATCGGCATTTTTTACGGATAAACTGTTTCCGGCAATGGAAGAATTTCCTCCTTCGGTTTTAACTTTTGCATGTATCTCAAAGGTCATACCTTCCCCGTTCGGGTTTTCATCATAAACAACCAAACCGGGCTCATACTCGCGATTAGCAACATGCTTCGGTGCTTTGCCTTTCAGAACGAGATAATCATTCGCTACGGCAGAGGTTTTATAACGTAGCTTGCTTAGTAAATCGGTGCTGAAACTAATTGCGCCTTTTTTATCGGCTGTAATTCTCACTATCATTAACTTATCGGGATGACTGATAAAGGTTTCGCGAACGTAGTTTATGCCATTTACTTTGTAACGAACTATAGAAATTGCATTATTGAGATTCAGATCACGATAGTAAGATACGGCAGAAGAATCCTTCAGGTTGAAATTGATCGCCAAGTCTCCTAATGGTAAATACCGGGCAGAATAAGGCCCCTGCATCTTTTTCCAAAGGGTAGCGGCCTTAATATAGTCACCATCAAACACCGCCTGACGAACTTTTGGCAATATCTCCGGCCCATCAGGATTATTGCCGGAATTAGGATAACCGGACCAAAGCGTGTTATCATTCAACTGAAAACGCTCTCTGTTAACCCGCCCAAACACCATAGCACCTGTTTTGCCATTACCCAAAGGCAAAGCTTCTTCCCAGGCAACCGCGGGCTTATTATACCACAACTTTAAATTTGCATCATCTTTATTTTGCCCCAAAACAATGCTGGAGGATAACGTAAATAAAATGAGCGCTTTATGTTTTAATTTCAGATGCATGTGTTAGAGATTTAAAAAGACAGATGGAATACCTTCTGACTTTACTGCTATGGTACTTTTACCACCGTTTGCTTTTATTCTGATGATTGCCCGACCGTTGTACATCTGCACGTATCTCGATCCTGAAGATGTTCCCTGATTATCAATCAACTCACCATCGCCTGCTAAAGAGAAACGAGCCCAGTTAGCTGCATCAAGGCATTGCACATTTTTGCTGTCAAATAACTTTAGCTCTACCGTTTGAACTCCGTTTTCATCAGCAATTTTAGTTAAAGTCATTTTAGCCGGCTTGCTCCATTTCTGTGTTTGATATTGAAAATCTATAGCATCTTCAACCTTAACTTTTCCCTTTCGGGCGATGACTTTTATGTTGTTTGCACCTTCGTTAAATACAAGGTTCCAGCGAAGTCCGGCTGCTGGAAAATCCTGGCTATTGCGTTTTTTCAGTCCATAACTTTTGCCGTTAAGAAATAGTTCCGTTTCGTCACAGTTGGAGTATATCTTAACCATTTTTTCTTCGCCGGCATCGCCCCAGCGCACAGGCCAGGAATGACCATAAATATGTGCCATTGGCTTACTCGTCCAGTACGACTGATATACGTAGAATACTTCTTTTTTGGTAAAATCCCGTTCAACAACGCCTTTTTGGTTCATATAAGGAACAGGATTGTCCGGGCGAACTGGTGTAGAAAAATCTTTAAACGGCCATTGAGCTGTACCTGTTAACCATGGCATTGTTTCCTGCTCTTTCAGGTGCCAGTCTACCAGGTTACAGATATAGGATTCGCTCCAATCGCCGTCTTTTGAAACACGGGCGCTACCTCCAAATAAAGACGCATCACCAGCACGTTCATCAGCAGTTCCTGTTCTTTTTATTTGGGATAAAGCCTTATCCGGGCTTTCAGAATGGCGTAAAGCATGACTATCGCCTCCCCATTCAACATGTAAAAAACGTTTAACTTTTTTGAATTCTTCTTCGGTTACTTGCTTGTATTCGGTGTAAATACCGCGGTACCAGCCTGCCCAAATAGAAGGTGAGTAAACATCCACAATATCACTACAGAACTCGCAGCGGCGAATGGCGGTTTTACGGGAAATATCGAGCCTGTGCGAAAGATCGTTCAATTCTTTCATAAAGGTCCGGATCTTCTCTTTGTCGAACTCCGGAAAGTCTCCCGGCCAATCGTTTTCATTTCCCATTCCCCAAATGATAATTGCCGGATGGTTATAATGCTGTTCGATCATGTTGGTTAGCATTCGGCGGGCTTGTGCTTTATAAACTTCCCCGCCCAGGCCTCCGCGACACCATGGAATTTCTTCCCAAACAAATATGCCCAGACTATCACATAGATTTAAAACAATTCGGGACTGCTGATAATGACCTAAACGGATGAAATTAACGCCCATTTCCTTCATCATCTTCATTTCTGTGCGGATCATATCTTCTGTCATGGCCGCCGCTACACCCGCATGATCTTCATGACGATGGGTTCCTCTTAATAAAAGGCGTTTTCCATTTAACATAAACGGGCCTTTTTCTACAAACTCGAAATTTCGAAAGCCTATCTTTTCCGATTGCGTGTAGTCGCCTTGGGATGTTTTTACCGTCACTTCAACGGTATATAAAACTGGCTGATCCGGCGACCATAAAGCTGGGTTTTTCAGGTTGAAGTTTGCTAACAAAACATCCCCGTTCAAAGAGCCCGGAGTCGCTTTTAATTGCTGAATCACCTTTCCTTTCGGATCGAAAAGTTTTATTTCAGTGTTAGCCGAAGCCAGGTTTTCGGGATTATAAAACCGTGCTTTTACGCTTAGAGTCCCGTTCTTTCCGGCTTTATCTACTTCCGCGGAAGCGAATACTTTATCGATTGAAAGTGCGGGAGCATAAACGAGGTTAACGTATCGGTACAAACCTCCATAAATATTAAAATCCGAAAGATCGGAAGGGATCATTTCCAGATCGCGGGAGTTATCAGTGCGGATGGAAACAGGGATTTGTCCCTTAAATTGTTTCTGGTAAATATCTGTTTTTTTAAATGCGTCTACCGCTTCGGTTATATCTGCCGTCCATTCATCGTAGCCACCAACATGAGATGCTACTTTGGTGGTGTACACATAAACGTCGGTCTTTTGTCCGGCACCTTCAAAATGCAGAATTGTACGGCCGTTTTTGTATGGATTTTTTACATCTAATTGTGTGCGGTACCATGACGGTCCCTGGTAATAATTTACATCCGGGTCTACGGCATCTGTTGCATTTACGCAGTGCGGCAAAGTAACGTTTTGCCACAAAGGAACACTTTCGGGATTGCCTTTTCCTACAGACCGAACGGCTTCCCAAATACCGCCCAAATCCTGACGAAGAAACTGCCAGTTATTAACTAATCTGGTTTTTTGCTGTGCAACAGAAAATAGGCTACAGTGTATTGCAGCTATCATCATTAACAACCTTAACTTACTTATCCTGAACACTATAAAACTATTTAAGATTTTGCTGTTATTTTCAATAAAGGGCTTGGATTGAATTGGGCCTATCAGAAGTTGATCAATGCTATTAAGTTAAGGCGTTTGTCCGGTGTGTGGTCGCCTTTCTCTCCCTCGGGGAGAGATGTCGTAAGACAGAGAGGGTATGAGACTATGCAGACCATCATGTCTTAACTTAATAGCATTGAGAAGTTGATGAAGGGGGCAGAGCTTACATATTCGACATTTTTGTCGTCCCTGGTGAATGAACTTAACAAAGGAAAAATGGCAATGGTATCGGGTGCATTGATCCCAAAGCCATCAAATGTCCTTCTTCTTTTTAAGTTATCTACTTGAGACATACATCCGGAAAGACAAAACAACAAAGGGCTCCGCATTGCGCAGAAGCCCTTTCATTCAACAACTAATACCTGAAAGGATAAACTGTAGCGCCAAAAACGTGAACTTGTCCATTAGTAGCAATATGCCCTGCAGAGCGGTCATCGGTTTTGTCGTTAATACGAAGTGGTGAATTTTGATTGTTTACCAATCTCATATTCATTTTTCCTTCCGGATCAAAGCCGTTTGCGCCGCTCCAGTTTAGCCTGGAAACTATGCCAGCAGGCAACGCTTCGGTACCGGCCTCATAATATCCCAGCTTTGATTCTGCGGTTGCTGTTGCGTTTGCAGGAAGTAGCGTTTTTAGTGCTGTATTACCAGACACTGCATTATTGAAACCGTAATCCCCTTCTGCAATCAGATACAGAAAATAGTTTCTTACGGTTTCTTTGCTATACTCGCTCCAGGATTTTGCCGGGTGAGTTTTTAAACTTCCATCAGCATTTTTTACATACTGTCTTGGTTGCACGCCTGCAACAGTATCTATAATTGGAAAATCAAACCAGAAACCGGCAGTGGCCACTTTCTTCGAACTATCCCAAACCCGGATAGCATCGTTATGAAGAAATATAAAAGTCCTTCCTGATTTCTCATATTCATCCAAACTTATTCCAGCATAATCTAATCCCAAACGCATCCACTTAAAAACCGTGTCGCTGGCTTTTGCAGGCGTGTAACTACGTTCCTCCAGAAACTGGCGTGCAGTTTTGTTGATATGAGGGTCTAGCGTTTTCTTTTGATAGTCATAGTCTTCCTGAAGATCGAGCCCGGTAAGCGAACAGGAAGCGAAAGAAAATGACAGCGCAAGCAGTGATGCAAAACTTATATTTTTGAAATTTAGCTTTTTCATATCCGATATTATTCTGAGTAAGGTTGATTTTGAACTAACAGACTGTTTGAATTCAGCACATTACGGTGCAACGGCCAGTAGTATTTTCTTTTATCTGTTCCCCAACCGGTTTGTGCGGCACCTTGTTCAACCTGACGGGCTATGATGATTGGGTCCATTACCTGGGCAACCCTGTCTGTTCTCACCAGGTCGAACCATCTTTTACCTTCGCCAAATAATTCCCATTGCCGTTCCTGAAGGATAGCAGTTTCCAGATCTGTTTCAGTAGCAAAACTTGCAGCTGTAACTGCTGAAAGATTTGCCCTGGTACGAATCAGGTTAAGATATTTCACAGCATTTGCTTTATCACCAGTTTTGTTCAGCGCTTCTGCATATAGCAAATACTGGTCGCTTAAACGGTACACTGGCATATAAACATTAAGGGTTGAGCCAAACGTTCCGGTATACTTATAAGGCTGTGCAGGGGTTGTACCCACCGCAGGCACAGGTGGCGTATACACTCCCGGATACCATTTCCAGGTGCGGTCCTGCTCTTTTTTGGTGATATCGAACGTTTGTTTTACCCGAATATCGTCGGTAACTGCGCCCCATGTAGTGAATATTCCGGTAGCAATTCTGTAAGGGGTGTTATTATTTGCGGTAGATACGCCGGCCATACAAGGGCATCCGTTAGCCAGATAATCCCAGTGGATATTCCAAATTGCTTCCACGCTTTGAGCCGGGTTGGTAAACATGTCTTTCCAGGTTCCCGTTGACTGAAGATCAGCAGCAGCTCCTCCGCTTCCGGTTGTTACAGAACCTGCACTGTTATAAACTTTGCCCGTTGGGGCCTTAGCTTTAAACACATTTTTAAACCACACAATGGCGTTTTGATAGTCCTGCTGATTTTTTGACAAGCCTGCTTTCCACATGTACACATCGGCCATAATCGCTGCAATAGCACCTTCATTAATATAAAAAACGGTTGCACTGGCACCTTTAGGCATCATGGTGTAGGCCTGATTTAAATCGGATATAACCTGCTCTAATACCTTGTCTTTAGGATCTCTTGCTCTCTCTGGGTTTTCATTCAAATCCAGATAAGGTTCAGTTCTGATCGGCGCATCTCCCCATACTCTTACGATATAGAAATAACACAGAGCCCTCATGGCGTACGCCTGAGCAATATAATTTTGCAGGGTAGTTGCCGGAAGCTCGTTTACACTGCCCGGAGTTGTATTTTGGTTAACATCTGGCAGTTTTTTTATTAGCAGATTTGCCTGCCCTATTACTTTGTACAAACCTGTCCAATCAGCAAAATCATTGTTTGCTGTAAGGCTGTTGAAATGCATTTCGTTTGTTGTGTTGGTACTGTATTGACGAAATCTTTCGAAGTTGTCCGACCGTCCTTCGCCCCAAAATGTATATCGGTTTCTGAAGTTTCCATCACTAACCATTGTCTGCTGGAAAGTACCGTACATTCCGGCAATTCCGGCATCTGCATCAAAACGGTTCTGAAAAAATGAATCATAGCGGCCCTCAGAAAGAGGCTCTTCATCCACCCAGCTTGTGCATCCGCTTAACAACACCATTGCTAAGGCTGTAATTGATAATATCTTTTTTATCATGATGATTTCTTATTAAAAACCTATGTTAATCCCTAATCCTAATTCTCTTCTTTTTGGATATTTTCCGTTATCATCTCCAGGTGTCAGCGCACTTGACGAGAACTCAGGATCATAACCGGTGTAGTTTGTCCATGTAAGAATGTTCGTTCCGTAGATGTAGGCCGAAAGATTATTCATGAAGAATTTCTTAGATGAGGATGGCTTAAGTCTGTAAGTTAAACGGGCGCTTGAAAGTCTTATAAATGAAGCATCTTCCAGGAACATGCTATTACCATTAGCTTTCTGACTGCCGCGGGTATCTTTGTCTGGGAAGTAAGGATAGATAGCGATATCGCCTTGTCTTGCCCATGACCCGTGAATAGCCTCAGGAAGTGCAGGACCATTTGAAGAGCTATTGTTCGTTAGGTTTTGCTTAAAGCTGTTATAAACTTGTCCGCCAACTGTTGTGTTGATGATAAACGATAACGAGAAAGACTTGTAACTGATATTGTTAATTAAACCCAGGTAATAATCTGGCTGATAGTTACCTATTACATGGCGGTCAGCATCATCAATTACCCCGTCATTATTAATATCTTCCCAAATTGTATCGCCACCCAATAGCTTGGCACCATTTGCATATTTATTATAAACCGTACCGGTATAAGGCGTGCCATTCAGTTCGTAGCCATCGCAGGTAGCAGTAGAATTTCTTCCGGTGCTTCCTTCAACAACCGTTACGTTCACCGGCGTTAACAACCTACCATCTTCGGTATAAGCATTAGAGCAATCGTATTGGAAAACACCCAAGTTTTTCCATCCATAAAAGTCTCCTATTCTGCCACCCTCTCTTATTAAGTGCTTATTGCCGGCAATAAACTCCTGCCCGTTATAAAGCTTAAGGATCTTTCCTCTTTCGAAGGAAATGTTGCCAATAAGGTTCCATTTAAAATTTCTGCCAGAAACCGGAGTAGCATTTAAAGCAATCTCCAATCCACGGTTTTCAATGGTTCCAAGGTTTACCTTCATGGTGGTGAAACCGGTTTCTTTAGGAAGCTGACGATCGTAAAGAAGATCGCTTGTGGTTTTGATATAATAGTCGGTAGTTAACCCTAGTCTTCCTTTTAAGAAGCTCAGATCCAATCCCCAGTTCTCGGTTGTTGTATTTTCCCATCTGATGGTATTGTTTGAAAACTTGTCGGTTAACATAGCTCCACCCACACCGTTATATTGGGTAGTTCCTACAACAATTCTTTGAAGGTGCTCGTAGTTACCGCTGGCATCGTTGCCCAGTGTTCCGTAGCTATATCTTAGCTTTCCATCCTGAAGGATATTTTTAGAAAAGCCCATGAACTTCTCGTCCGAAAATCTCCATGCCGCAGATCCTGATAAAAAGACACCGCTTCTGTTACTTGATCCAAATCTTGAGGAAGCATCATTTCTAAATGTTCCCTGAACGATATATCTTCCTTTGTAATTGTAACCTGGGCGGAAGAACAAAGATGCTAATGAGAATGCGCTTGCACCTGACCGTTGTTTGGTAAGGTCTACCATATTGGTTCCGGTTACGTAATGAACATCTTCAGATATAAAATTTCTGCCTTCAATGTTCATAAACTCGTTTTTTGTTCGGTCGCGACTCACACCCAACAAAGCCGTAACTGTATGATTTTTAGCGAATACCCTGTTAAAGTTGAAATAGCCTTGTGCTTCGTAATAAAATTCTTTACTAGTGCCATTTCTCCCTAAATTCTCATTTCCGTTATCATCCAGGAAACGTGGCTGAAAATAGGTTGTACTCTCGTTTTCCAACTGAGCGTTGAAAGCAGCTGTAAAGTTCAAGCCCTTTAATATTTGATAATTCAGCGTATTAGAGAATTGTGTTTTGAAAGTTTCACGGCCGTTATCCTCTAACAATGCATTTGCTACAGGATTTCGTTTTGTACCCAAATAACTCGTTAGCGAACCATCAGGATAATAAATACGCAGGTAAGACGGCCTGTCGAAAACTGGTCTTAGAGAATTATTAATACTGGTAAAGTTTCCGGTTTGCCAGTAGAAGGACAGGTTGGTAGAATATTTAAGCCTTTTGGAAGCCTGAAAATCAACATTAACCCGGGATTGCACACGCTTAATCCAGGTATTTAATGCTGTACCGCGATCGTCCAGATAGTTTGCACTACCGTAATAGGTCAATCCTTTTTGCCCTCCGCTCATTCCAATCTTCAAATCGTTTCTATGGCCTACGTTACCTAATAGCAGATCCTGAAGGTCGTTATCTGTGTTGAAACTTGGGTTTAAAGAATCAGTTAATTCACCCGAACTCCCGTTAAGGTTGCCATTTTGCAGCTTCCTGTAAAATCTCAGTTCTTCGGCATTTGCCTGCTGAATTCTATGAGCCAATTGGCCAAAAACGTGCGCATATTGCACATCCATGCGGGGCTTACCTTCAACCCCTCTTTTGGTAGTGATCAGAATAACGCCATTGGCCGCTCTGGCTCCATAAATAGCCGCAGATGCAGCATCTTTTAAAACCTCGATATTTTGAATATCATTCGGATTTATAGCTGCCCCGTTGTCTGTAATTACACCATCTACAACATATAATGGGTTAGAACCATTTCCTTCAGTTGAGAAGGTAGATGGACCACGAACGGTAACAGATCCTTCGGCACCAGGCTCGCCGTTGTCATTAACAATCAGTACGCCTGCAGCCTGTCCCTGTAAAGCGTCAAATAAGTTAATAGGCTGTCTTTCTTCAATTTGCTTGGCGTTTACAGATGCCGTAGCACTGGTCAAATCCCGCTTCCGGGCTGTGCCCCCGTAACCTGTTGAAACTACTACCTCATTCAGAGTAGTGGTATTATCAGCCATCTTCACATTAATCACCTTCCGGCTTCCAACGGTCTCTTCTTTCGCTGTAAATCCTACATAGGTAAAAACAAGTACAGCTTTTTCATTGGGAACAGTAACTGAAAATTTTCCTTCAGCCGATGTTGTTCCTCCAATTGCTGTTCCTTTTACTTTTACACTTACCCCGGGTAAAGTCTCCCCTTTTGAATCTGTAACCGTTCCTGTTACTTTAATACTGGTTTGAGCAGATGCAAAACCAGTAATCAAGTTCAGGGCTACGAATAGCATGAGCAGCTTTATCCCCCCGACTTTTCGTTCACAAGCTTCCATGCAAAATGAAAAAGCTTTAGTACAATTTTTATTCATAATGTTCTGTTAGTTTGGTCGGCTTACTCATATTAAGCCTTTGATTTAAATTCGTTTATCTTTCGTGTTAAATCGGATAATCTGCGCTGCTTACCGCTAAATGATAGCGTTCTGGCCTGTCAATATCTCTTCATGTCATTTAATTTCTGGTTCAATAAATGGGTGTTAATTGGTTTATGCAATTGACGAATTAATAGCTCATGTTTATTTCAACCGTTTGGCGTATTATTCAACAATTTTGGCATCAGAAATTGTGTATGGCGTAGTGTGTATGAATAAATAATTGAATAGGTGGGAATAGTTTGGAGATGATGAAAGCCTTATCCGGTCGAACCGGAAGCCTTATCCTTTGGACTTTGCTGGTCGTAGCGTCTCGTTACGACCAGAAGTAAAGCATTATTCATTGAAAAACAACACTTTGTCCCAAGCAGCAAAGGTAATCAGTACTGTCCTCTGCTGGCGGAGGTGCCGACAGGCGGAGGTGGTTAAAGCGCTTTATCCATACATATCGTTTATTCCTCCCTATGCCATGGC
>Ga0307408_100002442_pt1 | contig 13056 bp, 8 predicted proteins | sample 322Cmetagenome_FD_202116 | JGI IMG/M metagenome (GOLD analysis project Ga0307408, IMG submission 202116) | Maize rhizosphere microbial communities from greenhouse at UC Davis, California, United States - 322HYB-C-3 | ecosystem: Host-associated > Plants > Roots > Rhizosphere > Soil | place: USA... | reverse complement strand
GCGTCGAGCGTGCTGATCGTCTGGATCACCTTGGTGAACGTCTTCTATCTCCTCACGCAGATGGTGATCGCGATCGAGGACATCAGTGTCCGCAGGGCAGGACGGCGCGCGCTGACCTTCGTTCGCAGCAGTCTTCGGGAAATCGCGGGGGTCTTCGGCGTGGTGCTGCTCCTCGCGACGATTGCGACGATCGCGTCCATCGTCGCCACGGCCGGCTTCGGGCTGATCAACCTGATCCCGATCCTCGGCCTTGCCGTGCTGCCGCTGCAGATCGCGGCCTGGCTCCTTCGCGGCTTCGTTTTTCAATACCTCGCGCTGGGTGCGCTCGGCGCTTATCTCACGCACTATCGGCATTACGCCGCGCGCCACCCGGTGGCAGCCGACATTCCGCTCGTCCACGTTCCGGAGGAGCTCCCGGGGAAACGTCTCGCATGATGACTTACGACCGGTTTCTGTCCCGTTCGGCCGAGCTGATGCAGGAGTCAGCGATCCGGCGGATGGGAACGGTGCTCGCACAGAAGCGGGACATCATTTCCTTTGCTCCCGGTTACCCGGCCCCTGAAACCTTCCCGTGGCACGAGCTCCAGGAAATCGCGCGCGAACTGCTCACCGGCGCTGACGGGTCCGTCCTGCAGTACGGTCCGACGCGCGGCTACCGTCCGCTGCTCGAGACCGTCGCGGGCATCATGGCGCAGCGCGGTGCGCCGACGGCCATCGACCGGCTGCTGGTGTCCACGGGCTCGCAGCAGGGCCTGGACCTGGTGGCCCGGGTGCTCGTGGATCCCGGCGACGTCGTCCTGGTCGAGCTCCCGACGTACACGGGCGCAATCACCGCCTTCCGCAACGTGCAGGCCGAGATGGTGGGAGTGCCGCAGGAGGCTGATGGTATTTCGCTCGAAGCACTCGACGCCGTCTACTCCGCGCTCACTGCGCAGGGCCGCCGCATCCGATTCCTGTATCTGGTGCCGAATTTTCAGAATCCGACGGGGCTGCTGATCGGCCTCGAGAAGCGGCAGCGCCTCCTCCAGTGGGCGGCGCGGCGCGACGTGCTGATCGTCGAGGATGACCCATATCGTGAGCTGTTCTTCGAAGACTCCACCACCGAGGAGGAAGTCCGCCCGATTCGCGCCGACGACGAGGAAGGACGCGTCATCTATCTGAGCAGCTTTTCGAAGACCCTCGCACCGGGGTTCCGCGTTGCGTGGATTGACGCGCCGGCGGCTCTCGCGTCGAAGCTCGAGATGGCGAAGCAATCGGAAGACCTGCTGACAGGAAGCCTCGATCAACGGGTGATCTATGAAGCTTGCCGCCGAGGCATCCTGCAGCGGCAGCTGCCGCTCCTTCGCCGGCACTATCGGCAGAAACGCGATGTGATGGTGGAGGCGCTGAGGTCGACGTTCGGCGATCGGCTGTCCTGGCCGCCTCCGAGAGGCGGATTCTTCCTGTGGGCGACCCTTCCCGATCAGATTGACGCCGATCGACTCCTGCCGCGCGCAGTCGAGCACGGCGTCGTCTACGTGGCCGGCGAGGCGTTCTTCGTCAACGGCAGCGGCAAGAATCTCGTGCGGCTGTCGTTCTCCGCACCGCCGCCGGAACGGATTCGTGAAGGAGTTCGCCGCTTCGGCGCCGCGGTCGCCGAGGAACGCGAAGCGCTCACCAGCGGGGAGGCTGCGGGAGCGGCACCTGTTCGCCCGGCAACACCGTGAGCGGCTGCGCCGCGATGGGGTGCACCAGCGGAGGCGTGCGCAGCGAAATCGTCCATTTGTTCTCGAGACCACCAGTAATCCCGATCACGGCAAACCGGCCGTCCTCGAGGCTGGTGAACGCCGGCAGCGCGACGAGCGATCCATCGAATCCGAGCGCGCCTGCCTGCGCGCCAGTCGCTACCGCGAATACCGGGAGCGGGGTTTCGACGTAACCCGGGACCAATACCATTTCCCCGATCAGCTCCGGGCCGGCGGCGGGCCGATATACGAGCGACTTCTGCCAGAGCAGCGCGCCGCCGCGCCGGCGAACCGCCCGGAGCATGTTGTCCAGCCCGGCCATGTACACCCGTTCGTCATCAACGGCAACGCGGCCGCGCACCTGGGAACCAATCGCCCGATGATCTTCGACCCGCCCGGACGAGGCATACAGCACATAGAACGTCTTGTCCTGGGTTCCGACGTAGACGCGGTCTCCGACGACGAACGGTTCGCCGGGAGAGGAGTGAAGATTCCTGGTCCAGCGCTCGGAGCCGTCTTCCAGAGCGAGCGCGATCACACGGCCATCGACCAGCGAGACGGCGAGCAGATCGCCGTCCAGGGACGGTGGGAACTCAATCGGCCCGAGCGTCTTCCGCCAGACCACGGCACCGTCCTCCGCACGGATCGCGATCAGATCCCCCGCCGCGGCGAGCAGGACCCAGCCTGCGTGCGCGAGGGGAGGAGCAGTCATGGGACGGCCGGCGACCACGCGCCAGGCCACCTTTCCGTCTGCGGCCGACAGCGCGTGAAGCATCTCCCCATCGGCGACATAGACCCGCTTGTCATCTGCTGCGAGCGGCTTGGCGGCCGCCAGCGGAACCGTCCACCTCACAGCGCCATCAGTCATGCTGTGGGCGGTGATCACGCCGGTTCTAAGAGGTACGACCAGAGACGTGCCGGAGACGACTGGCGCCCCTGAGGGTGGGGCGGCGCTGGGAACAGACCAGAGAACGGTGTCGGGCAGAACCTGACCGCCGGCCGGCGACGTCCCGAAGAGTCCCAAGGCAAGGATGAGCCCGACGACCAGCGCTGTTCGGGCGAAGCACCTACAAGATATTGTGGTCCGCCGCGAAGGCACACCTTATAATAGCGCGGTCACTTTCACCGCCGTGTCTCACCAAACAATCGTCGTCCTGGATTTCGGGTCCCAGTTCACACAATTGATCGCTCGCCGGCTGCGTGAGCTGTCGGTTTACTCGGAGATCGTGCCGTTCGATACGCCGATGTCCGAGATCGTCCGGCGCCGGCCGGTCGGGATCATCCTGTCTGGCGGTCCAAAGAGCGTGTCGGAGGCAGGAGCACCAAAGTGTGAGACGGCGGTATTCGACGGGGGCGTCCCGATTCTCGGCATCTGCTACGGCATGCAGCTGATGACGGCCGCGCTCGGCGGAGAGGTCGCTCCGTCGCCGCATCGTGAATACGGGATGGCCAACATCCGCATCAGGCCGAACGCACCGCTCTTCGCGTCGGTGCCAGAAGAGCTCCGGGTCTGGGCCAGCCACGGAGATTTCGTGGCAGCGGCGCCGGCCGGTTTTGCCGTCACCGCCACCAGCACGAACGCGCCGGTCGCCGCGATGGCCGCGCCGGATCGCAGAATGTACGCGCTCCTCTTCCACCCGGAGGTTGCACATACTGATCGCGGCGCCGACATCCTCCGCAACTTCGCCTACGAAATCTGCGGCTGCACGGGCGACTGGACCATGGCCTCGTTCGTGAAAGAGGCGACGGGAAGGATCCGCGAGCAGGTCGGGCAGGGGAGCGTAGTCTGCGGGCTGAGCGGCGGCGTCGACTCGACCGTCGCGGCGATGTTGATCCATCACGCGATCGGGGATCGCCTCAGGTGTATCTTCGTCGACAACGGCGTGATGCGGCAGGACGAGGCGCAACAGATCCGCGCGCGTTTCGAGCGATCGAAGCTGCCGCTCCACTTCATTGACGCCTCGGCGCTGTTTTTGGAGCGGCTGGCGGGCGTGACCGACCCGGAACAGAAGCGGAAGATCATCGGACGGACGTTCATCGATGTCTTCGAAGACGAGTCGAAGAAGCTCGGGACGTTCGACTTTTTGGCGCAGGGCACGCTCTACCCGGACGTGATCGAGAGCGTGTCGGTGATCGGGCCGTCGCACGTGATCAAGAGCCATCACAATGTCGGCGGCCTGCCCGAGCGCATGCGCTTCAAACTGGTCGAGCCGCTGCGGCTGCTCTTCAAAGACGAAGTCCGCGGCGTGGGCAAGGAGCTCGGATTAGACGACGAGTTCGTGTGGCGGCAGCCGTTTCCAGGCCCGGGACTCGCGGTCCGCATCCTCGGAGAGGTTTCGCCGTCACGACTTGCCCTCGTGCGGCGCGCCGATCACATCGTCGCTGAAGAAGTGAAGCGGGCCGGCTGGTATCGAACGCTGTGGCAGTCGTTCGCCGTGCTGTTGCCGGTGCAGAGCGTCGGCGTGATGGGCGACGCGCGGACGTACGAGTACACGATTGCGATACGCGCGGTGGAGAGCAAGGATGGCATGACGGCCGACTGGGCGCGGCTGCCGCACGAGCTCCTGGCGACGATCTCGTCCCGAATCGTCAACGAGGTGAAGGGGATTAATCGGGTGGTCTACGACATCAGCTCGAAGCCGCCATCAACGATTGAGTGGGAATGACCGAGTTCGTCCATCTTCATCTTCACTCCGAGTACTCGCTGCTCGACGGCGCCTGCCGTATCGAGGAGTTGCTCGACCGTGTGGTGCAGCTGAAGATGCCGGCGGCGGCCATCACCGAGCACGGCAACATGTTCTCGTCGGTCGCGTTCCACGATCAGGCGAGAAAGCGCGGGATCAATCCGATCCTTGGCTGCGAGGTGTACGTTGCGCCGGGCGATCGACGAACCAAGAGCGGGACTCCGGGGGAGACCGCCAACCACCTGGTGCTGCTGGCGGAGACCCGCGAGGGATATCACAACCTGATCAAGCTGGTCTCGGCCGGCTATACCGAAGGGTTCTATTACAAGCCGCGGATCGACAAGGACCTGCTCGCCCGGCACGCGACCGGGCTGATTGGCCTGAGCAGTTGCCTGAAGGGCGAAGTCGCGACCGGGATCCGTAGCGAGCAGCAACACAAGGCGCTCCAGGCTGCGGGCGTCTACCGCGACATCCTCGGCCCGAACAACTTCTTCCTCGAGATGCAGTACCAGGGCATCGAAGAGCAGGAGATCGTGAATGTCGGCCTGCAGCCGATCGCCAGAGATCTGAATCTCAACCTGGTCGTCACCAACGACGTCCATTACCTGCAGAACTCCGACTACAAGCCGCACGACATCCTGCTCTGCATCGGCACCGGCAAGACCGTGGCCGACGAGGACCGTCTGAAGTACCACGGTGACCAGTTCTATTTGAAGACTGCCGAGGAAATGGCGGCAGTGTTCCAGGACTTTCCGGAAGCGCTCGCCAACACGGTCCGGATCGCCGAGCGCTGCAACGTCGATCTCTCCGGGACGATCAATCACCTCCCGAACTTCGACGTCCCGGCCGGCTTCACCGTCGACGAATACTTCGAGCACGTGGTCCGCGATGGCTTCGAGCAGCGGCTGCCGCGGCTCCGCGAGCTGGCGGCGCGCGGAGTGTTGAAGCACACCATCGACGAGTACGAGCGCCGGCTCACTTATGAAATCGAGATGATCAAGAAGATGAAGTACCCGGGGTACTTCCTGATCGTCTGGGATTTCATCCGCTACGCGCGCGAGCAGGGGGTTCCGGTCGGTCCGGGGCGCGGCTCGGCGGCCGGCAGCTTCGTCGCCTACTGCCTGAGGATCACCGACGTCGATCCGATCGAATACGACCTGATCTTCGAGCGGTTCCTCAATCCCGAGCGCGTGTCCCTCCCCGACATCGACATCGACTTCTGCGAGCGTCGCCGCAGCGAGGTCATCGAGTACGTGACCCGCAAATACGGACGGGAGAACGTCGCGCAGATCATCACGTTCGGGACGATGAAGGCGCGCGCTGTCGTGCGGGACGTGGCGCGGGTCATGGATATCCCGTACGCGGACGCCGACCGCGTGGCCAAGGCGGTGCCGCCGGCGCTCGACATGACGCTGGCGAAGGCGCTCGAAGAGAGTCCGCCGCTCAAGGAGCTGCAGCAGAAGGATCCACGGGTCAGGGAGCTCCTCGAAATCGCGCAGCGCCTCGAAGGCATGACCCGTCACGCCTCCGTCCACGCCGCCGGCGTCGTCATCGCGCCGCGTCCGCTGACCGAGTTCGTCCCGCTCTACAAGAGTCAGAAAGACGAAATCGTCACCCAGTGGGCGATGAAGGAGGTCGAGCGCGTCGGCCTCCTCAAGATGGACTTCCTCGGTCTCAGCACGCTCACGCTGATCAGCGATGCGTTGAACGAGATCAAGCGGACCGAGGGCCTCGATCTCGACATCGATGCAATCCCGCTCGACGATCAGAAGACCTACAAGCTGTTCGGCGACGGGCAGACCTATGGCGTGTTCCAGTTCGAGAGCTCGGGCATGCGTGAACTGCTGCGCAAAGCGAAGCCCGAGCGGCTCGACGATCTGATCGCGCTGAACGCGCTCTATCGTCCCGGTCCGCAAAGAGCGGTATGGTCGACGACTTCATCTCCCGCAAGCAGGGGAAGACCGAGGTCAAGTACGAACTGCCACAGCTGGCGCCGATTCTTGGCGACACCTATGGCGTCATCGCCTATCAGGAACAGGTCATGCGCATCGCCGCGGTGCTGGCCGGCTTCTCGATGGGCCAGTCCGACGTGCTGCGAAAGGCCATGGGGAAGAAGGATCCCAAGGTCATGGCCAAGCAGCGCGAAGCCTTCATGGAGGGCGCGCGCCGGAACAACGTCAACGAGAAGAAGGCGACCAAGATTTTCGACCTGATGGAGTACTTCGCCGGATACGGCTTCAACAAGTCGCATTCGACGACCTACGCCTGGGTCGCCTACCAGACCGGGTTCCTGAAGGCCAACTATCCCTGGCACTTCATGGCGGCGCTGCTCACCATCGAAGCGGCGAACACCGACAAGCTCGCAATGTATCTCGGGGAGTGCCGCGAGCTTGGCATCCCGATCCTGCAGCCGGACATCAACTGCAGCGAGCTGGCGTTCACCGTGGCCAGGGAAGGCGTCCGGTTCGGGCTGTGCGCGGTCAAGAACGTGGGCGAAGGGGCGATCCTGTCGATGCTCGCGGTGCGGAAAGAGCTTGGCCGGATCGACTCGCTGCACACGCTCTGCGAACACGTCGATCTGCGCCTTGTGAACAAGCGCGTGCTGGAAAGCTTGATCAAAGCCGGGGCCCTCGATTCACTCGCCTCCGAGCAGCACCGTCCCGTTCGCGAGCGTCGCGCCTGCCTGTTTGGGGCGGTCGACAAGGCGATCGAACATGGCGGCCGCCTCCAGCGCGACCGCGACAAGGGGCAGTCGCAGCTGTTCGGCGGCTTTGACGACGCTGGCACACCGGAAACGGTGAGGCTCGCCGACGCGCCTCCGTGGATCGAGGCGCAGCAGCTGGCGTTCGAGAAAGAAGCCCTCGGACTGTACATGAGCGGTCACCCGCTCGAGCGTTTTTCCGAAGAGCTCAAAACCTTCGGTGCCAAGCGGCTGGCGGAACTCGGCGGCTCCGAGGCCGACCTCTGGGTTGGCGGAATCGTGTCCGGCCTGCGTCCGCTGAAGACCAAGAAGGGCGACCGGATGTGCGTGTTCATGCTCGACGACATCGCCGGCAGCCTCGAGGTCGTGGTGTTCCCCGAAACCTTCAACAAGCACGGCTCGCTGGTCGAGGCCGACGCGATGCTCCTGGTCCGCGGCAAGTTCGAAAAAGACGATGAATCCGCGCGAGTCGTCGCCACCGAGCTGCTGCCAATCGCGGCGCTGAAGGAGCGGACCACGCGCGAAGTGGTCATCCACGTCTCCGGCCGGGCAGCGGCCCGGACGACGTTCGAGGCGCTCGCCGAGCTCCTGACCAGGCACCGCGGCGATCGGCGGGTCTTCCTCGAGCTCGACGTGAAGAGCCAGGAGAAGCCGCTCCGTGTACGTTCGGAGGTGGCCCAGCGAGTGAGGCCGTCAGAGCGGCTGGTCGTCGAGGTGGAACAGATTTGCGGCGCCGGGTCGGTGGAACTGAGATGAGCGACAGCCGCCGCGATTCTTCACTTACTCCTGAGCTCCTGGCCCTCCTGTGAGGATTCGGACGAGCTGCCGCGAAGCAGACTGACATGCCTCCAGAATTGCTCGAGTTCGAAGAGCCGATCGGCGTCCTGCTGAAGGAGATCGAAGCCCTGAGCATGCTGCCGCAGACGCCCGAACGTCTGCGGTCGATTGAATCGCTGCGCCGGCGGGCCGACGAGATCCGGAACGACCTCTACTCGAGTCTCACGCCCTGGCAGCGGGTGCTGGTCGCCCGGCATTCGGCCCGGCCGAATACGCTCGACTACGTGGGCAGCCTGTTCACCGGCTTCGACGAGCTCCATGGCGACCGGCGATTTGCCGACGATCACGCGATCGTCTGCGGCTTTGCCGAGTACAATGGCCAGCCCGTCTGCGTGATCGGCCACCAGAAGGGCAGCGACACCAAGCAGAAGATCTTCCGGAACTTCGGCTACGCGCGGCCGGAGGGCTATCGGAAGGCGCTGCGCGTGATGCAGCTGGCGCAGAAGTTCGGCCGGCCGATCATCGTCTTCATCGACACGCCGGCGGCCTTCCCCGGTGTCGAGTCCGAGGAGCGCGGAGTCGCCGAAGCGATCGCGCTCAACCTCCGCGAGATGATGATGCTCGAAGTTCCGATCGTCGTCATCGTCTGCGGAGAGGGCGGCAGCGGCGGCGCGCTCGGAATCGCGATTGGCGACCGCGTGCTGATGCAGGAGTTCGCGGTCTACAGCGTCATCCCGCCCGAGGGGTGTGCGGCGATCCTGTGGCGGGATGCCAATCGCAAGGTGGAGGCGGCAGAAGCGTTGAAGATCACCGCGCCCGATCTGCTGCGGCTCGGGCTCATCGACCAGATCATTCCCGAACCGGCGGGTGGCGCCCACAACGATCCGGCGCGCGCCAGCGCGCTGGTCGACCAGGCGCTCGAACCGACGCTGGCGGCCCTGATGCCCGTACCCGTCAGCGCCAGGCTCGCTGCCAGATACGAAAAATTCCGCCGCATGGGCACTGAGGAACAGGCCTTCGTCGACACGCAGAAGCTGGCAGGCCCACGGCCAGGACCGGCCGCATGAAGACCCTCGTCTGGCAGCATCTTCCATGCGACGACGCGCAGGCCGCGACCCTCGCGAAGACCCTCGACCTGCATCCAACCGTGGCCCGGCTGCTGTGCCTGCGCGGATTCGACGATCCCGAGGCAGCCCGGCGCTTCATGCAGCCGTCCCTCGATCACCTGCACGATCCGTTCAAGCTCACCGACATGATGGCCGCGGTCGAGCGTATCGAGCAGGCGATCGCGAGGCGCGAGCGCATCGCGATTCACGGCGACTACGACGTGGATGGCATCACATCTACGGTGATCCTCCGGCGCGCGCTCGAAATGCTCGGCGGCGATGTCGTCCACTTCATTCCCGAGCGCCTGAAGGACGGGTACGGCCTGCAGCCTGCAGCCATCGAGCGGCTGCGAGCGGACGGTGTGTCGCTCGTCGTCTCGGTGGACTGCGGAATCCGCGGGATCGACGCGGCACGAAAGGCGAAGGACCTCGGCGTCGACCTGATCATCACCGATCACCACGAGCCGGACGCCGAGTTGCCGGAGGCCGTCGCGGTCCTGAACCCGAAACGGCACGACTGCAGCTATCCCGACAAGTATCTGGCCGGCGTCGGTGTCGCCCTGAAGCTCGTACAGGCATTGTGCTCACGCGCCGGACGGCAGAAGTGGCTGCCGGCGTTCGTGAAGATCGCAGCGATTGGGACGCTCGCCGACGTGGTGCCGCTCGTCGGCGAGAACCGGGTAATCGCGCGGTTCGGCCTCGCCTCGCTGAGCACAGGGCCGCACACCATCGGCCTGCGGGCGCTGCTCGAGTGCTGCGGCCTCAGCGGCAAGACAATCGATTCGTACCAGGTGGCGTTCATGCTCGCTCCGCGCGTGAACGCCGCCGGACGCATGAGTACGCCGGACATCGCCACGCGGCTCCTGCTCTCGACTGACAACGCGCTCGAGGCCGAAGCACGAGCCCTGGCGCAGCAGCTGAACGACGAGAACCTGAGACGGCAGCAGGAAGAGGCCGACCTCGTCGCGCAGGCGAGAAAGGCCATCGAGACCGATCCGGCGGTGGGCGCGCACAACGTGCTCGTCGTGGGCGGACCCGGATGGCATCGCGGCGTAATCGGGATCGCGGCGTCGAAGCTCGTGGACACCTACCACAAACCTTCGATCGTCCTCTCGATCGATGGCGACGTCGCCCACGGGTCGTGCCGGAGTATCCCGGACTTCGACATGCTCGACGCCCTCGAGCGCTGCTCGGATCTGTTCGTCCGTTTCGGCGGCCATCGCCAGGCCGCGGGCCTGACGATGGAGGCGGCGCGCGTGCCGGAGTTCCGTCAACGCATCAACGGATGGGCGGACGAGGTCCTTCACCCCGATCAGCTGCGGCCGCGCCTTCGAATCGACGGGCCCCTGTCACTGAACGGCATCACCCATGATCTCGTCCGCGGGTTGGACGCGCTCGGCCCGTTCGGCATGGGCAATCCACGGCCCGTCTTCCATGCCGCCCCCGTCGAGATCGTCGACGGTCCCAAGACGTTGAAGGAACGTCATCTCAGAATGACCTTCAGCCAGCAGGGCCGCCGCTTCCGGGCCATCGCCTGGCGGGCGGCGGAGCGCGCCGACTTCCTCGAGAAACACCGCGCTGGCATCAACCTCGCCTTCTCCCTCGACCGCAACGAATACCAGGGGGAAACCTACCTGGAGCTCAACGTCTGCGACATCCGGTCGCTGGACGGGGATAATTGTCTGTAGCTCGCTGCTTGTTAGTTCCCAGTTCCCAGTTTCCAGTTTCCAGTAGCAAGTTCCGAGTCCGAATCCTGGAACCTGGTTACTGACTACTGGACACTGGTAACTGGTTACGGTCGACTCTGATGCGCTGGCAATCCCTCGCCCGTGTGGCGATCGCCGTGTTCGTGCTGGTGTTTGCGGGCGTGGTCATTGTCATGCTCCGTCGCCCCGCCCCGTCGAAAGCCCGGCCGCAGACTCCGCGCGTCGATCAGAAGACGCTCGCCGAGCTGGGACCGGGCACGCACCGCCGCACGAACAGCGAAGGCGAGGTGACGTTCGAGCTGAACTTCAAGAACCAGTTCACCTATCCCGATGGCCGGACCGTGCTGCGCGACGCTGAGGTGACACTCCCGGACCGCGACGGACGCACCGTCCTCATCTCGGGCGGAGAGATGGAGGTCATCATGCCGCCGGCGGGCAGCGACAAGCCGCTGCAGACCGCCACCATCACGAAAGGGGCAAAGCTTCGGACGGACGACGGCCTCGAGATGACGAGTCAGCAGGCGATCTATGACGAGCGCACGGGCATGATGAACGTCCCCGGAGAAGTGCAGTTTGCGAAGGGCCGGATGACCGGGTCGGGTGTTGGCGCCAGCTACGACCGCGGGCGCAATGTGATCTGGCTGCTCGACAAGGCCCACATTACGGTCAAACCCGATGAGAAAGGGCAGGGCGCCGTCGAGGCGACGGCCAAGGCCGCGGGCCTGGCGCGGAACGAACATTACCTGAAGCTCACCGAAGGGGCGCACGTGGTCGGTGAGGGCCGGACGCTGGATGCGACCGAGCTCACCGTGCAGATGACGCCCGACGACAAGCTGATCCAAAGCATGGCCCTCCGTGGCAACAGCCGGATTACCGGGACACCCGGAGCGGCCGCGGGTGCCCAGGGCATGAGCGCACGGGACATCGACCTGACCTACGCACCGGACGGCCGCACCATCCAGCAGTCGCACCTCGTCGAGAACGCCGTCGTGCAGATGGGCGGAGGCGCCGGCGAGCGCCGGATTGCGGCGAACACGATCGATCTCACGATGAGCGCCGACGGCGCCACCGTGACAGGCCTCAACGCTGTCGACAACGTTCAGGTGGATCTGCCGCCGTCGTCCGACGCGCCGGCACGACGGATCACGTCATCCTCGCTGACCGGCGGCGGGCCGAACGGCCTGCAGACCGCCACCTTCGTGGGGAATGTCTCCTATCGCGAGATCAGACCGGCGCGGCGCGGCGGGCCGCCGGCGTCCGAGCGGACCGCCCGATCGCAGCAGCTGGTCGTGCAGACCCAACCGGGCCTCGGCGCGGTCGAACGAGCCGACTTCCGCGGCAACGTGCATATCGTTGACGGCAACACCACGGCGGACGGTCAGCGTGCCGTTCATCAAGCCGCGCAGGACACGTTCGAGCTCACGTTCTCCCCCGGCGACCCCGGCCCGCCCCCGTCGGTGAACGATGGCCGAATCCTCGTCAATGCACGCACGGTGACCGTCGGCATCACTTCCAAAAAGCTGAAGGCCGATACCGATGTGAGAAGCTCGGTCCAGCCGTCGCGCGATCAGCAGCCGGCGAAGGGGCCGGCACCCGCGCCCGCACGAGGACGGGGCAACGGGGCTGGAGAGGGCGGGCGAACGCCGTCAATCATGAAACAGGACCAGCCGGTCAACGTGACGTCGAAGCAGTTGGACTACGACGGCGCAGCCGGCGTGGCCACCTACACCGGCGCCGCCCGGCTCTGGCAGGATCAGACCCAGATCCAGGGGGATACGATCGTCGTCGACGACCGGAGCGGGAACCTCACCGCACGCGGTCACGTCACCTCGGTGATGTTCTTCGACGAAACCGATCCGAAGACGAAGAAGAAGCAGTCCGTCCAGACCACCGCGTCGGCTGAGCAGCTCGTGTACGAGGACGCCAAACGGCTGGCGACCTACACGTCCGGCCCCACGGCCAAGGCGCACATGGTCGGCACGCAAGGGGACGTCACCGGCGAAGAGATACAGCTATTCCTGAAACCCGGAGGCGGGGAGATCGATCGTGCGGAAGCGGATCGTTCCGTCGTCGTCAAGGAGGGTATCCGCACCGTGACGGGACACCACCTCGTCTACACGCCCGCCGACCAGACGTACGTCATAACCGGAGAGCCGGTGGAGATAGAAGAGAAGAAGACGGCAAACGAATGCAGTGTCAACTCCGGCACCTCGGTGACCTTCCGTCGTGATGCGGAAGCCACCGTCATGAAGGGCAACAACGTCGCCCCCGTGAAGCTCCGGCAATGCGTCAAGTAGGGCCGGGTTTCTAGACTGGACCGCTCACTCCTGAATGGCGATTCTTCGCACAGAAGATCTC
>Ga0307408_100002441_pt1 | contig 13061 bp, 9 predicted proteins | sample 322Cmetagenome_FD_202116 | JGI IMG/M metagenome (GOLD analysis project Ga0307408, IMG submission 202116) | Maize rhizosphere microbial communities from greenhouse at UC Davis, California, United States - 322HYB-C-3 | ecosystem: Host-associated > Plants > Roots > Rhizosphere > Soil | place: USA... | reverse complement strand
CATCCCGCCCCGCATCGCCCTGTCGTGGTTTTCCGGCTACCAGGGAGAGACCGTTCAGATGGGAGACGTGCAGCCCGGCGAGCGCTGGCAACTGACGGTACGCCTGCAACGCCCGCACGGCAACGCCAACCCACATGGCTTTGATTACGAACTGTGGCTGCTGGAGCAGCGGATACGCGCCACCGGCTATGTGCGGCAACAGGGAAACAACCGGCGGCTGGCGGCATTCGTTCCCGGCTTCGGCAACCTGGTGGAACGCGCACGGGCCGCGCTGCGCGAGCGCATCCTGCGCGCGTTGCCGGAGCGCGACTACGCCGGCGTCATCGTGGCGCTGGTGATTGGCGACCAGCGCGCCATCAGCCAGTCCGACTGGGAAATCTTCAACCGCACCGGCATCGCCCACCTGGTCAGCATTTCCGGTCTCCATATCACGATGATCGCGGGCCTGGTGGCATGGGGCGCGGCGGCGCTGTGGCGCCGGTCGTTTTTTACGCAAGCCCAATTGCCTTTGCTGCTGCCCGCGCAAAAGGTGGCGGCGGTGGCGGGCTTGCTGGCGGCGTTCGCCTATGTGCTGCTGGCAGGATTCGGCGTGCCGGCTCAGCGCACGCTGTACATGCTGGCGGTGATCGCCGTGGCGCTATGGCTGGACCGGCTGGCCGGTATTACGCACGTGCTGTGCCTGGCCGCTTCCGTCACCGTGCTGCTGGACCCGTGGGCCGTGATGTGGCCGGGTTTCTGGCTGTCGTTTGGTGCGGTGGCGGCGATCCTGTATGCCACGGCGGGACGGCCGGGACGCCGCTACGTGATGGCCGCCGCGGGGGATTTGAATATGCAATTAACGAACAAGCGTGTGGCGGCAGCCACCCCGGCCGCCAGCGCCAGGGGCGGGGCAAGCGCCGATCGCGGTGCCAGGGTCCGTGGCTGGCTGGCCAGGATTTTTGCCGAGCTCAAGGTGGCCGCCCATGTGCAATATGCGGTGACCGTTGGGCTGGTGCCGCTGACCATGCTGCTGTTTGCCCAGTTTTCACTGGCCAGTCCGATTGCCAACGCCATAGCGATTCCCGTCATCAGCCTGCTCGTCACGCCGCTGGCGCTGATCGGCAGTCTGCTGCCGGAACTCATAGGCGTCCCATTGCTGCAACTGGCGCACGGCGCGGTGTGGCTGCTGGCGCAGGTATTGGCATGGATCAGCGCGTGGCCGCACGCGATCTGGTCCGCACCGACGGCGCCTGCCTGGGCGTTCATCTGGGCATTGACAGGAACCGCCTGGATGCTGGCGCCACGCGGCTGGCCGGCACGCTGGCTGGGCCTGGCCACCTGGCTGCCGTTGTTGCTGGCCCGGCCGGACCATCCGCCGCACGGGCAATTCCGCGTCATGGCTTTCGATGTGGGGCAGGGCATGGCTCTGCTGGTGGAGACGGCCGGGCGCCGCCTTCTGTACGACACCGGGCCGGCCTATACCCCGGAATCCAATGGCGGCAACCGTGTCATCCTGCCCTATCTGAAAGCACGCGGCATTCAACGGCTCGACGGCTTGGTCATCAGCCACAGTGACACGGACCACGCGGGAGGCGCGCTGGCGGTTTTGCACGGCAGGGACATCGGCTGGATGGCGTCGTCGCTGCCCGGGAGCCACCCGCTGGCGCGGACCGCGCGGCGGCATGTGGCCTGCGCGGCGGGCCAGCATTGGCGCTGGGACGGCGTGGATTTTACTTTCCTGCATCCGCAGGCGGGCAGTTACGGCGAAGCCGCGTTGAAGCCCAACGCCCGCAGCTGCGTGCTGAAAATCAGCGCCGGCGGCAAGGCCGTGATCCTGGCCGGCGATATCGAAGCGGCCCAGGAAGCGCAATTGCTGGCTGGCGCCGCGGGCAGCCTGCGTGCGGATGTATTGCTGGCGCCGCACCATGGCAGCGGCACGTCGTCCACCGAAGCCTTCCTGCGCGCGGTGGCGCCTTCCGTCGCGCTGTTCCAGGTCGGCTACCGTAACCGCTATCACCACCCGCAGCGGCAAGTCTGGGCGCGTTATGGCGCGCTGGGCATCCGGTCGCTGCGGACTGACGAAGCGGGCGCCGTTACCCTGTCATTCGGCAAGTCGATCTCGGTGGACGCCTATCGGAACAGTCATGCGCGGTATTGGTATGGCCGCTGAATCGGCCGACCCGCGCCACCGGCGCCGCCAACAACGGCCAGGGATTAGAGCAAGCGTTCTATTTATTAATGACGCAGCCTCTTTACAATGTATTCAAACGAGGAGGCGCACGCCGTGAAGAAACCACAAATCCATTTTGCCCACGCCAACAGCTACCCGGCGGGCACCTACCGCAAGCTGTTCGACCTGCTGGGCGAGCACTACCGCATCGGCGCGCTCGACATGCACGCGCACAACCCCGCCTATCCGGTCCGCACCGGCTGGCCGCACCTGGTGCGGGAACTGGTCGATGAACTGGAAAAAAACTACACGGAACCCGTGATCCTGCTGGGCCATTCGCTGGGCGGCATGCTCAGTGTCATGACGGCGGCCAGGCGGCCGGACCTGGTGCGCTGCGTGGTGATGCTCGATTCGCCGGTGGTGGCGGGCTGGCGCGCGCTGGTGTTGCGCGTGATGCGCAAGACGCCGATTGCCGACAAGTTTTCGCCCGCGCGCTTTTCCGCGCGGCGCCGCAACGTATGGCCCGATGCCGACGCGGCATACCGGCACTTCGCCTCGAAGGATCTGTTCGCCGCGTGGGCGCCCGGGGTGTTGCGCGACTATATCGATGCGGGCCTGAAACCCCATCCGGACGGCGTGCAACTGCGCTTTACGCGGGAAAATGAAACAGCGGTCTATCGCAGCCTGCCGCACCATGTCGGCAAGCTGGTGGGCGGCGGCTTGCAGGTGCCGGCCGGTTTCATTGGCGGCACGGAATCCGAGGAAAACCGCATGGCGGGGCTGGAAGCGACGCACCGGCTGGTCGGCAAGCATATCCGCATGTTGCCGGGCGGCCACCTGTTCCCGATGGAGTCGCCGGAATTGACGGCGCAAACCGTGCATGAACTGATCACGGAATTGCTGGCCACAACGGGCGGGCGCGACGCCTGTCAGCGCCGCCGCAGGGCCTGAAAATGCGCGGGTGGATTGCGAAATTATTCTTGAAAGCGGGCCTTTCTTGTAAAATCCCGGGTGTTCGGGCCCTGGCGCCTGCCTGCAATCTTGAATAAATGGTTTTGCGATGACGATTAAGAGCGACAAATGGATACGCCGCATGGCGGAGCAGCATGGCATGATCGAGCCCTTCGAGCCGGGCCAGGTCCGCACCCAGGATGGCCGCAAAGTGATTTCGTACGGCACCTCGTCCTACGGTTACGACATCCGCTGCGCCGATGAATTCAAGGTCTTCACCAACATCAACAGCACCATCGTCGATCCGAAGAACTTTGATTCCAACTCGTTTGTGGACATCAAGAGCGATGTCTGCATCATCCCGCCGAACTCGTTCGCACTGGCCCGCACCATCGAATACTTCCGCATTCCGCGCAACGTGTTGACGGTCTGCCTGGGCAAGTCGACCTACGCGCGCTGCGGCATCATCGTCAACGTGACGCCGTTCGAGCCGGAATGGGAAGGTTACGTGACGCTGGAGTTTTCCAACACCACGCCGCTTCCGGCCAAGATTTACGCGGGCGAAGGCTGCGCGCAGGTGCTGTTCTTCGAGAGCGATGAAATTTGCGAAGTCTCGTACAAGGACCGCAACGGCAAGTACCAGGGCCAGCATGGCGTGACCTTGCCGAAAGCATAACCTTGCGTCGGATCTGAAAACAGCGCGGCTTGCGGGAACAAGGCGCGCTGTTTTTTATTCGGCGACCGGCAGCGTGATCCGCACGCACAATCCGCCGCCCTCGCGGTTGGTGGCGGCCAGTGTGCCGCCGTGGGTGTGCACCACTTGCTGTGCGATGGCCAGGCCCAGTCCGTGGCCCTCGACATCTTTGGGCGTGTCGCTGCTGCGGTAGAAGGGCTGGAATATGGTCTGCAAATCCTGCTGCGCCACACCTGGGCCCCGGTCCAGCACGCGGATGTGCAGGCAGCGCCTGGCTTCGTCGGCGTCCAGTTCCACCCGCACCGTGCCACCTTCGGGGCTGTGCTTGATGGCGTTGCGCACGATGTTTTCAATCGCGCGCGCCAGCAAATCGGCCTGCCCCATCACGGCGACATCGGCTTCGCCCCGCAACTCGATCGCGCGGTCGGACGATGCCGCTTCGAATTCCGCGTCCGCCACGATTTCATCGAGCAGTTCCGCCATGTTGACGGATTCTTTGGGCGACATGACGGAGCCCGATTCCAGCCGCGCCAGTGTCAGCAACTCGCCCACCAGCTTATCCATGCGCACGCTTTCGCGTTCGATGCGCTGCAGCGTGGCATGGGCTTTGTCCGGCTGCTGGTACGCCAGGCCGATGGCGGCTTGCAGCCGGGCCAGCGGCGAGCGCAATTCATGCGACACGTCGTGCAGCAGCCGTGTCTGGCCATCGATCAGGCTGCGCAGGCGTGCGGTCATGTGATCGAAATCGCGACCCAAATCGGTCAGTTCATCGCCCCGTTTGCCGGCCGTGTGCGCAAAGCGGGCTTGCAGGTCGCCGTGCGACGCCGCTTCGAATGCCTGGCGCAGCGCACGGATCGGACGCGCGAAATACCAGGCCAGCAAGGCGGCAAACAACAGGCTGGCGATCATGGCGGCGGCAATCGGAATGAACGGCGCCAGGGGCTGGAAGCGCTGCGGCGGTCCGCCTGGACCGCCGGGCCCGCCGAAACTCTCAGGACCACCCGGTCCACCCGGTCCACCGAACCCTTCCCGTCCCGCCGGTCCCCCCGGACCACCGACGCCACCCGTGCCACCGGGACCTTGCTGCCCACCCGGACCCACCGGCCCACCCTCCGGCCTTGCGCGCTGGCCGTAAGCCCCACCGGCGCCGGCATCCGCCATCGGCCTGGGTGGGCCATGGGGACCGCCGGGGCCGTTTGACCCTTCGCCGGGACCGCGCAGGCGTGGTCCATCCGGTGGCGGCATGCCGGGCTGGCCGAACGATGCCGATGCCGCCGCTGTAATGCCGGCCAGCCCCGCGCCGGTAAATAATTGCGGCGACCCGGGGCCGATCGGGCCGGGCATGTCCGGCCGCGGCAGAAACAGCAAATAGCGGTGGCCATCCGCCGCCTTGACTTCCCGCACCACGCGCTGGCGGTCGCCCTGTTTCAGCAGGTTGCGGGCTTCCAGCACGGCATTGGGCTTGACGATCCGGCCCAGTAATTCATGGCCCAGTTCATCGACGGCATGCACGCGGTGCCGGTCCATATTTTCCAGCAGACTTTGCATGGCCTTGACGCCGCCAAATTCCAGGGTGGCGGCAGCCGAGGCAATCGCGTCTTCCGCACGGGGGCCCGTGTCGATATCGAGGCGGCGCTGCTGGTAGGCGTCGCGGTTTTTCAGCCACACGGCGCCGCCGATGGCCACCGTGGCGGCCAGCTGCGCCAGCAGGATGGAAAAGAAAAACTTCCAGAACAGGCGGCCCACGGTCAATCCTTGATCAACTGGTATCCGAGCCGGTATACGGTTTGCAGGCAGGAGCGGCCATCGGCAATGGTGCCGAGCTTGTGGCGCAGGCTGCTCAGGTGGACATCGATATTGCGGTCAAAGCGCGCCATCGGCCGGCCCAGTCCCTGTTCCGACAAAATGTTCTTGCTGACGGGTTTGCCCGCGTTACGCGCCAGCACCTCCAATAAATTGAATTCGGTGCTGGTCAGTTCCAGCTTGTTGCCGGCCCAGGTGGCGCGGCGCTGTTCCGGCCACATCGTCAACCGGCCCACCACCAGCGGCGCGTTGTTGGCGGTGTCGGCGGGCGCGGCCAGCGTGCGGCGCAAGATGGCGCGGATGCGGGCCGTCAGTTCGCGCGGCGTGCAGGGTTTTGCCACGTAATCGTCGGCGCCCAGTTCCAGTCCCACGATGCGGTCGGTGTCGTCGCCGCGCGCCGTCAGCATCAGCACCGGAATCGTGCTGTGGGCGCGGATGCGGCGCAGGGTTTCCAGGCCATTCATGCGCGGCATCATCACGTCCAGCACCGCGATCGCATACAGCCCCGACAGCGCAGCGGCGGCGCCGGCTTCGCCGTCGTGCGCGGTTTTCACGTCAAAGCCTTCCTGCTCCAGGTATTCCTGGAACATGCCCGTCAATTCGACGTCGTCATCTATCAGCAGAACCTTGGTCATCATCCGGCGTATCGTATAAGTGATTGAATTGTTGATGATTCATCATAGCGCACAAGGATGGAGCGATTGTGGGCATTTACCCGCTTTTACACCCGCGATCGTTCGCCTTGTGCGCACCATCTTTACACGGTTTTACGTTGTGCTTACCGCGCTTTACATCGCCCCGCCGGACAATGGCTGCACTGATCAACCACCGAGGAACAGCGATGAAAACCAATCAAAGGACATCCAATATCGTCCCAAAATGCATGCTGGCAGCCTTGCTGGCGCTGCCGTTCGGCATCGCCACCGCCGACGACGCGCCGGCCATGGCGGCGCCAGGCGGCTACGGCACCGTACCTGCGATGAGCTCCGATGCGCCGCCGCCACCGGGCGTCGATGGCGGCATGGGCCGTGGCCGCATGGGGCCTCGGCGTTTCGGGCCACCGATGGGCGGTCCGGGCATGCCGCCGCCGTTCCTGCACGGCCTGGCCTTGACGGAAGCGCAGCAGGATAAAGTGTTCGCCATCCTGCACAGCCAGGTCCCCTATGTCCGCGAACAGGACAAGGCGCTGCACAAGGCGCGCGAAGCGCTGCATGCGCTCGCTTCCGCCGCGCAGTATGACGACACGAAAGCCGCATCGCAGGCCCAGGCCGCGGCGCAGGCGATGTCGAACCTGGAACTGTCCCGCGTCAGGACGGAACAAAAACTGCTGGCGGTGCTGACGGCTGAGCAGCGCAGGCAGGTCGAGCAACGCCTGGCGGCCTTGCCGCAACGCGGTCCACGTTCCTGACGGGAGGCGCCGGTCCCGTCCATCGTCCGCCTCCACCACCCGACGGGGGCGCCTTGCCGGGTGCCGGCAGCAGCGGCAACCTCAACAACACTTCGGTATAAGGAAACAACATGCACACCCACGACCACGACCACGGCCTGCAGGCCGATCTCGACCAAATGCTCAAGCTGTCCGTCGGCCGGCGCAAATCCCTGCTGTGGCTGATGGCGGGTTCCGCGGCGGCGTTGCCCGTGCTCGGCTGTGGCGGAGGCGGCAGTGACGCCACTGCCAGCACCAGCGCCACCACCAGCGGCACCACCACCGGTACTGGAACCGGCAGCACGGGTACGACGACGGGCACCGGCAGCACGGGAACCACCGCCGGTTCTTGCAGTGTGATCCCGGAAGAAACCGGCGGCCCGTATCCCGGCGATGGCACCAACAGCAACAGCAGCGGCGTGGTGAACGTATTGACAATGAGCGGCGTGGTGCGCAGGGACATCCGCGGCAGTTTCAATGGTCCGACCGGGACCGCGGCAGGCGTTCCGCTGACCATTAAACTGAAGATCCTGAACGCCAACAATGCCTGCGGCAACGCAAGCAACTTCGCGGTGTACCTGTGGCATTGCGACCGCGAAGGCCGCTATTCACTGTACTCGTCGGGCGTGACGGACCAGAATTACCTGCGCGGCGTGCAGGAGGCCGACGCCAACGGCGAACTGACCTTCACCACCATCTTCCCCGGTTGCTACGACGGCCGCATGCCGCACGTGCACTTTGAAGTGTATGCGACCCTGGCGAAGGCGGCGAACGCGTCGAACCGCATCAAGACATCGCAGTTCACGTTCCCGATGGCAAGCCTGAACGAAGTCTATGCCACCAGCGGTTATGCCACCAGCGCCACCAACCTCAACCGCATCAGCTACGCGACCGACAACATCTTCAGCGATGGCTATGCGCTGCAGCTGGCCAGCATGACGGGCAATACCACCGATGGCTATGTGGCGACGCTGACCCTGGCGGTGGTGGCTTAACTCGGCTGGCGGGGCGGCTTCCGCCAAGGCCGCACCACCCTCTACGGACTCCGCGCCGAAGGTTCTTTCGCCGCTATTTCCTGATTCCCCGGCAATCGCGAAGCAAGGTTCGCCGCCATCCTCCCTGTTATCCCGGTAATCCGTCTGGCACGGTGCTTGCACCAACCTCGGCATAGCGCCACCGCGCCGTGCCCAGGGAACCCGCCATGAACGCCAACCGCCGCCTGCTCAGTTACCAGCCCGATCCCGCCTGGAGCGTCTACACGCCCAGCGGCCGCGAATCCGACGCGGAGCTGGCCGATGGCGCGGCCTTGCTGGAAGCGGCCGACGCCGGCCAGTTGCCGGCCTTCAGTGCCGGCCTGGTGGCCGATGCCCATCCAGACGGCCGCAACGTGCTGCGCACCGCGCCGGGACGCCTGCTCAGCAACACCCTGGCGACGCTGGCGCGCCAGCTATGGCCGGCCGGCAGCGCGGACGTCAAGCGCAAGGCCGGCGTCCTGTTCGGGCTGGAGCTCGAAGGCTTGAGCCCGGAAGACAAGCAATTTGAATATGCGCGCCACCTGGCCCGTTTCATGCGCGAAGCCGCGCATGAATTGCAGGCAGGCGGCGCCATGCCCCATGCGCCACGGCGGGTGCAGGCCGCGCTGGCGCTGGCGGCGCGGCGCCATGCGCCGGGGTTGCTGCACTATGCCGGCCGGGTTGCCGCACGGGAGTAAACCGATTGTTGGTCCGGGCGGCGTGTCCGTTCCGGCGTTTGTCGTTGTACCTTCACCGGAGACTATCATGCATGACATCGATCGCACGACCCTGGAATTCGGCCAGGAAATGGGTTACGAAGGCGAACAGTTCGAGTTCGGCCAGGGAGAGTGGGGTGGCGAGACCGGCCTGCTGTCCGAAGCCGAGGAAATGGAACTGGCCAACGAACTGCTGTCCGTGACCAATGAAGCGGAGCTGGAACAATTCCTGGGCGGTTTCCTGAAAAAAGCCGCGAACTTCGCCGGCAATGTGATCCGTTCGCCGGTCGGGCAAGCCGTGGGCGGCGTGCTGAAAGGCGTGGCGAAAAAAGCCCTGCCGATGGCGGGCGGCGCGATTGGCGGGTACTTCGGCGGCCCGCTGGGCGCCAAGATTGGCAGCGGCCTGGCGTCCGCGGCGGGCAGCGCGCTGGGACTGGAGGCGGAAGGCGAATTGACGGGCGAAGACCGTGAATTCGAAGGCGCCCGCACCTTTGTGCGGCTCGCCGCCGACACCGTGAAAGGCGCGTCGCAGGCGCGCGGCGGCGACCCCCGCGCGATTGCCCAGCAAGCCGCCACCGCGGCGGCGCGCAAGCATGCGCCGGGACTGCTGGCCAAGGGCGGCGGCCAGTGCGCGCCGCAGGGGCGCGGCGGCATGGGCCGCGGCGGCGCCATGCAGGGCGGCATGGGCGCCGCCAATGGCGGCGCGGGCGGCGGTTCCGGCCGCTGGGCGCGGCAGGGCCGCAATATCATCCTGTACGGCGTGTGACCGATCATGGCCATCAGTGCTTACGCCGCGTGGATGCTGGGGCAGGAAGCCCGCTCCCTGCTGGCGCGCCTGGCGCGCGTGCGGCCCTTCGCGCTGATCGAGCCCATGGTGCCTGCCGCCGCGCTGTCGCCGGCGTCGCAGAGCGCCATCGAGGCGCACCTGGCGCAGGGCCGGCGTGAATTGCGGCGGCTGGTCGATGGCTACCTGGCATGGCTGCGCAGTCCCGCCGGCCGCAACGGCAGCGCGGCGGAGGGCCAGCGCCGCTTCACCGTGCTGCGCCTGAAATTCAATGCGACGCTGGCGCAATTCGACTTGTTCAATGACGTCATCACGCAGCGCAGCGAACATGAGAACGGCGTGTGGCTGAGCGGCCTCGATGTGGTGTCCGATGACGCGCTGCGCCTGGCCGGCCAGCCGTTTCGCGCGCCGCCGGTGATCTGCTACCTGGACCGGGGCCCGGGGGCGGCGATCCGGCGCGCCCGCACCCGGTTGCCGGGCGGCGGCGACAACCCGGTCGCGATTATCCGCGTGCCGCGCGAACGCATGGTCGGCAGCGGCATCGCCTCGTCGCTGGTGCATGAAGTGGGGCACCAGGGTGCGGCGCTGCTCGATCTCGTCAATTCATTGCGGCCGGTGCTGCAGGGCATGCAGCGCGGGGCCAGCGGACCGCCGCGCGTGTGGCGGCTGTGGGAACGGTGGATTTCCGAAATCGTGGCGGATTTCTGGTCGCTGGCGCGGGTGGGCGTGGTGGCGACCCTGGGCTTGATGGGTGTGGTCAGCCTGCCGCGCGTGTTCGTGTTCCGCCTCGACACGGAAGACCCGCACCCGATGCCCTGGATACGGGTCCTGCTCAGCTGCGCGATGGGCGACTTGCTGTATCCGCATCCGCAATGGCGGCGGCTGGCGCAACTGTGGGAATCGTATTACCCGGTGTCCGGCCTGCCGCACGGGCTGCGGCGCCTGATGCGGGAACTGCAGGCGAGCATGCCCGCGCTGGCCCGGTTGCTGGCGCGGCACCGGCCCGCCGTGCTGCGCGGAAGGGCGCTGGCGGATGCGTTGGAGGTGCCGCAACGCCAGCCGCGCCGCCTGGCGCTGCTGTTTTCACTGTGGCGGCGCGCGCCGCAGCGGCTGTATGACGCGGCGCCGTCGCTGGCGTTCGCCGTCATCGGGCAGGCGCGGGCCGATGGCCGCCTCGACCCGGAAGAAGAAAGCGTGCTGCTGGCGCGGCTGCTGACGCACTGGGCATTACGCAGCACGCTGGACACGGGGCGGCGATCGGCCGCCTGTGCCGTGGTTCCGTAGCAATCGACCAAGGAGAGTGACATGGCAAACATCAAGAATGCGGCCGCCACGGCAGGCAATATGCGCGGGGCGATCCAGGTGACGGTGCACGACACGCAGACAGGCGCGCCGATCGTCAACGCCGCCATCAAACTGTACGAGGCGCGCAACCGCCTGGGCGAGCGCATGCACGCGTGCGACGTCGACGAAGTCAAGAAGTGGGAGCCGAACGAAGCCATGCTGGTGGCCACCGGCTTTACCGGACAGGATGGCGCCGTGCTGTTCGACCAGCGCGAGCCGGGCGCGTATATCGCCGCCTATGACAATATCGTGCCGATGCGCATGGACGCGCTGTATTACCAGTGCGCGGCTGTGCAGCATGGCTGCACGGAAAACATATGCTTTGATTTCGCGTTCAATCCCACGGTGGTGCTGTCCTATGAAAGCAACTGCCAGCCTGCCGGCGACCATTGCGCCTTTGTCGGCGACAAGGCATACGCCGAGGTGCACGTGGACGGCGACAGGGGGCTCGATGAATCCCTGGTGCGCGTGGTGGCGCGTTCGCCCTGGCTGCAGCGCAGCGACGAACGGCATACGTTTGTGACCAGTCTGCGCCACAGCGGCATCCTCCGCTTCGAAGCGCAAGTGCTGTTCGCGCGGCGCGGCAAGCCGGCCGCCATCGTGGTGGGCCATGAACCCGCGCCGGGACACGGCCATGCCTTGTCCGCCGCCGGCATGCCGATGGCGCGCAACGGCGCCGGGGCGTCGCTGACGGCGGAGGAACTGGCCGGCGTGCTCTCGCCCGGCAGCATGGCGGGATTGAAAGTGGGAGCCGATGTGGAAGTGGAACAGCGCACGCCGAGCCCGATTTCCGGCAATGTCGGGGTGTCGCTGTCGCGCTCCGAGACCGAACCCACCGAAGACCTGCCACTGTGGACCCTGATCCGCAACAGCACGGAAGCGCTGGGATTCAACAATTACCTGAAATTCATCGACCAGCTGTTTTGCGATGCGCCGGTGCAGGTGTCGGAGTTCGAGCGCCAGCGCTTTGCCGCCAAGGGCGCCATGTTCAACAACCTGAAAGGCAGGCGCCTGCTGCCATTTAACGACGCGGACTCGTACCGCGTGCTGAAAGCGGCGACCGAAGCCTTCGTCATGGTCAACTGCGGCATCCTCAGCCTGCCGCTGGCGTTCAATCCCGCGGAAGACGCGGCCTACCTGGACCGGCGCGATATTCCGAATGGCGGCGACCTGTCGCAGGTGCTGGCCAGCGAGTACCTGGAAGTGGTCGATGGCTCGACCTTGACCTTGCCATACCTGGCGGTGATCCGGCGCAAACTGCCCGATATCCCCATCCACCTGGGGCAAAGGGAAGCGGACGCCGACCTGTGCTTCGGCATCATCCAGGAACGCTTGTCGAATCCCTGCCTGCTGGAACTGATCTGGTCGTACTGGCAGGAGGAGGGCATGCTGGTGCAAACCATGAACGCCATCACCCAGCGTTTCCAGAACCTGCGCGCGCCGGGCATCGGACCGGACCCGCTGGCCAACACGGAAATCGACATGCTGCGTCCATTGAACAACCTGCTGTGGGGCTATACGCAGGATGAGCAGCACCGGCTGTCCGTGGTGCGCCGCAATTACGAATATGACCACCATTACGGCGTCCGCCTCGATGGCAAGGCCGTGCGCCAGTTCCGCCCGGCCGACAGCCGCTCGAAATTCCTGGAAGCGTTCCACCACCTGCTGCGCCTGCTGACGGCGTTTTACCGGCAGGATGACGATACCACCGTCAAGGCCGACGCCTTCCCGGTATTGAATGCGCTGAAGGAAATCCATCTGATCCTGTCGCAGGGCGCGCACAACCAGTTTGGCGATCTGCCGTCGACCGCCCGCATCGAAATGCTGATGCAGCAATGGCTGCTGGCGCGGCCGGAATTCCGTGAATTCCTGCCGACCCGGGTCATGGTGGCGTATCCGGAACCGTGGATGGACCGGGTCGATGCGATGAAAAAACTGCAGAACTGGACCGATACCAGCGTGGTGCATTTCCGCTCGCTGGCGCTGTTTGGCGAACAGTTGCTGCTCTCCATCCGCTATGGCAACTGGAGCGATGTCTACGAATCGACGCAAGCGTTTAACTGGGCGCGCTTCTGGCGGCCACAGGCGCAGGGCTATATCCACGCCTACCGCGCGGCCACCGGGGTTGACCTGTCGGTCGATGGCGCCGATCCGGCAGCCGATGCCACGTTACCGTCCGTG
>Ga0307408_100002440_pt1 | contig 13072 bp, 6 predicted proteins | sample 322Cmetagenome_FD_202116 | JGI IMG/M metagenome (GOLD analysis project Ga0307408, IMG submission 202116) | Maize rhizosphere microbial communities from greenhouse at UC Davis, California, United States - 322HYB-C-3 | ecosystem: Host-associated > Plants > Roots > Rhizosphere > Soil | place: USA... | reverse complement strand
GCGGCGGTCAGCGCGGCGAAGGCGATGCCTTTCAGGCCCGATGGCAACAGGTTCAGCAGGACCGGATAGGCGCGGTCGGGATTGACTTCGCCGCCGTGCTGCATGGCGCTGCCCAGGGAACCGGACTTGTCCAGCGCGTAGGCGGCAATGCCTGGCAAGACCACGATCACCGGCATCAGCAGTTTCAGGAAGGCGGCAAACAGCAGGCCTTTGCGGGCGGTCGGCAGGTCGGCGCCGAGGGCGCGCTGCGTGATGTACTGGTTGCAGCCCCAGTAGTTCAGGTTGACGATCCACATGCCGCCGATCAGGACCGACAGGCCCGGCAAGTCCATGTAATTGGGATTGTCGCGGGTCAGCACCATGTCGAAGTGGTCGCCGGCGCGCACCAGCAGTTCGGAGAAGCCGGCCACGGCGCCTTGCTTGCCGCCCAGGCCGGCCACCAGGTCCAGCGCCAGCCAGGTCGTCACCAGGCCGCCGATCACCAGGCAGGTCACCTGGATCACATCGGTGTAGCCGATGACCTTCATGCCGCCCAGGGTGATGATGGCGGCGAAGACGGCCAGGAACAGCATGCAGGGCAGCAGGGCAATGCCCGACAGGCTGGAAATGGCCAGCGCGCCCAGGTACAGGATCGATGTCAGGTTGACCACCACGTACAGGCCGAGCCAGAACAAGGCCATCGTGGTCGCCACGGCCTTGCCGTAACGCTGCTCGAGGAATTGCGGCATGGTGTAGATCCGGTTTTTCAGGTAGACCGGCATGAAGAACACTGCCACGATCACCAGGGTGGCGGCCGCCATCAATTCATAGACGGCGATCGCCATGCCGATCTTGTAGCCGGAACCGCTCATGCCGATGAACTGTTCGGCCGAGATGTTGGACGCGATCAGCGAGGCGCCGATGGCCCACCAGGTCAGCGACCCTTCGGCCAGGAAATAGTCATGCGAAGCCGAGCCGGAACCGGCTTGCTTGCGGCGGTAAACCCAGATGCCGTAGCCGGCCACCAGGACGAAATAAAACAGGAAGACCACGAGGTCTAGCGTGGAAAAGGTGCTCATGGATGCTCACGATGAAGAAGTTGTCTCGGGGCGTGCTGCGTTGGTACACGTCGAACTGTTGAATTGCAGGCCATTATTGCCCAATACCGCCGGTGGACAACGCGTTTGCCCGGCGCTTGGCCAGAATCGTTCGGCAGGTTGGTGATTTTCGTAATGGCTGTACGCCGTCGGGGTTGCAAAATGGCAGTGTGCCCTTCCCGCGCAACCAGTATTCATTTTTCATGATGACCAATCCTTATCCAGCCGCCATGGCCCAGTCGCGCGAAGACCGCGTATTTACCCTGACGAACGCCGGCGGCATGGCCGTGGCGATCCATGAGCGCAGCGCCGCGCTGCGCTCATGGCGTGCGCCCGACCGCTACGGCCGCCTGGCGGACGTGCTGCTGCCGGTCCCTGATGTGCCGCAGCCGTCCGGCGACGGCGCGCCAGGCTGGACCGGCTGCCATGCCGGGGGCGGGGTGTCGCTGTTGCGGATGGCGCCTGGCGGCGCCCACCTGCAGGTGAACTACCGCCTCGACGACGATGGCAGCCTGGTCATCAATCACAATGCCATGGCCACGTTGCCGGCCACGCTCGAGGTGAAGCCACAGCCGTGCTTCAACCTCAATGGCGGCACGGCCGATGTGGGCGACCACATGCTGCAGATCGACGCCGATTACTACGTGGAAGTCGACGCGGGCGGCCAGCCGGTCGGGGTGGCCACGGTGGGGGGCACGCCGTTCGATTTTCGCCAGCCGGCCGCCATAGGCCCGCGCCAGGGCTGGCCCGATACGCAGATCCGGCTGGTGGGCGGATTCGATCACTGTTATTTCGTGCGCGGCCATATGGCCGGCGGCCAGGGCGCATTGCGGGAGGTGGCGCGGGTGGTCGATCCCGGCTCCGGACGGCGGCTGCAGGTCTACACCACCGAAGCCGCCTTGCAGCTGTGCACCGGCAAGCTGCCGGTGGGCGCCCGGGGCTGGGGCTTTTGGCTGGAAGCCAACGCCCGTCCCGAGTTGATCAGCGCCGCCTGGCCCCGGGTGGTGCTGCACCCGGGGCAGGTGTACCGGCAAACCACGGTTTACCGGCTGTCGCTGCAAAACCAGTCGGCCTGATCAGGCGGGCGGCAAACCCCGATAGACGAATTGCCGGGCCCGCACCTCGCCCTTGCCGGCGCTGTAAATGCCGATCTTCAGGCTAAGGAAGCCGCCAAACACGTTGTGGTGGAAGCCGGACATCTCCATTTGCCACGGGTGTTTGATCCATTGCTTGCCGTCGAACGAGTAGTGGAACGTCACGATGTTGGCCCGGTTGGCGAGTTTCACGTGCACCGTTCCGGCCTGCACCTTGGTGCGCATCCAGCTTTGTTCTTCACTGGCGTGGTAGGTGTGCATCTGTCCGGCGCCAAAGCCGATGCCGCAGTAGCCGCGCTGGTTGTAATACAGCACCAGGCCGCCTTGCGCCTCGCCGCTGACGTCGAGCACCACCGACGCTTCGTAATCGCGGTCGCCGACGATGCAGGTCAGTGGCGAGCAGTCGGCCGGCGACGTGCCCTTGCCCTGGATGACCAGGCTGTTGCCGGCATAGCGCGCGCGCCGCATTTCATCCGGGCCCGGATCGAAGAAACTCCATTGCACGCCGAACTTGTTGCTGGAAAAATCGTCGGACAGCGGCTGCCCCGCAGGGCTGGCGCGGCCGCCCTTCGGTTTCGGCAAGGCTTTCGACAAGGTGCCGCCCTTGGCGCGGAACCAGCCATCGCTGGTCCACTCGATGGGTTCCAGCAAAGTCTGGCGGCCCAGGGTGCGGAAGCCGTTTTCGTACGCGTGGTACACCATCCACCAGTCGCCGCCCGGACCTTCGATCACGGTGGCGTGGCCGCGCGACCACCACGGTTCATCCGCGCTTTGGGTACGGATGAGCGGGTTGTGCGGACAATTTTCCCACGGGCCGTGGATCGAGCGTGAACGGGCCACCGTCACCATGTGGCTGGTCGGCGGGCCGGACGTGCCGCCCACCGCCGACACCAGGTAAAACCAGGGGCCGCGCCGGAACAGCTTGGGACCTTCGGGGGCGAACATTTCCACCACCCAGTCTTCGGGATAGCGCCATGGTTCATACACGTGCTCCAGTGGTCCGACGGTGGACAGGCCGTCGTCGGACAGCGCGATGCGGCGCACGCCGTTGAAGAACAGATAGCGCTTGCCGTCTTCGCCGACCGCGTGGCCGGGATCGATGCAGCCGGCGATCTTCAGGTCGATCGGGTCGCTCCACGGTCCGCGGATATTGTCGGCATAAATTACGAAGATACCGCCTTCGTTGTTCGGGTTGGCCGGGATGTAAATAAAGTAGCGGCCGTCGTGCTTGATCAGGTCCATCGCCCACACCGAACCGAGCGGCTTGGACAGCGCGGCGCACACCGGCGCCCAGTTGACCAGGTCTCGCGAGTGCCAGATCACCACGCCGGGATAGGAAAAGAATGACGAAAACGTCATGTAGTAGTCGTCACCGTCCTTGAGGATGGTGGGGTCTGGGCGGTCGCCGGAAATGATGGGATTGATGAACGTGCCGTTGCCGAGATCGGCCTTGCGCTGGCCTTCGATGCCGTAGGCGGGCTTCGGTGGCAGCGCGGGCGCCGTGGCGAATTTGGCGCCGGCCGGCAGGGGGGCGGCGGCGGCGCCGGCACCGGCCAGCGCCAGCTTCAGCAAGCCGCGCCGGCTGGAAGAACGTGATGAGGGAGTGTGGGTCATGAGAATAAGGTCAGTGAAACCGTAGGGCGGTTTTGCCGTAGGCAAAGCCGCCATGCATGCACGCCATGTCAGCCCGGGCTGGTGGCGGTGCGGGCATGGCGGTTTGGCGCTTTGCGCCAAACCGCCTTACGGGCTCGATGATGGCGTCTTAACCTGGGACAGGGCCGTTATTTGCCGGCGATTTTCAGGATGCCCGGCGCCTTGCGCGACAGTTCATTGTCGCCGCTGACCGTCAGGCGCCCCGTGCTGTCGTTCCATTGCAGCCGCACCTGATGACCCTTGTCCTTCTGGTAGTCGTATGACACGCCGTCATCGTCATACAGCGCGAAGGCGCCATCCTTGCCCGGATACACCTTGATCTCGGCAATCGCCTGTTTGGTCGCGGTCGACTGGATCTCCGCGCCGATCGGCACGATGGAGCCGGCCTTGACGAAGACCGGAATCTGGTCGATCGGCGCCGCCACCTTGACCCAGCGGCCGCCCGCCAGCTTTTCATTGGTCCAGAAGTTGTACCAGTCGCTGCCGGCCGGCAGGTACACGTCTTTCTCCGTCTGTCCCTGTTCAGTCACGGGCGCCACCAGGAAAGCCGGGCCGAACATGTATTGCGTGCCGATGTTGGCGACGTTGGCATCGTGCGGGAAGTCCATCCACAGCGGCCGCATGAACGGCGCGCCGCTATCCCAGGTCGTCTTGGCCTGGCTGTAGATGTAGGGGATCAATTGGTAGCGCAGGTGGTTGTAGCGGGCCAGGATGGATTCGGCGTGTTTGCCGAACGACCAGATGTCCGCGTGCTTGCGGTCGCCGTGCAGGCGCAAGGTCGGCAGGAAGGTGCCGTACTGGAACCAGCGCGTCAGCAGTTCCGGATAATCGTGGTTCTTGCCCACGGTTTCCTCGGCGCCGGCCGGATCGACCAGCGGCTTTTTGGTGGCCTTGGTCGATTGCGGCAGCCATTGCCAGCCGCCGATGTCGTTGCCCCAGTAGGCGATTCCGGACGCCGTCATGTTCAGGCCGGTCGGAATCTGGCGCGCCAGCGCTTCCCATGTCGGGTGGATGTCGGACGACCAGAACAGGGCGCCGCTGCGCTGCGAACCCAGGTAGGCGGCGCGCGACAGGACCATGGCGCGCTTGTTCGGCTTCCACGCGCGCATCTGGTCGGAAAAACCTTCGACGTGCAGCAGCGGGAACAGGTTGCGGTAGCGGTCGCCGGAGCCGATCGAATAGAAGTAGCCGTCCGGCGTCAGGTCCGGCTCGGTCTCGTCCAGCCATGGATAATCGAAGCCGTGCGACAGGATGTTGTCGCGCGCACGTTCGAAGTACCATTTGCGCGCGGCCGGGTTGGTCGCGTCGATCAGGGCGCCGGTGCGGTCGGAGCGGAATGGCAGGCCATCGACGGTCTTGCCATCCTTGTCCTTGAGGAAGTAGCCCTTGGCGTCGAGTTCATTGAAATAGCGCCCCGAGGTTTCATAGCGGGGCCAGATCGAGATGATCGATTGCATGCCCATGTCATGCAATTGCTTGTTCATGCCGGACGGGTCCGGGAACTGGGCCGGGTCGATGTCCATCTGTCCCATGCGGGTCCAGTGGAACCAGTCGACCACCATGATGTCGAGCGGGTATTTCTTTTCGCGGTAGGTCTTGGCCACGCGCAGCACTTCCTGCTGGCTCTCGTAGCGCGCCTTGGACTGGATCAGGCCAAAGGCGGACTTGGGCGGGATTGGCGTCTTGCCGGTCACGCGCGCATAGCCGGAGTAAATTTCTTCCGGCGTGTTGCCGGTAATGACGAAGAAGCTGACACGTTCGCCGACATTGGACTGGAACGCGGTGCGTCCATTGACGCCGGCGATGAAACGCGTGGCGGACGGGTTGTCCCATACGATGCCATAGCCCTTGGACGACACCATGAACGGCACGCACACCGACTCGCCGGCCGGCGCGTCGTACCAATGCTTGCAATCGATCACGCGGCCGCGCAAGTCCAGCGGCCCGAGCGATTCCTGGTTTTGCCCCATGCCATAGTAATGCTCGTCGGCCGGCGCGCTGAACGAGGCGCCGGCCTGGTAGGTTTTTTCACCGTTGACGGTTTGCGGCGACAGTTCCCAGCCGGTCATGTCGAGCACGGTCTCGCCCTTGGCGTTTTTCACCTGCAGCGCGACCGGCGCCAGTTGCGGCGCGAAGTATTTTTCGCCGGTGCTTGGCACGCGCGGTTGCGGCGCCGGGGCGACGTGCAGGCTGAGGGCGGGCGACGTAAAGGTGTCGCCATCCTTGCCGGCGGAGTGGCGGAACGCGGCGTTGTCGGCGCCGCTGGCCAGGATGCCGTAACCGGCGGCTTTCAGCGCCTCGGCCTTGTCGGCGGCGATCGTCACGTGCACCACGTTCGGCCCATAGGCTTCCACCGTCACCCATGCGCCATTGCGGTCGAGCGTGGTGATGGGCGCGGCATGGGCCTGGACGGCGGCGCCCAGCGCGATCATGGAAATTGAAACGGCCAATGCCTTGCGCCGGAAATGCACTTTCATTGTTGCTCCTGGTGTCGAGAGTTTATGCTGGCCTGTTCGCCATGCGTCATTGCGGGATGTGTCGGTGCGGGAGGTGTCACTGCGGAATCAGTTTGTGGTCGCGCAGCCATTCCTCGGCGCGGCCGGTCCAGTTCGATGCCGAACCGTTGCCACGGCGCAGGGCCATGCCATGGCCGCCATGCTCGTAAAGCATCATTTCGGCCGGCACGCGGGCGCGGGTCAGGGCCTGGTAGTACAGGATGCTGTTTTCCGGCGGAACCAGGCCGTCGTCCTGCGAATGGATCAGCAGGGTGGGGGGCGTGGCCTTGGTCACCTGCTTTTCCAGCGACATCAGTTCCGCCAGCGCAGGCGCCGGCGACTTGCCCAGCAGCGACTCGCGCGACCCCACGTGGGTGGCGGGCGAGGTCATGGAAATCACCGGATACATCAGGATCGCGAAGTCCGGGCGCGCGCTGACCGCATCGAGCGCATCGCCGCCCTTGCCGGCCGGGTGGCTGTACAGGGTCGAGGCGCTGGCCGCCAGGTGGCCGCCGGCCGAGCTGCCCATGACGCCGATGCGGTCCGGTGCGACGCCATATTTGTCCGCCTGCGAACGCACCAGTCGGATGGCGCGCAGCACGTCCTGCAACGGCGCCGGGTGGCCATGGTCGGACAGCCGGTATTTCAAGACAAAGGCGGTGACGCCAAGGCCCGACAGCCACTGCGCATACTGGTGGCCTTCGCGCGTGTAGGACAGGAAGGAATAGCCGCCGCCCGGGCAAATGATGACCGCGGTGTTGGACGCGCGGTCGGGGGCCGCGGGGTAGACCGCCAGCGTGGGCTGGCTGACGTTACTGATACGTTCGCCGTCAACCTGTTCCGGTCCGGCCTGCGCCCGCGCATTCGGGGCCCCGTTCGGCCACAGCGCCACAATGGTGCCTTGCGCCAGCGCGCCGCCCGTGGCCAGCAACAGCAGGGCCAAAATCCATGATCGCATGTATCGTCTCCTTATAGGTGAAAACCGACTGTTCTTGTGGCTTGCATCTTACCGGCTCACCCCTGCGCCGCCATTACGAAAATCACCGACCCTGCGAACAATTTACCGTAAGAGTTTCCGGTCCGGTGCCAAGCCGCCCGAACGATCGACTGGCTGATTTTTTAGCCAGCTTACGAATTTTCACAATTGCCCTGCGTTGCCCGCGCGGGCATCATGCTCTGATGAAAACTCCGAAAACCGTCGGCCACTTGCTGGCCACCCTGTGTGCGCTGGCGCTGGCCACCGCCCACCCCCTTGCCAACGCCGATGCGCCCATGCCGCGCCTGGTGCACAAGGACGGCCATCATGCGCTGATGGTCGATGGCAAGCCATTTACCATCCTGGGCGTGCAGGCGCACAATTCCAGCAACTACCCGGACGCGCTGGCGCAGGTGTGGGCCGCCGTCAAGGATGCCCACGCGAATACGCTGGAAATCCCGGTCGCGTGGGAACAGATCGAGCCGGTCGAAGGCAAGTTTGACTTCAGCTATGTCGATACGCTGGTGGCGCAGGCGCGCCAGCACAAGGTGCGCCTGGTGCTGCTGTGGTTCGGCACCTGGAAGAACACCAGCCCGCAATACACGCCGGAATGGGTCAAGTTCGACAACCAGCGTTTCCCGCGCATGGTCGGCAAGGATGGCAAGAACAGCTATTGCCTGTCGCCGTTGGGCGAGCAGACGTTAAAGGCCGACACCAGGGCGTTTGCCGCGCTGATGGCGCATGTGAAGAAAATCGATGCGGCGCACCGCACCGTGATCATGATGCAGGTGGAAAACGAAGTCGGCACCTACGGCACCGTGCGCGATTTCAGCCCCCGGGGCGAGGCGGCGTTCCGCCAGCCGGTGCCGGCGGCGGTCCTGGCGCGCAAGAAACCGCCAGTGGCCGGCGCCGCCAGCGGCAGCTGGTCCGAGGTCTATGGCCCGTATGCGGACGAATATTTCCACGCCTATGCGATTGCCAGCTACATTGAAACCATCGCCAAGGCGGGGCGCGCGGTGTACGACTTGCCGATGTACGTCAACAATGCGCTGCGCGACCCGCTGGAGCCGATGGCGCCGTGGAAAGGCAATTTCGCCAGCGGTGGCCCGACCTACGATGTGATCGATATTTACCAGGCGGCCGCGCCGCATATCGACATTTCCGCCCCCGACATCTACTCGCCGGAGTCGAACAAGGTGACGGCCCACCTCGACCGCTTCCAGCGCCGCGACAATGCGCTGTTCGTGCCGGAAATGGGCAATGCGGAAGGCTATGCGCGCTATGTGTACCAGATCCTCGGGCGCGGCGCGATCGGCGTGGCGCCGTTCGGCGTCGATTATTTTGACTACAGCAACTACCCGCTGGGTTCCAAGCGCACCGACAAGTCCATGGTCACGCCATTCGGCAAGATCTACGAGGCGTTTCGTCCGATGGCGCAGATGTGGGCGGCCTGGGCGCTGGAAGGGCGCACCCACGGCGTCGCGGAAAGCGACGAGCGCACGCCGCAAACGCTGGCGCTGAAAAACTGGACCGTGACGGCCTCGTTCCGCGAGTGGCAATTCGGTAACGCGGGCGATGCGGCCAGCAAGAAGGATTTCCTGCATGACGCGCCAGTCCCGGGCGGCGGCGCGGCGCTGGCACAGACCGGCGACAACGAATTCATCGTGATTGGCCAGCAGGTCCGCCTCAGCTTCAGCGGCGCCGGCGCCAATGCCGGCAAGCCGTCCATGTACGCGCGTGTCGAGCAGGGGCATTTCGACGCGGCGGGCAAATGGGTCATGGAACGCAACTGGAATGGCGACCAGGTTGACTATGGCCTGAACCTGCCGGTCCGTCCGACCGTGCTGAAGGTGCGGCTCGGAACCTATTAATCATCCAATTTATTGCCCAATAAATTGCCTAATAATTAAGCGACACATCAAGGATAGAACATGCACATGAAACCCATGACGGCGGCGGTCTGGCTGGCGCTGGCCGCGTCCGGCCAGGCCATTGCCGGCACCTTCGAGCAAACCGCCAGCGGCGTCGTCGTCAAGCCCGACCAGGGCCCGGCGCGCGAAATCCGCCTGGAAGTCATGAACGACAACATCATCCACGTTGTCAAGACCGACCAGGCGGGCAAGCAGTTGACGCCGTCGCTGATGACCGTGGCCGCGCCCTGCACCAGTTGCCGGTTCACGGTGGCGCCAAGCGGCGCCAAGTCGGTAACCTTAAAGGCGGGCAAGATTTCCGCCACCGTGGCGCTGGAGAACGGCGCGGTGCAATTTGCCGATGTGGCGGGCAAGGTATTCCTGCGCCAGGCGGCGGAGTCCATCACGCCGGTGACTATCGGCGGCAAGCCGTTCAACGCCATCACGCAGGGCTTTAACCATGGCACCAGGGATGCCTATTACGGCCTGGGCCAGCACCAGAACGGGCAAATGAACCTGAACGGCGAAGACGTGCTGCTGGCGCAGCACAACATGGACGTCGCCGTGCCGTTCGTCGTGTCGGACAAGAATTACGGCCTGTTGTGGGATAACAATGCGATTTCCCGCTTCGGCAATCCGAAACCCTACGGCCCGATGGGCCGCGACCTCAAGCTGGTGGATGACGAGGGCAAACCGGGTGGCCTGACGGCCCGCTACTATGTCGGCGGCAAGCTGGTGTTGACGCGCCATGAAAAGGATATCGCCTACCAGTACCTGAAGGACGTGGCGGAAAACTGGCCGAAGGAACTCGGCAGCCTGAAGCAGTTGAAGGATGTGAAGGTGGTGTGGGATGCCACGCTGACCAGCGACAAGCCCGGCGTGCACAAGATGCAGCTGTATGCGTCCGACTACGCCACGCTGACCATCGATGGCAAGCAGGTGCTCGACGTGTGGCGCCAGGACTGGAATCCGTGGTACCACAATTTCGAGATCGACTTCAGCAAGAACAAGCCGGTCAAGCTGCACCTGGAATGGAAGCCGGGCGGCGGCATGGTGGCCATCACGCACAGCGATCCGTTGCCGGCGGCCGAGCGCCATTCGCTGACGATGTCGTCTGAAATCGCGGAAGCCATCAACTACCACGTGATCAGCGGCACCAGCATCGACAACGTGATTGCCGGCTACCGCCACCTGACGGGCCAGGCGCCGATGATGCCGAAATGGACCTATGGCTTCTGGCAATCGCGCCAGCGCTATGAAACCCAGGAACAATTGCTGGACGTGGTGCGCGAATACCGCAAGCAGGGCTGGCCGCTGGACGCGATCGTGCAGGACTGGTTCTACTGGCCGGAAAACGGCTGGGGTACGCATGATTTCGACAAGAAGCGCTTCCCGGACCCGAAGGCCATGGTCGACGAAGTCCACAAGAACAACGCCCGCATCATGCTGTCGATCTGGGGCAAGTTCTATGCCGACACCGACAACTACAAGGAATTCGCGGCCAAGGGCCACATGTGGACCAAGAACGTGGAAGACGGCGCGCTGGACTGGGTCGGCCCCGGCTACAAGAACAGCCATTACGATCCGTACACGCAGGAGGCGCGCGACATTTACTACCGCCAGATGAAAACCAAGCTGGTCGACCTGGGCTTTGACGCATGGTGGATGGATAACAGCGAAGCCGACGTGCTGTCGAATTCGCGCCTGGAAGACTTCAAGAAGCTGATCGGCCCGACCGTGTACGGCGCCGGTGAAATCACGTTCAATCCCTACAGCCTGATGCACACCAAGGCGATGATCGACGGCCTGCGCCGCGACCAGCCGGACAAGCGCCAGTTCATCCTGTCACGTTCGGGCTTTGCCGGCATCCAGCGCAATGCCGTCGCGGTCTGGAGCGGCGACACGGTGGCGCGCTGGAACAACCTGTACGACCAGATTTCCGCCGGCGTCAGCTTCTCGATGTCGGGCATCCCGAACTGGACCCACGATATCGGCGGCTACGCGCAGGAAAACCGTTTCCAGAGCGGCGACATCGGATCGGCCCAGGAAAACCGCGACACCGGCCCGCGCCAGATCAAGCCCGAGGATTTGAAGGAATGGCAGGAACTGAACTTGCGCTGGTTCCAGTTTGGCGCCTTCAGCCCGCTGTTCCGTTCGCACGGCGAAGTGGTCAAGCGTGAAATCCACGTGATCGCGCCGGAAGGGTCGGAAATGCGCGACTCGATGGTCTGGTACGACAAGCTGCGCTACCGCCTGATGCCATACATCTACGCCACCGCCTCGGACACGCACCACAATTCCGGCACTATCATGCGCGGCCTGGTGATGGATTTCCCGCAAGACGACAAGGTCAAGGATATCCGCGACCAGTACCTGTTCGGCCACAACCTGATGGTGGCGCCGGTCTACGTGTATGGCGCGCGCGAACGCAAGGTGTACATGCCGAAGGGGGCATCGTGGTATGACTTCGACACCGGCGCGGTCCATCAAGGCGGTTCCACCGTCACGGTCAAGGCGCCGTATGGCCGCATTCCCGTGCTGGTCAAGGCCGGCGCGATCGTGCCGATGGGGCCGGTGACGCAATACGTCGATGAAAAGCCCGATGCCCCCGTCACGCTCAACGTCTACACCGGCGCCGACGGCAGCTTCAGCCTGTATGAAGACGATGGCGTGACGAACGCGTACACCCGTGGCGAATTCTCGCGCATCCCGCTGAGCTACAACGACAAGACCGGCGTGGTCACCATTGGCGCACGCGCGGGCAGCTACAAGGGCATGGTGGACAAGCGCGAGTTCCGGATCCGCTTCATCAAGCCAGGGGTGTCGACGTCGGGCGGCTTCGATACGGCGGACAAGGTGGTGCACTACGAAGGCAAGGCGGTAACCGTAAGGAAGTAACGGTCGCACTGTAGGGCGGTTTCCGCCAAGGCGGAAGCCGCCTTGCGTGCCTGGCCGCCGGCGGATGCCATACCGGCGAAGCTGGCATGGCGGCTTCCGCCAATGCGGAAACCGCCCTACGAATTTATCTGCATCAACGGGATAAGGAGTTGATGGCCGCCGACACATACACCAGCGGCGCGTTCCAGTTGATGGCCACTTCATTGCTGGCGTAGCTGCACACGTGGTCCAGGTACGACAGCGCGGGCAGGGGGGAAGGGTAGGCTTTGCAGTTCTTGAGGTCGTCCTGGCCCGGGTTCGGGCCGCCGACCAGCCAGCCCGGCACCGGGTCGGCAATGCCGTCCGCTTCCGACGGGCGGTGGTGCGGGTGCATGGCCGGGCGGGCGCCAAATCCGGTGACGAACGAATAACCGGTGGCGTTGCGGCCCAGCACGTAGTCCAGCGCCGATTGCGCCGCCCGCAGGTAGCCGGGTTGCCGCTGGCGGCCGAGCTGGTAGGCTTGCAGCAGCACCATGGCCTGGTTCAGCAGGACGGCATTGCTGCCCCAGACCATGTCGGTCTTTTGCAGCGGCACGCGGTAGGGCGAGTGCGACCAGGTGCTGCGCAGCTGGTCGGCCAGCGACGTGATACGTTGCGTGATCAGGGCCTTGTCGGCGATGGGCGTCAGGCACGGCATGTGGTGGGCAAGCGAGATCCACGCCAGGCCGCCCACATTGCCCCACGACGGCACGCCGGACGGCAATTGCTTGGGACGCATCGCCTGGTAATAACTGTCCTTGCCGGTCGTGATGTACAACTCGGCGGCGGCCCACGCGAATTCGTCGGCCATCTTGTTGTCGGAATAATCGCCGGTCACGATGTCGGCGGGTTGCCGGTAGAGCTGGTCGGGATGCGCCTGGGCCCAGCCCCATGCGGCTTCGGCGGCTTGAAGCATGCGGGCCGACAGGCCGGGGCGCAGCTGTTCGAACGG
>Ga0307408_100002439_pt1 | contig 13075 bp, 33 predicted proteins | sample 322Cmetagenome_FD_202116 | JGI IMG/M metagenome (GOLD analysis project Ga0307408, IMG submission 202116) | Maize rhizosphere microbial communities from greenhouse at UC Davis, California, United States - 322HYB-C-3 | ecosystem: Host-associated > Plants > Roots > Rhizosphere > Soil | place... | reverse complement strand
GAAGGCGTTTTCGAGCGCGGACCCGGACCCCGTTGATCCAACGGTCAAACTCAAAGACGAACTGACCACGCGCCTTATCCCTTGTGATCGGCATGATGTCTTGTACTCCGCAATATCTGTAGGCTCGAAGCGCCAGGAGCGCCCGAAACGGTAGGCCGGCAGGGCGCCGGAGGCGGCCAAATCATAGACCTGGCGTGCGCTGATGCCGAGCAGGGTCGCCACGGCCGAGGCTTTCAGAAGGCTCACGCCTCTACCTCCTTAGGTAAGGGGTGGAGCATCTCGTCCTTGGCATCATCTCCAGGGTCGCGGATGGGGCGCAGGTAGGCGTCGGCGCATCCGAAGATGGTGTAGGTCTTGCCGCGATGCTCCATCTTGTATGGCTGGTCGAAGGCCCAAACGATCAGCGATGAGCACAGATCGCCGATCGGCGCGCGTAGATGCTTCACGCGCACGATTTTTCCGATCATCTTGCGGCTGATCTCGCCGGCTATGCCGTAGCCATCTCCGCCGACGACGATCGCCAAATCTCCAGGTCGGCAATTCATGGGGTGGTGCTCCTGACAAGCCATTCAACGAAAAGGACTGCTCCGAACACGAATGTGCCGATAGGCAGGAGCCAGAACAAGAAAACTTCGATGTAGCGCTTCATGGCTGCTCTCCCTTCCCCGCTGGCCGCTCTGCCTGGGTGGCGACATAGCTGGGCCGATCAGGTGCCGTGTCCCGCCACTGGGCGAGTTCCTTGGATAGTCCTTCAGTTCGGTCCCTGATGCCTTCCATGGCGACCAGCATCCAGACCGGCTTGTTCTTCATCTTCAGCAGCCGCTCGATTGCCGCCTTGGCGTTTGCGTTGGCGCCCACAGCTTTGCAGACTTCCAGATTGCGGCGCAGGTACTCGGTGCTCATCTACTTCCCCTCTAAGGGTTGATCGGCCTGGGTGGCGAGGGCGAGGACTGCGCGGCCAGCATCGACGACATCTTGGATGTGGTTGGCGAAGATGTTTTCGTCGGCGATTTCCTGAAGCGTTGCGACTATCTGCTCATCGCTGACCGCGCTCCGTGCGGCAGGCTGAGGGGTGGTGCGTAGTGCATGCGCAATCTCGAAAGCCTCATCGCGAGTGAGGCGGATGTATTCGAGGCTCGGCTTTGCGTCGTAGTGCTCAATGAACGTGTCGAGTTTGGCCGCCATGGCTTCTGCCCTCGCTGGCTGTACGGATGCTTGCTGCACTACTGGGGGAGGGGCTACATGCAGCAGATACTCGCCGTCTGCAATGTCGGTCTGCTCGAAGGCATACGACACCACGCGCCCACCTTTGATTTCCACACGGCCGCACTTCCCCTCTGCCAGCCCTGCTGGTGCTGGAGGAGATGCAGGACGCTGGACCGGGCAGGCATGGGCGTTGTGAAACCATTCCCCGCACTTGCCGCAGCGGTTGTCTTTCGGTAGTGGTTCAGCCACGGCCATCTCCCTTCGTGTCGTCATCCCCCGGCAGGCGGGCGGCGTAGGTGTCGCTGATCTCGTCGCAACGGTCGATGAATTCTTCAAGCCGTTTGCGGCCGTAGATCATCGTGTGATCGTTCTCCGGGTCGTCGGCAATGGCTGCGACCGGGAAGGCCATCTCGCTCGCGTTGACCAGCCGGCGCCATCGAGCCGCGTCTTTGGCTTCCTCGCTCGGGTTCGTGTCTTGCTGCTCAGGGGTGGCGAGACGCTTGCCAAGTTCGACGCCTTGCAGGTACGCCGTGCGTTCGATAGGGGATCGCTCCCGCAGTTTCACGACATGCGCTGCCTCGGTCTGCGCAGGCGCCTCCGGTATGGCGGCGGCCGGGGTGGCGGCGGCAATGGCTTCTGCTAGCGTGCGGCCCTTGAGCAGTTCCGACCACGCATGAATGGCCGGATCGTCCAGGCACAGCCCACGCTTCGACGCGAAGGCCACAATGGCACCAACCATCGGCGAGGCGTTGTCGGAGGCCGAGACGGTTATGCGCTCATCGCGGCTCGTCAGGAACCCGCCGAAGTCGTAAAGCAGGCCGGCGAAGAGCATCGGCAAGCCGCTCAAAGCGTCCTCGGCCGGCTCCACAGGGGCTGCGCTCTTGGCTTGACCAGCGAGGGCGAGGACTGCCCTGGCGAACTCGCGCACGCTCTGTTTGCCACGCGGAGCCATGACATGCAGCGCATAGAACTTGTCCAACTCGTCGATTTGGTAGTCGCTCACCGTGCTCTGCGGTGCCGGGGGAGGGGCCACGCCGACAACAAGAGCGCCGCAAGTGGTGCATTCGATTGGGTTCTCGGGAGTGATCTCCGCTCCCTCTCCTGCTGGTGCTGGAGGAGATGCGGCGGCCTCAAGCTCGGCAATGCGCGCCTTCAGCCTCTCGATCTCCTGCGCGTGATAGGTGGTGTCTAGCGCGACTTCGTTCGTTTCGTTGTCGTACACGATCACGCCCATCGAATCGCCGATCTCGACATGACTCGAGCACTGATGGCATAGGCTGGGCGATGATCCCATTTGCTCCTTTGCCATGTCGGCCGCGGCTTCGGGAGATTCGGCCTCGAACGCGTCGCCGGTGCTGGCGTCGTAGAGCACTGTGCAGTTGTAGCTTTTCATCGCTGCGCCCCCTTCGTGTCATCCCCAGGCTGAGGGGTGGCAAAGGCTCGAAGCAGCGCCCGGAAGTCGGCGCGGCGCGGCTTGTCGCCCACCAAGCAGCCGTTCTGCATGAAAGCCCAGTCGGCGTCCTTGGTCCACTTGTCGATGACGGCATCGAGCCGAACATCCGTGAGGGCCTCGCTCGCGCCCGCATGCGCTTGCACAGGAGCGGGGGAGGGCTCGCTCTTGAGGGCAGCGAGCTTGGCGATGGATTCGGACAGCGTCCTCACTCCGTCGCGTTCGACGCCAGCGGTGGACAGCGCAGCCCATGCCTCGTTTACAGTCGCAGCATCGGGACTCTCACCTTCGTAGAACAGGTGCTTGCCGGTTTCTCGGTCGTGCCAAGTGCCGTGATCCATAAAGAACCTTTCGCCGGCAGCCGCATCGTCATGCCAGCCGATGTACTCGGCGTACGTCTTCTCACCCCTGCCTATTTGTGTCAACGATGCGCAGGAAAGAACTCGGCGAACGTGTTGAGCAAGCTCGGCAGGGATGGTCAGTTGCTTGCTCGGCTGCTGCGCCGCCTCCGTCTGTACTGGCTCCGGAGTCGGGGGAGTGGCGAGGGCAGCAAGGAAACGCTCGGCACGATCGAACGGGATCGAAATCTTCATGCAGCCATCCGCGTCCCACGACAAGCCGAAACGACCAGCAATGCGCTGGAACGCTTTGATTGAGAGAGGCTTGGCCGCCTCCGTCTGCGCAGGCGCCTCCGACACATGCACGGGGGAGGCGAGAGCGACATTGGCTCGAAAAGCTCGCTCGATAGACTGGCGATCAGAGTTGGCATCTACGATCCGCAGCGCATCGGCTACGGTCATCGTGAAGGTATCCGGCGCCTCCGGGATGGCGGCGGGCGGGGTGGCCGCAGTACGCAATGCCGATTCAATTTCTTCCAAGCCGCCCGGCCATTCGTCGTAATACTGGCTGAGCATTCGTGCAGCCGCCGCCAACGACAGAACGTGCTGGCAATCCCATTTGTCAGTCCAGCGGACATACGGCTCCACAGGGGCTGCGCTCTTGGCTTGACCAGCAAGGGCGGCGCGGGCTTCCTCCAACTCGGCGCGGAGTGCGGGAACAGTGCCGGTTTCGGCGTGGAGGGCGTTGCGCACGCGGTTGATCGACTTCTCGTCTCCACAGATGAGGATTCCATCCGTGGACAGGCCACAACTGAGGTCAGCGTCTGGATAGATGATCGGACCCCTCACCCCCTCTTGATCTCTTGCTGAGGAGGAGAGGGCGTCCAGAGTCGTCGAGAATTCGGCGTAGTCCGTGTCGTCAAGGTTGTTGCGCAAGAAGCGATCGATCTTGTCGTAGGCTTCCCCTTCAGGGGTCTGGGTAGTGGTCATGCTGACCTCGCTTTGATCATTGCGTCGGCCGCCTCGTAGGCGTCTAGAGCAAGGTCCTCGATCGTGTTGCCGCTATCGGTGCTCAGGGCACCGAATGCGCAGAACCCTTGCAGCGCCTTGGCCGCGAAGTAGTCGCGCAGGGTCATGCCCGTGGCTACGCTGCATTCCGTGGGCGGCTCTACGAATGGGAATGCCGGGCCGCCGTCTTGCTTTGCTTCACTCATATCTCTTACCTCTTCAGGGGTTGGGGGAGGTCAGCATTGCGGCCTGCTGCTTGGGCATCTCGTCCTTTTTGACCGTCTTCTTGAACCCAGCATTCGCCGCTGTGTGGTAGATCACAATGCCTTCCGGGTCCATGAACCCCGGCGCGGCGACACTACCGCCCACCTTCAGTTCATCAATGCATCCGTTCGCCGCCGTTGTGTCGAAGTTCCCGTCGAACAGGACCGGCACTACGTGACAGCACGCGGGACGCACGGAGGCATCGCCCCATCGCTGCACATTGAAGAGACTGAAACGCTTTTCCGAGAGGCCATAGCGGCGCTGGATGCCAGCACCCCACCACTCACCGAAGTGGCGCCCAGGGCCGAGCTTCAGCAGTTCCTCGCGGTTCTCATGAGCCCACTTGGCAAACCCGTAGTTGTCATCCTCGGGCGTGATCCAGCGGGTACGGCTGCCGAACTTCATGGATCCGTCATCGCCGATGAAGACTTGAGCGTTCGTGCCGTCGATCTTCTCAGTGATGACGACGCGGCGGGAAAGACGGGCCATCTTGGGGAACTCTTCAAATTCACTCACGTTCTTTTCCTTTTCAGTTATGCAGAGGGAACAGAGGGGTCACATAGCCAGGAAGGAGCGACCAGCGGCCATCGGAGCGAAAGGCGGTTCGTCTCGGTCATCTCGGCCGCCGCGAGCAGGAGCAGGGCGGCGCGCAGAAGCGTCCTCGCGGGCCTTTGGCTCGTACAAACCGGCCCAGCCATCCCAACCCACGGGAACCGCCTCCAACTTCAGCGACAAGCCCTTGCTGGTCTCGATCACTGCGCCGATCGTCACGTAGCGGATCTTCTCATTGCCGTCGCGATCGGTGTACTTGCCGGTAATGGCGACGACATCAAACTTCTTGCTCATGCTGGTACTTTCTGTGCTTCGTGGTGTTTGCGGATTGCGGTGCGGATGTGGGACGGGATCAGCGTGGACAGGGCCATAAGTTCCAAGTCGTCGGTGATCTCGTAAACGGCGTCGTGGGCGGCGATCACGTCATTAGCTTCAAATCGCTCTTTGACGTAATCGGCGGTGTTCAGTAGGAAACTGCGGCGCTTCTCGTCCAGAGCTTCCATAGACCCCTTGGCCACTGGGATCACCGGAGCGCGGGCTGCGGGCTTGTTCGATTTCACAGCCACTTCATGCGTGCTGGCATCTGCGTCGTTGTCGCCCTCGGTCGGGATGGCGAAGGCCTGGAATGCCGCGTACTTGTAGGCTGCGGACATGGCCTTATTCGTGGCCTTGTCGCCCCGGTCCATCGCCTCGCCAAAGGTACGGATGGTGTGCTTAGATCCGTCCTCGGCGCAGACGAAATCGAACTCAGCTTCGACCGTGACGTAGAACAGCGCGCCGCCTTTCTGGCTGGTCCGCTCATCAACCGTGCGAGACAGCATCCGCGGGAGAATACAAAGCCCGTGCTTGGCAAGCAAAGGGGCCAGCGCGTTGTAAACCGCGTCGATCCCCCGGAACTTGTAGTTGTCGAAGGTGTTAGTTGAGTCCTTGCCGATGCCGCTCCTGGCGAGATCGGCCTGAACTGCGTTGATGGTCTTGTAGACGGACATGGTTTCCTCAGAACTTGGTAGGGCGAATGGCTTCTTTGAACGCCAGGACGGCAGCCCGGAAGATTCCGAGGTGTTGCCGGCGAACAGCGAACGTCAGGCGGAACACGTCCAGATGCGTCATCACAGCACCGCGAAGAAGGCCACGATCAGCGGCGAAGCAGCCATCAGGAGGACGGTCACCCACAGGAACGCGTCTTCTGCCGGTGTGCAGGGGTGGTCGTCCAGCTCGGCGAACTGAGCGTCTGCGAAGCTCCCGCTGTGCGTATGAATGAACCACTCTTGATCTTCGAAAGATATTTCGCGGCGCATGATTAGCTCCTAAGAACGTTTGCAAGGACGATGAGGGCGATGACTGCTGCCAGGTACAAAGCCTTTTCCGAGCGAGGCATGCGCTTGGATCGGTAGGCCTGAATGCCAAACGGGTTCATTCGGTCGGTCCGTAGTGAATGATGGAATCCAGCTCGCAAGACACTTCCGTCAGACTTGCCTTCACCTCGCGGATGTCGTCGCCCAAGCACTCGGCCAGCGCGCAAACCATGTCTTGAGCTTCCTTCGCGGTAAGCCGGCCGTTCTGTCGAACAAAGCACTTCAGACGGCTGCGCATCGATTCAAGGTAGGCAGAACGGAAGTTCAACCGCTCTGCAATGTCAGACTCAGCAATGTGGGCCAGCACTTCGGGAGAGATAGCGGCGTTCATAGGGCTTCCAGAGGAAAGTACTTCTCCATCAACTCTTCGGCGTACTGGTCGTCCCAGTGGTTGACGATCACGCCATCGAGGAAATCTGCTACTTCTGCGCTCATGACTGTTTCTCCTGAACAAGAACACGCTCAACCCGCTCTTTCTGAGAATCGGCAAGGTGAACAAGGGTGAGTTCGGTGGCCTCTGCGCCGTCTTCGGCAGTCCAGGTGCGCTGGATCGTCTCGCCGGTACTGAGCTTTACGGTGACTAGGTAGGACTTCACTGCTCTCCTCGTTGGTGCTCACCGGAGTGGTGAGGCGATGGAGAGATTGTGGCAAACATGTTTGCACTCCGCAAGGGGTTGCAGCAAAAAAGTTTGCAGGATGCGCCTAGGTGGTTTCCCGTAGACGCAAAAAAGCCCGCTCGAAGGCGGGCTGGGTGGAGGGGTTGGGGGGGCTTAGCGGATCGGCCGGCGATCCTTCGGGAGGGCGCTGTAGAGCAGTTGGGCAGCTCTGGCGGTGTTGCCCTCACCGATACAGAGCAGAGCGCCTTCAATGGCCCTCCTGGATGCTTCTAAGGCTGTCTGGGCGTCATCGCTTTCGACCAGCAAGAAGCCTTCTTCGTCCTGAATGAAACTTCGTATTGTTGAATTCTTTTGCATTAGTGCTCCAAAGGCGCAGGCCCGGTTTCTACGGTTTCGCCTTTGCCTCGGATCGCCTTGTTTAAGGCTTTATTCTTAGTCACTGGCTTTTGAACGGTCGCAAGAGCTGCCGCCTTCTCCGCGATGTCTAGCGCGTCATCTGTGTCTTCGGAGAGGTCTTTCAGCAGATCTCCGATCATGCGTTTGCTGCGCTTGTCGAGTGCGCCGAGAAGATTTCCCATCAGGAGGATGCACGATTTCAGGTGTGTAGGTGCGAATGGCATTGAGGTTGGAATGGACTGACATAGGGTTGTCTCATTCTCGGCCACTTTGCCGGCACCAATACCGGGCGATCCCTCATTCCCTTTTTTCTTTACCGTGTCTTTCGACATAGTAACGGTATCGTCTATTTCATTTTTAGAACTTTGATTTGAATATCTTCCGGCAATTAGGTCGTCTACGGTTATTTCCATGACGGCCGCGAGGCGATCAACATAGTCCCTCGGGAAGCGGTTGCGCTTCACCAGCCCCTCGATGTTCTGCCTGGACGTCCCGCACAGCTTCGCTAGGGGGCCGGCCTTCAGGTCGCGGTCCTCCATGAACTGAGCTACCTGCTCGCCAATCGTCCTTTTCATCGCAAAGGATTTTGCAGGGCTTGCGCGCGTACTTGTTTGCGTGCTACGATGCAAACATATTTGCAGAGGCGGGTACATGGCGACCAAGAAATCAGGAATCCAGCGAGCGCTGGAGATGTATGACGGCAAGAGCACGGTCCTCGCAGCGGCGATCGGAGCTGGCGTTAGCCGGCAGAACGTCGAGCACTGGCTGAGCATCAACCGCGTTCCTCATGAGCGCTGCGCTCGCGTCGCTCTCGTCACTGGCATCCCCCTCAAAGACCTCAACCCACTGCACGACTGGGAAGAGGTTCGCCAAGCACTGGCCCTTCAAGCCGCCTAGGAGCACCCCATGCCCGAACGCATCGCCTCTGCCTTGATGTTGCTCATCGCGATCTATGGCGGTGCTTACTTCGCCGTCACTGACCCGGACGACTACATGTTGTGGATCTTCATCGGTCTTGCGATCGCTTCCATCTGGACCGTGCATGCGGTCTGGACGACGCCAGTTTTCGATGAGTGCGACGGAGAGTAGTTCGAAAGATTTCATGGACGGGATCGTCCTTTTTTTTGTCTCTACGAACGAGACATGACGAGACAAATGAAATGTGGAGTGCTGATTCGATGAACCAACATGAGCTGACGGCTCGCCCCGAGATGCATGCGGTTTCCCCCGCAATGATCGCCAAGCAGCCGTCCATGAGCGCGGCCCTGAAGCTCTGCCAGACGCTCAGCGGGCTGGACGACAAGGCCTTCACCGGACCGAAGGGGATCGTCAAGGACACGGCCCAGTGGTCCCGGATCATGAATTCCGGCCAACACAACTTCCCGCAGGACGAACTGAACAAGTTCATGGACAAGGCCGAGAACGAGGCCCCCATGTTGTGGCTCGTCCATTCCCGCGGCTACGACATCGCATCGCTTCGCAAGCTGGAATCTGAGACCGAGTTCGCGCTTCGAGTTGAGCGCGAGCTTCGGCTGAAGACTGAAGAAAAGCTTCGCTATGCCGAATCGCTTCTGAAAGGCCGTATATGAGCCCGTTCAACTGGCGAGGCCAACCCAGCGAGACCGCTGCAGACCTCAAGCCCTCGGCGATGGCCCGCAAGCCCAATCTTGCCCCCAAGCGCCTGCACAACATTTCCAAGAAGTCAGACGAGATCCTCCGCGCCCGATTCGGCGGTGCGTATTCCAAAGCCAAGCAAGGAGACGACAAATGAAAGACTTCGAGAAAGACGGCTACGGCTTCTTGCTGCGCTACGTGCGCAAGACAAAGGGTCAGCCTTTCGCCGCAGAAGATGTGACGCTCGCTGCTCAAGAGGCCGGCATTGCGCCTCCCGATCTGCGCAACTGGGGAAAGCTCTTCGTCCAGGCCGCAAGGGATGGCTACATCGCCCGCTGTGACGTTCCGTTCCGTCGAGCGCTCGGCAATGGGACTTTGACGCTCGGTTGGGTGGCGAGGTAGCCCCTAGTGATCGTTGATCCTGACTTCCTGGACCATTGGCGCACGCGCATGGTCGTCGATGCCCTCCAGGATGAGATGGCCCCCATCTGCATTTTGCGACTGTGGGGCCACTGCCAAACCCGCAAGTCATGGCGCTTCGAGATGCCGGCCAGGGGGCTCAAGGCGCAATGCCGGTTCTCTGGTGACGCAGAGGCGTTCGAGCGCGCCCTGATTGATGCCGGCTTCCTCAAGCGCGATGGAGACTTTCTGGATGTCGTCGGCTGGGAGGAAAAGAACAAATCCCTGATCGCGGCTTGGGACAACGGAACGAAGGGCGGAAGACCCCCAAAGAAACCCAATCAAAACCCACGGGTTACCGAAAAAGAACCCACGGGTAACCCAGCGGTAACCCAGCAAGAACCCAGTGCTAACCCACGCGAAACCGATAAGAGGAGAGTAGAGGAGAGTAGAGAAGAAGTAACTACCTCACTTCGTTCGGTAGCGCCGCGCGCAACGCGAAAGTGCCCTCCATCCTTCGAGGTCACGGAAGTCCTGATCGCATGGGCCAGCGAAGAAGCGCCGTTGGTGGACCTGAGGCGCGAAACAGACAAGTTCCGAGACCACACGTTCAAGGCTGCGCACAGCGACTGGGACGGCGCATGGAGGAATTGGATTCGGCGTGCTGCCGAGCAATCCCCGAGAGCACCGCCTGCGGGCGAAACCGCCTACCAGCGCTCGATGCGTGAACGCATGGAGTCCTTTGCCCCCGGCATTGCGGCCCGCCAACCGGGCCAACCCCGCCCACTTACCGTGATCCAAGAGGTTCAAGATGTCCCTTTCATTGCAAGCCGTTGACCGGCTATTTGTCCGGCTGTCGGCCACATACGGGCGTGACTTCGCGTCGAAGTACGAAGGACTCGACCAGAACGCCGTGAAATCCTCGTGGGCGCATGAGTTGGCCGGCTTTGCTCCGCACCTGGACGCCCTTGCGTGGGCATTGGAGAACCTGCCGGAGCGGGCGCCCAACGTCATTGAATTCCGTGCCATCTGCCGGCGCGCGCCGACCCCAGAGGCGCCGCGTATCGAGCACTCGCCGGCCGGCAAAGAGCGGATCGCAGCCGAGCTGGCGAAGCTGGGCCATGTCACCAAGGCTCCAGCGCAGGGCAAGGACTACCGGGCATGGGCTCGGACCATCGTTGCTCGGCATGAGGCCGGCGAGAAGATCACGCGCACGCAGCTCGCGATGGCGAAGGATGCGCTGAAGGGGGTCGCATGATCCGCGCCCGCGAATCCTCCGACAACTGGGCGCACCGCGCGCACCACATCCTGGACCAAGCCAGGGAAGGGCACGGCCGACCGGAGCACATCGAATGGGCGCTTGCCTATTTGAACGACAAGGAAGGCTGCACCAAGATTCCGCGCGATCTGATGGGCAGCCAAAGCCAAGCGGTGCCGGCATGACCTACCAATGCAAGGACCGCTCTCCCTTCGCTGAGTCTGTGCCTGTTCAAGACGGATGGGACACCACATGGGCTCGCCGGATGGTGGACATGGAGTTTCGGATGTCTCAGGGCTGCGTCTATTCGACCAGCGAACTCGGCCAGGCCGATCAAAAGTGCCAAGGCTGCCGATGGAGGGCAAATGGACAGGCTGACACCGGAGCTGGAGCACCTGACGCGAATGTGCACATGGGGGACAGCGTGGGAGCTCTACGCGGAGTGGAAAGCGGGGGCGATGGCAGCCAAGACCCCGCAGGACATGGGCGACCTTCCGATGCGGCTGAGGACCGCGCTCGCCTTGAATCGACATGGCCCGGATCGGCCGCCTACCAACCTATCGAGGAGAAGTGATGTTCATGGCTTACGCAACCCGTCCCAACATGGCGCAGATCCCCGGCACTGACTGGTGGAAGGTTCTCGGCTGGAGGCAACTCGGCTTGGTGAAGGACATGGAGGACGCCAAGCAGCAGTTCGGAGGTTCACCCGTGCTGGAGCGTGTCAAGCCATGAGCCGCGTCTACGTTGCAGGGCCGATGTCCGGAATTGCTGACCTGAACTACCCGGAGTTCAACCGTGCGGCCGCCCAGCTTCGCGGCCTCGGCTATCACGTCGAGAACCCGGCCGAGAACCCGGAGCCGCCGTGCAAGTCCTGGGAGGGTTACATGCGCATGGCGATTGCCCAGCTCGTGACGTGCGAGGAAATCCACATGCTCCGCGGCTGGTCTCAATCCAAGGGGGCAAAGATCGAGCGGGAGATTGCGGGGCATCTCGGGCTGGTCGTCTCGGGGGCCTCGGCATGAGTGAATCTCTGACCATCGAATTGCATAACCGCAGCCAAGCCTGGGCGGCGATCAAGGGGCAGCTCTTCCCGTTCCTCGCCCAAGTCCTGCAAGGCGGGCATCGGTGGGTGCTGACCGTAGCCCTTCGGAAGCGCACCAAGCAGCAGAACCGCCGCTACTGGGGGAGGGGGGTGCTGGCCCAGATCTCGGAGCAAGCAGCCCCGGAAGGCAAGCTTTGGAGCGCTGACGACTGGCACGAGGTTTTCAAGCGCAAATTCATCGGCATTCACGAACTGCCTGACGGCGGCGTCGTTGGCATGAGTTCTGCCGCTCTGTCTACCGAGGAATTCTCGGAGTTCTGCACGCAGGTAGAGGCATATGCGGCAAGTGTCTTGGGCGTGACGTTCTATGACCTGGAGCCGGCATGAGGGTCAAGACCTGCAAATGCTGCAAGGCCAAGTTCATGCCTGCCAGGCCGCTCCAGGTCGTCTGTGGGCCGCTCTGTGGTCTGGAGAGAGCCAAGAAAGCCAGGGTCGTGCAGGAGAAGAAGCAGGACCGGGCAAAGCGCGAAACCCTGAAGACCATCCCTCAACTGATCAAAGAGGCTCAAATTGAGTTCAACAAGTTCATCCGCACCAGAGACGAGCGAGAGCCTTGCATCTCTTGCGGAAAGCCTCCGGGCGACCTTTCCGGGCTGCACGCTGGTCGTGATGCTGGGCACTACCGAAGCACAGGAGCAGCCGCCCATCTCCGATTTGACGAGCGCAACTGTCACGCCCAATGCGTCAAATGCAATCAGCACCTCTCCGGAAACGCCGTCCAGTACCGAATCGGACTCGTGGCCCGAATTGGACTGGATGCCGTAGAGGCCCTGGAGGCCGACAACGAGCCGGTGAAGTGGGACCGCGACACATTGAGGCAAATCAAGACCATCTATCGCGCCAAAACCCGTGAAATGAAGAGGAACGCATGACCAAGACAAAAAGGTTTCTAAACGCGCTGGCTGCCGGCCCCCACACCATGGAGAGCCTGGCAGAGACCCTGGAAATGGACATCGAGCAGGTACGCCGAGCCGTCTGGAACATGCGGTTCCTCGGCTACATCAACACCAAGCCCGAGACCTACGCCCTGAGCGCAAAGGGAACGGTCAGGCAGATGGAGCGTCCCAAGACGCCTAAAGCTGTGCTGGACAAGAAGGCCGAACGGCGCAGGGAAAGACGAAAGGATTCTTCTGGACTGGTCGAAATGGCGATCAGGTCACAGCCCAACTCAGTTTTCAACCTAGGAGCGCAACTGTGAGTACCTATTCGCTTGAAGTTCACCGCAAGGTGTTTGACGACGACGAGGGCCGGTTCCTGAGCGTTCGCCCATCGCCAGACTTCCCGGACGGCAATGTGATGCTGTGGGCGGAAAAGTCGGAGCAAGAATACTTCGGCGAATTCCGCGTGGACCTCCCGGCAGCCTTCATGCGCAAACTCGGTGAGGCTTTGATTGCGACTGCAAATGAAGTGGAGGCGTCCAAATGAACAACCTAACCAAGATTGCCGCTCTCCCACAAGCAGGAGGCTGTATGTCTGCTCTGCCGGCCGAGGTAATGAAATGGGAGGATCTGATCTT
>Ga0307408_100002438_pt1 | contig 13078 bp, 11 predicted proteins | sample 322Cmetagenome_FD_202116 | JGI IMG/M metagenome (GOLD analysis project Ga0307408, IMG submission 202116) | Maize rhizosphere microbial communities from greenhouse at UC Davis, California, United States - 322HYB-C-3 | ecosystem: Host-associated > Plants > Roots > Rhizosphere > Soil | place... | reverse complement strand
CACCGCGGCCGTCGCGTTCTTCGGGCGATAGACATCGAACTGCATCTTGGCGCCGTCTCGCATCGGCACCATCAGCTTCCGGTCGATCACCGCGATCTTCTCGAGCTCGCGCTCCAGCGAGTCGCGTCGCTCGGCCAGAACGGTGTCTCGCTGGGGGCGGGGCTGAGCATCAGCCTTCCGGGCCGCCATCGCGGCCAGAAGGAATGCGGCGATCGCAATGCGACATCCAACGGTGTGCATGGGTATCCTCCAAGTCGACCTAGAGTAACGCCCTCGATCCCGTACACGTTGGCGAAAAAGGGGGTTGGCCGCCCACGCATCACCCAGGCATCTTTCGCCTCGTGACTGCGATTCCTCACCCCGACCTCGGCGCGCCCCGTTTCGCGGCAGCGCCGGATGCACGCTTCGTTCCGGCCCCGGCCGACGGCGTGCTGCCCGAAGATTTCTTCTCGACCACGAACCTTCCAACATACGTCCGGATTGCCGGCGCCTGGCGTCTTCCGCGCGAGCCGCGCATGGACTCCGCACTCGTCATCGACAAGTCGGGCGAGCTCTGGGTCCGCGAGATGCGCCGGGTACGCGCCGGCGATCTGGTAGCCGTCGGCAAGAAGGAGGATGGCAGCGAAGGCATCTTCGTGCACTCCGAAGCGGCCGGGAGTCACAGCGACGGTGAGTTCAAGTTCATGGCCAGCGAGGTATCGCGCGAGAAGCCGGTGGACTACGTGCACCTCGCGCAACTCCTGATCGAGGAGCGGGAACGCGGAGGCTACGTCGTCTGGGTGACCGGACCGGCGCTGGTCCACTCGCGCGCGCGCGCCGACATGGTGTGGTTCATCAGAAATGGCTTCGTCAACGCATTGCTCGCGGGCAACGCGGTGGCGGTCCACGACATCGAGGCCTCGATCTTCGGCACGACGCTTGGGATGACCGGGAGCGGGGAGTCGACGGTCGGCGGGCACGGGCTCCACATGCGCGCGATCAACAAGGTGCGCGCCGCCGGCTCCATCGAACGGGCCGTCGAGAATGGGGTGATCACGGACGGGATCATGCACGCGTGTGTGCAGAAGAAGGTCCCGTACGTGCTGTGCGGGTCCATTCGGGATGACGGCCCGTTGCCCGGTGTGTACACCGACACCGCCATCGCGCAGGACGCGATGAAGGCGCACACGACGAAGGCGACCATGGCCGTCATGATCGCAACGGCGCTTCACGCGATCGCGACGGGCAACATGTTGCCGGCGTTCGTGACGGAACCCGACGGCACGCTGCGAGAGATGCCGACGATCTGCGTCGACTCCGCGGAATTCGTCGTGAGCAAGCTGAAGGACCGCGGAACTCATCAGGCATTCGGCGTCGTCACCAACGCGCAGGACTTCATGCACATATTGCGGCTTTTCGTCGAGCGAGAGCTCGACGGTCGGAGCATTGTCCCCGCGTCCACCCGCCCCGCGGCTGTCGCGCGATGACCGAGACTCAGCAGCGGTTTCTCCGAGCGATCGCGGAGCGTGTGCCGTCGGAGCAGGTCGTCGAGGTCCATCTCTTTCCGCCCATTCGCCAGGGCGGTGTCGAGACCGGAGTCGCGGTCGTGGCCGAAGACCCGAGAAAGCGTGCAGCGGAGAGCGTGCCGGTGACGGTCGAGGCCAACGGGACAGCGGAGGTCGTGTCGGCTCAGCAGGCGCAGCACGGTGAAGACGAACCGCAGCCGGCCGCCGCCGCGGTCGAAGTCGCGGAAATCGACGTTGCCGAACAGGAGGTTGCGGAGCTTGACGTCGTCGAGCCTGACGTGAGCGATGTCGAGTCTGCCGACACCGAGCGGGATGACGGGAGCAATGGCGCCGAGCCGCCGCTCTCGAGGTTCACCATTCACACCGCGCGCTACAGGCTCACGCTCAAGGGCGTCGACCGCGGGAAGTGGGAAGTGGACGTGGTGGCCGAGGCGGACGCACCGCTCGACGCCGTCGAGGCGGTGGTCCGTGGCGTACAGCGCCGTTCGGGGGAGGGAGCCGACCCGGATCGACTGACGACCGAAGCGTTCCGCGAAGCGCTCGACGCACCGCTCTCGCAGCTCGAACGCTAGCCCGGTGACCGCACATACCGCGTCATGATCACGCGGTGAACGTCCCGTGCATTGTCGATCCGCTCGGTCGCGACGCCTAACGCCTCCGGCGCGATCAGAAACGGCCACACCTGGTCTCCCCCGGCCGACCCGTGCGCGCCGACCTGATCATCGAACGACACGATCTCGTAGCCGTCGTACGCACCGAACAGCACGATATCGCCCGCATTGGGCTGCCTGACGAGTGCCTCGACCGCCCGAACCGTCAACGGGTCCGTCCCGTACGGCTCGAGCGGATTCGCGCCTTCCAGCACGTCCACCGCCCCATCGACGATCCGTGCCCGGCCGGCTCGACTCTGCACGTGCACGCCAAGCGCGTCGAGCGCCGCGAGGAGGCCGATGCCCGGGTGCGCGCGCAGCGCATCGTAGAGCGATGCACGCCGTGAGCTTTGCGCGATGTCCTCGAGCGAGAGCCGGGCATCGTCTTCCGCGAAGTACACGAGCGCGAGGCAGGAGCTGTAGGTCACGACCACGCCATGCGTGGCATCGACGCGGTACTTCTCTGGTAGCACGAGTTCCCGAATACCGTACCGAGAGCGGACCCATCGGCCGAGTCGACGCAACGACCGCTTGACCGAGTGGGATTCCGCCACGTCCGCGACGGAGTCCACCACACGCGCGCCCACGGATGCGTACTCGCTCGTCTGCGCGAAGCTCGCCAGCGACTGGATGGGCATCTCTCCGGTCTTGAACGCGTCGCCGTCGAGAATGCGCTGGACCGTCGTGCCGAGTGATTCGCGGAACCGCACCCGGTAGCTCACCGACGGCGTCATGCCATGGTCGCTGAGCACGACCAGGTCGTAGCCGCGACCGCCAGCCGATTGGGCCATGCGTTGGATCTCGCGAATGCGAGCATCCGTGCGGCGCAGGTCCGCGAGGGCGAACCGGCTCGTCGACCCGAAGTGATGCGCGAGCTCGTCGTACTGCATGAACGTGCTGTAGATGATCGGCACGCCAAGGTACACGTCGAGCAGGATCGCGATCGTCTGCAGCTCTCGCACGACGACGTTCGTGACGATGCGGAGGAACGGGAAGATCCCCTCCGCGTGTGTCACGCGGCCGACCCACTCCCCGCGTGCGCGCTCCCATTCCTCGCGCAGCCATTCCCCGACGCCCTGAAACGCCATTCGCAGCACGCGCAGCGGGTGCAGCAGGATGAGGAGCGCCATCCGCGTTCCGCCGAGGCGGCGATACACCGACATGCGCTCCCGGGTTGCGACGGTGAACGCGACGGTCGATGCGTCGCCGTCGAGGAGGTTCACGTAACTCGACCCGCCCGCTAGCGCGCCTGGTGCGCGAATCCGGTCTCGGATGTACTGGACGCCTTCGGGCGCATTGCACGTGACCACACGGCGGGCCGCCTTGTCATAAAAGCGGAACGCGGGAATTCCGCCGTTCTCTCCGTGGAAAATCCCCGCCTGGCAGTACGGCGTCGCGGAGGGCAGCCCGCAAAACCAGCGGCGGAGCGTGAACCCGTCCTCGTTCACGAGCCGGGAGAGTGTTGGGGTGAAGCCCAGCTCCATTGCGCGTCGAAGGTCCGCGTAGGCAAGGGCATCGATCTGTAGCGCGATCAGCCCTCGCCGTCCATCATGTGGGCGGCGCTCTCGGCGGAATGGGCGATACTTTACGGCGTAATACCAGCGCAGGAATCGCCCGGCTCTCGGGCGAGACCGGCGCTCCCGAAGTGGAGTTGACATGGAAGGCACGTCGTTGGGCATCGCGATCGCGTTCACCGCCGGGTTGTTGAGCTTTCTGTCACCCTGCGTTCTCCCGCTCATTCCGAGCTATGTGACGTTCATCACGGGACTGAGCCTCGAGGACGTTCCGAAGGCGAGGCGTGCGGCGCTCATTCACTCGCTGCTGTTCGTGCTTGGCTTCACGCTGATCTTCCTCGCATTGGGAGCGACGGCGACCGCGCTCGGTCAGCTCCTGCTGTATCAACGCGTCTGGATCAGCCGGATTGGCGGAGTGCTGGTCATAGTCTTCGGATTGTACATGCTTGGCGCCTTCAACGTTTCGCTGTTCTCTCAGGAGCGGCGCGTTCACATCGCCAACAAGCCCGTAGGTTATCTCGGGACGCTGCTCGTCGGGATCGCGTTCGGCGCCGGTTGGACGCCCTGCATCGGTCCCATCCTCGGGTCGATCCTGACGTACGCGGCGAGCTCCGCGGACCTATCGCGTGGGCTCTGGCTCCTGTTGGCGTATTCGTTAGGCCTGGCGGTGCCGTTTTTGCTGTCGGCCGTGGCAGTGGAGCGGTTCCTCGACTTCTTCGGGAGCATGAAGCGACAGATGAACTGGATCACGAGGACGTCCGGCGTACTCATGATCGTCGTGGGTATCCTGATGGTGACGAACTACTTCACGGTCCTCGCGTCCGCGCTGAACGCGATGACCCCCGAAGCGATTCGTAACCGACTCTGACCCCGTTTAGGCCGTCCATTCCCGGACGCGCCTCAGAAGCTCCGCAATCGGAACGGGCTTTACCAGAACCGCCCGACACCCGGCCGCCGTACACCGCGCCGCGACCTCGGGCTCCGCGCGGCCCGTCAACGCCGCGGTGACACGAGGTTCGCTCGCTCGTGCACGCATGGTGGCCAGGACGGTCAGCCCATCGCCGTCCGGCAGCGTCAGGTCCAGCAGCATCACGTCGACCGCGCGCGCCTCTGCCACGGCTACCGCGTCTCGTATCGTGTTGGCCACGGATACGTCGTTGCCCGTCTCCTCGAACAGGACGCGCAGCGCTCCGGTGACGTCGGCGCTGTCATCGACGATCAGGATGTGCGGTCTCGCCTCCACCGATCAGCGCGGGTCGCCAACGGGAAGCATGAAATAGAACCGGCTGCCCTCACCGAGCTGGCTCTCGAGCCAGATGCGCCCACCATTGAGCTCGACGAGCCGCCGGGCGATCGTTAGGCCCAAGCCGGTGCCATGGTGCCGCCGCGAGGGCGACGGATCCACCTGCGCAAACTCCCGGAACACGAGGTCGTGGTGCTCGGGGGCGATGCCGATGCCCGTATCTCCGACTTCAACCCGGACCTGCGTAGTTCCGCGCTCGCTCATGGTGGTGACCGCGATCCAGACCCGGCCGCCCGGAGGCGTGAACGCGATCGCGTTGCCCAGCAGGTTGCTCACGACGTGCGTCACTTGTTCGCGATCGGCGACGAGTGAAGGCACCCCGGGCGTGACATCAACGCTCAGGGACAGGCCCTTCTTCACCATCAGCGGCTCGTTGAGTGCCGCCACCTGCGCCACGACAGCCGTGATGTGGAACTCGCTTGGCGAGACCGTGAGCTGGTTCGCCGCGCCGCGCGCGTAGGTGAGGATCTCGCCCACGGCTTCCAGCAGTTGGCGGCCACCCCCTATGATGCTCGCGACGCTGTCGCGCTGCTTCTCGGAGAGGGGACCGAGGATGCCATCCCGGAGGATCTCGGCGTGGGTGATGATGGCGGTGAGCGGCGTGCGCAGGTCGTGCGAGATGTTCGCGAGGAACTGCGTCTTCAGGGCGTCGCGTGACTGCAGCTCGGCGTTGATCTGCGCTGCCTCGTTGAGCGCTTCTTCGAGCTGCAGGACGCGGTGTTCGGCCGTCGTCGTCGAATCCACTGGATGCATTGGCGAATTGTAGCTCACCGAATCAGCTCGCTGCCACCCCTGTCCCTTCAGCGTCCGGGACATCGTCTTCGATGGCGTCCTCGAGCTGCTGCCGGCGGAGCAACGTCCAGTAGCGACCCCCGGCCGCAAGCAGCTCGGCGTGACGTCCCTGTTCGACGATCCGCCCCTCATCGAGCACGATGATCCAGCTCGCATCGCGCACGGCGCTCACACGGTGGGATGCGATGATCGCGGTGCGTCCCTTCAATGCGTCACGCAGGCCGCGAAGAATGTCCGCTTCGGTGTGCGTATCCACGGCGGACAGCGCGTCGTCAAGCACGACGATCGACGGTCCTCGGGCGAGGGCGCGTGCCAGCGCGGCACGCTGTTTCTGGCCGCCCGAGAGATTGATGCCGCGTTCGCCGAGCATCGTATCGTAGCCGCCCGGAAACTCCCCGATCGTCGAATCGAGCTGCGCGACACCAGCCGCCCACTGCGCGCGCGACACGTCCTCGGTGCCATACGTCAGGTTCTCGCGGATGGTCTCGCTGAACAGGAGGCTCTCCTGCGGAACGAATCCGATCTCGCGGCGAAGCTCTTCGAGCGTGAGCGACGTGACCGGCACGCCGTCGATGAGAACCTGGCCTTCCTGCGGATCGTAGACGCGTGCGAGCAACTCGAGCAGCGCGCTCTTGCCACTGCCAGTCGCACCGACGACGGCGAGCGTCGCGCCCGCGCCCACGCGAAACGAGATATCGCGCAGCACCCAGCGCGGGTGTGCGCCGGCGGGCGGTGGGTAGTGAAATCCGACGCCGCGGAACTCGACCGAGCGTCCAGTAGTCGCGGGTGGAAGCGACATGGGGGCCGGCGGGCTGCTGACCGCAGGCGACTGATCGAGGATCTCGAGGAGTCGCGCGCCCGACGCGGCGCCGCGCTGGAACAGGTTCACCACCCAGCCTAACGCGATGAGCGGCCACGTCAGCATGCCGAGATACAGGCCGAAGGCCACGAACGCGCCGACGGAGATCGTGCCGCGCACGGCGAGCGTCCCGCCAACGCCGAGCACGGTCACGGCGCCGAGCCCGGCGAGCAGGCCGAACGCCGGGTTCATGAGCCCATACAGCCGAACGAGCTGCATGTTCTTCGTCAGATATTCGTCGTTCAGGCCCGCGAATCGCGCGAGCTCCGGCTGCTCCTGCCGATACGCCCGAACAACGCGGGCGCCCGCCAGGTTTTCCTGCGCGCGCGTGGTCATCGTGCTGAAGTGCTCCTGCACCGCCTCGAACCGTTCGTGGATCGCGCGGCCGAGCCAGACCGTGAGGATCGGCAGCACCACCATGGGGGTGAGGGCGAGCAGCGTCAGGTGGGCGTCGATGCGCAGCATGAAGTAGAGCGCGAAAACGCCGCCTGCGATCGTGTTGGTGAGGTACATGATGGCTGGACCCACCGCCTGGCGCACCGCGCTCAGGTCGTTCGTGAGGCGAGCCATGATGTCACCAGTTCGCGTTCGCCCGAAGTAGCCTGCGTCGAGTCTCAGGAGATGCGCGAAGAGGTCGTTGCGGAGGTCGTATTCTATTCGTCGACTGAGACCGTTGATGAGCTCACGCATTCCATAGCGGAGGACCCCGGCAAGGAGAGCGAGACCGACCATAGCGCCGGCGAGCGTCCAGATCCGTCGCGATTCTGCGCCCGCGCGGATCCCGTCGAGCGCGGCGCGCAGCAACCACGGCGTGACACTGGCGAAGGCTGACGATATTACCACAAAGGCAAGCCCGAGAATGACTTGCCATCGGTACGGAGTGTAGTACGGTACGAGTCGTCTAAGCGCCCTCATGGTTGGCATATCGCTTGCCTAACTGTCCCTGGCTGAAGGCACTTTTTTCAGCAGATTTGGTACGACTACAGCATCAGAAGAGGAGGTCAAAGCATGTCGAAATATATCAGCCGCATCACACCCCTGGCGCTGACGTTCGCGCTCGGAGTCGCGGCGTGCAGCAAGGGCGATAACAAGGCGGACACTTCGCTCGCCCAGGACACCGCGCTCAGCCGCGACCTCCAGCTGGCGACCGGGGACAGCGCCGCGCAGCCGCAGCTGAAGGACGTTCCAGCTACGCCGGCGCCGACTCCCGCGCCGACGACGTCGAAGCCGCGCGCGTCGCGTCCGACTCCAAAGCCGACCACACCGGCGCCCAAGCCGGAGTCGACGCCGCGCACGCCGTCGGGCAACACGGTGACAGCGGGCGAGAAGAGCTCCGGCGGCAACGTCGGCTCGATCGCGTCAGGCACGACGCTTACACTCGCATCGGGCTCGAAGGTCTGCACGAACACGAACAAGGTCGGTGATCGCTTCTCGGCGACGTTGAACGAAGCGGTGAACGGCTCCAACGGCGCGGTCATCCCTGCCGGCGCCACCGCCGTGATCGAGGTGACGAAGCTGAAGAGAAGCGAGAACGCGAACGACAACATTGAGATGGGCTTTGCGGTCAAAACGATCTCGTTCGGTGGGGCGACCTACAACGTCGATGGCGATGTGACGTCCGCGGCGGTTGACCGCGTTCGCAACTCGACCAAGGGCAACGACGCCAAGAAGGTGGTCGGCGGCGCGATCCTTGGTGCCGTGATCGGTCAGGTCGTCGGCAAGGACACGAAGGGTACGGTCATTGGTGCAGCGGGCGGTGCAGCGGCCGGTACGGCTGCCGCGGCAGCGACCGCGAACTACGAGGGCTGCGTGAACGACGGCGCGCGCATTGTGATCACGCTCACATCGCCGCTGACGATCAAGGCCGCCTAAAGACCGGGAAGCGGGAGACGGGAGACGGGAGACGTAGAACCCTCGGGAGGCCTCTCTACAGGAGATGAGCCTCCCGAGGGTTTCCGCATCTTACCCGTCTCCCGTCTCCGGTCTCCCTTAGTGTCCCACCGCCCGGCTCGGCCCTCGATCTCTGGGCTCGGTTACAGCGACCCAGCCGCCATTGGCACGCATGATCGCGTTCACGTTGGCCGACGAACGCACCGGGTCCACGATCCAGCCCATCGCCTTGAGAGAGTCGGCAACCGCCGGCGTTAGGCCGTGCTCCTCGAAGCGGAGCGTGTCCGGCAGCGCCTGGTGATGCAGCCGCGGCGCGCGCATCGCGTCCGCCAGCGTCATGTGATTCTGGATGACGTTGAGAATCACCTGCGATGTCGCCGTGATGATGCGCGGCCCGCCCGCTGCGCCCACGACGAGCAGCAGCTTGCCTTGACGGTCGAGCACGATCGTCGGCGACATGGCGCTCAACATCCGCTTGCCCGGCGCGATCGCGTTCTGTTCGCCCTGCACGAGCCCGAACATGTTCGGCTTCCCCGGCTGCGCCGCGAAGTCGTCCATCTCGTCGTTCATGAAGAAGCCGGGACCCGTTAGGTATACCCCTGACCCGTAGCCGTTGTTGATCGTCGTCGTGGTCGCGACGGCGTTGCCCGCGCCGTCCACCACCGAGTAGTGCGTCGTGTGGTTGGCATCGGCGATCGTTCGCTCGAGCACCGGCGTCGGGCTCGCGCGATCGGGAGCGATCGTCTTCCGGAGCGCGCGTGCGTACGTCTTGCTCGTGAGCTTTTCGAGCGGCACGCGCACGAACGCCGGGTCCCCCAGCTTCGAGTTGCGATCGATGAACGCGCGCTGATACGCCGACGCGAGCGCGTGCGTGTAGGCCACGCTGCCGAACGGTCGGAGCGAATCGAACGTCTCGAGAATGTTGAGCGTCTCGGTGATGGTGACGCCGCCGGACGAGGACGGCGGCATCGTCAGGAGCGTGTAGCCGCGGTAGGTCGAGGCGATGGGCTGTCGCCATTCCGGCTTGTAGCGGGCGAGGTCTTCCTTCGTGATGATCCCGCCGCCCCGCTTCATCCCGGCGACCAGCGAGTCCGCCACTTCGCCCCTGTAGAACGCGTCCGGACCGTGCTCGGCGATCAGTCTGAGTGTGCGCGCGAGCGCAGCCTGCCGAAACCGCGTCCCGGGCTGGAGCGGGTCGCCGTTCGGATAGAACACTGTCTTTCCATCGAACCGCTCGATGTAGTCCCGGTTGTGGTCGAGCGACGTGAACAGCACGCTGTCGACGGAGAAGCCTTCATCCGCCAGACGAATCGCTGGCTGCAACACCTCGCGCAACGATTTCGTCCCGTACTTCGCCAGCGCCGCGCTCATCCCCGCCACGGCCCCTGGAACGCCGGACGCCCGATAGCCGACGACGCTCTCATCCGTCAGCTTGCCGTCGGGCCCGATGTACATGTCGCGGTTCGCGGCGAGCGGCGCGATCTCGCGGTAGTCCACCGCGGCGGTTCGACCGTCCGCCATGCGGATGACCATGTACCCGCCGCCGCCGAGATTCCCGGCGAAGGGGAAGGTCACCGCGAGCGCGAAGCCTGTCGCGACGGCGGCGTCCACGGCGTTTCCACCGTTACGCATGATCTCGTCGCCCGCCGCACTCGCGAGTGCGCTGTTGCTCGCGACAATTGCAGTGGGCGCGAACGTGCCGGATTCTCCAGCCTTGAAGCGCCAATCTGCGGGGAACGTGGTCGCCGCCGTAGAGACGCGGCAGCTGGCTGGGAGCGCGGCAACGAACTCGGGTCTGCCGTCGATTTTCGTCCCCGGCGGACATCGAGTCTCGTCGAGTGTTGTGGTGTTGGTCCTGTGACACGCCAAGGCCGAGCCCACTGCGAGCAGGGTTGTCGTGACACCGACTGTTCTTCGACTGATCAACCGCATTACACGACTCCAAGTCGCGATGAGGATATTTGGCGAACGGTTGCCGTCGTTCGCTCGTGCCGAATAAGTTAGCCCTGCGTTCCCCCACGAGCAGGTCACCTCGCCGCGTACATCGCGGGGGCGTTCCCTGCGGCACAGCGAACAGCAAGCAGCTATCTCGTGACTCGTCAGGCGCCTCCCACCGATCCGCGCATCACCGAACGCCGCAACCCGCGCACTGCGAACATCGATCTCGCCACGGCGCTCGAGATTGTCGATCTCATGAACGCGGAAGACCGGACGGTCGCTGACGCCGTGGCGAGCCAGCGCGTCGAGATCGCGCGGCTCGTCTCGCTCACCGAAGACGCGTTCCGACGGGAAGGGCGTCTCTTCTACGTCGGCGCGGGGACGTCCGGCCGCCTGGGGATTCTCGACGCCAGCGAGTGCCCGCCCACCTTCGGCAGTGATCCGGAGATGGTCCAGGGCATCATAGCCGGCGGGTTCCCGGCCATCCTCCGCGCACAGGAAGGCGCGGAGGACTCTCCTGCCGGCGGCGCCGCGATCATGGACGAGCATAACGTGGGCGACCGTGACGTCGTCGTCGGCATCGCCGCATCGGGCACGACACCGTTCGTCCACGGCGCGATCGAGCAGGCGCGGGAGCGTAACGCACGCACCGCGATCATCGCCTGCACGCCGGTGTCGGACAAACTGCTCTCCCACGTCGACGTCGCCGTGATCACGATCGTCGGGCCGGAGGTCGTCACGGGATCCACGCGACTCAAGGCAGGGACCGCGACGAAGATGGTACTCAACATGATCACCACCGGCGCGATGATCCGCATCGGCAAGACGTACGGCAACCTGATGGTCGACCTCAAGGCGACGAATGCGAAGCTCCGCGACCGCAGCGAGCGGATCGTGGTCGAGGTGTGCAACGTGTCCCGCGATGATGCGCGGTCGCTCCTCGAGGCGGCGGGGAAGCGCGTCAAGACGGCGATCGTCATGCAGAAGCTCGGGGTCGACCGCGACGCGGCGGAACAAGCGCTCGCGGCGGCAGGCGGTGTGATTCGTCGCGTCGTGACCGACGCGCCACCGCCAGTGCAGTCGTGACGGCCGCCAGCTTGGACGACCGGATCGTCGTCGGCCTCATGTCCGGCACTTCGCTGGACGGCATCTCGGCCGCCGTCGTGCGGTTCGGTCGCGGACTGGACCGACGCATCGCCTACGAATTGTTAGGCATGAGTGTCCGGGCGTACGATGCCTCGCAGCGGGATCGGCTCTCGCGTGCGCTCGTGGGGACGACGCCACGCGAGTACTGTCGGTTGTCGTTCGATCTCGGCGACTGGCTCGCCGACGCGGCGATTGCTGCCATGGCCGACGCTGGCGTCGGCCGGTCGTCGGTGGCGGCGATCGCAAGCCACGGGCAAACCGTCTGGCATGAGCCCGGCCACTCCACGTGGCAGTTCGGACAGGCGGCCGTGATCGCGGAGCGCACCGGAATCGATGTCGTGAGCGACTTCCGCGTGCGCGATGTCGCTGCGGCGGGCCAGGGTGCGCCGCTCGTCCCAGTCGCCGATGCCCTCCTGTTCGCTCACGCCACGGACTGGCGCGCGCTGCAGAACCTCGGCGGAATAGGCAACATGACGATCGTGCCGCCCGGTGGTGTGCCGTCGTCGACCCGCGCGTTCGACACGGGGCCGGGCGTCGTCGTGATTGATGGCGTCACGCGCCTGGTCGCGCCCGGGCTGTCGTACGACGTCGACGGACGCTTGGCGCGGAGCGGCACACCGATCGACGCGGTGGTGCGGCAGACGCTCGAGGGCGCGTATTTCGCGAGCCCGCCGCCCAAGTCGACCGGCCGGGAGCTGTTCGACCCCGCGTTCATTGCCCGATTCGTCGAGCGATGTCGCGAGGCGGAGCCTAACGCTACCGCCGGCGATCTCGTCGCCACGGCCGTGGCGCTCACGGCCGCCAGCATCGCCGATGCGATGCGTCGCTTCGTGCCGGAGCCGGTGAGCGAGCTCATCGTGTCGGGCGGGGGCGCGGAAAATCCGGCGCTGGTCCACGCCATTACGCGGGCGCTCTCTACGTTCACCGTTCGCCGGTTCAGCGACGTGTTCTTCGATGGTGAGGCGAAGGAAGCGGTGGCGTTCGCGCTGCTCGGGTACCTGCATCTCGTCAGGCAGCCCGGCAACCTCCCGAGCGTCACGGGCGCTCGCGGGCCACGCATCCTCGGGCAACTCACGCCGGCCTGACCGGCGTTAGGCACCCACGCCGATGCGCGAGCTCGCGCAGCTGCTGCTGCCGGCCGTCCGCTGGGATCCGGCCGCCGGTTTCGGTCCGGCGCTGCCCGCCGTGATGCGAGGAATCGCTGCCGGCGTCGGTGGCTTCGTGATAGACGGAGGAACACGCGATGCCGTAGCCGAGCTCACCGGGACGATCCGCCGCAGCGCCGGTGACGCGCCGATCATCGCCATCGCGCCGGCGGACCTGACCTCTTCCACCTGGCGCGCGCGTCCGCCGTCCGTGCCGCCCGCCGCGGCGATCGCTTCCTTGCGTGACCCGCTCGTCGTGCGTCGCGTCGCCCGGGCGGTCGCGCGCGAGGCGCGGCTCGCCGGCTGCAACGCGATCCTCGCGCCGTCGTGCGACGT
>Ga0307408_100002437_pt1 | contig 13083 bp, 11 predicted proteins | sample 322Cmetagenome_FD_202116 | JGI IMG/M metagenome (GOLD analysis project Ga0307408, IMG submission 202116) | Maize rhizosphere microbial communities from greenhouse at UC Davis, California, United States - 322HYB-C-3 | ecosystem: Host-associated > Plants > Roots > Rhizosphere > Soil | place... | reverse complement strand
GGGACGTGGGTGATATGTGGACACCCGACGACGATGCTGGCGTGCTCCGCTGCCTAACGGTCTGGCGAGCCCCTACCGCAAAATTGGACCAGTTCGAGATGGCGAGCCGCGAGCTCACGTTTGCCCCTGGTGTTGGCCTACCCGGTCGGGTGTGGACCAGCTTAAAACCCGTTTGGATCCCAGATGTAACCAAGGACTCAAATTTTCCGCGAGCACAGATTGCGGGTAAGGAAGGTCTTCACGCTGCTCTTGCGTTTCCGATTCTATCCGGAGAGAAACTTCTCGGGGTGATGGAATTTTTCAGTCATGAGATTCGTGAGCCAGATGACGCCTTGCTGGAAATGTTCAGCAACATCGGTAGCCAGATCGGGCAGTTCATGGAACGAAGGCGGGCCGAAGAATCACTGCTCAAAAGCCAGGCAGCGTTGAGACTTGCCCATAAAGTCAGCCGTGCTGGCACGTGGCAATGGAATTTGATTACGAATGAAGTTGAATGGTCCAACGAATATTACGAGCTTTTGGGACTGAAACCTGCAGAAGTGCCGGCATCGTTCGAGGAGTGGTCTCGCCATGTTCATCCAGACGAACTCCCACTCGTACTGAAGGAGCATGAGAGTGCGCTCGCCGAACGAAGGGATGTAAGCATCGAATTAAGAATGAGACGAGACGGAGAGTGGCGATGGTTCAACCGGACGGGCAGATGCCTTTACGATAGTGAAGGAAAGGCCACCTCCATGATCGGAATAACGTTCGACGTTACCGAGCGCAAGCGAGCAGAAGAGGAGCTTCGTGTTAGTCAGGCGCAGTTAACCAATATGATCGGCTCTGCCATGGACGCCATTATTACTATCGATGCCAATCAACGCGTAATGATTTTCAATGCTGCCGCAGAGAAAATGTTCTGCTGTCCTGCGCACGAGGCTATAGGTCACTCTATCGATCGATTTATTCCTGAGCGCTTCCATGCCGCTCACCGGGGCCATATTCGCGCCTTTGAAGAAACCGGCGTGACCGATCGGTCGATGGGAGCGTTAGGTGCTCTCTTTGGATTTCGGGCTGATGGCCACGAGTTTCCTATCGAAGCGTCTATATCACAGATCGAAGTGAAGGGAGAGAAACTCTTCACTGTCATCTTGCGGGATATTACCGAGCGGAAGCGTGCCGAGCATGAGCACGAACAACTTTTAAGCAGCGCGCATGCTGCTCGCACCGAGGCGGAGCTCGCTAATCGCACGAAAGATGAGTTTCTCGCAACTGTCTCGCATGAGTTGCGCACACCTCTGAATGCGATGGTGGGATGGGCCAGGATGCTTCGTGCCGGCAAGCTTGACGAAGACAAAGTCAATCACGCGATTGAAATCATTGACCGCAACGCAAAGGCCCAGGCGAAGTTGATTGAGGACATTCTTGATGTTTCTCGCATTGTCGCCGGCAAGGTCCGATTAGATCCTCTCCCCGTGGAGCTTCGGCAGATAATCGAAGCGGCCGTTGACTCAATCAGACCGGCGGCCGATTCGAAGCAGGTCCAGCTGAAATTGGACCTTGATTCGGCAATGGGAATGGTTTCGGGCGACCCGGCTCGTTTGCAACAAGTGGTCTGGAATCTGTTATCGAATGCGATCAAGTTTACTCCCAATGATGGACAAGTGGAGATCCAGCTCAAAGAGATTGGCGCCAATGTACAAATCAGTGTGAGTGATACAGGTGAGGGCATAATGGCCGAGTTCTTGCCTCATATCTTTGATCGCTTTCGCCAAGCCGATAGTTCAACGACGCGAAAACATAGTGGGCTTGGCCTGGGACTGGCTATAGTTCGACATCTTGTAGAGTTACACCACGGAACGGTTGATGCGTACAGTGCCGGTGAGAGACAGGGTGCGCGGTTCACGGTAACGCTTCCTATCATGAGGGTGCACATGAAGGAGCCGATCGAGCATTATGGTCTGGGCGATAGCGAGCGTAAACAAAGCAAAGTAGCATTGAATGGTTTGCGAATACTCTATGTTGAAGACGACGTCGATTCGCGGCAGGCGCTTGCTGCTGTTCTTATGCAGTATGACGCTGAAGTAAGAACAGTTGCCACAGTTCATGAGGCGCTGGGACTTCTGACCAACTGGAGACCCGATTTACTTATCTCTGATATAGGACTGCCTGATGAAGATGGCTACGATCTGATCAGGAAGGTCAGGGCTCGACAACCGGAGGACGGTGGAACAATTCCGGCAATAGCTTTAACCGGCTACGCAGGTGTTAGCGAGCATGAGCTGGCATTGTCGGCTGGCTATCAAAAGTATCTCGTAAAGCCGATTAAGCCTGAAAACTTAGCGGAAATCATTGGGACCATTGTCGGCAATGGTGAAGTTTGAGGAAGGGGCGAACACCTCGAATCAAATACCGATCGAGGCAGTTTCACACTAGACTACTTGTCTTGAGGCGAAACAACAGGCCTTGCGCCTGCATCTTTTTGCGGGGGTCTCGAGGTAAGCAAAGACACGTTTTCGTGCACCAGATTAACCCATCATCCGGGATTTTCGTGACCTTCGGTTAATCTGATCAACATTTCGACAAGGCTAAGGTCCCCGCGAGACGCCGAATCAGAAGGGCTGCCTATGCTGAGAGAAACCAAGGCTTGGACCGAAGCTACCTAGTTAGTCACGTTGGCATACTGTTTGCCGAATGGGTTCGCAAAAGGTTGGAATTTCGGATTTGTTGGTGGAATTTGTTGGACTCTCTTCGGAGAAGCATGCAAATGGCCGGTTCGAACAATCAGACTATTCTTTTGGTGGAAGATTATAAAGATTCGCGCGAGATGATCAGGTTCTTACTAGAAGGTCTTAACTATCGAGTTTTGGAGGCACAGGACGGAAAGGAAGCACTAGATTTGGCGTCGAGAGAAAGACCAGATTTAGTGTTAACAGATTTCAATCTGCCAGACATCGATGGGACGGCACTTATTAGACGTCTGCGAAAGCTTGGCGAAAAAATGAGTCGCATACCCGTCATCATGCTTAGCGCCCACGATCGGGAGGAACTCTTTGAGTTGGCCATGGCCGCTGGCTGTACCGCTTTCTTAACTAAGCCAGTGAGTTTTGCGGTACTGGAAAAAACGATCCACACATTGCTTGAGGAAAGCAGAAAGCTCAATGGACCAGTCAATGGTATCTCTCACTAGAGACTGGACAGTTCCGTGGAGCGGCTGGAAAGGGTCACAATTATTCAGCGGGCGGACCTGGAATTCTGAACTTGAAAGTAGAACCTTTGCCTATTTGACTCTCAACGCTGATTTCACCCCCATGCAGTTCGACGATCTCCTTAACTATAGCGAGCCCGAGCCCAATACCGCGTTGCTCCGGTGATCCCTCAGTTTCGAATCTCTCGAAAATTTTATCTAGAGCATCCGCTGCGATACCCTTGCCCGTATCGGTAACCCAGCATGTCACCGATTCATCCTGTTCTGGTCGAGCTCCAACGATAACCGTGCCTTGCGGGGTAAACTTCACAGCATTCGAAAGGAGGTTTTGTATTACTTGGTCCAGCAAACGAGTCTCGCTGTGGACTTCGACATCCGCGGGCACTTCGTTGGTTATCTTCGTCTGGGAGAGTTCCGCAATCGGGCCTAAGTCATGAATCATCTCCTCAACTTGTTTTCGAAGATTAAGCATGGTGAATTGTGGCTCGAATGTCTGGCCCAATCCCTTAGTGCCTTGCAAGACATTTCTGATCCGCTCGTTTAGGCGATCGATATTACGGCGCAGGACTGACAAGGCCGATTTGACAGGCAAGTTTTTGGCGTCCGATTCAAGGGATCGATCGAGGAGTGTCGTTGCTAGTGATAGAGCCTCCAACGGAGTCCGCAAATCATGGAGCACAAAGGTGATGTGTTCCTCGTGGCGATGTCGGAGTTCAATCGTCATCATCGTCTCAAAAGCTTTAACCGCGCGACCCACAGCTTCGTCAAAAACCGTGTTCACAATGCGCGCCGCTTTACCATCCAGCATTAAACCATTACGCTCTGCCAGTTCTTGCAAACAAATACGGAGGATGTTGTATTCGGCGACAACTTCTGTAACATCGAATCCAGCCTGCCACCGCAGCAATCCGTGTTCGGCAGACGTGGCTTTAACTTCAGCATCAGCCTCCTCAGAGCCTCTAACTAAGTCCTCGGCCAGACTGTCCAGCAGTTGTGGTACTTCATCATTGATCGTTGGAGCATCCAAGTCTGCGGCACCGGGCAATCGTTTGACCTGCGTGCGCCAGTCGGCAAGCAATTCGTCACGTCTGTCGTTTATTAACGCGGTAAGCCTCTGCAGGTTTTCCTTAGGCATGTGTTTGGCTAGGGCTACTTTATACGCGCTTGGATAGGTCGGTGCAAGTTTAGGTTTATTGCTTCCGTATGAATCGAGGAGCAAGACGCTTACTGCTCACGAAAACCATTATTCGCAGTTCAACGATAGACGAACCTCACTATAACCCAAACGTTTCTCGACGGTTGTCGCTTGGACCCGTGGTCAACCCTCGACCGTGTGCCCCCGCTTGAAGTTTGGATGGAGCGTGACTTTGGAACGCTTCTCAACGATACCGTACGATCTTAGTACGATTAAGGTGTGTTCCTCGCTTCCGAAATCGAAGTAAAACTCAGTAACGACCTAATGCGGCGGGGATGTTGAACGAAGATCGTGTTGGTTTTTAAGCGGTGGCACAGTTTGCGCATGGCCCATCTGTGAACGAAGCTCTTCCCCCTATTAGAAATCTTCTCAAAGGGGTTACAAAGATGCGCACCTCTAAACTCGTTTTTCAAAGTCCACTTCTAATCGTGTTTAGCTTAGTCGTATCGCAAGCTGGGTTTTCGCAATCAAAATCAGCCAACAATTCCAGTGAGTTGAAGGCCAGGCCGATCATTTGGACACATCCAGGAAATATCTCAACGCGAGATTTGCGCTATGGTCCAGGGTCACCTGAGATGGCTCCGGTGGCGCCGTTTACTTTTCTGAAGGAAGACAAAAGCGGTGAGTCGCCCAAATTCGAGGTGCGTGACGCGCGTGGTGACGTATGGACCATTAAGCTTGGACCAGAAGCACAAGCTGAGACAGTTTCTACGAGACTTGTATGGGCGGTAGGTTACTTTGCAGAAGAGGCGTACTACTTCGATGAAGTTCGCGTTGATAACCTGCCGCGACTGTCGCGCGGCCAGGACTATATTGCCGGAAACATTGTGCGAGGCGTGCGTTTCGAACCGAGACGGCCTGGCATGAAGCGGGGCTCGACGTGGGGCTGGCAGAAGAATCCGTTCGAGGATACGCGCGAGCTCAGCGGTCTCAAAGTATTGATGATTCTGCTAAACAATTTCGACGCACACTCTGGAAACAATCGGATCGTCTACGTGGATAGTCCGCGTGGTAGAGAAGCACGATATTACGTCACGGATCTTGGCGCTACGCTTGGCCGCGCCGGGGGACTTGGCGGGACAAGAACAAAAAACGATCTCGTGGATTTTCTTTCGACAGATTTTGTACGTGGCGTTGAGGACGGCGCGGTTGAGTTCGACTACGATACCAGACCGACCGGCCTGGGCCACCTCTCTGTGCTGCATCCTGTTTACTATCGCAGCCAGGTAAAGAAGGAAGAGGCTATGCGCGGTATCCCTGTTGCGCACGCGAGATGGATAGGTTCGTTACTCGCGCATCTCTCAGACGAACAGCTCCGTGACGCCTTCCGCGCTGCGGATTATTCGGAAGGAACCAGGGAAAGTTATGTGGGGGCGCTTCGTGAACGCATCAATCAACTCACGCGGCTATCATCAAGGCAATCTCCACGACAAAGCTCTCCAGGCGTTGGCACAAAAATCAAGAAGTCTAGTTCCAAGGCTCTCGATCAAGCGGGCTCGACACTATCGAAAACATTTACAAGACTGCGAGCTGCTGTTCAAAGGTAGGGGATTGCGATGCGAATAAATGTTAGTAGAGGGGCGCGGAGTAATGTCAGTTCTGGTCATCTTTGTAATCCTTGTGATCGTGGCTCTTTTTCATGTCTGGCGATCGGTTTTTCAGAGAAGGGAAGGGTGTTGATGTCAACATTGCTGCCCCCGCTAAGTAGATCTATTTAGTTGGCCCAAGCAATGAGCAGGAGGGTGTCGGCCCCTGCTTCAGAGTCAGTAAGATTGGACTCGTCCTTCGCCTGATGTCGAGGTGAGGCTTGTTGCGTGCGAGGATTCCCTCGCTCTCTCATGGCTTTATTCTCCTTGTCCTTTCGCTTGTGATCTTTCTTTTGTCGATCCTTGTCTGACATTTTTGCCTCCTTCCTTACCAGTATCCGTTTGCAGTCGCACCTTTGAATTGCCAGACTCTCAGAAGTCGAGGCAACTCTGGTGGCGTTGGTCGTCAGTCTTGTGCTCGTCACCTAATCCTGCCATTCGGCTGAAATCTACATTTGTTATGCCGCGCGTAAGCAACAGCACACTTGCCGTACCCAGTCCAGCGCCTACAGCATCTCGTCGTCCGCCGCCGTACAATGCAAGTGACGCGCCGACGAGACCTGCGACCACCGAACTGCCGGTGCCCAATTCTCCTGGAAAAACTCAAATTGATGACCCTGCCGCTCCCGTCCTCCCTGGAGCGCGGGATGATTGCCGGCCTCTTCGTGAACTTCCAGATTGTTATTAACTTCTTTGACCCCTGGGATCCATTTAACGCAACTAAGAAGACCCGCGACTTTATCTTCAAGTATTGGTCCACTGACCGTTACGTTTCCGCCTTGGGCCATCACTTTGATAGCGCCTGGATTGCAGGTCGCAAAAGCGATGCCAGTCGTTCAGTTGATATTTACATGCTTTGTATGGACCACAGGACACAAAACAAGCGAGCCTATGTACGACGGTATGTATGTTGCTCATCAATAAATTGAATGGGCTTTACTTAGGCGAAGACATAACGTCGTAAGTGATACGGCTGCTCGGCGGGTCTAATCATGAAGCCCATATATTGATGTGTGTTAGTGGTACGGCGCGTCCCGATTTCATGCGAGTCAGCGCAAAGTGGGCCAATCCGGAATAGTTTAAAAACGCGTCGCGCTGAAAGAAAATCGTGAAAATGAAACTATCCGAAATACGCCTGAGATTTGGTAATCTGTCCTTGCACAAAGTTCTAAAAAGGAATAACTGCGAGTGACGAGACAGGCGACTCCTCAAGTAAAAAGTTTGGCGCAGAGATTGTTGGTGCACGAGGCAAAGAATTCGCCGAGTCCTGCCAAATTGGCTGAAGCTTTGAATCTTTGTTGTCAGCGTCTGCAAAAACGTCTCGATCTTTTGGTAGGAGCAGGCGGCTTTCGAGCACTCCTCGACCGTGCACTTTATCTAGCGAAAAAGGACCACCCCTGGCTCAAAGGAGTAGAGCTCCAAGCCTATCCTGCCTGTGAATTGAAGGGGTTAAACGAGGCAGTGACTGGAAGAGAGCCTACTGAGATAAGAGAAACATTGACGATCATATTTGCGAATGTCATCTGGCTACTGGTCACCTTTATTGGAGAAGACATTGTGTATGGCTTGATAGAAGAAGCGTGGCCTGGTACGAAAATTGGCGCCACAGCTTCGATCTCAAAAGAGGGTAAGTAGATGAGTAAGACTGGGAAAGTGAAAATTGAGAGATTGCCGACTGGTGTGCCCAGATTAGATGACGTACTCGGCGGCGGGTTCCCGGAATATTCTTTCAACGTTATTGCCGGCGACCCTGGATCAGGTAAAACAACCCTTGCGCATCAGGTCATCTTCGCCAACGCAACGAAGCAGCGCCCCGCCATTTATTTCACCATCCTTGGCGAACCGGCACTTAAAATGCTGCGATATCAGCAGCAGTTTACTTTCTTCGACAAAGAAAAGGTAAATCAGGCCATCCATTTCATCAACCTCAGTCAGCAAGCTATGGAAGCCGATCTCACCAAGGTACTGGAGAGCATCGTACATCATGTTGAGAAGCTCAACCCAGCGATCGTAGTAGTCGATTCTTTCCTTGCGTTGGGGCGGGCGACCATTGAGGTAGGAAAGATGCAACTGCCCGAGTTCGTTCAGCGTCTCGCCATGCACTTGACGAGTTGGCAAGTCACCTCGTTTCTGATTGGAGAGTACGAAGAGAATGAGATGCGTCAAAACGCGGTATCCACTATGGCTGACGGAATCGTGGTGCTGAGTCAAAACGTGGAACGCAACTCGATGGTGCGCAAAATTCGGGTGCCGAAGGTACGCGGGCAAGCACCCCAGCCGGGTTTGCATAGTGTTCGCATAGATGAGAGTGGCCTCCAAATCTTTCCGCGCATGATCAAGCCAATAGAAGGTGCGCAGGATAAATTACCCTCAAGGTTGATCTCGACTGGTAACAAGGACCTGGATGAAATGATGGGCGGCGGCACGTTGACTGGTAATACATTACTTGTGGCGGGACCTTCCGGATCGGGAAAGACGACTACTGCGATTCAGTTTATCGCTGAAGGGGTGAAGCAAAATGAGCCTGGCGTAATCGCGATCTTTGAAGAGACCACTCAGAAATATTTGGATCAGGCCAGGGGCTTCGGCGTCCATCTGGAAAAGATGACCCGACAGCACAAGCTGGAAATGGTCTACCTTCGACCGCTCGATCTTTCAGTCGATGAAACGCTCTACGCGATACAGGCTGCGGTAGATCGCGTCGGCGCAAAGCGTGTTGTCATAGATTCCATTTCAGGATTGCAAGCGGCACTCGCCCCGACGTTTGAAATCGATTTTCGAGAGTCACTTTACCGGTTGTTGGGTGCTATGACAGGCGTTGGCATCACGGTTCTTATGACTGTAGAAGTGACGGAGAACTATAACGAGCTGCGATTCACGCCGCACGCGATTTCCTTTCTCACCCATGACATCATTCTGCAGCGCTATGTTGAGATCGAGGGAGAATTACGCAGATTGATGACAGTTATTAAAACGCGGGGACGAAAACATAGTAGCGAACTGCGCGCCTACGAAGTTACAGATAAAGGCATTGTGATCGGAGAGGTATTGAAACAATATCGCGGGCTTATCTCGGCAATTCCTGAACTGCGAGAATCGACGAAACCTTTAGCACACCAGGCACTGACTGATCAGGAAACGATGGTATATCAAGAGTTGCGCCAGTCTGGTGACATTGCTTTTGAAAACTTACTAAGCGAAACCAAGCTGAAACGTGCCGAGCTTAAACGAGCGCTCGACCGATTATTAGCACTTGGATTGATTGAGAAAACCAAAAAGAAGGGCGAGATCGTTTATCGAGAGGTGAGTGAGAAATATTAAGGCCATTCGCTCACTGTATTCTCAGATTGCCGCGGCGAGCCGTGAGACGACTGCGATCAATTCGCTGGGTTCGACTGGTTTAGGTACATGAAACTGAAAACCGGCCGACAAAGCTCGTCTCTGATCGTCCGCAGTCGCACAAGCAGTTAATGCTATTGCGGGAACGTTTCTTGCGTTTTGATTATCCAATAAACGAACTTGCCGAATTAACTCATAGCCATCGTGATCCGATAGGCCAATATCGCTTAATAGAATGTCAATCTTCGAATGAGCAAGCACATCGAGCGCTTCACGTGCGCTCGTGACGCTGGTTACAACAGCGCCACACTCTTCAAGGATAAAGGTGATCAGTTCGCGCGTATCTGCATCATCTTCTATAACGAGCAAACGTAAATCCTCGAGTGTGCCGGCGCATTCGAGTTCATCGACCGTGTTGCTGTTTGTTTCGACAGAGTGTTCCGTGTCGCGTGCTTCCGCTTCATTAAGTGTTAACGGAAGCTCCACCGTGAACATTGCCCCTTGTTCATGTCCCGCGCTTTCTGCCCGAACATTCCCGCCGTGAAGCTTCACCAGATGCTGCACAATCGCCAGTCCCAGACCTAATCCCGCGGAGTGTTTCCTAACCGCACCGTTACCCTGACGGAAACGGTCAAAAACATAGGGCAAAAAATCGGGCGTAATGCCCTGGCCGCTGTCGCGGACAGTAATCTCAGCATAATAGTTCGCGCGGGTTAGTCGCACTTCAACGCGACCATCGCGCGGAGTGAATTTGAGCGCGTTAGTAAGCAGATTTAAGACTACCTGCTGCAACCGCTTGGGATCACCAGTCAACGAATTAATTTTAGAATCGCACGTGTAATTAATCTGAATATGCTTATTGTCGGCCATTGGGCGGACAACATTAATGCCAGTCTGAATGATTGATGAGAGGTCAACTTGTCGAATCTGGAGGGTTAATTTACCGGCGACGATTCGAGAAACATCCAACATATCTTCAATGAGCTGTGCCTGCGCCTGGGCGCTGCGCTCAATCGTTTCGAGGGCCCGGAGGAAGGTAACATCGTCGAGCTTGGCCGTACGTACTAGGCGTGTCCAGCCGAGCATTGCCGTCAGTGGGGTCCGTAATTCGTGCGAGAGCGTGGCAAGGAATTCATCTTTGGCTTTGTTCGCTTCCTCTGCCTGATCGCGCGCCTCCTGCTCACGGATTCCAGCCATTAGCAAACGACTGTTGATCTCCAGCAACCTCTGCAAATCTCGTTTATGCGTCAACTCTCCATCGCGACGCTCAATACCGTTCGACTTCCTGATCTTAGAGTTCTCGGTATCTTCAACAGCGAGACGATTGAATTCTTTCTTCACTAATTCATAACACTCACACGACGCCGCTTCCAGACCCTGGCGATCGATAACGCGAATCACACCGCGAGTGCCACGGATCAGTCCTTCATCCTGGAGTTCGAGAACTGCATTCGTAACGCCAGCTCGACGCACACCCATCATCGTGGAGATTAGCTCGTGAGTTATCTTAAGCTCAGGGCCGTCAGTCCGATCATGGATTGACAACAGCCAATTTGCGAGGGCTGGCCTTATTGTATGAAACCGATTACATGCTGCGGCCTGAGCGGCTTGGGTAAGAAGCGCCTGGGTGTACCGATGCAGCAGAGAGTTGAATCCACTTTCTTCGGCGGCTTTTCTGAATACACCTGCTCGCATCCTTATTGCGCTGCCGGCGATCTTCACCAGAGCTTGATTGGGCGTAGTATTGCTACCGAGAAAGAGAGGCAGACCGACCATTCCTTCTTTGCCTATGATGCCGACGCCAATATTCGAGCCGTCCTCCATTAATGCCATGAGACAAATGACTGAGTTTAGAGGGAAATAGTTAAATTGGATTTCCTCGCCGGGTTCGTACAGAACTTGGCCACACGTGAGTTCGACACGCTGCAAATCAGGAAGCAGGCGCTGGTATTCATGTTCGGGGAGAGCCGCCAGTAAATAATTTCGGAGGGACACGGGCGGAGAGTTCGCTGTGACCATAAATAACCTCTTCCGTCGGGCAGCAGATCAAATAAATCTCAGCGACCAAGACTACAGTTCGCGTTAAGTTGGGGGGTTGTAAGGAGTATAGCATGCGTTGCTCGATGATCGTGATTTGCGTCAAGGGCAGTTATATTGTCCCACAATTTGAAAGCTGCCAGTCAGCAGCGCAAGAGGCGGTTATGAGAGGAGCATATTGGTGAAAAGCCCGAAAGAAATGCTGCCATTATCTGAAGCAGTAACGCATCTGCTGGAAGAGTGTAGAATGGTCCTACCAGGAATTCAGGCGCTGTTTGGCTTTCAACTGATCGCCGTCTTCAATTCGACTTTCCGCGAAAGACTTAGTCCTACCGAACAGTCTTTTCATTTAGCCGCAATAGGACTCGTTGCAATAGCAGTAGCTCTTGTTATGGCGCCAGCAGCTCTTCATCGACAAACAAGTCCACGAGCCGCAACACAGGATTTTATTGCGACAGCCACTCGCTTGTTGTTGATGTCGATGTTTCCCCTCATGGTGGGCATCAGCCTTGACTTCTATCTAATTGCCCGACTAATTCTTAATAACACGCTCGCCAGCATTTTATTGTCAACTGCTTTGCTGATTCTATTCGCGACACTCTGGTTTCTACTTCCGCGTCTGAGCTTCTTGCAAAAGATCATTCGTGGCAGTAGTTGAAGACCGGTGCATCTATTCATCTGCATTCTGCGTGGCCACATTTGCAATCGTTATCCATTCCGGCTTGATTCGCGCACGCATCACTACAGTAGTCGCCGGTGACCGCCCTCGGACACTTGCATCCTGGATGCTGACATTGATTCGCTTTCTGGATCTGTTCAATGTTGCGTTCCCCTCTCCGGATATATTCGATTCCGCTGGTCTAACGTCGTCTGTCTTTCGATAACAGTTACCGTTCGGCTTGATTAGGTCGCGCACATGCGCTTGATCGATTCCTTCATTAAACCCGAGACATTCGGTAATTTCCGCGTTGTTGGGATTGCGCAATACCGCCGTGCCGCGACAGATCAGAACGGGCAGGTCATCAATCGACAGAGAAAAGTGATCGAGTATTTCCTGAAGCTCGGCGTCACGCTCTAGATTGACGTAAGAATAGGGTTGGTAATTGCGAGTCAGAAACTCTTTGATGCGAAGGGTATCAAACGAATGACTGGAGCCAATTAATACGATGTCACCAACTTCACGCGCAATTAGTTCCAAACGACGCAGAATGAAAGCGCGCGGAAAGATATCGCTGAGTTCGCTGTCGGTCTCAACGAGGGCCTGCAATGCCTCGCATTCGATTTCGATGAGTTGTGACTTCTCCGCAGCGCGTATGCGGACGAGTCCACGACGGCCTGAGAGTATGTAAGCGTCCCTTAAAAAGCAGCCATTGAAAACTAGAGGTTTCCGAGCGACTATGACGTGAGGAGGCCTCAATGCGGAAGAGCAAATTCAGCGAACATCAGATCATCGCGATCCTAAAAGCGGTGGAAGCAGGACGGACAGTAAAGGAAGTTTGTCGTGAGCATGAGATCAGCGACGCCACCTACTATCAGTGGAAATCAAAGTACGGTGGCATGCAAGCTTCAGAGATGAAGCGGCTGCGTGAATTGGAAGACGAAAACCGGCGCTTGAAGCAGATGTCCGCAGATCTGTTACTGGAGAATCGGGCGCTGAAAGATGTGATTGCAAAAAAGCTCTGAAGCCAGCGGCGAAGCGCGCGCTGGCTGCGGTTTTGCAGACCGAGCATGGGTTA
>Ga0307408_100002436_pt1 | contig 13085 bp, 11 predicted proteins | sample 322Cmetagenome_FD_202116 | JGI IMG/M metagenome (GOLD analysis project Ga0307408, IMG submission 202116) | Maize rhizosphere microbial communities from greenhouse at UC Davis, California, United States - 322HYB-C-3 | ecosystem: Host-associated > Plants > Roots > Rhizosphere > Soil | place... | reverse complement strand
AAGACTTTAGCTTATAGGCTTTTTTTATAACATTCTCCCTGAAACTATTAAGAAATGACAGTTTTCGAAAGCAAAATAAATATCGCAAAACCAGTAAATGAGGTTTATAGCTTCTTATCCGATTTTAATAACCATAAAACATTAATGCCTAACAGCATCAGCAATTGGTCATCCACCAATAACGAAGCAAGCTTTACTGTACAAAATATGGCTAACCTGTCATTAAAAATTTCAAACCGCATAGAAAATAGCACAATAATTATAACCCCATCCGGCCAGGTTCCATTTAATGTAGACATGCGCTGGGTAGTTGTCGATCTGGGCAATAATAGTACTGAGGCTGTACTTACGCTTTCAGCAGAGCTGAATATGATGATGAAGGTGATGGCAAGCGGGCCTTTGCAGAAATTGGTAGAACACCAAACGGCGGCACTGCAAAAGGTAGTTTAACTAACGTATTTAAATAAAAACTAAAAGCGCCCAATAACCCTTGGAGCGCTTTTTTCATTTCCTACCAGTCATTTTTTCAGTATAAATCAATATCAACAGACTTTTAGTCACTAAAATTTATTTCCGCAAGACAAAATTTCTTTCTTTCTAATTGTAAGATCTATGGCAAAAGTTTTGATGCAAGATTAGCATGAACTTCAACAATTTTACAATCAAAGCACAGGAAGCCGTACAGAAGGCTTCTGAAATAGCCACTGGAAACCAGCAGCAGGCTATTGAAAATGCACATTTGCTAAAAGGGCTGCTCTTGGTTGATGAAAATGTAATCAACTACCTGTTAAAGAAATTGAACGTCAACATCAACCGACTGAATACAGTTCTTGATGCAGAGATACAAAGCTTCCCTAAAGTAACTGGAAGCGACATTTATTTATCATCGGGCACGAACTCAGCATTGCAAAAAGCGCAAAATTATCTTAAAGAATTTAAAGATGAATTTGTTTCCGTAGAGCATATTTTGCTGGGAATTTTGAACGCAGGCGACAAAACCAGCGGCATGTTAAAAGATGCCGGAGTTACTGAAAAGGATTTGAAAAAGGCAATTAGCGACCTTAGGGGTAACAACCGAGTTACTGACCAAAACGCAGAAGCAACTTACAACGCGTTGAATAAATATGCGCGTAATTTAAATGAGTTTGCCGAATCTGGAAAACTTGACCCCGTTATTGGCCGCGATGAAGAAATCCGAAGGGTGATTCAGATCTTGTCGCGCCGTACCAAAAATAACCCGATTTTAATTGGCGAGCCGGGCGTAGGTAAAACTGCAATTGCTGAAGGTATCGCTTTCCGAATCATTAAAGGCGATGTGCCAGAAAACCTAAAAACCAAGGTTGTATTTTCTCTTGATATGGGTGCCCTTATTGCTGGTGCCAAGTATAAAGGTGAATTTGAAGAACGCCTTAAAGCAGTGGTTAAAGAGGTAACACAAAGCGATGGCGAAATAATCTTATTCATCGATGAGATCCATACCCTTGTGGGTGCGGGCGGTGGCGGAGAAGGCGCAATGGATGCTGCCAATATCCTTAAGCCAGCCCTGGCACGTGGAGAGCTTCGTGCAATTGGTGCAACCACCTTAAATGAATATCAAAAATATCTTGAAAAAGACAAAGCTCTAGAACGCCGTTTCCAAAAAGTTATGGTGGATGAGCCTGATACACAAGATGCTATTTCAATTTTAAGGGGGCTAAAAGAAAGGTACGAAACCCACCACAAAGTGAGGATCAAAGACGAAGCCATTATCGCTTCGGTCGAATTATCTCAACGTTATATCTCCGACCGCTTTCTTCCGGATAAAGCTATCGACTTAATGGACGAAGCTGCTTCTAAATTACGCCTGGAAATGGATTCGGTGCCCGAAGCGGTGGATGAGCTGGAACGCCGTATTATGCAGCTCGAAATTGAGCGCGAAGCTATAAAACGCGAAAATGATGAACGGAAAGTTGCGGAACTGAGTGAAGAAATTGCTAACCTTTCAGCAAGCCGCGATTCATTGAGAGCAAGCTGGCAAGGGGAAAAGGACCTCGTTGACGCTATAAATAACGAAGTACAGCAAATTGAGAACTACAAGCTTGAAGCTGAGCAGGCAGAACGTGCAGGTGATTATGGCAGGGTTGCGGAAATTCGCTATGGAAAGATCAAAGAATCGCAGGATAAGGTTGAAAAACTCAAAAAAGAACTCGAAGAAAAGCAATCTGGTGGAGGCCGGATGCTAAAAGAAGAAGTTAGTGCTGATGACATTGCCGGTGTTGTTTCCCGCTGGACAGGTATTCCGGTTACTAAGATGATCCAAAGCGAACGCGAAAAACTGCTTCACCTGGAAGAAGAACTGCACAAACGTGTTGCAGGGCAAGATGAGGCTATTGAAGCGATCTCTGATGCGATACGTCGCTCAAGGGCCGGACTCCATGACAAACGTAAGCCTATCGGCTCGTTCATATTTCTTGGAACGACCGGCGTTGGTAAAACAGAGCTGGCTAAAGCATTAGCGGAGTTCCTTTTTAATGACGAACATAGCATGGTCCGCATCGACATGAGCGAGTATCAGGAACGCCATGCGGTATCGCGACTCATCGGAGCGCCTCCAGGATATGTTGGCTATGATGAAGGCGGGCAGTTAACTGAGGCAGTAAGGCGTAAACCATACAGCGTTATTCTGTTGGATGAGATTGAAAAAGCCCACCCCGATGTATTTAATATTTTATTACAGGTGTTGGATGATGGCCGCTTAACCGACAACAAAGGCCGGGTAGTTAATTTCAAGAACACCATCATCATCATGACTTCAAACATAGGCTCTCATTTAATCCAAGAGAACTTTAGTGGGCTGGATGAAGACAACCGTGAAGAGGTGATTGCTAAAACTAAAAACCAGTTGTTCGAATTACTTAAACAAACCATTCGCCCTGAGTTTTTAAACCGCATCGATGAGCTGATTATGTTTACTCCGCTTAACCGGAATGAGCTTCGTGACATTGTATCCCTACAATTTAAAAACGTCCAACAAACGCTGGAAGAGATGGGAATCAAAATTGATGCTTCTGGAGAAGCGCTTGACTGGCTCGCACAATTGGGTTACGACCCACAATTTGGCGCCCGTCCGTTAAAACGTGTGATTCAGAAGAAGATTTTGAATGAGCTATCTAAGGAAATCCTTGCAGGAAAGGTTGATAAAGACAGCCATATCCATCTGGATGTTTTCGATAACAAATTTGTATTCGTTAATAAAGGTACAGAAGTTGGCGCTTAATCAGCCCAACCAAGAACAAAGCCGCTTGTACCAACAGGCGGCTTTGTTTTTATAATCTCCATTGCTCCGCATATAATTTTAATTACCTTTGCAGCCAAAAATCTTATCACTAGAATGCGCATTTTCAACGTTTTAGCTGTACTATTCCTTACAGCTCCGTTTATCACTTTAGCTCAGTCTAACTTCAAAAAAGGCTATGTTATTACCAGTAGCGGCGATACTATTAGCGGCTTGATAGACTTAAAGGAATGGGAAAAAACTCCTCAATCAGTAAGCTTTAAAAGATCAGAAGACAAAAAATCTGAAACTCTCGATACCACTTCTTTAAGAGGCTTTGCCATAGCCGGCATTGATAGCTATGAGAAGTTCAGCACATCGGTAAGTTTAAATGAAACAGATTTTAGGTCGATGCCCGATGTACAGGATACCACAAGCGAAGTGCGCACCATATTTTTAAAAACGCTCCAAAAAGGGCAGCGTATATCTCTTTACTCGTATACTGATAAAATTAAGACACGTTTTTATATACTTAAAAGTGGTGTTAACAGTGCAATTGAAGAGCTTCTTTATCGTCCATACATTGAAGATGGTAAAATAAAAAATGCGTTCTTGTATGCCAACCAGTTGTTAGGACTTGTTAATCAATACGGCGTATACTCATCAAAAATTGAAAGCAAGCTTAAAACTTCCCAGTACGAAGAAAAAGACATTCTCCATGTAATTAGATACATAAATGGCATCACTGTGACTAAAAAGGCCAAAACAATGCCGCGTTTTTTTGCTGGACTGTCTGTTAACCAAAGCCAGATAAAATATTCTGGAGACCACAAAATGGCGGAAGGCAGCGTTACAAATAAGTCTCAAATATTGCCAGGAATTTCCTTGGGTGTAGATGCATTTAGAAACAAAAATGTTCAGAAACTCATTTTGAGATTGGAAGCGAAGGTTTCTTTGGCAGACGCCTCTGTAAGCCGAGATTACAAAACATACAGTTCAAGTTATCGTATAGTTCACAATTTAAAATATCTTAACCTTTCAATTACTCCCCAGCTAATCTATAACCTATATAACCGTGCGCAATTCAAGGCCTTTATAGGTGGAGGACTTTCTGTTAATTATATTAAGGTTAGTAAAAATGACTACTTTGAAAAGGATCTGGGTCCCTACACCAACTATACCTTATCAAGAGAAATAGACTTGAATAAATATATCTATTCCTTCCCTGTAAGGCTTGGCACTGTTGTCAATAAAAAATTTGAACTATATCTTAGCCACACCTTTCCAATGCCTCTGGATAATTATGTTAATTATTCTATCGCCATTCCTGAGACTGCCGTGGGAATAAACTATCTCTTTAACAAAAAACAAAAGAAATAATTGGGCAATTCTCGACTACAACAAACAAATAAATAGCCATTCCATTATTAGTTAAGCGCCTAATTTAGCGTTTAACGATGTTCAATCTATTTAGCTTTGATAGTAAGCAGGTACTCTCGGTAAGTATGATTCTGTTTGCCATTATCGATATTATTGGCTCTATCCCTGTAATTATTGCGCTTCGCCAGAAAGCTGGCCACATTGAATCTGAAAAAGCGTCGTTAGTTTCAGCAGGACTGATGATTCTGTTTCTCTATCTGGGAGATAAATTACTGGAACTTATTGGCTTAGATGTGGCATCATTCGCCATTGCGGGTTCCTTCGTGATCTTTGTTATTGCAATGGAGATGATTTTAGGGATCAACTTTTTTAAAGAAGAACTTCCTGAAAGTGTATCGATTGTACCACTAGCCTTTCCTCTGATTGCCGGGGCTGGAACCATGACGACCTTGCTCTCATTGAAATCAGAGTATGCAACTCAAAATATACTTGTTGGAATTATCGTTAATACAATTTTTGTATATATCGTTTTGAAAAACACCAAAAGAATAGAGCATCTGCTTGGCCAATCCGGACTAAACGTATTACGAAAAGCATTTGGGATCATCCTGCTCGCAATTGCGATTAAATTGTTTAGAACCAATACAGGACTATAAGGTGTATCAGGACACTAATCGGGCTACAAACATTGTATCCGCCTTATGGCTGTATCCCTTTAAAATGCTTTGATCTTCAAGCTTTAAACCGAACTCATCTATTATAAACTGAACGTTTTCCTCGTTTTCTTCTTTAAATGCCGAACAGGTGATATAAATCAGAGGTTTCCCAGGCTTAAGATATTTTACCACATTACTAATGATCTGGCGCTGTAAATTCTGGAACGAACGTATTTTGCCTTCTCTGAACTGGCTTATCATTTCAGGGCTTCTGCCCCAGGTTCCAGAACCGCTACAAGGTGCGTCCAAAATGATACCATCGAAAGCAAAATCATGCAGAACAGGCTGAGGATCTTGGGTAAGGTCTAATATTTTCTTTTGATACTTCAGTAATCCGGCGCTGGTAAACCGTTCATCAAGATTGGCTAAAATACTTTCCCTGATATCAGAAACCAATAACTTCACTGTGGGTTCCTGATTATACAGCAACAAGGATTTCCCTCCCGAGGCAGCACAGGCATCCCACCAATAATCCCATTTCAGAGGCTTAAAAAAAGCTCCGGCACGCTGAGACGACAAGTCCTGAACTTCAAACAAGCTAGTTCCACTATCGCCGTCAGCAGGAAATAAAGCATCCAATTTAGTCCCATTAGGCAAGCGCAACGCTTGTTGGCCCTCTTCAGCAAAATCAAGCCCGGCCTCGGTAAGCTTAATTTTTACAAACTCTTCTTTTCCGGGATGGATACGTATGAATAAATCAGGCTGTGTAAAAAAAGATTGTAAAAAACTTTGCTTATCAATGCCTTCCGAAAGATGCTCATGAAAAGGAAAAACATCTTCCAAATTAAAGCTTATTTGAAGTGTATGGAGATAGGCAATTTTGTCGGGTACCGATAATTCTACCTTTTCGTCAAACTCGGGTTTAAAGTGCTGTAGAAAAGGATTACTTGATGTGCTACAAAGGAATTCAGCAATAAACAGGCGTTCACTTGGTATCATTTCCGCGCAAGCTTTCCCTAGACGGAAATAGCTATAAAGCAATCTGTTGGCAACCCTTCTATCGGTTGAGCCCATTTGCTTATTCGCCCTGAAAAATACCGGGAGGAATTTTGTTAAAGGAACATCCTGCGGATATTCGTCTAATATCCGCAGAAATGTTTTAAGTTGATTTTCGAAGCCCCCTAGCCCCCTAAAGGGGGAATTACTTACTACATTCATAAGCCCCCTAGCTCCCTGAAGGGGGAATTACCTAGTACCATAATATATTTATTTAAAAACCTCGCATTCTAAAGCACCAACAACTCCCCCTTTAGGGGTCGGGGGGCTACTCCCACTCTATTGTAGCCGGAGGTTTTGAGCTTATATCGTAAACAACGCGGTTTATACCTTTAACGTTGTTAATTATTTCATTAGAAATTTTAGCAAGCAATTCGTACGGTAAATGGCTCCAATCTGCAGTCATACCATCCACGGACCCAACAGCACGTAAGCAAATTACATTTTCGTAAGTACGCTCATCGCCCATTACTCCAACAGATTGCACCGGAAGGAAAATAGCGCCAGCTTGCCAAACTTTATCATACCAGCCTGATGATTTGAGGTTGCCGATATAAATAGCATCAGCTTCCTGCAGGATAGCCACTTTTTCTGGAGTAATCTCATCAAGAATACGAATTGCCAAACCTGGGCCCGGGAATGGGTGCCGCTGTAAAATGATATCATCAATGCCTAAAGCTTTACCCACACGGCGAACCTCATCCTTAAATAAGGTATTTAGAGGCTCAACAACCGTAAGCTTCATAAAATCTGGCAAGCCGCCAACATTATGGTGTGATTTTATGGTAGCCGATGGACCTTTAACTGAGATGGATTCAATAACATCTGGATAAATCGTTCCCTGCCCAAGCCATTTAACGTCTTTAACCTCATGTGCAGCATCATCAAACACCTCAATAAATACGCGTCCGATGATTTTACGTTTTTGTTCAGGGTCTTTAACACCTGTCAACTGGCTAATAAAGCGGTCCTTTGAATCAATACCACGAACGTTTAAGCCCATGTGTTTATAAGAATCAAGCACCTGCTCAAACTCATCCTTACGCAATAAACCGTTATCTACAAAAATACAGTGTAGGTTCTTCCCGATAGCTTTATGCAATAAAATGGCAGCTACTGACGAGTCTACACCGCCTGATAAACCTAAAACTACTTTATCATCACCTAGCTTTTCTTTTAATCCGGCAATTGTGGTTTCTACAAAAGAATCGGCTGTCCAGTCTTGAGAACATTCACAAATATCAACCAAAAAGTTTTCCAAAAGCTGCTTTCCGTCAGAACTATGTGTTACTTCAGGGTGGAACTGAATACCGTAAGTTTTAGTACCAGTGATATGGTATGCGGCTACGCGAACTGTATCGGTGCTTGCAATTACCTCGAAATCGGAAGGAATATCTGCAATTGTATCGCCGTGAGACATCCACACCTGTGAATCTTTCGGGATATTTTTCATCAGCATATCTGCTTCATTAATAAAATGAAGATTCGCCCTGCCATACTCGCGGATAGTTGAAGGAATTACCTCACCGCCAGACTTTTGTGCCAAATATTGTGCGCCATAACAAACGCCTAAAAGCGGCAGCTTGTTATGAAATAATTGAAAATCGATTTGTGGTGCATCCTCCTGCCTTACTGAATAAGGGCTACCTGAAAATATAACTCCTTTAACGCTGTCGTCAAAATCGGGAAGCTTATTAAAGGGATGAATCTCGCAGTATACGCTAAGTTCTCTTACTCTCCGGGCAATAAGCTGGGTATATTGCGATCCGAAGTCAAGAATGATGATTTTTTCTTGCATGGGCAAAGATAAAAATTACCTGCCTTTTATAAAATCTAACTTTGTATATAAAAGCCTTAATTTCCGGACTTTTATCATCCAAAAAATCAGGAACCAAGCCCTACACTTACTAACGGCTCCTTACTTTAAAACCAGACAGGCGGATCAGTGCCAGGCGACAAATATTATTTTATTTAATTTAGCGCCTGTGATATTTCTTTTCAACCTGTTTTCCTATACCCTTAGTACTCCCGATGTCCTGATAATTCTTTTAGTTGGATTGCTAAGTGGCATGTCTAAAACTGGTATACATGGAGCAGGAATGTTATCAGTACCCTTGCTCGCCATCGTTTTTGGAGGGCAACAATCAAGTGGGGTTATGCTACCCATCTTGCTACTGGCAGACATTATAGGAGTTTGGTATTACCATCGCCATGCATCTTACAAACACCTAAAAGTCCTCATTCCCTGGGCTACAGCCGGGATCATAGCAGGCACCGTTGTTGGCAAATACATTAACGACCAAGCATTCCGGCTGATCATGGCCAGCACTATCGTGATTAGTGTTTTCATCATGCTGTGGTTAAAAAAAGGCAGCCATAAAGGAGAAATTCCTCATAATAAATGGTTTGCCGCGGGCACGGGCATTGCTGGCGGCTTTACTTCTATGGTTGGTAACCTGGCAGGAAGCGTAATGGCGGTCTATCTTCTTGCGGTAAGGCTGCCAAAAAACATTTTCATAGGCACAACAGCCTGGTTCTTCTTAATTATTAACTGGCTAAAAGTGCCACCACATGTATTTAGCTGGCATACCATTAACGTCAACACTGCTTTACTAGCCTTAGCTACCCTACCGGCAATTATAATCGGCGCAATGATTGGGATCTCAACTGTAAGGAAAATTTCGGAGGCCAGCTATCGCAATTTTATAACGCTAATGACAATTGTTGCCGCGATTTTTATGCTACTCAAATAGGGAAAAACATACACAGCGCACAAATATTTCTGTACAAAAAAAACTACACAAACTGGCAATCAACAACTGATTTACAACTAATTACAATTCAAACATGCTCCATTTTACATAATCGCACGATCTCATTTACAATTCGTAACAATGATCAGAGATGGCAGGATTTTTTCATGTAATATATAATAATATCATCATGAAAACATACGTTATTCTAAAAGCGAAAATGTGGAGCGTTGTTGGCGATGTACAACAACTGTTACTAATTTATTTCAGGCTCTAAGGCTGATTCCATTTCCTATTTTCTTTCCCTTTTTTTGCTCTTTCTTTAGAAAGTTAAGAAGCAGCTTTTCCTCGGAAGATAAGCCAAAACCTTCGTCCTGGCTACTGATGTTTCTCATCTTCCTTAAATAAGGTAGCAATTCTCCTGCTTCGTAAGCTTCAGTTAGCGCCGGAAATACATAATACTTTTTGCACACAGCCCGTGTATTGCCCAGTTTGGATGAAACTTCATCTAAAACAATATTGCTTATCTTCTTTCTTGCTGTTATCGTTTCATGATACTCCAACCGGGAATAAATTCTCAAGGCTTCCAATGTCCCATACCAGGTACGAAAATCTTTAGCCGTAAAATCACAACACGAAATTTCCTTAATATATTTATTAATTAGCCCAGAGCCAATAGAATGCCTTTCGCCATCCTCTGTGTAATACTGAAAAAGCTCTTGTCCTGGTATGTCCCTGCACTTTTTAACCAGTTTTGCTAAGCTTCGGTCTGAAAATTTAATATCATGAATGATCCCTTTTTTCCCTTTGAACGATAAACGTATCTGGCTCCCCTGTATTTTAACATGCTTATTACGCAATGTACTTAAGCCATATGAACCATATAATTGCTTATAAGATTCATTTCCAATTCTGATAAGAGTTTTTTGCATAAGGCTAACCGATATAGCGAGCACTTTCCTGTCGTCCAGCCCCTTACGCCTAAGATCTTTCTGCAACTGTTTTCGAAAGAGAGGTAACTTTGTACCGAATTCAAGCAGGCGGTAGAACTTGCTTTCATTTCGTGATTTAGCCCAGTCATTATGATACCTGTATTGTTTTCTTCCTGCTTTATCAAACCCGGTAGCCTGGAGGTGCGCATTGGCCTTAGGTGCAATCCAAACATTTATCCAGGCAGGAGGTAATACAAGTCTTTTAATCCTTTCCAGAGTTTTAGCGTCCTGAACCAGATTGCCATTTTTGTCGTAATACTTAAACCCGCCTTTATCAGGTTTTCGGGTAATCCCAGGCGTGGCATCCGTTACATAAACCAGATTATTTTCGTCCAGCAATAATTCAGTTTCATCCATCACTGCCCTAAAAAACAATCAGAGCAGGAAATGTTTGTTTAAGAATTCGTTAAGGTTGGAGTTGAAGTGTTCAGGATTTTCCAGGTTGGGAAGATGTCCAGCATCTGCTATTGACGCGAAAGTTGCACCCGAAAGATTTTCGTGGAGTTGACTGGCTTGCGCAAGGGACATTAGTTTATCTTCCGATCCTCTTATAATTAGTGCAGGTACGTTGATATCTTTTAGAAAGGAAGAAGTATCTGTTCTGGAAGCCAGGGCCAACTGAGCTGCACATAAAGTGGTATCAGAAGTTGAAAGTATAATTTCTTCGATAAGATTAATTGCCGGATGGGCTGAAGCTATGGATTTTTCACAAAAAACATTTTTAATAAACCCGTTTGCAAACTCTGCTTTCCCGCCATTTAGAATTTGCTCAATTGTGGCGAAGCGTTTTAACTTTCCTTCATCGGGATCTGCAATTGCGTTGGTATCAGCTAATACTAGTCCTTTGATTTCAGTTGCTGAGATCTGCGCAGCACGCAATGCGATGTACCCGCCCATCGAAATGCCGCAAAGAATAGGATTTCTAACCTTCAAAGAATCAAGAAGGCTTAAAAGATTACGAGCAAAAAAATCTATGCTGAAAAAATTATGGACTGCTAAGCTTTTTCCGAAGCCTGGAATGTCATAAGCAATCCCATTAAACTGTGGCGAAAGAGCCTCTAATTGACCTTTCCACATAGCACTGCTAAATGGAAAACCGTGAATAAATATTACCGAGGCAAGCGCTTGCTGAGCACTTTTAGACAGGTAGAAAATTCTGTTACCTTTTACATCTACATTAAATGCTTCAATCATAACAGGCGTGCTTTACAGGCTACCAAAGAAAGTTAATAAGGCTGTATTTCTTGCGTTTTCTTGACCGGATAAGGAAGGTTAAAAGATTATTAAAGACTAAGCAGATTAAAAATAAAATTCCGATAAGAACAAAATTTCCTAAGAATCTTAAGGACAGAGCTGCATAAATCATTAAAATATTAAAGCCCATTAAAATGAATGTTGTCTGCAAATGGGAGAATCCAACATTCAGCATTCTATGGTGTACATGGTTTCTATCAGCAACAAATGGGGAACCGTTTTTGAGCGTACGCAAGGTAAAAACCCTGATTGCATCGAAAATAGGGCCAATTAATACCGATACAGCGATTGAAGGTGCTGAACCGTAATACACCTGGGTATTTCCTCCAACTTTGTTTAGTTCTATAAATTTAAAACTAAGGACAACTGAGATGAAGCCCAGCATCAACGAGCCAGTATCTCCCATAAATATCTTTGCAGGTGTTACATTAAAACGCAAAAAGCCCAGGCAAGCCCCAGCAACCGAAAATGCCAGGCAAGCAAGGCTAACTTGCCCCATGTCTGCAAACATCAACCCCAGGGTAATATTTACAACAACACCAGTAACTCCAGCAAGCCCGTCAATTCCATCAATTAAATTAAAGGCATTAATTACGAAAGTTATAATCAGCATGCTTAGGCAAACACTCACACCATACGGAAGCTCATATACATTAAAAATGCCGTAAAGGCTTGTTAACCTAACATTTGCCAATAAAACCATTATTGCAGCAATAATAGCCTGCATTCCGAACTTGGTACTGGGATTAACACCCCACAGGTCATCTTTTAAGCCAACTGCAAACAAAATCATACAGCAGGCAAAAAGTAAATTAAATTCTTTGGAAGGCCCCGTTTGAGAAACAAGCAATGCAGTGATCATGAAACTACAAAAAATTGCGACTCCACCTAATCTGGGAATACCTTTTTTATGTTCTTTTCTGCTAACGTCCATATCGTCAAACAACGATCGGTGATTGGCTACGTGAATTATTGAAGGAATTGCAATTAGTACGAGAATAAATGCGATCAAAGTAATAGCCAGATAAAAAACAGGCTGAGGCAGATTTACTAATTGAAGCATAAGGATTAATTTCGTTGCAATATTGACAAAAAAAATTGATATAGGCAAACCGTATATCAATTTTCTATTTAAAAAAATAACAAAAGTGCAATTACTAGCACAAAACTCAATAATTTGCTATTTTAGAAACAGCAAACCAAGAGCATTGTTTAAAGAAAATTATTTTACTAAAGATTATTAGAAAAGAAAGGCATTACATACATCAGCTTAAGCGAAGGGCTACTATTTCTCTGGTTAGTTAAAGGATTATATTCACCAAATGTATAGCCACATCCTATGCCTAAGTTTTCTTTAAGCATAAAATTCAATCCCATGCCGGTTTCAATACGCACCGGTGACAAACCATTTGCTGATTGAACCTGAGAAATATTGGATATATCACATTGAAGATAGGCATCTATCTTGCCAACTAAATTCATTTGTGAATACACGCGGCCACCTACAACATTCTTTATAATTCCATTTAACATGAAACTTTTAACTACCGGGCCAACAGCAAGCTGCTGGCCTGCATCGTTTCTAAATCCTCCCAGCACAGCTCCGTTCATACTTGCCGACTTATAATTATTGGCACCAGCATGCGCAGAAACAAACCAATTTAGAGATTGTGCTTTTGTTAGTGAGAGGCAATTTAGAAGCAGAATTACTAAAAGTAGTTTTTTATCCATGCACTACCTT
>Ga0307408_100002433_pt1 | contig 13087 bp, 11 predicted proteins | sample 322Cmetagenome_FD_202116 | JGI IMG/M metagenome (GOLD analysis project Ga0307408, IMG submission 202116) | Maize rhizosphere microbial communities from greenhouse at UC Davis, California, United States - 322HYB-C-3 | ecosystem: Host-associated > Plants > Roots > Rhizosphere > Soil | place... | reverse complement strand
GCCTTTGTCCTTTCAAGTTAGTGCCAGTTCGCCTGTATTACTAAGCTTTTTATTTTTCTAAACAGTTTCTAATATGGTTTCAACGGCTTTTACTTCGCCTTCTTCTAATACTATTCTTTTTTCTAAGCAACTTGGCAAGGCTGATTCGAAATGCCCAACATAAATTAAGGTCATTCCATTGCTACACAATTTATCAACAAATTGATTAAAATATTGTGTTTGAAGCCTATCTAAGCCCTGACAAGGTTCGTCGAGTATAAGCAATTGAGGATTTTTGATAACCGTTCTTGCTAACAAAACCAGTCGCTGTTTTCCAAGCGGCAGGGTCCTTAACAGGTTATCTTTATCCTCCGTTAAGCCAAAAAACTCAATTAACTCATCAACCTTAATCTTCTTGGAAAAAGGTAATTGCCTGTATAAGCCAACCGAGTCATAAAGCCCGGAAGCTATACTTTGCCAAACAGTCGACGAAGAATCAAAATACCAATGGAATTCTGGCGAAATTATGCCCGTATGTTGCTTAATATCCCAGATACTTTCTCCTGTACCTCTTTTCCTGCCGAATAAATAGAAATGGTTAGCATAAGATTGCGGGTGGTCGCCATTAATCAAACTTAACAAAGTTGATTTTCCAGAACCATTGTGCCCCTGTAAAAGCCATTTCTCTCCGGCCTTAACTTCCCAGTTTATCTTTTTAAGAACCTGTTTTTCACCATAACTAACGCTCACATCAATCAATTTGGCGATAGTCTCTGAATTATAAACGGGAGATTCTTTTAAAAAGTCTGGTAATTCTCCGGATGTATCCTGAGGCAAAGCTGATATCATTTCTCTCGAAAAAACTTCTACCAACTGCCCATCTCTGATTTCTGCAAAGCGATTAATGCATGCAGGTAATTCAGGATCGTTACAAATTAGTATCAGTTGAACACCTTCGGCAGAAACTTCATCCAATAAGATGCTTAATTTTTTGCGGGACAAAGCATCTAATCCCGTGTATGGTTGGTCTATGATTAATAATTGCGGCTTTAACCATAGCGCTTTAACCAATTGCAATTTTTTATGTTCACCGCTTGATAGTTCGAGCAGCTGAGAATTTTTGAAAGTAGCAAAGTTTAATTCGCCTAAAAGCTCTTCTGCGATGCCAAAGTCAAGACTGAATTCTTTGCCATAAGCCGCAAGTTCTGCGTTTACCGTAAGCGTTTCTTTAGCCTGTAAACTAGTATAGCGTTGCTGATAATAAAAATTGGCAACACCCTCCACGTTCTTAAACTGATACCAGCTTTCAACATACAAAGCCCGGGGAGGTAAACCAACTTCTGCATTAAAGTTAAATTGTACATCTCCCGCTGCATTTTGCAAGCCTGCGATAACCTTAGCCAATGACGTTTTGCCACTTCCGCTATGTCCTCTTAGCAACCAGTTCTCGCCACGATTAATAGTCCAGCTTAAATCGTTTAATACCACTTTGTGCTGGTATTGCAGATTTAGGTTAAAAATATGAACAAGCGGAGCAGTTAAATCCCCTGAAGGAGACTTTGACTTACTACTGTTCATACTTGTTTGGATCATTATGTGTTAAGGATGCTTTTTGATTTACCACCCCCTCTCCAATGGAGAGGGGGTGAAATTTTTATTGTTAAGCTTCGCCCGTAACTCCCCTTTTGGGGGGCTGGGGGGCTTTACGCTGTCTTGATAGCTTTCATTGCAGTCATTGCCTTACGCAATTTGGTCCCTACAACTTCAACTTGGTGGTTACGCAGGATTTCGTTAATAGCAACTAATTGTTGATTGTCAACAGAGCCGTCTTTGCCTTCATTGAAGTTTTTTCCAACTAAGTCAGTATCAACTTTTTTCATGAAATCAGCTAATAGAGGTTTACAAGCCTGATCAAATAGATAGCAACCATATTCTGCAGTATCAGAAATTACGCGGTTCATTTCGAATAGCTTTTTACGAGCGATAGTGTTCGCGATAAGCGGAGTTTCGTGTAATGACTCGTAGTAAGCAGACTCAGGTTTGATACCAGCTTCAACCATTGTTTCGAAAGCTAACTCAACCCCAGCTCTAACGAAAGCAACCATTAACAGGTAGTTATCGAAGTATTCTTGCTCACTGATTTTAACATCACCGGCAGGAGTTTTTTCGAAAGCAGTTTCTCCTGTTTCAGCTCTCCATTTTAATAGGTTTTTATCACCATTAGCCCAGTCTTCCATCATTACGCGGCTAAATTCGCCACTCATGATATCATCCTGGTGTTTCTGGAATAAAGGGCGCATAATGTCTTTTAACTCTTCAGAAACTTCGAAAGCTTTAACTTTTGCAACATTGCTTAAGCGATCCATCATACCAGATACACCACCATGTTTTAAAGCTTCGGTGATTACTTCAACGCCATATTGAACTAATTTAGATGCATAACCAGCGTCAATTCCTTTTTCAATCATTTTATCGAAAGATAGGATAGAACCAGTTTGTAACAATCCGCAAAGGATAGTTTGCTCACCCATTAAGTCAGATTTAACCTCAGCTACGAAAGATGAACGCAACACACCAGCTCTGTGGCCACCAGTACCAACGCAATATGCTTTAGCTTCAGCCAAGCCTTTGCCTTGAGGATCGTTTTCAGGGTGAACTGCAATAAGAGTTGGAACACCAAAACCTCTTACGTACTCAGACCTAACCTCGCTACCCGGAGATTTAGGAGCAACCATGATAACAGTAAGGTCTTTACGGATTTGCATACCTTCTTCAACGATATTGAAACCGTGTGAGTAAGACAAAGTAGCACCTTGTTTCATTAACGGCATAACTGCCTTAATTACCGAAGTATGTTGTTTATCCGGTGTAAGGTTGATTACTAAATCTGCATTTGGAAGTAATTCATCATAAGTACCTACATTGAAGTTATTTCCAGTAGCGTTTTTCCATGAATCTCTTTTTCCTTCGATAGCCTCTTTACGCAATGCATAACTAACATCTAAGCCACTATCTCTTAAGTTTAAACCTTGATTTAAACCCTGAGCTCCGCAGCCTACGATTACAATTTTCTTTCCTTTAAGCGCGTTTACGCCGTCAGAAAATTCAGAATTGTCCATGAATTCGCATACGCCCAGTTGGTTTAATTGCTCCCTAAGGGGTAGTGTATTAAAATAATTTGCCATTTTTTATTGCTTGATTTCTATTTAATTTTCTCTTTATGTTGTTAATATCCCCTTTTAGGCTTCCTTCTGGGAATTTGTTCTTTTCTTTGCCAGAGGGATTTTTAAAATTGGGCGCTAATTTAGTAAATTCATATAAATTAGCCTTTTAGGCTCGAATAAAATCGTTCTCAGTACAGTCTACATCATGAAAACTTTGTCGGCGCTATTGAGGTACTCGTTTTCAATTACCTCATGTCCAGGTTCCATACTTTCAAATTCACGTAGTTTTCGGTTAAAGCCTTCGCTGCCTTTTATTATGGCGATACGAGCACTTCTAACAAATTCGATTAAGCCATACGGTTGAAGTTTCTGGATTAGTGCATCGGTTTCTTCACGATGCCCTGTTGTTTCGAATACGGTGTAATCGTGGCGTATTACTACTGCACGAGCTCCGTTCTCACGTAATAAACGCTCTACTAATGCTTTCTCAGCAATTTCATCAGTTGGAACTTTATAAAGTGCCATTTCCTGCCAAATTACATCTTCATTGGTATTGTAATACACTTTAAGCACCTCTACCTGTTTCTCGATTTGTCTGCAAAGCTTACGCACAACAGTTTCGGACTCGGTTATCACGATATTGAAACGGTGAATGCTTTCAATTTCAGAAGGTGAGGTGTTTAAGCTCTCAATGTTAATCTTCCTTCTGCTGAAAATAATAGCAATACGCGTTAATAAACCAATTTGGTTTTCGGTATAAACGGTGATGTTATATTCCTGCTTATCAGGATTTGGAATTTGATTCGTCATGATTTTAATGTTTTAAGAAGCTATCAGTAGGAGGCGCAGCAATCAGCTCTTACTCCTTTACCTTTAACCTTTTTCCGGTTACCTTTTATTTCAACCTGATCTCGCTTACGCTGCAACCCTGAGGCACCATCGGGAATACGTTGTTTTCCTTAGTTACCATTACTTCAAGAAGGTATGAGCCTTTATGCTCGATCATTGTTTTAAGAGCAGCTTTTAAGCTTTCGCGATCATTTACACTTTGCCCAGGAATGTGGTAGCCTTCTGCTACTTTTACATAATCAGGACTTGTAATATTAACGAAAGAGTAGCGCTTGTCGTGGAATAGTTGTTGCCACTGGCGTACCATTCCTAAGAACTGGTTATTCAGAATCAGGATTTTAACACCAACATTAAATTGCATAATAGTTCCCAACTCCTGGATCGTCATTTGAACCCCACCATCACCGATAACAGCAATAACTTCCTTATCAGGAGCGCCAAATTTTGCGCCGATAGCAGCCGGAAGAGAGAAACCCATAGTTCCTAAACCTCCACTGGTTACGTTGCTGCGTGTGTTGTTGAATTTAGCGTAACGGCATGCTACCATTTGGTGTTGGCCTACGTCGGTTACAATAACAGCATCGCCGCCTGTAAGCTCGTTGATTTGCTGAATTACCTCGCCCATGGTTAACTCTTCTGTTTTAGGGAAAAGTTCGGCATTGATAACTGCCTCAACTTCCTGGCGGGTATATTCATTAAATTTAGCAAGCCATTCTGTGTGTTGTTTAGCGTCTATCAATTCCGTCAACATTGGAAGAGTTTCCTTGCAATCGCCCCATACAGGAACGGTTGTCTGAACATTCTTATCAATCTCAGCAGGGTCAATATCAAAGTGAATTACCTTGGCTTGTTTTGCGTATTTATCTAAACGTCCGGTTACACGGTCGTCAAAGCGCATTCCTATGGCGATTAAAACATCGCATTCGTTAGTTAAAACGTTTGGCCCGTAGTTGCCGTGCATGCCCAGCATACCCACATTTAATGGATGCCCTGTCGGAATAGCACCAGCCCCCAAAATTGTCCATGCTGCAGGAATACCTGATTTCTCAATAAATGCTTTAAACTCCTGTTCCGCACTACCTAAAAGTACACCCTGTCCGAAAAGAACAAATGGTTTTTCAGCAGAATTAATCAGCTTTGCTGCTTCTTCAACATACTCCTTACGAACAATTGGCTTCGGGCGGTAGCTACGGATATGATTACAAGGGGTATACCCTTTATATTCAAACTTTTGTAGCTGGGCGTTTTTGGTAATATCAATTAGAACTGGCCCAGGGCGTCCACTCTTAGCAATGTAAAATGCTTTCGCCAAAACTTCAGGAATTTCGGTTGCATCAGTTACCTGATAGTTCCACTTCGTTACTGGCGTCGTGATATTAATTACGTCAGTTTCCTGGAAAGCATCTGTGCCTAAAAGATGAGCAAAAACCTGTCCCGTGATACAAACCAAAGGAGTACTGTCGATTTGTGCATCAGCTAAGCCAGTTACTAAGTTTGTTGCACCAGGTCCACTGGTCGCGAATACAACACCGACTTTACCAGACGCACGTGCATAACCTTGTCCTGCGTGTATACCGCCCTGTTCATGGCGGACCAGTATATGGTTAAGCTTTTCAGTGTAATCGTACAAGGCATCATAGATTGGCATGATGGCCCCACCCGGATAGCCGAAAATAGTATCCGTGCCTTCTGCAAGCAGCGCTTCCAACACGGCTTGCGAACCTGTAAGCTCGATGCTTGTTTGTTGCTGTGCAGCGGTTAATTCCTGTTGTGCTGTATCCATTGTTTTATAGATTTTTGATTAAATAAACGATTGATTGCCAATCTATTATTGTTTTAAACCTGCTTTTCGTTTTTTTATTTCGCTACTGCCTATTTTTAGGCGATAGACTCTATAAGTCAGTTACGCAACCCTCTGCTGCTGTACTTACTTGTTTTGCATATTTATATAATAAACCCTTTTTAACTTTCAGTTCTGGCTGAACCCAGTTTGCACGCCTTGCTGCAATTTCCTCATCAGATACTTTTAAGTTGATGCTGTTTGTCGTTGCATCTACTTCGATTATGTCGTTATCCTGAACTAAGCCAATTAAACCGCCTTTATATGCTTCAGGAGTGATGTGTCCAACTACGAAACCATGTGTGCCACCGCTGAATCGTCCGTCTGTGATTAACGCAACGCTCTTACCTAAACCAACACCAATAAGTGCAGAAGTAGGTTTAAGCATTTCTGGCATACCAGGAGCCCCTACAGGGCCAACGTTACGGATAACTACCACATCGCCTTTTTGTACACGGCCAGACTGGATTCCTTCAATTAGCTCAAATTCTCCGTCAAATACACGTGCAGGGCCAACAAAGCGCTCTCCTTCTTTACCGGAGATTTTCGCAACACTTCCGCCTTCAGCAAGGTTTCCGTAAAGGATTTGTAAGTGTCCAGTGGCTTTTATCGGAGTTTCAATAGGGAAGATAATTTTCTGAGTATCGAAGTTCAGTTCAGGAACTTCAGAAAGGTTTTCCGCTAAAGTTTTTCCCGTACAGGTTAAGCAGCTTCCATCAATCCATCCCAATTGTAGCAAGTATTTCATTACCGCAGGAATACCGCCTACTTTATGAAGGTCTTCCATCATGTAACGCCCGCTTGGTTTCATATCTGCTAAGACAGGGATGCGGTCGCTAATTCTTTGGAAATCATCCTGGGTCAAATCAACGTTCACACTCTTAGCCATGGCCAATAGGTGAAGGACTGCATTGGTAGAACCTCCAATCACCATGATTGTAACAATAGCATTTTCGAATGCTGTGCGGGTCATGATGTCAGAAGGTTTAATGTCTCTTTCAAGTAGTAGCTTGATCGCTTTTCCAGCAGCTAAACACTCGTCTTTTTTATCCTGGCTTAATGCCGGGTTTGATGAAGAGTAAGGCAAACTCATACCTAAAGCTTCGATTGCTGCAGCCATAGTGTTTGCTGTATAGATACCTCCACATGCACCTGCACTAGGACAAGAATTTTTGATAATTTCTTTAAAATCAATATCATTCATTTCGCCAGCCATTTTCTTGCCTAAGGCCTCAAATGCTGAAACGATATTTAAGTCTTCTCCTTTATAGTGTCCGGGCTCAATAGTACCACCGTATACCATAATAGCCGGGCGATTTAAACGTCCCATTGCGATAATAGAACCCGGCATGTTTTTATCGCAGCCTGGCAAAGCAATTACACCATCGTAATATTGAGCGCCGCAAACTGCTTCGATCGAATCTGCGATAATATCTCGGCTAACTAATGAATAGCGCATACCTTCAGTACCGTTACTCATTCCGTCGCTAACACCAATTGTATTAAAAATCAAACCTACAAGGCCCTCTGCCCAAACACCTTCTTTAACCAATTTGGCCAGATCGTTAAGGTGCATATTACAGGTGTTTCCGTCGTAGCCCATGCTAACAATTCCGACTTGAGCTTTTTGCATGTCTTCGTCGGTCAAACCAATTCCATAAAGCATAGCTTGTGCAGCAGGTTGCGTAGGGTCTTGAGTTAGTGTTTTACTGTAGCGGTTTAATTCGTTAACAGTTGTTGTGCTTTCTGTATTATCAGATAAGGCCATGTGTATTATTGTTTTTAATAATTTATAGATATAAAAAAAGCGCCTTCTTGTCGGAAGGCGCTCATGTTTTTCTTTATTAAGACACCTTCGACTGGGGAGCAACTAAGAGCACCACAAGCACATTAATTAGTAGTACTGTGTAGTTTAAATTAATACTCAAAATTGTCCTTAATCTCCGGTTCATGTTTTTATAAACGCAGTTTTAATTTTTTGTTAGTTCAAGGTAGGAACTTGAGTTTATACCATCAATAGGCATGTTGAAAAAAATGAAATAAGAATATTGTTTTGTATTTTATTTGTTTTAGGTATTATGTTTTGGCATGACTTTGATTGTTGGAATTATATTTTTAAGCTGTAAACCAAAGCCACTTTTGGTATACGGTTTTTATTGAGTAAAGGAAGTTGATTTTCTCAAAATTCTTCCTAAAATCTTCAGATTAGTTCAAAATGTTGAAAAAAACATGCATAAAAAAGCCGGCTGAATTTTCAGCCGGCTTTAAGAAGAGATTCTTAGTATTTATTGAGCCTGAATGCCTTCAGCAAGTAACATGATCTTGTTATCAAGCACTTCTACAACTCCGCCTTTGATAAATATTTTTTCTTCACTTTTTCCAGTACGGATCGTCACTTTCCCATCGTCAAGAATTGAGATAATAGGAGCGTGGTTATTAAGTATTTCGAAAGAGCCTTGAACTCCCGGAACGGTTACCGAAGAGACATCGCCATCAAATACTGTTTTATCTGGTGTTAAAATTTCTAATTTCATAAAGCCCTCTTTATTTCCCTCAAAGGGACTGATTTAAATATGTTATTATCTAAAGCGCCATATTTGCCTCCCCTGCGGGGAGGATAGGAGGGGCTTCTTATGCGTTTGCTTCGGCAAGTAATTTCTTGCCTTTTTCAATCGCATCCTCAATTGTTCCAACAAGGTTGAAAGCTGCTTCAGGATACTCGTCAACTTCTCCGTCCATAATCATGTTGAAGCCTTTGATCGTATCTTTGATATCAACTAATACACCTTTTAAACCTGTAAATTGCTCTGCAACATGGAAAGGTTGAGATAAGAAACGCTGAACACGGCGAGCGCGTGATACAACTAATTTATCTTCTTCAGAAAGCTCATCCATACCCAAGATAGCGATGATGTCCTGAAGTTCTTTGTAGCGTTGAAGGATTTCTTTTACACGTTGTGCTGTATTGTAATGTGCATCGCCTAAAACCATTGGGTTAAGGATACGTGAAGTTGAATCAAGCGGGTCTACCGCTGGATAGATACCAAGCTCAGCGATTTTACGAGAAAGTACTGTTGTAGCATCTAAGTGGGCGAAAGTTGTAGCAGGAGCAGGGTCAGTCAAGTCATCCGCAGGTACATAAACCGCCTGCACTGACGTGATCGAGCCACGTTTAGTTGACGTAATGCGCTCTTGCATCAAACCCATCTCAGTAGCAAGTGTTGGCTGGTAACCTACCGCAGAAGGCATACGGCCTAACAGCGCTGATACCTCAGAACCTGCCTGTGTGAAACGGAAGATGTTATCAATAAAGAAAAGAATGTCTTTTCCTTGTCCTTGCTCATCGCCATCACGGAAGTATTCTGCAATGGTTAAACCTGATAATGCAACGCGTGCACGTGCACCAGGAGGCTCGTTCATTTGTCCGAATACGAATGTAGCTTTAGAATCTTTTAATTCATTGCGGTCAACTTTATCAAGGTTCCATTCGCCTTTTTCCATTCCATGCATGAATTCTTCACCATATTTGATAATGCCAGACTCAAGCATCTCACGAAGTAAGTCATTACCTTCACGAGTACGCTCACCTACTCCAGCAAATACAGAAAGTCCACCATGCCCTTTAGCGATGTTGTTAATTAATTCCTGAATTAATACAGTTTTACCTACACCTGCACCACCAAACAATCCGATTTTACCACCTTTTGCATAAGGCTCAAGTAAGTCGATAACTTTGATACCCGTAAACAAAATCTCAGTTTCTGTAGAAAGGTCCTCAAAGCGTGGAGGTTGCGCATGAATTGGGCGGCCAGCAGCTTTATCAAGGTCTTCAATGCCGTCAATTGCATCTCCAACAACGTTAAATACACGGCCTTTAATACTGTCGCCAATAGGCATCTTAATCGGAGCACCTGTATCAACTACAGCCAGTCCGCGAACAAGTCCGTCAGTTGAATCCATCGCAATTGCACGTACTCTGTCTTCTCCAAGGTGTTGTTGTACTTCGAGAATAATTTTTTGGCCGTTAGCCTTAGTTATCTCTAAAGCATCAAAAATCTGAGGCAGCTTGGCATTGTCTGCAAAGCTTACGTCAACTACGGGTCCGATAATCTGCGCTATTTTTCCAGTGTTAGGCATATAAATTTTTAATGAAAAATTATGTTACTCAATTACATAAGTCACTTTATAGTGACACTAATTTTGGTGCCGCAAAAATACGTTTTAAAAAAGAAAATCAAATGCCTGTTTAAAAGATTTTTAAAAGGTGTCAACTTATTTTTTAAAACCCTTCAAAAGGCAGCTTGTTAGCATTAATATAAACGTAAAAATTATGAAGAAGATAAGTGAGATAAATAGATGTATTAATAAGCTGGGTAAGCAAATTAGTACTTTTTTGGCTTTTATGTTTGTAAGTACAATGGCCTTAGCTCAAAGAGCTGTGGAAGAAAAGGATCCCGCTACTGCTGAATTTAATTATGATATGAGAGATAATCCCTGGTATACACAGCCATGGATTTGGGCTATAGTTGCTTCGGTGTTGATTTTACTTATAGCATTTATTAGCAAGGGGAATTTTGGGCGCCATGGCGAAAACGATTCAGAACCCGGAACAGCCCACTAAAATTGATGTTGCAAAATACTTACAAAAGCCGAGGTCATTAAAGCTCTGGCTTTTGTTGTTTTTTATGCCTTCTCAAAATTAAGGCAGGTTTTTAAAATTTTGGCGCACTGGCATATTTATTGTTTAAGCTGTTGCATAATACCTATTATTAAATTTAACTATGAAAACGATTAAAAAACTCACGAAAGCCGAAATATGGTTGGCTGCCCTTTTGATGACGATAAATGTGCTGTTCGGCGCCTCAGCTTTTGCTCAGGGAACTCCAGAGCAAGTTGACGTTAATATTAATACTAACTCAGGCGGAGGGTGGTATGCTCAGCCATGGGTTTGGGTAGTAGGAGTTGCATTATTCATCATTATAATTATCGCTATAACCCGCAGTGGCAGTAGGGAAGCATAAAAAGCAAACAAAGCACAGTAAACAATAACAAAGAGGGCGAAATTTATTTTGCCCTTTTTTATTCTTATTCATTGTTGATATTTGCTTGTATGATTAAAATTCTACTTACTGGAAGCAACGGCCTTTTGGGGCAAAAAATCATTTCACTTATAAGGCAATCTAAGCGTGCAGAGTTAATAGCAACATCGAAAGGCTCAAACAGGTATCCGTTTTCTGATGGGTATAGCTATGCCGAAATGGATATTTCTGATGAGAATCAAATACAACATGTGGTTTCTTTCTACAATCCGGATGTTATAATTAACACAGCTGCAATTACCAATGTGGATACGTGTCATGTAGAACGGCAGCTATGCAGGGATATTAATGTAAATGCCGTTGAATCTCTGGTAAAAATTTGCGAGCAGAAAAACATCCACCTTATCCACCTCTCCACTGATTTCGTTTTTGATGGCGAAGCCGGCCCCTATGTGGAAGATGCCTTGCCTAATCCTATAAGTTTTTATGGAGAAAGTAAGCGCGATGCTGAGAATATAATTAAAGCTTCCGCCGGAAAGTGGACGATCGTTAGGACTATCCTGGTTTATGGGATTGCCGCTAATTTGAGCCGCTCAAATATTGTGCTTTGGGCAAAGGGGACCTTGGAAAAAGGGCAGCCTATTAAAGTAGTGAACGACCAATGGCGCACTCCAACACTTGCAGAAGATTTGGCGGAAGGTTGTCTGCTAATTGCGGAAAAAGGAGCTCAAGGAATCTATCATATTTCCGGCAAGGATATGATGACTGTGCTTGATCTAGTGGAAAAGGTAGCAGATTTTTGGGGTTTAGATAAATCCTTAATTCAGCCGGTTTCATCAGCCACGCTAAATCAGGATGCTAAGCGCCCAATGAGAACTGGTTTTATTCTGGATAAAGCTATAAGCGATTTAGGTTATCAGTCTCATTCATTTGAAGAGGGGCTGGAAATTCAAAGGAGACAAATGGAGATTGGCTCTGCGTAGAGTTGAAAAAATAAGTACTTTAGCAAGAAATCAATCTATTATTCATAGTATAAACTTTCAGGAAATTATGGACGGTATTTCTTTACTGTTGACGGTTGTAGGTATTATAGTTGCCTTATTTATATTTCTCTATATTTTGCCGGTTAATTTATGGTTTACTGCACAGCTTTCCGGGGTGCGTGTTAGTCTCCTTAACCTGTTTCTGATGCGTTTGAGGAAAGTGCCACCTTCGTTGGTTGTGAATGCCATGATTACTTCGACTAAGGCCGGTTTGAATTTAACCTCCAATGATATTGAAACACATTACCTGGCGGGAGGAAATGTAAATAATGTAATAAAGGCTCTTATTTCAGCGGATAAAGCAAATATACCTTTAGATTTTAGGTTAGCCACAGCAATAGATTTGGCAGGAAGGGATGTGTTTGATGCGGTGCAGCTTTCAGTAAATCCACGTGTAATCAATACTCCTCCGGTTGCCGCTGTTGCAAAAGACGGTATCCAGTTGATTGCTAAGGCTCGGGTAACAGTTAGGGCAAACATTAATCAGTTAGTGGGTGGGGCAGGCGAAGAAACTATTTTGGCGCGAGTTGGGGAAGGTATTGTAACTACTATAGGCTCAGCAGTTAATCATAAAGAAGTTCTGGAAAATCCAGATCGAATTTCTAAAGTAGTATTAAATAAGGGTTTGGATAGTGGAACCGCTTTTGAGATACTGTCAATTGATATTGCCGATATTGATATCGGTGATAATATTGGCGCCAAATTGCAAACAGATCAGGCGGAAGCCGATTTGAAAGTTGCTAACGCTCGGGCGGAAGAGCGCCGTGCAATGGCTGTTGCGCAGGAGCAAGAAATGCGTGCCAAAGCACAAGAGGCGCGGGCTAAAGTTATTGAGGCAGAAGCCCAGTTGCCTTTGGCAATGGCAGAAGCTTTTCGTTCAGGTAATTTAGGTATTATGGATTACTACAAAATGGAAAATTTAAAATCTGACACAGAAATGCGGGATTCTATTGCCAAACCTAACACTGGAAAAGGCAAGCAAGGATAGTTGAAATAATTGAAGAGGTGTATTGTAAGCGCTTAGGCTTTGATATTTTGGATCGAACCTTAGTGTGGATAATACACCTTTTATTTTTAATCAAAAAAGATGTAGTTTTACCTCCATGAAAACAGTAGATAATCTTAATTTTTCTGGTAAAAAAGCGCTTATCCGCGTTGATTTTAACGTTCCAT
>Ga0307408_100002430_pt1 | contig 13091 bp, 8 predicted proteins | sample 322Cmetagenome_FD_202116 | JGI IMG/M metagenome (GOLD analysis project Ga0307408, IMG submission 202116) | Maize rhizosphere microbial communities from greenhouse at UC Davis, California, United States - 322HYB-C-3 | ecosystem: Host-associated > Plants > Roots > Rhizosphere > Soil | place: USA... | reverse complement strand
CCAAAACCCTGCGTACTGTTAAGGATTCCAGCCAATTCCTGGCGGAGGCAGAGAAGCGTCTCGGTCATCCGGTAGAAATTATTTCCGGCGATGAAGAGGCGCGTTTGATCTACCTCGGCGTCGCCAATGACATAGCGCCGGATGATCGCAACCGTATCGTGATGGACATCGGCGGTGGCAGCACCGAAGTCATCCTGGGCAAAGGCATGCAGCCGCGCCTGAAAGAAAGTTTGAACATGGGCTGTATTGCCATCACCAAAAAATTCTTTATGGATGGCAAGGTCAACGAAAAGTTGATCACCAAAGCGCTAATCGCCTGCTTGCAAGAACTGGAACCGGTAAAAGATGAATTTTTACAGGCGGGTTGGCAGCAGGTGTTGGGTGCATCGGGCAGTATCAAAGCCGTTGCCAAAGTCTGCGAGGCCAATGGTTGGAGCGATGGCACCATCACCCTCGATTCGCTCGAAAAAATTATTGCGATTTATTTAAACCACGGCAAAGTGGACGCGCAAATTGCCGGGCTCTCGGAAGATCGCCAACCGGTATTCCTCGGTGGGGTGATGGTGCTGAGCGCACTATTTGAAGCGCTCGAACTCAAACAGATGGTCGCGGCCGATTGGGCATTGCGCGAAGGTTTATTGTTCGATCAAAAAGGTCGTCTGGAAAACCACGATATCCGTCAGGCGAGTGTCGATGCGCTCGCCGCGCGCTTCCATGTGAATATGGACAAAGCCCGCGCTGTGGAAAAAACCGCGCTCAACCTGTTAAAACAAGTTGCCCCCAATTGGCGGCTCACCGCCGAAGACGCGAGCAAATTGCTCGGTTGGGCCGCGCGCTTGTATCAAGTTGGATTGGATATTGCGCACAACGACTATCACAAACACTCAGCCTATATTGTGCAAAACGTGGATCTCGCCGGGTGCTCGCGCGCCGAGCAAACCCAACTCGCCGCTTTGGTGCTCGCACATCGCAAACGTTTCCCCGCAAAAAGTTTTCCGCTCGACAACAGCGATTTGGTACGGCTTGCGATTTTGTTGCGCATGGCGGCAATTTTTCATCGCGGAAAAATTAAAGACGGCTTGCCAACAATTACCGTCAAAGCGGATGGCAAAAAAATAAAATTAATACTGCCCACCAAATGGATTGATGCTCATCCGCTGACTCAAGCTGATCTGGAAACCGAGCAAAGGCATTTGGGGGATATTGGGTATCAGCTGGAACTGATGGCTGATTAAGCGTAAGCACTACAGGTAGTTAATGTTTGCAGGAGCAATATGACAAATAATAACTTTTCACATCAGCAGTTTTCCCTTTTCGAAAGCGAACAAACTCACTCTGAAGCTGATGTTATACAAGCCGGCCTGCCAAGCAAATATAGCAACTATATTGTTTACGTTGATGAAAGCGGTGATCATGGCATGCATAATCTGGATGCTAATTATCCGATGTTTGTGCTTGCCTTTTGTGTCTTCCATAAGCGTTATTACAGTGAAAAAGTTGTGCCTGCGCTTGAAAAATTTAAATTCAATCATTTTGGCCATGATTTAGTTGTGCTACATGAAAATGAAATTCGCAAAGAAAAAGGCCAGTTTACGTTCTTTCAAAATCGTCAGCACAAGCATCAGTTTTTAAATGAGCTAACCAATATCATTGATGCAAGCAATTTTATTTTAATTAGTTGCGTTATTGATAAGGCAAAGTTGCAAAATAAATCTATTCAAGCGGATAATCCCTATCATCTAGCTTTGGGTTTTTGCTTGGAAACCTTGTATGAATTCTTGCAAGAAAAAAATCAGCACAATGTAATTACTCATGTGGTAGTTGAATGCAGGGGTAAAAAAGAAGATAACGAATTGGAGCTGGAGTTTCGCAGGATGTGTGATGGCGTAAATCGGCTAGGCCAACCCTTGCCGTTTAATATATTGTTTGCAGATAAGAAAGTAATGTCATCCGGGTTGCAATTAGCGGATCTGGTTGCCAGACCAATAGGACTGAGTGTCCTCAATTCAAAGCAGGAAAATCGTGCATTTGAAGTGCTAAAAAAGAAATTTTACTGCAAAGGAGGTCGAGAGACAGTAGGGCAAGAGTTTGAAGGATTTGGATTGAAAATTTACCCAACCACAGAAAGCGAAAAGCCCCGATGATACTCACCGAGGCTATAGCGCCGACCAGGAACCCCCAATCCACTTGGGCGAAGTATAAATAGCGCTATATTAAATAGCAAATGCTAGATAAAAAGCCGATGGTATTTACCATCGGCTTTTTTGTTTTTAGCGGTTAAAAATTAATTACACACAGCGCCTGTTACGACGGGGATTTCCGCAGTACCGGAGTGAGTGCCCTGAAAGCCGAACTCAACCGATTGCCCCGGTTGGATGCTGCTGTTCCAGCTCAGGTTGGTTGCCGTGTAAGGATTGCTGCCGTTGACGGTGGCATTCCAGGTGCCGCTTAAACGGGTGTTGCCCGAGTAAGTCCAACTGACATTCCAGCCGTTGATCGCACTGGTGCCTTTGTTGGTGATGCGGATGGCACCGGTGAAACCAGCGCCCCAGTTATTGCTTACTACGTAGCTGCAGTTGCCACCGGTACTCGCTCTGCTACTGGCAATGCTGCTTGCCACGCTCGATGCTGGCCTGCTACTTGCCGGAGTCGAGCTGGCGGGTGTGCTGCTGCGCGATGAGCTGCTTGAAACTACCGGAACCGATGAAGCTGGACGACTGGAGGCGGCGATGCTGGAACTGCTTATTGGCGCTGTGGCATTGGGGTTGGTGCCCACAAAGTACAGATCCGGCGCTGCCGGTGTCGCCATGCCGTCGCCAAGGAAAAAGCCGGTGTGTGGCGGTTGGTTGTAACCCACATTTTGCCAGGCGATGGCAGTGCGGTACTGGGTGTCGTGCATCAGCGTGCGCAGCTTGTGGGTGGTCGGGGTCGGGGTGCTGAAAATCAACAATTGGCTGTTGTTTTCGTGCCGCCAGATCACCTCTTCGCGCCAATCGCCGAGCAGGTCGGCCGACAATCCGGGGGTTGATTTGGTGCTGTTGTTGGATGCGGCACCGTAGTTGTAGGCGGTGAGCAAGCGCGAGCTGTTGCTACTGCTGTAGTTCCACTTATCGATCATGGTGTTGTTGAGTTGCTCGCGCAGCAGATCGCCATCCCACCAAGCCGCAAAGTTGGTCGATGCCGGTTTGGTGGTACCTATCTGGTTGCCGGTGGCGCTGTTGATGCCGCCTGCGCTCGCCCAGCTTTCGGCGCCGGCAGTGCGAGGATCTATGTCCATAATCACGCCGCGCCCGATATCACCGCCGCCCTGAAAGCCCCAGATGATTTGTCCGGTTTTGGCGTCATGCATCTCTACGCCGTTATTGCCGTAACTGGAGGGCGATTCATGCACCATAAATACTTCCAAACCCGGGCGACTGGGCAGGAAATCGGACAGGTGCAGCGCATCGCCATGGCCAAGACCGGTGGAGTACATCAGGGTGCCGTTGTCGTTGATGGTGGAGGCGCCGTAGACGATCTCATCTTTACCGTCCTGATCCACATCGCCCACGGTCAAACTGTGCGCGCCCTGACCGGCGGCTGCACCATTGCCGCTGGCGTTGCTGTCAAACGTCCAGCGCCGGGTGAGTTGGCCATTGCGCCAATCCCATGCCACCAACACGGCTCGGGTGTAATAACCGCGGGTAAAGACCAGGCTCGGGCGGGCGCCATCCAGATAGGCGACGCCAGCGAGGAAGCGATCCACACGGTTGCCGTAGTTATCGCCCCAACTGCTTACTGTGCCGCGTGCGGGCAGGTAGTCAGTCGATGCCATGGCGACACCGGTCTGGCCGTTAAATACTGTTAGGTATTCGGGGCCGCTGAGGATGTAGCCACCGGCGTTACGGTAATCAGTATTGGCGTTGCTACCGCCCTGCACCGTACCTGCCGCATCGCGCGTGCCCGGCGCCGTTTTCATTGCCACTTCCGCTTTGCCGTCGCCATCCAGGTCATAGACCATAAACTGGGTGTAGTGGGCGCCCGCGCGGATGTTTTTGCCCAGATCGATGCGCCACAGACGGGTGCCGTTCATTTCATAGGCATCGATAATTACGTTACCGGTGTAGCCGCTTTGCGAGTTGTCTTTGGCATTGGAGGGATCCCACTTGACCACGATTTCATACTCGCCGTCGCCATCCAGATCACCCACACTCAGGTCATTGGGTGAATAGGTATAGGCCTCACCACTTGGCGTAGTACCGCCGTTGGGACGGTTGAGGTTGACCGCCAAATAGGGGTTGGCCCAGGTGGCTTTGGCCGGGTTGGCGGCCAGCTCGGTGCCATTGATAACGGGGCGTACCGTGTAAGCCGCGCCGGTGGTGCCGCTGGTATCCAGGTAATTGGTGCTATTGGTAATCGGCGCTGCCGTGATCTTGTTGCCATTGCGATAGACGTTAAAACTGATGCTGGTCGGGTCATCGCCCAGCATACGCCAGCTGATTAAGACGCCGGTGCCGGAGGGTAGTGCGACTACCCCGCGATCCAGATACTCCGCCTGGCGGGCGGCAAAACTGGGTAGCGCAATAATGCCTGTGAATCCGGCGCACAGGCATGCCAGCAGGGTTTTACGCAGCCAAGGCTGCTGATGATATTTGGCCATTTTCGTTATCTCGTTATTCGATAGGTAAGTCAGGCCGGGCGCCGAGCCATTATGGCGCGCGCGGCACTGCGTCAGATTGTTTGGGTATTACCGAATGCCGTTGGTGTTTTTCAGGTACAACAGTGTTATTGGAATTATTGTGTTTGCTGCCTGCTGGAGATATCCGGTGCGTTGCCGGAAGCGGGTGTGGCTAGAGTATATAAATCGGATTTATAAGGAAGGTATCTTTCGTTAGAAATGTGCACTGGGTGGCGCCGCATGTCACAAACTGCGCAGTCGGCTACAGCGCTTTTTCTTGCGTGAATAAATATTTTTATCGATGAAATTGGTGCGCGCTAAAGTTGCGGCCAACCCAAGCAGCTGACCACGACAGTGAGCGAGTTTGTACTCAGCCAACAATATGCGCCGACCAGCGCTCCAGCAAAATTGCCTGGGCATCGACCAGCGCTTCGCCCTCCTGGGCTTGGCAGGGCACATAGCTGCCATCTTCCTGCAATAACCAGGCGTGGGTATTGTCGGCGAGGTAGAGCTGCATATCTTCCAAAATGCGGTCGCGGATTTTTTTATGTTTGATCGGGAAGCAGGTCTCTACCCGATGGAACATATTGCGCAGCATCCAGTCCGCACTTGAACAAAATAATTCCGGGTTGCCATTATTTTCAAAATAAAACACGCGGTGGTGTTCGAGGAACCGGCCGATAATCGAGCGCACGCGGATATTTTCTGACAAGCCCGCAACACCGGGGCGCAATTGGCAAACGCCACGCACGATCAAATCAATTTGTACCCCGGCTTGCGATGCCGCGTAGAGTTCGTTCACCAATTCTTCATCGTAGAGCGCATTCATCTTGGCGATGATGCGTGCGGGTTTACCCTGTTCGGCGTGTTCTTTTTCCGTGCGGATGCGCTTCACCATACCTTTGTGCAGGGTGAAAGGCGCGTACAAAAGCGCTTCCATTTTGGAGGCTTTGCCCATGCTCGATAATTGCAAAAAGATGCGATACACATCTTCACCGATATCTTTATCGGAGGTGAGCAAACCGTAGTCGGTATAAATCTTACTGGTGCGCGGGTGATAGTTGCCGGTACCTAGATGCACGTAATAGCGCAGCTTGCCGGTTTCGCGGCGCGCGACCAGAATCATTTTCGAGTGGGTTTTAAAACCCACCACCCCGTAGATCACGTGGATACCAAAACGCTGCAAGCGCTCGGCCAGTGCTACGTTTTGCTCTTCATCAAAACGCGCGCGCAATTCAACAATCGCGGTGACTTCTTTGCCGGCTTTGGCAGCGGCGACTAACGCATCCACAATCGGCGAGTTGGAGCCGGTGCGATACAAGGTTTGTTTGATCGCCAGTACGCTCGGGTCGGCAGCGGCTTCACGCAAAAAATCCACTACGCCCTGGAACGAATCGAATGGATGATGGAGCAAAATATCCTGCTTCTGCAGCACTTCAAAATAGGAGTTGGTGCGCTTGGGCAGTTTGGGCATGGCTTGCACAAAGGGCTTGAAATAATGTGCAGCGTCTTTGACCAAATCAAACAAATCGCCGTAGCGGTTTAAATTCACTGGCCCGTTAATGCGGTACAAATCACGCTCTTTAATTTCGCAGCGCTGCAATAAAAATTGCTCCAATTCAGCGGGGCAGGTATCGGTAATTTCCAGACGCACTTCATCGCCGTATTGGCGATAGGCCAGCTCACCTTGTACGGCGCGCAAGAGGTCGTCGGTCTCTTCTTCGTCGAGGAAAATATCCGAGTTGCGGGTGAGGCGGAATTGATAGCTTTCCATCACCGTCATGCCGACAAATATTTCGGCCATAAAAAAATGGATGATGGAGGAGATAAACACAAAATTGCGCCCGTTAATACTCAAGGCCTCGGGCAACTCAACAATGTGCGGCAATGAGCGTGGCACTTGCACAATCGCGCGGCCAGAGTTGCGGCCGAAGGCATCTTTACCATCGAGCCGGACAATAAAATTCAAACTCTTGTTGAGGATGCGCGGAAACGGATGCGCAGGGTCTAGCCCGATCGGGCTGAGCACCGGCAATACATCGGACAAAAATATATGTTTGAGGTATTGGATTTGTTCCTGCGTCCAATCTTCGCGGCGCAACACCTTGATGCCCTGGTCGCGCATGGCCGGCAGCAATTCGTTGTTAAGGATGCGGTACTGCTCGGCCACCAATTCGTGCGCGCGCAGGGAAATTTCATTCAGGGTCTGGGTTTGGGTCATGCCGTCCGGCCCTTGGGTGGGCGGTGCATTGCGCTCCAATATTTCCACCAGGCCGCCGACACGCACTTCAAAAAACTCATCGAGGTTAGTGGAAAAAATACACAAAAACCGCAGCCGTTCCAGCAGTGGCAAACTGCGGTTATAGGCTTGATGCAGGACGCGTTTGTTAAATTCGAGCAGGCTCAGCTCGCGGTTGAAATAGGCGTTAGACACCTTGTACCTCGTTAACCCGGAAAAATAGTGCGGTCAGATTATGGCAGTTATGTGACAGAAATAAGACGGCAGCTGCTTATTGCTAACACTAGCAAAGTTTTGGGTGTCGCGGTGGGCTTAGTGCAAAACCGGCAATAAGGAGAGAGAATTCTTTGGAGGGAAGACCCTGGGTAAGCGCCCAGGGTCTGGCAGCATTTTAGTTGCACTTATACACATCAAAACTCTGGCGGCCATCTTGTACCAGACTGACGGGCACTATGGTGTCGCCGCCAAATTGAGTGGCTTCATTGCGTGCAAGGTTAGTCAATTCGGTCGCTACTTTTTCAGGTGAGCGTTTCATGGAGCCAACAAAGTTATCTTTTACTTTTACATTCACTGTGCGCACTTTTTCACAATTGCGTACGTTGGCGGCATTGGCAACGGCCACGCTGGCACCTTGCTCGCTCACTTTTACCCAGCTACAGGCACTGGTCAGGCTGACGATGGCGGCTAACAGAATGGTGGTTTTTTTCATGGACAATTCCTCAGGGGTGATTAATCAATAATCAGGGGGACAAAAAACTCGCGGCTACACTAATCCGATAGCGGCCGAGTTGCAAGCCGCAGCGATTCGCGTGCCGTCGGTGTAATACGCGGTAATAATTTTTTTTGGTAATCGCGCCCATGAGTAGTATCTTTGGCGAGCAGCTGCTTACCTCGCGTAAGTTGATTTTGCTGCAACCGTGATGGATGCACGACAAACATAAGAAGTTTACCGATAGGACAATCGCTAAAGAGGAGTTAACCCTATGGGCGCATTAAAAACCGGCCTGTGTAACCTGTTTTCCCTGCACAACCTATGGCGGCTGACCAAGCTGCTCATCATTATTGCTATCCCTATGGGGATAAGCCTCCTGGTTGGAAAGATCTACCAAAGTTGGGACGATGATCCGGAACGCGGCGCGATTGCCATTGAAAACGGCGCCTTTGGCGAAAACTATTCCACACCGATTTATCTGGATCAAGGCTGGAGCGCTAACGATAGCCTTTGGTACTACAACACCACCCAGGGCTCGGCGTTAATGCCCTACGACTTTTTTATCGCGCTGGAGCAGAGCGATTCGACCGAGCCCTTCCGCGCTAATAACCTGATCGATAAATACCGCTACCTGCCGCAAAAGCCGACCTTTTTTAACCCGGACGGACTGCCTGTCGGGTTCGTCAAAGAGTCTTACCAAGGCAATGATTACATCGGCTTTACCTGTGCCGCTTGCCACACCGGGCAGGTGAATTACAAAGGTAACGCCATCCGTATCGACGGTGGCCCCGCCATGGCCGATATGGTGGGCTTTCTCACCGATCTGCAAAAAAGCCTGGATATCGCCCTGGCTAACAGCGAGAAAAACCAGCGTTTTGTCGCCAAGGTATTGGAGTTGAATAACACCTATTCCAATGCCGAGGAAGTGCAGGCTGACCTCCAGCGTTGGGCGCGCAAGATCCGTCTGTACAACAATATCAATGCGTCAAAAGTCGAGTATGGCTACGCCCGCCTCGATGCTTTTGGGCGTATCTACAACCGTGTGCTGGAGCATGTTATCAACCGCAACCAGGTGCGCGATGTGCTGCTGGGTGCGACCAAATCTGAATCGGACGATACCAATCTACTTACACCGGTGCAGGTTGATAAGGTGTTGGAAGACATCAGTGAAACCATTATCGGCGACTTGCAGTTTGCCAAAATCATCGACCGTTTGATGTCCACCAAAGAGGGATATCCGGCGCTCAGTTTGGCGGTGATGAACGAGCGTATCAAACCGCTGTTGTTCAACGAACCTAATGCCCCGGTGAGCTACCCCTTTTTATGGGACATAGTGCAATCCGACTATGTGCAGTGGAATGGCTTGGCGGCCAACGCGGGAGTCGGTCCACTCGGACGCAATACCGGCGAGGTGATCGGCGTGTTCGGGATACTCGACTGGACGGCCCACAAACGTGGCTGGAGCCTTTCATCCATCGTCACCAAACAGCAGAGCAAAAGCTACCAAATCGATTTTAAATCCTCGATCGATCTGGTGAACCTGTCGCGTCTGGAATCCCATCTGGCCAGTTTGACCTCGCCCGTCTGGCCAACCCAAAAGGCGGATAGTCCGCAGCAGGAAATAGCCAAGGCGATTTTTGACAAGTTACCTGAGTGGCAAATCGACGGTGCAAAAGTGCGCCGTGGCCGCGCACTCTACGCCGAGTATTGCGAGTCCTGCCATGAGGTGATCGACCGCACCGACCGCGACCGCATTGTGGTTGCCAGTATGTTGGATATCGATGTGGCGGACACTGACCGCGCTATGGCCGAAAATAGCGTCAACTACACAGGCTTCTCGGGCAATTTCAAAAATACTTATCAAACCGAAAGCGTGGGCGGCCTAGTGATCAAAAACCGTGCGCCAGTGGTGCAAGTCCTCACTGCCGCCACTATGGGTGAGGTGACTACGGCGCCGGATCCGGATAAATGGTGGCCGCGCCGGGCGCTCGATTGGCTCTATATGCTGGCGCATTCCTTCTTTGATAATGAAATCAAAGCCAGTGTAAAATCCGGCAACTATCGCCCGGATACCACCGCAGCGCCCTACCAATCGCTGCTATCCTACAAAGCGCGTTCACTAAATGGTATCTGGGCGACAGCGCCTTACCTGCACAACGGCTCAGTGCCAAGCATTTATGATTTGCTCTTGCCGGTGAAGCGCGATGGCGATCCTGCCGATGGACTCTATCGCCCGACCGAATTTGAAGTTGGCAGCCGCGAATTTGATCCGCGCAAAGTTGGCCTGCGCACCGAAGGTTATGACGGCTTCACCTTCAAGGCGGACAAACGCGGCGACTTTAACAGCGGCCACGAATATGGTACACAGCATGCGCCGCTGGTTAATGGCCAGGCGCAGGAGCCGCTGACCGATGAGGAGCGTTGGGATTTGGTTGAATACATTAAAACCCTGTAGGTGTGAAACCTGAACATAGGGTGTAATCAAAGGAACGATAGCGCCACTTTTTGCTGTATTCCCCGCACGGGTACTACTGCAAAAGTGGCGTTGTTGCATCTATAGATGGCGAAATCATCGGCGTCAGCAAACTATCGATAGGCAAAAGTGTCGATGATAAGTTGCGATAAAAGTATCGATGACAGGAAGGAATGATCGCATTTTTTTATTACCCCATTTCCTTGGTCATCCACAAAATGGCCTTTAACGAGTTAGCTGTTTGTTTATGCGATCAACAATAAGTAGCAATTTATATGCATGGGGGCGTCTTGCGGCAGTTGCCGCCCTGAGCCTGGTGATAATTCCGGTGGTGCAGGCATCGGGTGAAAAACGGGTCACTGTGCCTATTGCCCTGCCATTCCAGCAAGCGACATCGTTGCAGTCGAGCAGCGCAGCAGCCAGTGCGGCTGCGGTAGTACCAAACCCCAATGCTATCCAGCCCATGCCCTTTACCCAGGCTCCTGCCCCTGCGGTAGTGGCGCTCTATTCGTCGGCCGCAGACTCTTCTGTAGCGGCAGTATCATCGGCAGTCCAACTGGTAAATGTCAGCTCTGCGGCGGCCAGTTCAACGGCACCTGCGGCAAAAGCAGCAGTTGCCAAAGAGGCACGGCCGGCAGCGGTCAATATTCCGGTCATTACCACCGCGCCGATCAAGGCACCGCGCTATCCGGTTGGCCACCCCGAGGCCTTTGTGCCCGAGTTTGAAGATTACATTGCCAAAAAAGTCGCCCCCTTTGTGCCGGGAGTGGCAGTGGTGATTGTCTCGGGCGGGCAAATTAAATCGCTCAACGGTTATGGTGTGCGCCGCGCCGGTACGCGCGAAACGGTTACGCCCGATACCGTGTTCCGCCTTGCTTCCCTATCCAAAGCGGTTGCTGCAACCTCGGCCAGCGTGTTGGTCAATGAGGGAAAAATCAGTTGGGATACCACCATTACCTCGGTCCTGCCCAAGGTGACTTTCAGTAATGCGCGCTACGGCAAACAGCTCACCCTGCGCCATGCGCTCTCGCAATCCTCGGGTTTACCGCGTCACACTTACAGCCATTTTATCGATGCAAACAAAAGCTATGCCGATTCGGTTGCGCGCCTGCGTTACGTGAATTTTGTCTGCCCGCCGGGCAAATGTTTTGCTTACCAGAATGTGATGTACAGCCTTTCGGGCGATATGATCAAGAGCAAAGCGGGCATGAGTTTCGAGCAGTACACTGAAGAGAAAATTTTTGATCCACTGGGTATGCGCAGCGCCTCTTATGGGTTGGCCAGCTACAATGCCTCCCCCAACCGCGCCGCGCCGCACGTCAACAACGGCAAGCGCTGGATCCCCACTGCCGTCACTGGCAACTGGTACCGGGTAGCGCCAGCGGCGGGGGTCAATGCCAGTATTGTCGATATGTCGCGCTTTTTGCTCGCGCAGATGGGTAAGCGTCAGGACGTACTGCCACTCGCCGTGCTCAATCCCATCCAGTCACGGGTGACCAAAAACACCCCTGCACAAAATTATTACGGCGTGCGTAAAGCCGTGGGCAACACCGCCTATGGTATGGGCTGGCGAGTATTTGATTACGGCCGCAACAAAAACTTTATCCATCACGGCGGCCACGTAAAAGGCTTCCGCACCGAGATGGTATTCAACCGCGATTTACAGATCGGCATGGTGTTTTTATCCAATTCCGAAACCCGCCTCGCGCGCGATGTGATCTTCAAATTCCTCGATAGCTATGAGCGCGCCCAGACAGCCGCGCGTGAAGCGGCGAAGAAGAAAAAATAACCATGAACTTCGCTGCCCGGCTATTTATGGTTCTTCATCCGCGCCAGATCCTGCGCGCACTCGATGATATCGACCGGGCATCACCCTCTTACATTCTCGATCGCCCTGCCGCCCTGCGCCGCGTCATGCTGGTGCTGGCTTGTGTGTCGGTGAGTTTGCTGGTGCTCCACTACGCCAAGTTTTCCAATAATCTCCTTGCCCTGCTGGGATGGTTGGGCGACTTGAACGGGCAGGGCGGGCAGCATTATGTACAGGTTTTACAGGCGCAGGGTTGGTTGGACTTGTGCGGTTATATCTGGTGGACGCTGTGCCATTTGCTCACTTTTATTCTTCTTCCCTGGTTAGTGATTCGTTACGGTTTTAAGCAATCCATGCTGGATTTCGGCTGGCGTTGGAACCAGGTGGGCGAGCACTGGCGCGGTTACTTGCTACTGCTAAGCCCGATTCTGGTATTTGTTGTACTGGTGAGTTTTGGTGAGGATTTCGTCAACCACTATCCCTTTTATCGTCACGCCGGGCGCAGCTGGTTGGATTTCCTCTTGTGGGAACTGCTCTACATGAGCCAGTTTGTGTTCCTCGAATTCTTCTTCCGCGGTTTTATGCTCAATGCCCTGCGTCCGGCAATGGGCGCCAATGCAATCTGGGTGATGTGTGTGCCCTACATGATGATCCATTTGCCCAAACTTGCCCTTGAAGCGACCGGCGCCATTTTATTTGGTCTCTTTCTCGGCATTCTTGCCCTGCAATCGCGCTCTATGTGGGGTGGCGTTTTGGTGCACGCTGGTGTGGCGCTGAGCATGGATATAGCTGTACTGCTGCGTAAACAGGATCTTCCTGGATCATTTTTTCCTTTCTGATTCCACTCTTATAACTCCCTGCTGTTAGCCTTTTTTCGGGTGGGGCACCGCCCCCTGCAAAATCAATGGCTTGTCGCTTAAAAAAACAAAATGACTCAAAAGTGGCGCCTAATGCATCAATATAGTGCGACTTGAATCACGAATTTTTGCTGCTAGAGTCACAGTTACCCGGTAAACAAAACTCCCTGCGAGAAAAGGATATGCTTCATTTCAGTGGCACAAATAGCATCAAACTTGGGCTCGTTTTTATCATGCTCGTACTGGCTGCGGCAGCCAATGCATCGCTGCTCGATTGCACCAAATCCTTGGGTGCAGGCTTGGCCTCAGGTGCCGAATGTGCCCCCCTTGCACCTTTGATAGATGA
>Ga0307408_100002429_pt1 | contig 13092 bp, 5 predicted proteins | sample 322Cmetagenome_FD_202116 | JGI IMG/M metagenome (GOLD analysis project Ga0307408, IMG submission 202116) | Maize rhizosphere microbial communities from greenhouse at UC Davis, California, United States - 322HYB-C-3 | ecosystem: Host-associated > Plants > Roots > Rhizosphere > Soil | place: USA... | reverse complement strand
GCATGTACAACGCGATAATTCCAGACGAATTGCTGCATCAAACCGGCATTTTCAAAGAAAGGCTAAGCCAGTCGGCATTATATGCTGCCATGCGTAATGTAAAAGACAGCGAAGCGGAGGCTACCCTGAATTGGCTGCTTGAAAAAGGTATGAAGTTTAACTGGGGAAGCAATCCAGAAACCGAACTAACCCGCGAACAAACTCTTGAGCAGTGTAAAATGTATATCGCGTCTACACGCATTGCTGACGAGTTTGGTTGCGCTACTATTGGAATTCAATATCAACAAGGCCTTAAGGACCTCACTGTAGCCAGTGATTTGGTTGAAGGTTTGTTAAACAACCAGGAGAGGCCACCTGTATACTGCGAAGCGGGCAAGGAACTTTTTGCTGACGATGCCTTGCCACATTTTAATGAAGTGGACGAGTGTGCCGGTTTAGATTCGCTGGTAACCTACCATTTATGGAAGGAGCTGGGCATGCCTGGTGAAAATACGCTTCATGATATTCGCTGGGGCGAAAATTACGGACAAAATGGTAGCACCGAGTTTGTGTGGGTGTTTCTAATTTCTGGTGCTGCGCCTCCGGCTCATTTTATTGATGGGTTTAAAGGAGCATCCAGCGATAGGCAGCCGCCAATGTATTTCCGCCTGGGCGGTGGAACGCTCAAAGGAGTGAGCAAGCCCGGCAGTATTGTGTGGAGCCGCGTTTACGTTAAAGACGATAGCCTCCATTGCGACCTCGGGGTAGGCAGAGTAGTTGAACTTCCCGAAGCTGAAACGAACAGGCGCTGGGAGGGCACAACGCCACAATGGCCAATTATGCATGCCGTATTAAACGGGGTAAGCAGGGACCAGATGATGGCAAGGCACAAAGCCAACCATATACACGTTGTGTATGCAAATGATGAGGCTTCGGCGCATAAGGCTTGTCGTATTAAAGCGGCTGCTTTAGCAGAGATGGGCGTTAAAGTTCATTTCTGTGGCGATGTGGTATTGCAATAGAAACAGAACACTTAGATAAAACAATATAAATTCGGAAATGAGATCAGCGATTAAAAGCACTATTCTTTGTGCAATGTTAAGTATGGCAGCTACTACTTTTTCTGTTGCCCAAAGTAATAAGGAAAAGGATAAAAAGGCGGTAGAATATGCGGCAGTAGTTACCGGCCGGGCAGAAAAAATTGTTGCTACCTTAGGTGTAGCAGATACAGTTAAGTTTGTTAAAGTAAGAGATATTATTGCCCAGCAATATATTGATTTGAACAAGATTCATGATGCACGAAACGCCGCGGTGAAGGAAGTAAAGGCTAAGTATAAGGAAGATAAAACCAAGTCTGATGCGGAAGTTAAAAAGCTCGAAAACAATGCCAATAAGAAGTTGGATAAACTTCACAAAAAATATCTTGCAAAACTTTCTAAGCAGCTTAATGCCGGGCAGATTGATATGGTAAAGGATGGCATGACTTACAGGGTTTTACCCATAACTTACAAAGCTTATCAGGACATGATTCCCCGATTGACCGAAGTGCAGAAGAAGCAAATATTAGAATATCTTACCGAAGCAAGAGAACGTGCTATGGACGCCGAATCGTCAGATAAAAAGCATGCTTGGTTTGGTAAGTATAAAGGTAAAATTAACAATTATCTTTCTGCACAGGGCATAGATTCGCAAAAAGAGCGAAAAGAATGGGAGGCCAGAATAAAGGCCGCACAAGCGAAAAAAGATTAAGAGTTTTATTAGTAGGTATGGTAAGATCCTATAGTGTTTTGAGAAAATGCTATAGGATTTTATTTTTTGTGGCCATTAGATTTGGATTAACAATTATAACCAAAAAATAATCCAATTCTATTATCGGCAGTGATGAGTTTGCAGGTAGAGCGGTGTACACGGTAATGTATTTGGAGGAAATTTGATTTTTGCTAACCAGTGTAATAAATTAACCAATCATGAGGAAAAAAACCAAGCCAGGAAGTCAGCGACAGCCATAAAGGGCTCGTTTAATTACAGTTTTTCTTAACAAACCCATTGACGCCTCACAGAGGGTGCAGGGATGTTTTTTGTCTCAATTTTTAAGAATCAAAAAAGCATGAATTTATTTTTACAAACGCAGCATTATTTTAGCAGAGGTGCCAAAATGGCCTGTGCTCCTTTATTGGCGGCGCTACTTCTATCAGAAACAACATATGCTACCCTACCGGGTACTAAAGTTATTTCTAACGTCACAACAAAATCAACAGCCAGAGCTACTATAACTGGTACCGTTAAGGATGAAAAAGGGGAACCTTTACCAGGGGTAAGTGTGAAAGTTAAAGGAACTACCATTGGAACGACAACGGATGTTAATGGTAACTATAAACTTAATATAGCAGACGAAAAAGCCACCCTGGTTTTTTCTTTTTTAGGTTATGAAACTCGAGAAGTTGTCGCTAATGGTCAAGCCATTATCAATATTCAAATGAAGGAAAGCACCGCGACATTGAAGGAGGTTGTGGTGAACGTAGGGTACGGAACCAAGAAAAAAGATGATGTAATGGGTTCCGTTGCAGTGCTGGATGCGAAGGAAATAGAAGATTTACCAGTACCAAATATTGCAGCAGCCCTAAGAAATAGAATTGCTGGTGTTGGCGTGGATGCTGCTTCTGGAAAACCGGGGTCTTCTATCAATATTAATATTCGTAATGCGCCAATTTCTGAGCAATCAAAGGCATGGGGGGCTACCACAGATCCTCTATTCATCATTGATGGAATCATAGTTAGTAAAAGTGAATTTGAAAGCATTGATCCTTCAATGGTAGAAAATGTTTCCTTTCTAAAGGATGCATCGGCTGCAATTTATGGCGCTGCAGGTGCCAAAGGGGTAGTCCTAATTACCACAAAGAAAGGGCGGCCAGGAAAACCGAAAATTAGCTATACCGGATATCTAGGATATACAGACGCAGCCTCCAGCCCAAAAATGCTTTCGGCATATGACCATGCAAAATTACTTAATGATGGTTATCGCATAGCAAATGAAAGCGCTTCAAATTTATTTTCCAATGCAGAATTAGAACAGTTGAAAAGTAATGCTAGCAAAGGATGGTTCGACCAGTTATGGAAAGTTGCCCAAACGCAACGACATAATTTCAATGTAAGTGGTGGAACTGAAGCTATTACCTTCTTTGCTGGTGGTAATTATTACTCAGAAGGAGGAAATTATGGTGGTATTGATTACGACAAATATAGTTTTCGTTTAGGAACAAATGCTAAGATAATCGAAGGCCTAACTTCGACAGTTACTTTAAGTACTGACTTTTCAAATAGAGAGACTCAAACTTATAGTAATTCGGACAATGATCAGAATTTCTTTCAGCAGTTAGTAACTACTCCATATTGGATACCAATGGCTATAGACGGGAAACCCGTTAACTTCTCCAATAGAAATAACAACCCGCTGGCGGTTATGCAATCGGACAACTATATCCGAAACAAGAACCAGGGCTTAACAGTAAATGCATCATTAGAATATAAACCCAAATTTTTGAAAGGCTTATCAGCCAGAACACAGTTCGGACTAACAAACAGGGCTGGCAATGGAAGACAGTATGTTCCAGCAATGACCTTATACAACTTTGCGCCAACAGGCCAGAACAATAGCTTGATTTCAAATCAGGTAACTTCGGAATATAATAATTCTAATAGTTCGTTATTGTTATCGACCTCCAGAACAACCAGTACTCAATTCATAGCAGGTTTAGGGTATCAGCGATCTTTTGGTAACCATAGCTTAGATTGGATAGCAGCAACTGATATTTCTCAGAATACGACCGAAGATCTGGCTGTAAAATGGAGTAATCAGCTGATGAAAGGCGTGGATGAGTTTTGGGCTTTTGACCCTTCCACCTTTGTTCGTCATAATGATGAAGTTATCGAGTCAGCGAAGATTTCGTACTTGAGTCGTTTAAATTATAATTACAATAAGCGGTATTTTATGGAAGCAATCGCAAGATTGGACTACTCTTCCAACTTTGCTCCTGAAAACAGGGCAGCGGTTTTTCCAAGTGTAGGATTAGGCTGGAATGTGAGTGAGGAGAATTTCTTTAGGGATAATGTTTCGTTTGTAAACTATTTTAAATTGAGAGCAAATTTGGGTCTGGTAGGTGACGATAGAACCACTGCGAGGCTTTGGCAGGCTCGTTATGATGTAATCTCGGATGGATATTTGTACAACGAGAGTCCAACCACGGGCATCAGGAATCAGATTGAACCTAATCGTGATATCACTTGGGAAAAGGCATTAAATCTTAACGTTGGTATGGATGCCTCCTTGTTTCACAATAAGCTGAATGTTACTGTTGATGTTTACAGAAGAAAAAATTACGACATGTTTGACAAAGGGAACAATGAGAATTTCCCAATGTACGCGGGTTTCGTGGCTCCAGTAGTAAATTATCAGGAAAAAACCAGTTGGGGTTCTGAATTTTCTATCGGCTACCAAAGTAAAATCAATAAAAATTGGGGAATTAATAGCAGTGTTAACTTCGGTTTCAGCAATGGTATTATCGATAGAATGTTCTATAACGAAAACCAACTTTGGGATAATGCATTTCCAGATTTAAAGTATCAGTTTGGAACCAATCCTAGAAAGTATACAAGTGAGAATTACGGGTTAAAGGCTTTGGGCATGTTTAGAACACAAGCCGAAGTAGATTCATGGTTACAAAAATATCCAACATACACAGTTAATGGCGTGGTTCCGCAAGTAGGCTGGCTTTATTACGAGGATGCTACTGGTGACGGCCGTATTACAGAGAAGGACCAGGTACTGATGTACAATACTGTGAGTCCTGCGGTTGGTTTCGGATTTAACCTTGGAGTTACTTATAAATCCCTTAGTTTAAGTTCTAACATTGTTGCGAGATTTGGCGGAAAAGAGTTCTACGATAGTAAATCAAGGGAAGAGGCTACTAATACTGTTAACGTTCCTACTTACTGGAATGATCACTGGTCTTTGGACAATCCAAATGGAAGATTCCCTCGTTTTGATGATCCTTCAATTAAAGCTGGCTGGAATTCAACCTTTTGGGCAGTTGATGGAACAATGATCAGAATTAATAACATGACCTTGAGCTACAAGGTTCCGAAGAAACTATTGTCAAAGTTCGGTTTGTCTGATGTAAGAGCTGTTGCAACCGGTAATAATCTTTGGACAATCAAAAACCCTCTTCCATTTAAAGATCCATATTCTTCAACTATTTACGATTATCCTACACTGAGGACCATTTCATTCGGATTGAATGTTGGCATTTAAGTTTTAAACTTTAACAGCGACTATAAATGAAATTTAGATATAGAAATACAGCAAAGACGTTAGCCGGAATCTTGTTACTGTCTGCGTCGGTGATAGCGTGCAAAAAAGACTTTTTAGAGATTGAGGATCGGAATGGAATGGATTCTCGCATTTGGGATAATGAAGCGGCCGTTCAGTTTCTTTTGAATGAAACGTATGACTTGATCATGCCTGAGTTCCCATACAATAACTCTGCCAATAATATTTTATATGCCAGTGATGAAGACCGGTATTCTGCCAATGAATCTATCATGCGGAAATTTATCGGAACTAACGGTGTATTGGTATCAAATGACGTAAAATATATTGGGCAGAAATATCAATATACAACTAAAGGCGATAACCGGTATTTTGATATCGCGAATTGTAACAGAGCTATTGAAGGACTAAAAACAAGTTCTCTTGCTGAAGATGTAAAGAAGGAGTTGAAAGGACAGTTTTATGCCCTTAGAGGATTGGCTTATTTCGAGTTAACCCGGTTGTACGGAGGCGTGCCTCTGGTGCTTACCCCACAAACTGCAGAAAGTACAGATATTGACAGGCCAAGAGCCAGCGCTCGTGAGTGTTTCCAATCCATTGTCAGGGATTTGGATTCCGCAATGGTTTTGTTGACAGGCGTAAGCTATAACGATGCTAACGAAAGAGGTAAGATCACAAGGGAGGCTGCTGCTGCTATAAAAGGCAGGGCGCTTTTATATTGGGCGAGCCCTCAATTCAACCCACTAAATGATAGCGAGCATCCTTATGTTCCAGCAAGATGGGATACCGCTTATACAGCCTGCAAAGAGGCATACGACCTTTGTAAAGCAAAGTATTCACTGATTTCAGATTACTCCAAGTTGTTCCAATTGGAAGGAGCTAGCAATACGGAGGCTATTCTTGTTCGTTCGTATTCAAGTAAAGCAGCCAAATATGGCCATGATGCTGAATATCGAGTAAGGCCTTTATCTGAAGGAGGAACCCAAAATACTTCTGGTGGTAACTACTTCGCACCAACCTGGAATCTGGTAAAAGCTTATACCATGAAGGATGGAACTCCAATTACTCAATCTACATCCTATAGCCAGGCTTATTTCTGGATGAACAGAGATCCCCGTTTAGATGCAACAATTGCGTATAACGGTTCACCATGGAAACTAAGCGGAAAGGCGAGCAGAAGACAGTGGGCTTATGCTACGGTGACTGATGAAGGTACTCAGTTGACTAGTACAGGATTTTATTTGAAAAAATACTCCAGTCCTGATTTGTTAGCGTCAGCGGTTAGATATCAGAATGATTTCGGCGGCAATGGAATGGACTGGGTAGACCTTCGCTTCGCTGAAGTGATGATTAATTATGCGGAATGTGCAAATGAGGTTGATAAGATTGCTGAAGCAAAGGATATGATCAAACAAATCCGTCAGCGTGCCGGAATTATCGAAGGTGCTACAGGAAACGATTATGGACTAGGATGGGCAGACACCAAAACAGAAATGCGTGACCTTATCATGAACGAGCGGATGGTTGAATTTGCTATGGAAGGAAAAAGATTTTATGATTTGAGGCGTACCAGGAGACTGCATGAACTTAATGGCCTTACCTTAGATAAAGTAAATTATGCCTTGAAAGCACCAATAACTGCCACCAAAGCATTTCTGGAGACTGTTAATGCAATGGGAGTGATGAACAGAGACACTATAAATATGAATAATAAGGATTCGTATTCTAAGTATTTTGCTGTTTCTGTAACAGCTGCGGTTACTAGTCCAATCGTAACTTATGATGTATACTATTTCTTTGCGCTGCCAAGTACGTTCATGAACTCCAGCCCTCTTTTGGAGCAGACAATAGGATGGGACAACGGAACTTTTGACCCGCTAGATTAATTAAACTTTTAATGCTTAAAGATGAAAAATATTAAGTTACAATATATAGTTGCCTGTATGGGAGTTCTGATTTCCTTATCTGCATGCAAAAAGGAAAGGGAGAATATCTTTAACATGTTTAAAGATGTTGAAGTGACTTACCATAACAATTCTCCTTATAGCTTGACAGATTACAAGGAGGTAAATGTAAATGATAGCATTTACATAGATTTTACGATTACTTCTAAGAATAAAAGTATGCATCAGGTGTGTGTATGGGAGGCTGGCGCGGCGACACCTTTCTTAAGATTGACACCGAGTGATGCACAAAGGAAAAGCTATTCTAACGTTGTAAAACTAAAGATGAACAGTAAAGTCGGCCTTACATCTTATAGGGTTTGGGCTTTGGACAGTGCGGGTGTATATATAGGCGATGGATATAAAACATTGTCAGTTTTTGTGAACCCCGACTATAAATATTGGAGCAACAGATATATGCAGGTACCAGACACCCTTGAAAAAGCAGCCAAATGCTACATTTCTCTTCGAACAGGGCAACTATATTCATATGAAGAAGCTAAACAACAGCCTGAACTTATTGATGCAGCGATTTTTTATGATGAGAACGCAAACGTGCTTACAAATCCCGCAGATACATTAGGTGGATTTACCATCTATTCTCTTGATGCAAGCCCTAATCCTCTTGCTCTTTATGATATCTCGGCCTGGACTAAACGAAGCGTTCAGTTCTCGAGCCTTAAAACAAATCAAGCGAATACGTTTAGAAACACTATAAGGACGGGAGCACTTTTAAAATCAAATGCTGGAAGCAGTTTCCCTAATAAAAAGGTTTTATTAACGTCAGTTTCAAGCAGGGCTCCGGTTACTTCTAATAACATGGTTTATTTTAAAACGCCAGAAGGTAAAATAGGTGCTTTATTTGTGAATTATGTTACTGGACATAGTTCGAAGAAAGGTGTAATTATGAACGTCGACGTTAAAATCGAGAATTAATTACTTTTAAATATTATGCCATAGAGGGAGTCAATTTAAGCTCCCTCTATTTGTTTAAAGAGAAATTTCTGTGTATTCGGTTCTGGCAATTGTTCGAGCCAGCCTTTTCAGATTTGCTATCTTCTTACATTTAGTAAGATGCTCTTTTGAACATTCGAATATTCCATCTTTTGTTTTGTTGCCGAAAATAGAAGGAGCAAAATGTTGAAGGCTGCACATTAAGATACTAACCAAACCTATTGGATGAAACTGAGCTTAATTGTGGTCCCTAAAACAGATGCCGTGGGAGTTTTAACTATCTCATTCCAAGCCATTATAAATAAGTTCCTCAAAAAACCGCTCTCCTTTCGGAAACGGCTTTTCTCTTTTTAATATATTTTGTAGTACTTTATTAGCTTTCCTTGCGTGAAAAGATTGCGAAGTAATCAAACTGAACCCCAACTTTTTGGTTCTAAATCGATTAGATAACTTGCGAGTAGCCAGCTTTTTTGGGGCGATTTAACAAGGAAAATCTCTTAAGGCACCGTTTCCATACTCCTGGGTTTTATAAGACAAAGCCTTGAAAATGTGTATCTATCTATATTTCATTATGATAATATCCTACATTTTCTTGTGAATATCTTATAAAATACTGCTAATGTTTAGTGATAACTTTGAGATGTGTTCTCTGTGTAAAGCGCACATACACAGTTGTTTGTTAGTTTTTTTATAGGTGAACCAATATAACCGAAGCTTATCCAAACGTATTTTACTGTATTTTATTAACTGAAAGCCTATGTATTGTATTGATTCTTGAGCAGTTAGAAATTTAAACCCAATTCAGTTACAATCTACCAATTAAGATAAAAGTTAGACGATTTATAAACCTAAGGGAATTAATCATGAAGTTAGTTAAACGTTCGCAACTTCATATGGGTGCTGGCTCTTACAAAGCCTGTTCATCTGTATTGCTTGCGCTGCTATTATCAGGAAGCACTTATGCTGGCACGCATGAAGCTACCGCTTCCAAAGCAAAATTAAATTACGAAAGGACTGTACGTGCAAACGTAACAGGTACTGTAAAAGACAGCAAAGGTGAGCCGCTACCAGGTGTTAGCGTAAAAATTAAAGGTACCACAACTGGTACTACAACGGATGTCAATGGTGTATTCCGTTTAAATCTGCCAACGGGGAATGAAACCTTGGTTTTTAGCTTTTTGGGCTTTAGAACTCTTGAGGTTGCTGCAAAAGGGCAAACTACGATTAATGTAACTCTTTCTGAAGATACAAAGGCATTGGAGGAAGTTGTAGTTGTTGGTTACGGTACCCAAAAGAAAGCGCATTTAACAGGTTCGGTAGTGGATATTAAGGCTAGCGAGATAGAGGATTTGCCAGCTACAAATTTAAGTGCAGCATTGGCTGGGCGGTTGCTAGGTGTAGGTGTAAGTGGCGGGATAGCTCGTCCAGGATCTGCAGGAACAATTACTGTGCGTAATCCAAATCCGTTTACAGGGAAAGAGGCGATTAATTCACCTTTATATGTAATTGATGATGTAATTCAATTGGATGGACAAGGTAAACCAGATAATACATTGTTTAATAGTCTAGACCCGGCGGAAATAGAATCGGTTTCTATATTAAAGGATGCAGCAGCTGCTGTTTATGGAACAAGAGCCGCTAATGGTGTTATTTTGGTAACGACTAAGCGAGGAAAAGAAGGAAAGCCAAGGATAACGTATAGCGGTTCCTATGCAATTAACGATGAGGCTTATAGGCCTAAAATGTTAAGTGCATACCAATTTGGTATGTACATGAACATAATGAACGGAATGAATGGAGCCAATGCACAGCCAGGAACCAGCTATGCCAATGCTATATTTAGTCAGGACGAGTTAGATCATTTTAGAACTATTAACCATGATTGGCTGGATGCTGCCTGGAAAGCAGCCTATAATACTAATCATACTCTAAATGTAAGCGGTGGAGCTGAGAAGGCGACTTACTTTGCTAGCGTTTCTTATAATAAGCAGAATGGTAACTTAGGAACCTTAGATTGGGATCGATGGAATTTTAGAGCGGGTAGCGATGTAAGGCTTACATCTAATTTTAAAGTGGGGCTACAAGTTTCAGGAAATACGTCTCAGTTAGATAAAACATTTAATAAGGTTTCCGGCGAGGATGATGAGGATGACTATCAGGCTTTATTACAGGCGCCTCGTTATGTACCAATGTATATAAATGGCTATCCAGTCCACCTGCCGGGAAATACGAACGATTTATCTGCCTATCATTTTTATGAAATACAAAGGTTGGGTAATCTTTCAAAAACGAATTACAGAACTTTTACAATTAATCTAAATGCAGAATATGAGCTCCCATGGGTTAAAGGGTTAAAAGCCAGAGTTGCCTATGCCCGAAACATGGGAAATGAATCAAATTCGCAAATTGGAACTAAGTATACATTGTATGAGTTCTCTAAACTTGGCACGAATCAGCACATTTACGATGGCGCCGCAATGAGCTCTTCTTTTTCTGCTTCGAATGGAAATCGTTTATGGTTCTCAAATACTGGTAAGAATTTAACTCAAACGAATTTCATATTAAGCTATGCCAGAACGTTCGGCAAACACTCAATTAGTGGATTAGCCACTGTCGAAAAATCCGAAGGCTCTAATCACCAAGAGGATGTGTTTAAGTCTGATCCTATTCAATCTACCAATGGGCAGCTTCTTACAGCTTTTGGAACAATAGATGGCAGATCTTCGGCAAATGAATTTGGTTCTTTAGGTTATATCGCTAGAGCAAATTATAGCTATTCAAATAAATATCTTGCTGAGTTTCTGTTTAGAACAGATGCATCTACAAAGTTTTCACCTGAAAATTATTGGGGGCGCTTTTATGCTGGATCTTTAGGTTGGGTGCTTTCTGAAGAAAGTTTCTTTAAGGTTAAGGCTATCGATTTCTTAAAACTTCGTTATTCCTTTGGATTATTAGGTGGTGATAATACAGGTTCATGGCTGTGGAGACAAAGGTACACAGCTAATGATGGAAAAGGTGCAGTATTTGGTGGTGCGGTAGGACAATCAACCAATACAGGGACGTCAACAGGTATGAAGATGGAGAAGTCTCCGAATCCTGATGCAACATGGAGCGATGAATTTAAAAATAACCTTGGAATTGACGCTAAATTCCTAAATAGCAGGTTATCAGCTACCATCGAAGGGTATTATAATAAAGCTTCTAATATATTAGTCGAAAGAACAGATGTGCCCCTTACGATAGGTGGGTCTGTAGCGGCTGAAAACTATGGTAAAGCAGATCTTTTTGGATATGAGTTCGAGTTAGGATGGAATGATAACGTAGGCAAAGATTTCAGGTATGGAATTAGTACCAGGTTTGGTTGGTCTGATAACAAAGTGAAAGTGATGAATTTTAATGCTACAGATATTTTAAAGCCGTGGAACAAACAGCCTAATCAATCAAATGATAACGGTGTATGGGGATACGATTATCTTGGTATGTTTAAAAATCAGGAGGAAATTAATACCTATGTAACACAGTATGGCATAAAATCTGTTTTTGGCACAGCTGTTACTACTGCTAATCCAACACAACTTAAGCCAGGGATGCTTTACTACCGTGATGTAAGGGGAGCTTTACAGGCGGATGGTACATTTGCTGCTCCAGATGGCATTATCGATGAGAATGACCAAATTCAGTTAGCAAAGAAGGCATCTAATCATTATGGTTTCGGAATTACATTAAAAGGGGGCTACAAGAGTTTGAATTTTGATTGCGTAATCGGAGGAAGTTTCGGTGGTTGGGCTGAAATTGATGGAGGTGCAAGAAAGAAGACTAATAATCAAATATCAAGAGTGTTCTACAGTGTACCTGAGATATGGGGAAATGTATATGATCCGCAACTTAATCCGGCAGGAACAATGCCTAACCCTAATTGGGAAAGCATAAGCCTTAGCCCTACTTCTAAATTCTGGAAGGTTAGTGCTTTTAGGATGAGAATGGCTAGCTTCAATATTAATTACAGCCTTCCTAAGAAGTTTGTCGAACCTCTTAAGATTAGTAGCGCCCGGGTGTATTTTTCAGGTTTGAATCCTGTTAATTTTTACAATCCTTATTCTTACAGAGATGCTGACAAGGCGTATGATCAATATCCTAATTTGCGTACATTTTCGTTCGGCCTTAATTTGGGGCTGTAATTAAATAAGTAAAAAATCAGTAATGATTACAATTATGAAATACAATAAAATTATATATACTCTTGCTGCAGCCCTTGTTTTTATAGTGGGATGTAAGGACGACTTTCTGGCTGAAAAGAAAGATTATTCAGGATATAACGAAGAAGTTTTCAAGGATTCGTTGCTTGCTAAGGCTTATGTGGATTATATATATGGATTAATATTACCCGCGAATAATGCTCAGGCATTTATCATAAATAACTCGGCCAGTGCTAATGGCACATATAATACGCTGTTTACACAAACTACTGAGGAGTTAGCTGGTGAAACTGATTGGAATAAAGAATGGGCACAAATTTCTTATACCAATAGCCATGCTAATCAATACTTTGGACAGGCCATGAGTACCAACATAAACAATAATACATGGACAAGGCTAAAGCAGATCAATATATTTCTGGCTGAAATTGATAAGTATGGAATTGCAGAATCTACAAGGAATAGACTTAAAGGCCAAATGTATTTCTGGAGAGCCTGGCAATATTTTGAGCTAGTTAAGCTTTATGGGGGAGTGCCGTTGATATTAACACCTCAAAACCCAATTTCTGCAGGGGATGAAGCAAAAATACCTCGTAGTAGCTCATCTGCTTGTATTGCGCAAATTACCGATGACCTCGATAAGGCGATTACTTTGTTGCCAGGAAGATGGGGGGTAGCCGATTGGGGAAGAATT
>Ga0307408_100002428_pt1 | contig 13092 bp, 10 predicted proteins | sample 322Cmetagenome_FD_202116 | JGI IMG/M metagenome (GOLD analysis project Ga0307408, IMG submission 202116) | Maize rhizosphere microbial communities from greenhouse at UC Davis, California, United States - 322HYB-C-3 | ecosystem: Host-associated > Plants > Roots > Rhizosphere > Soil | place... | reverse complement strand
TTGTTTGGCGCCAAACCAATGACAGGCCAGTCGCTGCCCCACATAAGCCGCCCGGCACCAAATACTAATAATAAATGCTGGATGTAAGGAGCCAGCTCTGCTTGCCCTTGATCTTTACCCGCTTCAGTCGGCAGGCCTGAAATTTTGCAGTAGACATTCGGTAACCTTGCGATGCTGGCAATGGCATTACGCCAGTCTTCCGCTGGACGATCAGTAGCGATAACCGCTGGCTTGGCAGCATGGTCGATCACAATCGCCAAGTCGGGATGACGCCGTGCAAACTGCTCCAAGTGCGGCAGGTGACGGGTATAAACCAGCGCATCCAAACTCAACTTATGCCACTTCATCGCCGCGATGGCTGGCTCCAGTTCCGGGCGCAAGATCCAGTCATCGTCTGGTAGGGATTGCAACATGGGACGCAGACCGCGCAATTTAGGTTGCTTTGCTAAATAGGCGATACGCTCAGGCGCCGATTCCGCCGCCAAATCCACCCAGCCCACGACCGCTTTAACAAAGTCGGATTGCCCAGCAACAGCCAACAAATAATCGGTATCCGCATCGCTCTCTTGCGCTTGCACCAGCACTGAACCTGTCACCCCTGCGAACTTCGCCAAGGGCAACACATCCTCAACACCAAAATTGCGGTAGATGGCGGTCAAGTCCGGAGTTGGCCAGCGACACCCATGCTCGCCGAGTTGCCAGATATGCTGGTGTGCGTCGATCACTTGGCCGCCTCTGCTTTATCGCGGCTGCGAGCATAAAGTGCGATTACCGCAAAACACACCAGCGGTATAGCGACAGCGGAATGAATACTGGTCAGATCCGATACCAAGCCCATCACCGCCGTGAGGACCGCGCCACCGATAATCGCCATAATCACCAGCGATGAACCCGCCTTGGCACGCGCGCCCAGGTTTTTAATGCTCAGGGCAAAAATAGTGGGGAACATCAGCGACATAAAAAAGCTGGTCGCTGCCAGTGCGAGCAACCCAGTGTGGCCGGGAACCAGCATCGCATAGGCGCAGAGGGCGATATTGGCGAGCGCATACAGCCACATTAACCAGGCAGCGCGGAAACGCCCCATGAGCGCGGTCGCGACAAAACGGCCGACCATAAACACCACCAGTGAGCCCATCAGATAATTGGCGAGGGTTTTCTCGCCCGTGCCCGGCACCGCCTCCTGCCCATAGCGAATCAGGAAACTCCAGATGCACACCTGCGCGCCCACATAAAAGAACTGCGCCGCCACGCCAAACATAAACTCGCCGTTGCGCAGCAGGGTTTTGTAATCCGCCCAACTGCCGGTTTCATCGCTAGCGGGTTGCGTGGCGATGCGCGGAAACTTAACCAGCAATACCACCAGCGCCCAGGCCAGCACGACCAAACCAATCACCAGATAAGGCCCCTGCACCGCATGGGATTCAAATTGGTAAAAATGCTCCAGCTGCTCAGCACTCATCGCTGCCAGCTCCGCTGTGGTCGGCTCGTTGCCGGAAAGGATAAATTCGCGCCCGATCAGAATCCCCGCAATACAACCGAAGGGGTTAAACGACTGGGCAAAGTTCAGGCGCCGCTCGGCGGTCGCAGGATCGCCCATGGCGACAATGAGCGGATTGGCCGAGGTCTCCAAAAATGCCAGACCGCTGGCGATCACAAAGAGCGCACCGAGAAACAGCACATATTCGCGCTGGGCAGCGGCGGGATAAAACAGGAAAGCACCGGCCGCATAGAGCAGCAAGCCAAATACCACAGCGGCTTTGTAGCCGAAGCGTTTCATCCAGAGTGCAGCGGGAATCGAGAAGACGAAATAGCCGGTATAAAAGGCGGATTGCACCAAGCCAGCTTTGAAATCCGACAGGGTAAATACCTTTTTGAACTGGGTAATCAGGATATCGTTGAGGTTGTTTGCCATACCCCACAAGAAGAACAGGCTGATGATCAGGATCAGCGGCAACAACAGGTTTACGGATTTATCGTTATTGTTCATTAAGGCTCCACATTGTCATTATTAGGATGGAGAGTGCCCGTTATTGGTCGAGCTTATAGTGACTTTTTAATTACTTTAGCAACCCATTATTTCTACGCAACAGATCGTATATAAAAAATGGTTTATACATAAAAGATGCTAACATAGAGTCAATCAAACTATAACATTTTTTTACACTAGGTTAATCGCCATGATCCTCGCCAACATTGACGACTATCGCACCCTCGCCCGCAAACGTTTACCGCACTTTTTATTCGAGTACATCGACGGCGGAGCCTTCAGCGAAACCACCTTGCGCCACAACCAATCCGACCTGCAACAGATCGCCCTGCGCCAGCGGGTATTGCGCGATGTATCCAGCATCTCGACTGAAACCACCCTGTTCGGGCAAAAGTTTTCGCTGCCGTTGGGTTTATCGCCAGTCGGAATTGCCGGATTGAACGCGCGGCGCGGTGAGGTGCAAGCAGCGCAAGCGGCAGAAGAAGCGGGTATCCCCTTTTGTTTATCGACCGTATCGGCCTGTTCGATTGATGAAGTGCGCGCCGGGGTCATCAACCCCATCTGGTTCCAGTTGTATATGATCCGCGACCGCGGCTTTCTGCGCGAAATGCTCGCGCGCGCCAAAGCCGCTGGCACCAACACCCTTCTATTTACCGTCGATATGCCCGTGCCCGCCACCCGCTACCGCGATATGCGCTCGGGTTTATCGGGCGGCAGCTTGTTACAGCGCAAACTCACCCGCGTCGGCCAAGTGCTTACCAAACCACGCTGGGCTTGGGATGTCGGCCTGCTCGGTCGCCCCCATTCACTTGGCAACATTGCACCTATCCTCGGCGAAAACGCTGGCATCGACGAATTCTGGAGTTGGCTGGGCGCTAACTTTGATCCCACGGTCACTTGGGCCGATATTGACCGCATCCGCGCAGAGTGGGATGGCCACTTCATTATCAAAGGGATTCTCGATGCCGATGACGCCAAACAAGCCGCGACTATTGGCTGCGATGGCCTGATCGTCTCCAATCACGGCGGCCGCCAATTGGACGGAGCGCTCTCATCCATCAAAGCCCTGCCGCGCATCGCCGATGCCGTGGGCGATGACCTCAGCCTGATCCTCGATTCCGGCGTGCGCTCGGGTTTGGATATCGTCCGCGCCCTGGCGCTGGGCGCCAAAATGGTGATGATAGGCCGCCCCTGGGTTTATGCTCTGGCAGCGCGACAAAAGCGCGGCGTGAAAGAAGTGATCGATATTTTTGCCAAAGAAATGCGCGTCGCTATGGCCTTATCGGGCTGTACACGCGTGGAAGATATAAGTGCTAGCATGCTGGAAAATTACCGGACATAAGCAGGGCGTGGTGGCATGCGCGACATAAAAAATATCGATCTCAATTTATTGAAAGCGCTGGATGCCCTCTTGGATGAACGCAGCGTAACCCGCGCGGCAGAGCGGCTCTCGCTAACGCAACCGGCGATGAGCGGCATGCTCACCCGCTTGCGGGAAAGTTTTAATGATCCGCTGTTTGTTCGCTCGCAACGCGGTATTGTTCCCACCGAGCGCGCACTGGAATTAGCCGCGCCGGTCAAACAGGTGTTGGCGGAAATCGCAGTACTGCTAACCCCTACCGAGTTTGATCCGCTCACTGCCAGCATGACCCTATCTATCGCCGCGACCGATTACGCCTTACAGGCGGTCGCCGTACCTTTTGTACTGGAATTGAAAAAGCGCGCCCCGAATATCCGCGTAGCACTCTTGCCGATTGAAAACGAAAATTTGCATTCGCAATTGGAGCGTGGCGATCTCCAATTAGTGCTGTTAAGCCCGGCGAATAGCCCGCCCGATTTGCATGCGCGCCGTTTGTTCGACGAAGAGTATGTGTGCGTGATGCGCGACGGACATCCCGCTGCGAAAACACCTTTATCGCTCGACGAATTCTGCCGCCTCGAACACGCACTTTTCTCTTACAACGGCGGTTGCTTTAGCGGCGCGACCGACGAAGCCTTAGCTAAAATCGGGCGCGAACGACAAGTGATGCTCTCGGTAAAATCCTTTTTGGTAATGACCAATATCGTTCGCGCCAGCGACTTGATTTCCGTCGTTCCCAAACGATTGGTTGAACACCTCGATGGATTGTCGATGCAAGAAACACCGCTTCATGTTGAAGGTTTTTCCCTGGTCGCTGCCTGGCATGAACGAACCCATAAAGACCCGGCGCAGCGCTGGATTCGCGACCTGTTATTTGAATTATTTATTACCGACTAACCCGCCACTTTTTATCTCCCATCGGTCAGCTATCAATCACTTATCAATCACTTATCAATCACTCATTATTGATCACCAACTCCAGATATAAAATTTCATGATGGCAATCATAAGAAAATAGAAATTTTTATATACCTGAAGAGCGGTTACCCTGCATTCACGAATTTGATTTTACGAACGCTTGTAGTAACAACTACTTTCTCTGGAGACTTACATGTCTGAACTATTTACCCGCTTTAAATTGAAGAGTGTTGAATTGCGCAACCGCATCGCCGTGCCGCCAATGTGCCAGTACATGGCGACCGACGGCTTCAGCAATGACTGGCATCTTGCGCACTACTCCAGCATTGCACGCGGTGGTGCGGGCTTGGTGATTGTCGAAGCAACAGCGGTATCGCCTGAAGGCCGCATTTCTCCCGGCTGCCTCGGCCTGTGGAGCGATGAACACGCCGAAGGTCTTGCACAAATCGCCAGCGCCATTAAAAAAGCCGGCGCCGTTCCCGGAATCCAGATTGCCCACGCTGGACGCAAAGCCAGCGCCAATCGCCCTTGGGAAGGCGACGACCACATTCCCGCAAACGATCCACGCAGCTGGGAAACTATTTCTCCATCAGCCGTCGCCTTTGGTGGCGATTTGGATAAAACACCGCGCGAGATGAGCATCGTCGATATCAAACGCGTGTGCGCCGATTTCGCCGCAGCTGCACAGCGCGCACGTGATGCCGGATTCGAATGGCTGGAATTGCATTTTGCGCACGGTTATTTAGCGCAAAGTTTTTTCTCCACCCACGCCAACAAACGCACCGACGAGTACGGTGGCAGCCTTGAAAACCGCAGCCGTTTTTTATTGGAAACACTCGCCGCCGTGCGCAGCGTTTGGCCAGAAAATTTGCCACTGACGGCGCGCTTCGGTGTGATTGAATATGATGGCCGCGATGAAGAAACACTCGCTGAATCCATCGAACTCACTAAAAAATTGCGCAAGAACGGCTTGGATATGTTGAGCGTGAGCGTAGGCTTCTCCACGCCCGATGCCAACATCCCCTGGGCACCCGCATTCCTCGCACCTATCGCCGAAAAAGTTCGCAACACCGCTGACCTGCCCGTTTCATCTGCATGGGGTTTCAGCACACCACAATTGGCAGCACAGGCTATTGCCAATAAACAATTGGATCTCGTGATGATTGGCCGCCCACATTTGGCGAATCCACACTGGCCCTATTTTGCAGCGAAAGAATTGGGCGTGGAAAAACCTTCCTGGGTATTGCCCGCATCTTATGCTCACTGGCTTGAACGTTACAGAACCTAAGGGTAAGCCAAACAAAAAGTCCGCGTCGGCCAAGGAGTGGCTCCTCCGTATTGATGGAGTGATCGTATGCGCTAAAGTGTGTACACTTGAGCACAACCCAAACCACACCTTCTATACCCCATCGAGAGGAAGCCTCCATGTCTACCACCATGACCATTCGCCTGGAGCCGGAACTTAAACTCAGGCTCGACCAATTGGCAGAGGCAACCCACAGGTCCAAATCATTCCTCGCCGCTGAAGCACTGCGTGACTATGTTGAGCTAAACGAGTGGCAGATCAAGGAGATACAAAGTGCTTTAGTAGAAGCAGATGCAGGCGATTTTGCATCCGAACAAGACATCAAGGAAACGATGGGCAAGTGGGGCGTAGATGGAAATTAAATGGCTGAAAAAAGCATTACAAAACCTGAATGATGAAGCTGAATATATTGCGAACGAAAATCCTGATGCTGCCCGGCTGGTAGCACAACGCATAGTCAATAGTGTTAACTTACTGGCAAGCAACCCCGCGCTTGGCCACGCCGGACGAATTCCCGGCACCCGCGAATTAGTTATTCCCGATACCCGCTACCTAGTGCCTTACCGGGTCAAACCGGAACTCAACAGAGTCGAAATACTGCGTGTTTTTCATGCATCGCGCCGACTGCCTAAACGCTGGTAAATAAACAGAAAATAATAAAACCCAAGGAGATGATTTATGAGCGATAGCAAAACCGGCCCCTATAAAGTCAGTTCTTTAACCATAGATGCGGACTCAGACCAAATAAACGGCGTAGTGAAGTGGGACGCGGGCCGCTCAATATGGAACTTTTTCATCTTTGCAGGTGCACTTGTTTTGGGGCCGCTCTATTTTAGCTGGAGTGCCTTTTTTGTTTTTTTAATCTTATTGGAAATCACCATGTGCGCAGGTCACTCGGTGGGTTTTCATCGACGGCTTATCCATCGCACATTTAAATGTTCCAAATGGCTGGAACGGATTTTGGTTTACCTCGGTGTATTGGTGGGAATGCACGGCCCCTTCTGGGTTATCCGCTCACATGACATTCGCGATTGGGCACAGCGACAAAAAACCTGCCATCCGTTTTTGCGCCATGCAAAAGGTGTGTGGATGGACGGGTGGTGGAATTTACATTGCACCTTAGTACTTGATCACCCACCGAAATTCGATCCGGGCGCAGGAATCGGTGACGATAAGTTTTATCAATTTTTACAAAAAACCTGGATGCTGCAACAAGTGCCCGTCGCCATTTTATTGTATTGGTTGGGAGGTGTTGAATGGGTGGTATGGGGCGTTTTTGTACGTGTCGCCGTGGGCGTTTCAATGCATTGGCTGGTGGGATATTTTTGCCATTCCATCGGCCCACAAAATTGGCTAGTGGATGACGGTGCAGTGCAAGCCCACGACGTACCCTGGGCGGCGCTTTTATCAATGGGAGAAAGCTGGCATAACAACCACCACGCGTTTCCTGCATCAGCGCGACACGGATTGTATGAAGGCCAAATTGATTTGGGTTTTAAATTTGTAAAACTGCTGGAGCGTTTTGGTTTCGCGTGGGATGTGCAAGAAGCAGATACATTACCACCACGCAAAGGCATTACTCCGCTGACACAACAAGCACGGCTCACCCTGCAACGGCAACTCAATAATATCGCGCAAACAACAGAATAAAATAATGAAGATAGCCATTGTCGGTTGTGGGCCTGCCGGTTTGTGTTGCGCATTACAGTTGGCAAAACACAACCATCAGATCACCATTTTTGAACGTATGAATGATCTCACCATGCAAGGTTCAGGTGTGATCATCCAACCCATTGGCCTGGCGGCTCTCGATCTTCTGGGTATCCGCGCCGAGATTGAACAGTACGGTCAACCAATACATACCGTGATTGGCCGCTCCGGCGAGCACAACCATCTTTCCGTTCATGTTGACTACTCACGGTTGAGCGGAATTAATTATGCTCTGGGGTTACAGCGCGGCGCATTGTTTAATGTTCTCTACCGCAAGGTGATAGAAAGTGGGGTGCAAATTATTACGAATGTCACTGTCGAATCACTTCTATACCAGCGAGATAATCGCGTTCGAGTGCAGGATGAAAATAAAAAAGTACATGGTGAATTTGATTTTGTGATCGACGCCAGCGGTGCCTATTCAAAACTGCGGCAATTTGCAGTAAAACACACCGTCAGCAAACCACTGCATTATGGATCGCTGTGGAGCAAAGTGGATTTGGATGCTGAGGTAAATTTTGATCGCAAAAAAATGGAACTGTATAGCGACAATAACAATGTCGGCATTGGCCTAATGCCCATCGGTAAACTGGCGCTGGAAGACAAACCAAAAATTGCCTTATTCTGGAATATGAAATGGCAACATTATCCACAATGGCGTGCTGGCAATTTGGATGAGTGGAAAAATAACTGCATCGAAAAATGGCCGTCAACAACACCCTTCCTACAACAAATTACCCACCACGACCAAATGTATCTGGCGAAATTTATTTATCACCGGTTGCCAAAACCTTATGGTAATAATCTTGCCTTTGTTGGCGATGCAGCGCATGCAACCAATCCGCAATTGGGTCAGGGAATTAATATGTCGCTGGTGGATGCGGTGGTGCTTGCATGGGCATTACAACAGCGCAGTGATTTAGCATCAGCATTAACACTTTATGCAAACACCCGCAAAAACCATGTCATTTTTTATCAAACTATGGCTCGTATACTCACACCGTTTTACCAATCCGATAATGCTGCAGCAATTTATTGTCGCGATAGACTCTATGGCCCTCTGTGTAAAATCCCGCTGGTCAGAACGCTGACAGCCCAGCTCATTTCTGGCCACATGCACAAACCACTTAAACACCTTTTCTGACTTCCTGCGAAACAGAATTACCCCTCGACATTATTTGCATGCCTGTTGTAGTGATGAAAACCCGTTATGTTTGTCACCGCACTGAACCCCTGTTTGTACCTCGCAATACTAGCCTCTGAGAGCCTCTCCTGATCTGATCGGGAGGAGGATGAATTCCTACTGCATCAACATTGCAGAACACTCCTGGAGCAAGGCATGAAACCAGAACTCTTCGCTGCCCCTGTGGCACCCGTCAAACCCGCACATTCAACGATGCACACATCCACGCGTTACAAACATCTCGCAACTGCTATTGGATTGACTGCTGTTTTCACTAGCCCACTCGCATTTTCCCAAACAGAGCAAACTGAGGAAGGTGGATTTAATTTCCGCGCAGAGCCGCGTCATTGGTATATCGGTGGCAACATCGGCCGCACGGAAGAGAGTATTGATGACGGTGAAATTGCCAATACCATTATTGGCGGTGGATTGACGGATATAGATGATGATGACGCTGACCGCGGTTACAAATTTTTTGTGGGTTATCAATTTAATGACTACGTTGCACTTGAAGCGGGTTACGCTGATCTCGGTGATTTTGGTGTTGAAGTTGCGCGTGCTCCCGGCGCGGGGATTTTAACAGGCGACACCAGTTACAAGGGCTATAACCTTGACGTCGTAGGGACATGGCCACTGGCCGAACGCTTGGCTGTGATTGCTCGCGTTGGTGCATTTCGTTATGAGACAGAAGAAAATTTTGTCGGCACCGAGAGTTTGGCTGCATCGCTTTCTCGCGATGACAAAGATACCGGCTACAAATTCGGTGCGGGGCTGGAGTATTCCTTCACCGAGCGTTTATCCGCACGAATTGAAGCAGAGCGTTATCGTATTGAAGATATGCTCGGTGACCATGGCAGCGTGAATTTGTATTCTGTTGGCTTGGTATATCGTTTTGGTGATCGTGCAGCACCACCAACAACGGAAGAGCCCGTTGTTGCACAGCAACAGGATTATTGCAGCACATTGGATATCCATTTTGAAATTAACCGCGCCGAGATCCCACGCGCAGAATCCGGGCGCTTGAATGCAGCAAGCGAATTCCTGCAGCGTTATCCGAATACAAAAGCGGTTATTACCGGCCACACCGACAATGTCGGTAACGATCAAGCCAATATGCAATTATCCGAGCGCCGCGCAGAAAGCGTGCTGCAATACCTGGTTGGCCAACAAATCGATGCTTCACGCATTTCTACTGTGGCGCGCGGCGAAGCAGATCCTGTTGCCAGCAACGATACTGAATCCGGAAAACGTGATAATCGCCGTATCAACACAACAATTGATTGCGTAAAAGATGTTGCTGGTTTATCGCTGCCAGAAACCCGCATCACCCTTGCCGCATTGGTTGAGTTCGATGCGAACAGCGTGGAAGTGGATGAGCAATATCATGCGGATTTGGAAAAAGCAGCAAATTACCTGCGCGATAATCCCAACGTAACTGCTCACGTTGAAGGTCACGCAGCTGATTTGACATCAACCGATAAAGCCCAGCAAATATCCGAACGCCGCGCAGCTAATGTAGTGGATTATCTGGTAGAGAAATTCGGTATTGATCGCACGCGTTTGACGGCGGAAGGTTTTGGTAAAACCCGCCGCGTTGCTTACAACACTACCGAAGAAGGTAAGCAGCAAAATCGCCGCGTGAATGTCGTATTGAATTATCCAAAGTAAAGCTGGGGAATTGGTGTAATTTAAAAGCCCGCCCGTTTTTCAACGGGCGGGCTTTTTATCTGCGCATAAAAATTACAGCTTGCTACAACAACACATCACAAAAACTTCACCTCACAGAAAATCGGATAGTGATCTGACGGTGGTGTGGTGCCTTCGCGGTAGGTAATCAGGTTGCAGCTAGACAGCGTAAATTTGCTGGTAAAAATATAATCCAGCTGCAAGCTCGGCGTCGGGTTCCAATTATTAAAAGTTTTGCCAGAAAACAGGCTGATGAGTTGCGTTTGGTTCATCAGGGTATTGATCGGGCTGGTGCCGGGTTCCGCGTTTAAATCACCTAATAAAATGGTAGGCAATGCCCAATTTTGATTCAGGCTCGCAATTCGGTCGCGAATAATATTCGCCGAACCCTGTTGCGAACTTCCATCAACGCCCCAGTGATTATTCATAAACAAAAATTCGCGGCTATCAGACTTTCTACGCAACTTTATCCATTCACAGGTGCGTTTGCCCCAGACATCGGCCACCAATTCAATAATGCCGCCCTGCACTGCATCAAATGCGTCATTCCGATAAATAATTTGGCGCTGCGGCGATGAAGACCAATTTCCACCGAGACTGCCTTTAATGTAATCGTGCTGCTCACTGGTGGCCTCCTGAAAACCAATTACTTGCGGCAATTGGGTTTTAATCGCGGTAACCAACTCGGCTTTGCGGTTATCCCAAAAGCGTTCACCCACATCACCCGCCGGTGTAGTGCGCACGTTGTATGTCATCACTTTTAAGGTTCCGGCACTGCTGGAACTGCTGCTTGAACTGCTGCTGGATGAATCGATCGGGCCGAGATATTCAAAATCCACATAATTCAAATTGAAATTACCGGTTTCAAAATAGGCTTCCAATTCATGCGCGCCTTGGTCGAGCGGAACCTCGACACTCACGTTCTGCCAGTTTTGCCAATTGCCGGTATTGGGGACATTAATGCGGCTGCCAAGGTCGCGGCTATCGAGTTTCAATTTGAAATAAGTGCCGCTGTTGGGCGATGCAACCCGCGCTGTCATTTTGTAGCGGCCTTTGGTGCTCACATTCACGCGGTAACGCAAATATTCACCCGGTTCGATCCAACCCACATTGTAGCCACCGCCGGAATCTGTGGTCAGTTCAATATCCACATTGTCGCTGCGTAATTGGCCGCCGGTATTACCCGCCGTGGTATCCAGAAAGCTGCTGTAGCGTTCCGCTTCTACACGTCCCGGAATAACATGGCCGCAATCGGTTTGCTGGCAGGACACCACATCAACCCAATTTAAATTCCAACCGCCCGTTGTGGCGTAAACACCCAGGCTGTATGTGCCTGCATTTATTTTCACCACTTTGGAAAACGTCTTCCAGGTTTGCCAGCCGCCAGTGCCAGTGATGGCGAGCGAACCCAATGGAATAGAACCGCCATTTAAATCCAGCGACAGGGTGCCTCCACTTTCGCTCGCAACACGTGCACTTATTAAATAATCACCCGTGGCAGGAATAACCAAATTGTTAAAGCTGAGCCACTCGGTGGGTTCAATCCAACCCACATTGAAACCACCACCGGTGTCGGTGGTTGCTTGAATATCCACATTACCGGTGCGATAGGCATTGCCCGTGTTACCGGTGGTGGTATCAAATGCAGCGGCATAATCCTCGGCTTGATAAGGTGCAGCTGCACAAATGGCTGCGTAGTTAAGGCTGCCCAATAAAATAAAAGGCAATAGCAATGAAGGACGTTTTAAGCAGGGGCGCATGGAGATTCTCCGATGATCATAGGGAAAGGTCGAATTCATTATTAGTATGAAAAAACGCGCCGCAGTTAGGTAACAGCATGCGCTAGTGCAGGAGCCTAGCCCCGATGAAGAATGATTTGCTAGCCAGTTTGAGTTGGGCGGCAAAGTGACTGGCAACAGCGGGTGTGCCAGGCGCGGCAAAAAGTGGCACGCCTGATCTATCGCAATGATTTTATTGGGGTTTAATACGGACGAGTTTTTCTATTAACGCAGATGCTCTTTAAGGCGTGCGAGTATGGACAAGGTTTGAATACGCAAGTCGCGGTCATACACATCAATCGTAAACATAAATTCATCGATGGCAAGTTCATCGCGCAATTGTTGCAAGCCATCCAAAATTTGAAGTTCATCACCAATTTGTGCGAGCGCTAAAAATTCCTCCACATTATTTTTTTCGCCTGCCGACCAATCGATTTGCGCGATATCCACCGGCGGTCTCAGCCACATAGGTTCACCGCGAAACAACGCCACAATCCGCTGGAACCCGGTGGATGCATTAAACATCGCCTGCTCTTCTGTCTCACCCCAAATTACCGGCAAGCCCAACATAAAATAGGGTTTATCTAAATATTCAGAAGGGCGAAATTCCGCGCGATAACGTTTAAGTGCAGCGCGCATATACGCGGGCGCAAAATGCCCCGCAAATGAATAAGGCAATCCCAATTGTGCCGCGAGTCCCGCACTGTAAAGGCTTGAACCTAAAATCCAAATGGGCACTTGCGTACCCTCACCCGGCACAGCGCGCAATCGTTGTTGCGGTGAACTCGGCTGCAATAATTGTTGGATCACTTGCACTTCCTGCGCAAAATTTTCCGCAGCAGTATCATCGCGTTTTAATGCACGGCTGGTAACCGGGTCAGTTCCCGGTGCGCGCCCTAAACCCAAATCGATGCGGTCGCCATAAATCGACGCAAGCGTGCCGAATTGCTCCGCCACAATCAGCGGCGAATGGTTGGGCAACATAATCCCACCAGATCCCACGCGCAGCTGCTGCGTATTCCCCGCAATATGCCCAATCAACACCGCCGTCGCGGAACTGGCAATGCCTTGCATATTGTGATGCTCCGCCAACCAAAACCGCTTAAACCCCAAGGCATCGGCCGCCTTGGCATAATCCACGGCATGCGTAAAGCTGTCACAGGG
>Ga0307408_100002427_pt1 | contig 13096 bp, 7 predicted proteins | sample 322Cmetagenome_FD_202116 | JGI IMG/M metagenome (GOLD analysis project Ga0307408, IMG submission 202116) | Maize rhizosphere microbial communities from greenhouse at UC Davis, California, United States - 322HYB-C-3 | ecosystem: Host-associated > Plants > Roots > Rhizosphere > Soil | place: USA... | reverse complement strand
TGCCAGGCTTTTCTTTTTTATTCCGCGAACCGAAATGCCATTCAATAGCCGCAGCTTTTGTTCTAGTGTTTTTGCTAGTAAAATCGTTCTGTTATCTGGTTCTAACGGAACGTAAATTTCCATTCCCTTAATCATCGACCTCACACTTGGCCCAATACTGTCGGCTACCGCGTTGGCATGTATGGATATGAAAATATCTCCCTGGGTTGCTGCACGTTCAGAGAGGGGAATGTAACTGTCATCGTCCCTGGTCATTTTAACATTAAAACCGTCCTGAACAAGTTTAATCCGTAGTTCTTTTGCAACGTCCAGTACAAGGTTCTTTTCCAGGACATTTCCTCCGCGGGTGGCGCTGTCACGCCCGCCATGCCCGGGATCTATAACGATGCTTAATTTTGTTGCAGCATTTGTTTGGCATTTAGCAACTAACGAAGCAGCAATCGTTAAAAAAAACAATAAAACAGTTCTTTTCATGATGCAAACTAAGTCAAATTTGTAATGTAAATGTTTTTTTAGTTTAGCGGCAAAATAAGTCATGAAAAGCACCAATTACTATAACACATTCATTGAAGTAGCCGATGATTGCCCGGTTGCGAAAGCCGAGGTACCGGTACTTAAAGGTGATAAACGTACCGTAGTGGCAATTCAATATGAAATGATTATTTCGAATCCCTATAGATACACCTCAGATGATGTTATTTTTAACGTGTTTGCCGAAAAGAACGGCCTGATTGAGGAAGAACTGGCTCATCTGAGAGAAATATTTTTCTCTAAAGGGCAGGCTTGTTTGCGGTGTTCGCCGTTAGTAAAGAGATACGGCTGGGGTATGCACAACAATCATGAAGGAAAAGTTGCCTTGTATGCATTAGGAAGTGATAAGTATGACGAGCTGATGAACGATAATAAGTTACAGCATGTAAAGGGTATGCGATCTAGCAAAAAGTAAGAGAGATCGGTTAATTACCAGGAATTACCCCCGACCTCTTTCTTCTTTTATCTATTAGCAGCTTCTGTGAGCCTTTCCAGCAGCTCGACGGTGCTACTATCGGACTGGTGAAGTTTATTTTCTTCGCTTTTAGAAACAACCGGTTTTTTATTGGAATTAGCATCACTCTCAGCCTTTTTTTCCTTTGCAGTTTCTTCTGGAGGTAAAGGTTGAGGTGTACTGAAACTGGGTTGCAGAGGCTCTGCTTCAACTGCCGGCGGTGTTTTTGAAACTTGTTTGTTAACAGACTTATCCACCCGGATTATTTCGGAGAGCCGTCTTGCCAGCTGTTTTGAAACTTTAGTAATTTCTTTGGTGGTCTTTTTTGACTCATATCCAAGGCTGCTTATAACTTCTCTTATATGGGCTTTTAAATTAACTTCCAATTCTTTCCGGGCTGTCTTGCGGGCATTTTTAATAATCGTCTTTGTTGAATCTTTTTTCATAAATAAATTAGTTTAATAGGCAATGAGCTGATTGAAGACATGCCTAAGATACATTGCGATATAATGTGTACGTAGTTACCTATTGTGAGATTATTTTACGTTAAATTGTGTGTGCGGCTTAACATAAACGCCTTCTTACTTTTATAACACAGATATTAAGTAAGGGTTTTCGCTGGGCAATAATCCTGTTTTTGCTAGTATTCTAAAAATCAGCGTGTTTTTAACACTTATTTATTTGTTCTGTACTTTTTCTCTTTTAGGAAATTTCAGCATAGGTAAGCCGAAAAAGCCGATTATTAGCGGCTGAAAAAACTCTGTTTTAACTCTTTTTTCTCAAAATTTCCTTAAATTTTTTCGAACACACCGGTTTGCAACTAATTGATAATTAGAGTATTATCTTTTTAAAGTTCATTATTTTTTTAAAAAAAGATTAAAGAAATAGCTTTTGAGGCGTATGCCCTTCACATTTGTGTTAATCATTGTAAGGATGCCTGCAGCCCACAAGAAATGTCTGATATCCGGATGAGTCAACCAAAACGTTAGAACCAATTTATTCGAACCAAATACGGAGAAATGTATTCGATTTTATCCCGGCACTTTGAAAGCCGAAACGAAGGGGAAGCATAAAACGCTACAGAGTATCTCATTAAAATTATAAACCAATTAGAGAAACCAGTATGAGAACGATTTTAACACCAGGCGGATAGCCAGCCATTAAATTAAAAATACCTTAAAGCATTGCGCAATCGCTTTAACCATTTAAACCAATAACCATTCTAGCTTAATTAATTTTTTATGAGAAGAAATGATATTAAAGGATATGTTTTTCTATGCATCCTGTTTCTTCTGCCCTTTGTGGTTTTAGCACAAACCGGCAGCATAACAGGTAAAGTATCCGACGAAACTAACCAGCCTTTGCCAGGGGCATCGGTGGTGATAAAAGGGCTTGGCAAGGGCACTTCAACAGACTTAAACGGAAATTTCAAAATAGGGGGCCTGGCCAATGGCAATGTAACCTTGGTAGTGTCATTTATTGGCTATGCACCTCTTGAAAAAGTGGTGGCTGTAAATGGGGCAACGGTAGCAAATTTTCAACTTAATCCTGCCGGGCAAACCTTAGGAGAGGTGGTTGTGATAGGCTATGGTACACAACAGAAAAAAGACCTGACGGGTTCTATCGCAACGGTAACTGCGAAAGATTTCCAAAGGGGAAATATAACCTCGCCAGAGCAACTGATTACAGGTAAGGTTGCGGGGGTACAAATCACCTCCGGAGGCGGACAACCAGGCGGGGGCAATACTATCCGTATCAGGGGTGGGGCATCATTAAATGCTAGCAACGATCCTTTGTATGTAGTTGATGGGGTGCCGCTGAGTGGTGGAACGATATCTGGAGTTTCCAATCCTTTAAGCCTGATTAACCCAAATGACATCGAATCATTTGTTGTTCTTAAAGATGCCAACGCTACGGCCATTTATGGTTCAAGGGCATCAAATGGGGTAATTCTGATAACAACCAAAAAAGGGCAAAGTGGCAAAACCGCATTGGCATTCAGTACTCAACATATTATTTCCGAACCGGCAAGAATGTTAAATGTGCTTTCAGCTGATGAGATAAAAGCTTATGTAGAAAGTCACGGCACTGCGGACCAAAGAGCACTGCTGGGCACAGCTAATACCAATTGGCTGGATGAAATATACAGTTCTGCTTATGGTACTGACAATAACTTTAGTGTAACTGGTAAGTATAAAAAAGTACCCTACCGAGTATCTGTTGGCTATCTTAACCAGTATGGTATTTTACGCAATGACAATATGGAAAGGACATCAGGTGCAATCAGCATGTCTCCTTCACTGTTAAAAGATCATCTTAAAATTGACCTAAACGTAAAAGGTACCTACGCAAATACTCACTTTGGCAATCAGGATGCCATTGCCTCAGCCGCTCAATTTGACCCTACACAGCCAGTTCACCAGGAAAACGGTTTCGGAAATTATTTTGAATGGTTACGCGATCCTTCTACTCCTAATCCTAATGCCCCTCGTAATCCGGCGGGTCTTGTTAGTCTTAAAAGCGATTCAGGGAAAGTATACAGAAGCTTCGGCAATGTTAAATTGGATTATTCGTTTCACTTTCTTCCAGAGCTTCATGCTAATTTAAATGTTGGCTATGATGTAGCTCGTGGCAAAGGTGGAGTATTTATTCCGGCTTTTGCGGCATCCAACGCGTCAACCAAAGGGTATGTTTCCAAATATCTGAATGACATTTCCAACAAGGTTGTAGAGTTTTACTTTAACTATGCGAAAGATGTTAAATCCATTAACAGTAATATCAATGCAACTGCTGGTTATGGGTACTATACAAACCGTGAAAAGAAGAACAACTTTCCTACCTACCACGCTGATGGCACCACAACTATAAGTACACCAACGTATCCGTTTGATATTCCGAGAAATAGGCTTCTTTCTTATTATGGCCGTTTAATATATACCTATAACAGCAAATACATACTATCCGGAACTATCCGTACAGACGGTTCGTCAAGGTTTAGTGCAGACAACCGGTGGGGCGTATTTCCATCAGCTGCATTTACATGGAGGTTAAAGCAAGAGAACTTTCTTAAAAACCAAAATGCGCTTACTGACCTGAAACTTCGCTTAAGTTACGGTGTAACCGGACAACAAGATGGTATCGACAATCTATATTACCTGCCTTCTTATTATGCCAGCAGTAACGACTCTCAGTACCAAATTGGCAGTACTTTTTATCCTTTGTATACGCCGACAGCCTACAATGCAGATTTAAAGTGGGAGACTACCAAGACATCAAATGCAGGTATTGACTATTCATTCCTTGATGGAAGAATCAGCGGTAGCATTGATGTTTATTTCAAGAAAACTAAAGACCTGATCAGTAAAGTGCCAGTGGCCGTAGGTTCGAATTTTAGCAATTACCTCACTGTTAATCTGGGTAATATGGAGAATAAAGGCCTGGAGTTTTCTCTTAATGCCACTCCAATTAAGAAAGATAAACTTACCTGGGATTTGGGCTTTAACCTTACTCATAATAAGGGGGAAATCACCAATCTAAATTCGTCCCTTGTGCCAACGGGAGACCTGAAAGGAGCTACCGGGAATCAAATTCAGGCGCATGCTATCGGACATAAGCCATTCAGCTTCAATGTATATAAACAGGTATATGATGCCAATGGAAAACCTATTCAAGGTGCTTATTTGGATTTGAATAATGATGGAATTATTACTTCATCCGACAGGTACTTGTATGAGTCGCCCGCACCAAAGTTGATTTTAGGATTTTCCACATCTGTTTCATATCAAAAATGGACCCTAAGCACCGTGTTGCGTTCTAATATTGGAAATTACATCTACGATAATATTTCCTCAAATTTTGCAACATCCTCTAATATCATAAGCCCTAGTAACCTTATTAATAATGCAACTGCAGATTTCCTTAACACGGGGTTCAGTCAAAACCAGTTCTTCAGCGACTATTATGTTAAAAACGCTTCTTTTCTGAAAATGGACAATATAGGGTTGAATTATAATGCTGGCAAAATTCTAAAAAATGGCTTAACACTTAATGTTTCGGCCAATGTGCGTAATGTATTCACCATTACTAAATACAAGGGCATTGATCCGGAATCATACAGTGGTATAGATTACAATTTGTATCCGAGGCCAACAACTTATGTTCTGGGTGTAAATCTTGGTTTTTAATAATAAGGAGATTATAAGATATGAAACATCTGATAAAAATATTTTCACTAATTGTAGTTGCACTAACAGCCGGATCGTGTAATAAAGACCTGGATTTAACACCTACAAATAATTTCTCTGCCGAGCAGAGCTTCAGCTCGCTTCAGGGCCTTAAAAGCGTATTGGCAAAAGTATATGGAAGTTACGCGCTTACCGGAAGCGGGGGCTCTGGCAGTAGTGACCTGGGAGGAATAGATGCTGGTACCTCTGATTTTTTACGCCTTTACTGGAATGCTCAGGAGCTTACAACTGATGAGGCCGCTTGTGCCTGGGTAAACGATGCCAATGGAGGAATAGGAGAACTAGACTATATGGCCTGGGGCGCAGGAAATGTATTGTTGCAGGGCCTATACACCCGCAGCCTATACCAAATTACCGTAGCGAATGCATTTATAAAGGAAACCACAGACGCTAAACTAGCTTCAAAAGGCATCACCGGGGCAGACTTAACAACAGCGCGGAATTTTGTTGCCGAGGCTCGTTTTTTAAGGGCTTATCAATATTGGGTATTAATGGACTTGTTTGGTAACCCTCCGTTTTTGACCGAAGAAAGTGAGTTTGGAACAACTGCAGCTAAACAAATAAAGAGGGCAGACCTGTACAGGTACGTTGAAAAAGAGCTTCTTGAAATTGAGCCCAATTTAGTATCGGCAAGACAAAACGAATATGGCAGGGCAGATAAGGCTGCTGCATGGGCACTGCTGGCCAGGATGTACCTCAATGCTGAAGTATACACAGGAACCGCTCAATATATTAAAGCGGCAGAGTTTGCCAGTAAAGTGATTAATGCGGGCTATTCGTTGCATGCTAAATACGATAATCTTTTTCTTGGAGACAACGACAAGAACAATCCGGAGGTTATTCTTTCAATTAACTATGATGGTGTTTACACACAGAATTACGGAGGCACAACATATTTGATTAATGCTGCTGTTAATGGGGCTATGAACCCGCCTTCTTTTGGTATCCCTAATGGGGGATGGGGTGGAAACCGTAGTAGGCCAAACCTTCCAAACATATTTGGCGACTATAGTGGCAATGCGGATAAAAGATCAATGTTTTTCGGTTCAAAGAATAAAATTGATGACATAAACACCTTTACAGACGGCTTAGCAGTTACCAAATTTAAGAATGTTACGTCTACAGGCGCTACCCCAGCTTCTGTTGGCGGTACCTATTGCTCTACAGATTTTCCACTTTTTCGTTTGGCTGAAATGTATTTAATCTATGCCGAAGCAGTAGCCAGAAACAGTAGTGCAGGCAGCCTGGCAACAGCAACCCAATATATTAATTTGCTGAGACAGCGTGCCTATGGCAACACGTCGGGTAATGTAACTTCTGTTACAAAAGATCTTATACTGGATGAAAGAGCCCGCGAGTTGTATTGGGAAGGATTTAGAAGGACCGATTTAATTCGATACGGCTTGTATACAGATGGAAGTTACTTATGGCCATTTAAAGGCGGTACTCCAGCCGGAAAGGCGGTTGAATCATTCAGGGTACTTTTCCCGATTCCTTCTGCAGATATAGTTGCTAATCCGAATTTGATACAGAACACTGGTTATTAACCATCATAAGATTTAACAATATGAAAACATTGTTTTTTAAATTGATAACGCTGAGCATGTTTGCTTTCATTCTGGGCTCATGCGACAAAAAAGAGGATGCTGTGGTGGCAACTACTGGCAGGCCTGCTACGGTAACTGCAACAACCTCTACCATGGTACTTCAAAAAAATACTCAAAATGATAAAGTGGTAACTTTTACCATAACAAATCCTGATTTTGGGTATAATGCAGTAATTACCAACACCCTCCAGTTGGCGGTTAAGGGTACAAACTTTTCCAACTTTGTTGAAGCCTCTTTCGAAACTAAGGCAACCACAAAAGAATTTACTGGTGCAGAATTTAATAAATTGGTTTTGGGACTCAACATTCCTACGGAAAAGCCATCAAATATAGAGGCCCGGATTAAATCATCTATTTCGAGCCAGTATGCTGCAGCTTATTCCAATGTGATGGATTTAGTGGTAACTCCCTACGCGTCTACTAGTTGGGTGTATCTGCCAGGAGCTTACCAGGGATGGGATCCCTCTAAGGCAGATAGTCTGGTGTCTCTTACCGGAAATGGTGTGCACATCGGAATCATCAAGTTTACACCATCCAATCTTGGCTTCAAAATACTTACAAAAAAATCATGGGGCCCGCCCGAGTATGGTAAAGGCTCTTCTGACGAAACCTTGGCGATAGGTGGTGGCGACCTTGTGGCACCTGGTGCCGGATTCTACAAACTAACAGCCGATTTAAATGCCCTTACCTTAAGTATGGTTCCTTATTCCTTCGGAATAATTGGCAGTGCAACGCCAACTGGATGGAATTCAGACACCGATATGGAATATAACAACGGTACAAGAACATGGAACCTAACCCTGCCACTTGTTGCAGGTGCAATTAAGTTTAGGCTAAATGACGATTGGGGTACTAATTATGGAGGCTCAGGTGGTACTCTGGCATCCGGCGGAAGCGATATTAATATTACCGAAGCCGGGAATTACAAGGTTTCTTTTAGCCTTGAAACTAACACTTATACTTTAACAAAATTATAATCTGCCACGATAAAGCCGGTAACAGTGTTTGCCGGCTTTATTCACCACTATTAAAATATCAGGATGAAATTTAATCTAAATATACTCGGGATACTCACACTACCCATGCTGGCAAGTATTGCCGCCATTGCCCAAACATCACCGGTAAAAACGCCGGGAAATATTTCAACCGTAAAAATCGAGGGGCAAAAAGTAAGCTTTGCCACACAAAATGCCTATGGCGAAGTAACGGTTTATGCACCAAATGTTATCCGTGTAAGGTTAGATAAGCAGCCTTTAGGGAGGGATTTTTCTTATGCAGTTATTGCAAAGCCTCTACAGGTAAAGGCAGATATTGATCAGACAAACAATGAGATAACCATATCCACAGATTCACTTCAGGCAAAAATTACAAAAGCGCCGTTTTCAGTTGCGTTTTATACCAGGGACGGGAAAGTAATCAATCAGGACGAAGCAGGGCTAACCACATCATGGATAGGCGAGGAGGTAGCTACCTACAAGAAAATGCAAGAGGGCGAACGTTTTATCGGGCTAGGCGAGAAAACGGGAAACCTGGACCGTAAGGGCAGCGGTTACACCAACTGGAATACCGATGCATTTGGCTACCGAACCGACCAGGACCCTATTTACTCTTCCATTCCATTTTATGTTGGCATTCATAACAACCTGAACTATGGTATCTTCCTTGATAATACCTACCAGTCCGACTTTAATTTCGGGGCAAGTAATAACCGTTTTTCGTCTTTTAGTGCCCAGGGCGGCGAGATGAACTACTATTTCATCTACAATAAAAATCTCGCCGATATCATTACTTCTTATACTGGGCTTACCGGAAGAATGGCGATGCCTCCGCTTTGGAGCTTAGGCTATCAGCAAAACCGCTATAGCTACTACCCTGATACCGAAGTGTTAAGGGTAGCGCAAACCCTTCGCGAAAAGAAAATTCCTGCAGACGGAATTACGCTGGATATTCACTATATGGACAACTATAAATTATTCACCTGGGATAAGAATCGCTTTCCAGACCCACTGAAAATGTCAAATAAATTGAATGATATGGGTTTTAAAACCACCGTTATTGTGGACCCGGGAATTAAGGTGGAGCAAGGCTATGGAGCATATGAACGTGGTTTAAAAGACAACATTTTTATTAAGTACAGCGACGGGCAAAACTATACCGGCCAGGTCTGGCCAGGCTGGTGCCATTTCCCGGATTTTACCAGCGAAAAAGGGCGTAAATGGTGGGGCAATGAAGTAAAGTTTTTTGCCAAAACAGGTGTGAGCGGCTTATGGAACGATATGAATGAGATTGCTACCTGGGGCCAGAAAATGCCAAACAATGTCTTATTCGACTACGATGGCGGGCTAACCACCCATAAAGAAGCCCGCAATGTTTTCGCCTTAAATATGGCTCGCGCCAGCTACGAAAGTGCCCGCACTGAAATGAAAAAGCGTCCTTTTATTTTAACCAGGGCAGGGTACGCTGGTTTGCAGCGTTATACCGCTATCTGGACCGGCGATAATCGTGCAGAGGACGACCACATGCTTTTAGGCGTGCGTTTATTAAACAGCCTTGGTGTAAGCGGAGTACCTTTTACCGGAATGGATATTGGCGGCTTTACCGGAAATTCGACAGTAGCCTTATTTACTCGCTGGATGCAAATTGGAGCATTTACTCCTTATTTTAGAAACCATACAGGGGTAAATACCAAGTCGTCCGAGCCCTGGGCCTATGGAGAAGAAGCACTCGAAATTTCGCGTAATTACGTGAACTTGCGCTACAGATTATTACCTTACCTGTATTCATCATTTTATGAAGCAACCCTAAATGGGCAACCAGTAATGCGCACACTGGCAATTGATTATACTCATGATTCTAAAGTATACGATACGCAGTTCCATAATCAGTATTTCTTTGGCCGGGCATTTTTGGTAGCACCGTCAGAAAGCAATAAAGGCTTCGCTAAAGTGTACTTCCCAAAAGGAAAATTCTATGATTTATATACTGATGCGGTAGAAATGGGAAATCAGGAAAAAATCATTCCATTAACAACGAAACAATTGCCCGTGTATGTGAAAGAAAGCAGCATCATCCCAATGCAATCGCTGATTCAAAACACCAGCGAAAAGCCAACTGACACACTTGTTGTACATGTTTATAAGGGCGATGTAAACAATAGCTTTGTGTATTATGAAGACGACGGCGAGAGCTATAACTATGAAAATGGCGTTTTCCATAAACGCACAATTTCTTACGATGCGGTTGCCAAAACTATTTTATTCGGAAAAGTTGAAGGCTCCTTTAAATCGAAATTTAATAACCTGAAGCTAGTGTTTCATGGCTTTAACAATATCAGCTCATTCAATAAATCAGGTAAATCAATAATCGTAAAAGATGATTTTGTATCGTTTATCAGCCCCATTTCGAAGTTCGACCCACAGGGTACAGCAAACCCAATTGAGGGCGTAAATGTAAAAAGCGTGGTGGTTAAAAACGATAAAGATTCTTTTACTATTTCTTATTAAGGAGAAGGAATCACTGTAGGCATAAAGAAATGCGCAAACGGCCACGGAGGTAAAGTGTCAGACATCTCGAAGATGTCAGACACTTAATAACAACCGCGTCTTCGCGAAACCTTAGCGCCTTTGCGCGAAAAAGTCAGTGCCCTCTGTGGTGTAAATAAACAAACATGAAAAAACTCTTCCTCATCACTCTCACTCAACTAATAACAACGGTTCTTTTTGCCCAGATACCGACTTTAGAACGGATAGAGCCCATGTTCTGGTGGGTGGGCATGAATAATCCTAAGCTTCAGCTGATTGTTCATGGTGATAAAATAGCAGAACGAACCGTTGCTATGGATTATCCGGGCCTTAGGCTTCAAAAGATTAACAAAGTAGAAAATCCTAATTATTTATTCCTCGATATCGAGATTGAACCATCTGCCAAGGCAGGGAAATTCCCGATAGTCTTTTCTAAAAACAAGGCAAAAAATATTACCTACAACTATGTGTTAAAGGAAAGGGATAAGTCGCCAGGAAGGATACAGGGCGTTAACAGCAGCGACCTGATATACCTCATCATGCCTGACCGCTTTTCTAACGGCGACAAAAGCAACGACATTGTGAAAGGAATGCGCGAAACAACATTAAACCGCGATTCAATGTACTACCGTCACGGTGGCGATTTGCAAGGTATCATCAATCACCTGGATTACCTTAAAGACTTGGGTATAACTGCAATATGGAACACACCCGAATTGGAAAATGATATGGCCCAGGCGTCTTACCATGGTTATGCTGTAACAGATCATTACAAAATCGACCCGCGTTATGGCACCAATGAGCTTTACAAAAAGTTTGTGGATGAAAGCCATAAAAAAGGTTTAAAAGTGATCAAGGATGTAGTACATAATCACGTAGGTACAGAACATTGGTTCATCAAAGACATGCCCATGAAAGATTGGGTTCACCAATGGGAAAAACACACCCAAACTACTTATAAAGACCAGGCAGTTATGGACCCTTATGCTTCTCAAGCCGATAGGAAAAGAATGCTTGATGGCTGGTTTGTACCTTCAATGCCCGATTTGAACCAAAGCAATCCTTATGTTCAGAACTATCTTAATCAAAACCATATTTGGTGGATTGAATATGCCGGTATTGATGGCTTGCGCCTGGATACCTATCCTTACAATGAACCATCTTATATGGCTGATTGGGCAAAGAAACTAAAGGCTGAGTTTCCAACGCTTTCCATTTTTGGAGAGACATTGGTAAACGGAGTTGTAAATCAAGCTTTTTTCACACAGGGAAGCACTGTCAATAAAAATTTCAATACCGAGCTTCCCGGTATAACCGACGTGCAAATTAAGGATGCCATTTTTGAAACCCTCAATGGAAAATTCGAATGGACAACCGGAGTAAACCGTTTGTATTCAGTCCTGGCAAACGACTTCATCTACCAGGATCCCTACCGAAATGTAATTTTTATGGATAACCACGATATGAGCCGCTATTATTCCATCATCGGAGAAAATTTCGCTAAATACAAATCGGGACTAACATTGCTGCTTACAACCAGGGGCATTCCACAAGTTTATTACGGAACAGAACTGTTAATGAAGAACTTCTCCAACCCAGACGGACTCGTGCGCATGGATTTCAAAGGCGGCTGGGCAGAAGATAAAGCCAGTAAATTCAGCCCAAAAGGTAGAAGCGAAGAAGAAAACGAAGCCTATAACTTTTTTAGCAAGCTAGCCAATTACCGCAAAAATACGCCAGCATTACAAACCGGCAAGCTAATGCAATACGTCCCCGAAAACGGAGTATACGTATTCTTCAGGTATGATAACCAAAAAACAGTAATGGTAATCTGCAACAGCAACGAAACAGAAAGCGATCTACCCACCGCCCGCTTCAACGAGCGCATCAGCAACTATAAAAAAGCAAAAGACATACTAACAAATGAAAACATAACCAACATAGAAACCCTGAGAATACCAGCACAAACCACACGAGTACTTGAGCTTGAGCAATGAATGAATGAATGAATGAATGAATGAATGAATGAATGAATGAATGAATGAATGAATGAATGAAGATGAGCCCGGTTCGCACCAATTCGTGTAATTCGTGCATTTAAATTCGTGCTCTTAAAATTCGACTAAGCACTATACCGGTTCGCCCAAATTCATGTAATTCGTGCATTTAAATTCGTGCTCTTAAAATTCGTTTGAGCACCACACCGGTTCGCCCAAATTCGTGTAATTCGTGTTTATCAATTCATATCCATCTACTCAATTTACCCACGCCCAAACCATGAAACAACTATATATCATACTCGCCATGTTCGTCGCATTCCTGGACGTCTCCTGCCGCAAGAAAGCGGTAGAAGCCGAAATAATAACCGAAACAGAAATCCCATCCAACGCATCAGACGGGGTAATCTATATCAATTCCGGAACATCAGCCATCTTCAATCTGTACGCTCCTGGAAAAAATACCGTATCATTAATAGGCGATTTCAACAACTGGCAGGCCGATGCAAACTATACCCTAAAAAACACCGCCGATAAAAAACGTTGGTGGATCCAAATCGATAACCTCGATCCCGATAAAGAATACGCCTACCAGTTCCTGATTGACGGTAATTTAAAAGTAGCCGATCCTTATGCCGAAAAAATCCTCGACCCTAATAACGATAGCTATATTCCATCCAACATCTATCCCAATCTGAAAACCTATCCAACAGGCAAAACACCTGGAATAGTGAGCGTGATG
>Ga0307408_100002426_pt1 | contig 13096 bp, 12 predicted proteins | sample 322Cmetagenome_FD_202116 | JGI IMG/M metagenome (GOLD analysis project Ga0307408, IMG submission 202116) | Maize rhizosphere microbial communities from greenhouse at UC Davis, California, United States - 322HYB-C-3 | ecosystem: Host-associated > Plants > Roots > Rhizosphere > Soil | place... | reverse complement strand
AACCGACCATCAGCTCGGCCCTCAATCGCCTCAGGGCGATGTTCAACGACCCGTTGTTCATCCGCGTCGGGCACCGCATGGAGCCGACGGCGCGGGCCGAGGAAATCATCCAGCACCTGTCGCCGGCACTGGACTCGCTGTCGGTGGCGCTGAGCCTGACCCATGATTTCGACCCAGCCAGCAGCACCATGACATTCCGCATCGGCCTGTCGGACGACGTGGAATTCGGCCTGCTGCCGCCGCTGTTGCGCAGCCTGCGCCAGGAAGCGCCCAACGTCGTGTTCGTGGTCCAGCATGTCGATTACTGGCGCATTCCCGACTTGCTTGCCTCGGGGGACATTACGGTCGGCATCAGCCAGACCCGAGGGCTGCCGGCCAATGCCAAGCGCAAGCTGCTGCGGCACATCCGGGCCCGTGTGCTGCGGGCCGATGCCTCGGACACACCGCTGACCCTGGATGAATACTGCGCGCGGCCACAGGTGCTGGTTTCCCATACGGCCAACATTGCCGGCCTGGCTGACGAATGGCTGGCGGAAATCGGCCGCAAACGCCACGTGGTGCTGTCGGTGCCACAGTACAGCGCCTTGCCGGCGTTGCTGGCCGGCACTGATCTGATCGCCAGCCTGCCGGACTACACCGCCACGGCCATGGCCGCTTCCGGCCAATTGTTCTGTGAACCCTTCCCCTTCGAGACGCCGACCGTGGATTTGTCCATGGTTTGGCTGAGCCACGTCGACAACGACCCGGCCGAGCGGTGGCTGAGGTCGCGGTTGGAGGCGTTCATGAGCGAGCGGATGCCTCTGGCGCAAGAAACAAAACCTGCCTGAACGCACCAAGTCGCGGTATGGTTGCGCAAACCCATTCCAACAATACATTTTCGAATCGGAGTCGAACGCATGCCCCACCTGCACATGGAGTACACCGCCAACCTGACCGAGCTGAATGCCGACGTCGCGCTGTTGCGCTTGAACAATGCGCTGGTGGCATCCGGGCAGTTCGCTGCGGAGTTCGACATCAAGAGCCGGGCCGTGAAGCTCGAGACATTCCGCGTCGGGACCGGCATGGGAGAGCGGGGCTTCCTGCACGTGAAACTGGCCTTGCTCAGCGGGCGTTCGCCGGAAATCAAAAAGCAGCTGGCCGACAGCCTGCTGGCCGTGCTTCAGGACCTGGGCCCATGGCCCGCTGGGGTCAGCGTGCAGTTGTGCGTGGAGCTGCTGGATATTGACCGCGTCCCTTATGCCAAGGCCGCTATCGGCGTTTAAGTCGGGTGGGACGGGGACAATTGTTTAGCGGGTGTTGATCCAGACTCCGCTAAATGATGATTTAACGGTACACGGCGTCGTGTGACGCTTCGACCGAATACTTGCTGTGATATCCCTATGGACGGTTGGCCCGCAGGCCCTGCATACCCGCCACTCGCCGCCAACGGTCCGGCCGGCGGGCACGCACCTGCCGTGGCCCCATCATCTTGCGCGCTGCCTTGTGAATTGGCGTTTTGGGCGCTCTGGCATTGTCGTCATGCGCGCCCTCCAGACCTTTGTATTTCCTGTTGATCCTTGAACCGTGCTCGTCGTTGGCGAGCACAGGCTGACGGCGCCTGGTCGCCCGTCCGACATGAATATACGAGCGTTTCCATGAATCTTTCTTTTGCATCCGAGCAACAGGCCCAGGCGTTCCTGACGGAAAACCCGGATATCGAGCTGTTCGAACTGTTTATTGTCGACAACAACGGCGTGCCCCGGGGCAAGTGGCTGCATCGGGACGAATTACTCGCGGTCTATCAAAGTGGCCGGCCACTGCCCAGTACGATTCTGGGGCTGACCATCAATGGAGACGATGTGGAAAACTCCGGCCTGGTCTGGGACGTCGGCGACATCGATTGCCGGGCCTACCCGTTGGATGGCAGCTTGCAACGCATGCCCTGGCGGCTGATCCCGACTGCCGCGGTGCAAGTCGCCATGCATCCCCGGGAGGGCATGCCGGCGGTCATCGCCGATCCCCGCTATCTGCTCAGCCGCGTCATCGAAGGCTTGCAGGCGGACGGTTATTACCCGGTAATGGCGGCTGAGCTGGAGTTCTATCTGTTGGATGCACAGCGCGACAGCGAGGGCCGACCACAGCCGGCGCGGGACGCCGACGGCAACAGGCCTCGCCATACCCAGGTCTACGGTTTGCGTGAGCTGGAGCAGATCGAGCCCTTCCTTGCAGACCTCTACGCGGCATGCAGGCTACAGGGTATTCCCGCTCGGACCGCCATTTCGGAATACGCACCGGGGCAGGTGGAGATCACGCTTGAACACCGCTCCGACGCCCTGCAAGCCATGGATGAAGCGGTGCGCTACAAGCGACTGGTCAAGGGCGTGGCCCATAGACACGGGATGGCGGCGTGTTTCATGGCCAAGCCGTTCGAGCACCTGGCGGGATCCGGCCTGCACATGCACGTCAGCCTCGCGGATCGGGAAGGCAATAATCTGTTCGCCAGTGAAGCTGCCGATGGCACGCCGTTATTGCGTCAAGCGGTAGGCGGAATGCTCGAAACGCTGCTGGACTCGCTATTGATGTTTTGTCCGAACGCCAACTCCTACCGTCGTTTTCAAAGCAACAGCTACGCCCCGCTGGCGGCGACCTGGGGCGTGGACAATCGCACCGTCAGCCTGCGGGTGCCTGGCGGCCCGGCGTCGTCGCGGCACATCGAGCATCGTATCTGCGGCGCCGATGCCAATCCCTACCTGGCCGCGGCGGCAATATTGGCTGGCATCCATCGCGGCATCCGGGAGCAGCATGATCCCGGGGCGCCTGTCGAAGGCAACGGCTACGCCCAGGCCGCCCAGTTACTGCCCACCGACTGGCTCACCACCTTGCGCGCCCTGGAGACTTCAACGTGGGCGCGGGACGCTTTTGGCGAGGCGTTCCTCGGTGTGTACCTGGCGGTGAAGCACGCCGAATATCGCCAGTTCATGGGTGAAGTCGGCGAGCAGGATTGGCGTTGGTACCTGAACCAGGCCTGAAGATATTCAGGTTGCTGTTTAAATAATTATTTAAGCGCAACTTTTTCACGAAAAATTGATGGTGGGCTGCCTAAAGTTTGTGTTGCCGTAGAGAAATGATTTTTTCACATTTGCCTACGGCGTCTTCTTTTCAAAGAGCAACTTTCAGGAAGTTTCCGTCCATCATGCTGACTATTAAAGCCGTGCGCCCCGAGTGGGTGACGCTGGTTGCCAGTGCCTTTTTGCTGGTGGGTTTCAATCTGGTCCTGTGGCAGCACCTGTCCACTATCACGGCATCATCGGATGGTCACGGTGTCTTGCTGTGCCTGGCCTTTGGCGTGATGGTGTTCTGCGCGTTCAACCTGGTGCTCACGCTGTTGGCTTTCCGTCCGCTGCTCAAGCCAGTGTTGATGACGCTGTTCTTGATCAGCGCGGGCGTCGCGTATTTCATGGACCAATACGGCGTGTTGATCGACGCCGGCATGTTGCGCAACTTCGCCGAAACCAATGCCACGGAAGTTCGTGATCTGTTGTCGTTTAAGTTGTTTGCCTATTTGCTCCTGTTGGGTGTGCTGCCAGCCTGGTTGTTATTAAAGACACCCATAAACTATCGTCGCTGGCCCACAGAGTTGTTAAGTAAGCTTATTGTCGCCATGGTCACGGCTGCGGTACTCGGCGGGGTGGCGCTGATCAACTACCAGGGCTTGGCGTCGCTGTTTCGCAATCATCATGAGTTGCACTTGATGCTCGTCCCGAGCAATTACATCGGCGCTTCGATCGGCTATGTGCGCGAGCAGGTCGCATCGGCCAAGCAGCCGTTCATTGCCTTGGGCGAGGATGCGAGCCGAAACCCGGCCTGGCAGACCCATTCTCGAAAATCCCTCACCGTGCTGGTCGTGGGCGAGAGCGCCCGGGCCGAGAATTTCGGCATTCTTGGCTATAACCGCGATACCACGCCGCAACTGGACAAAGAGGCCGGCCTGATCGCATTCACCGACGTGCATTCCTGCGGCACCGAAACCGCCGTGTCAGTGCCATGCATGTTTTCCAACATGGGGCGCAAGAATTACGACGCGAGTACGGCCAAGAACGAAGAGGGCCTGCTCGATGTGCTCAAGCGCGCCGGGCTGGACGTGATCTGGCGTGACAATCAGTCCGGTTGCAAAGGCACCTGCGACCGGGTCACCGTGCAGGACGTGAGCAATCTCAAGGACCCGACGCTGTGCGCCAACAGCGAGTGCCGCGATGAAATCCTGCTCCAGGGCTTGCAGCACTTCATCGACACCCTGGACAAGGACACTGTGCTGGTATTGCACCAGATGGGCAGTCACGGGCCGGAATATTTCAAGCGCTACCCCAAGGAATACGAGCATTTCACCCCGGTATGCGAGAGCAACGCGTTGAACAATTGCAGCCGGGAAAGCATCGTCAACGGCTACGACAATACGTTGGTGTACACCGATCACGTGTTGTCGACGCTGATCGATCTGCTGCGGGCCAACCAGGACAAGGTTGATACCGCCATGCTGTACCTGTCGGACCATGGCGAGTCCTTGGGCGAATACAACCTGTTCCTCCACGGCACGCCCTACATGCTCGCGCCGGAGCAACAGAAGCATGTGGCGATGCTGGCGTGGTTCTCCGACAGCTACCAGAAGTCCTTTGCGGTCGACACCCATTGCCTGCAGTTGAGCCGGGACAAGCCCCTGAGCCAGGACAATCTGTTCCATTCAATGCTTGGGCTGCTGGAGGTCAACAGCAAGGTCTACAACCAGGACCTCGATATGTTTGCCGGGTGCCGAAGCGCGGTGATCGACGGTGTACTTGCCCGGGAATGATTCCTACACCTTTTTTTCACGCGGCATTGTTTAACCTGTTGCCCAACCTTCGTGCATGAGCTGTGAGTATGTCCGGGCAACCCCCATCCACCGTCGAGCTTGAATTCGCCAGGCTGCATGAGCAGGAGCATGCGCAGATCTGCCGCCAGCCAGTGCCGCGCCGTTTGCGCCTGACCTTCTGGCGTGACGAACAGCTGGTGCGCAACGCCATGAAAGTCGCCGGTGAGCCGGGGCTGGTGCTGGATGTCGCGTGCGGGGCGGGGCGGTTCTGGCCTGTGCTGGCCGAACATGCCAACCGGGTCATCCTCGCGGCGGACCCCTCGCCGGACACGCTCGATCATGCCCGCAGCCATCACCCTGGCGCATTGCTCAAGCGGGTCAAGACCTTCCCCAGCTCGGCGTTTACCCTTGGGTTGTCGGGCAATGCGGTGGATTGCATTTTCTGTCTGCAATTGTTTCTGCACATCAAGGCCCGCGAACATCGCCTGGCCCTGTTGCGAGAGTTTCATCGGGTCAGTCGCGACACAGTGATCGTGTCGGTCCGGATCGAAGGGCAATTCAACATCGGCCAAGCGCCGCGCCAAGTCCTGGCTGACAGGAGCGACGTCGAGGCGGAGTTCCTGCAGGCCGGTTTCTCCATCCTGTGGTATCAGGATTTCCTTCCCGGTTTTGCCGTGAAACGGGTTTATGTACTACGTAAGGTCAGTTAATTTTCGATGTAGGACTATTCTTGCGATTGCGTAGGCGATTTCTCTCAAGCTCTTGCTCCGTAGATGCTCGCAATCGCCGACGGCGATATATACTGCGCGCCATTCTTCAAGGGAGAGCCGTGTGGCCATCGATATTCACTGGATTCGCGACAACGATAGCCTCGCTCGGTTTTGCGCCGAATGGCAACAGTTGCCGTTCGTCGCCCTCGACACCGAATTCATGCGGGTCGACACCTTTTATCCCATCGCCGGCTTGCTGCAGATTGGCGATGGCAAAAGTGCATACCTGATCGACCCCTTGACCATCGACAATTGGCAACCCTTGGCCGCGCTGCTGGAGAACCCGGCGGTGCTCAAGGTATTGCACGCCTGCAGCGAAGATCTCGAAGTCCTGCTACGCCTGACCGGCAGCCTGCCTGCGCCGCTGTTTGACACCCAACTGGCCGCCGCCTACCTGAACCTGGGTTTTTCCATGGGGTATTCGCGGTTGGTGCAGGAAGTGCTGGGCATCGAGTTGCCCAAGGGCGAGACGCGTTCCGACTGGTTGCAGCGCCCCTTGTCCGAGACACAGATCAGCTACGCCGCGGAGGACGCGGTGCACCTGGCTGAAGTGTTCGTAGAACTGCGCCCGAAGCTTTCCGAGGACAAGTACGCCTGGGTGCTGGAAGATGGCGCCGAACTGGTCGCCAACTTGCGCCGCGAAGTGGACCCCTATGAGGTCTACCGCGAGGCCAAGCTGGCCTGGAAACTGTCCCGTGCGCAATTGGCCGTGCTACGCGAACTGTGTGCCTGGCGCGAGCGCGAAGCGCGGGCTCGGGATTTGCCGCGCAACCGGATTATCCGCGAGCATTCGCTATGGCCCTTGGCCCGCACCCAACCGGATAACCTCGGCGCGCTGGCGAAAATCGAAGACATGCACCCGCGTACCGTACGTCAGGACGGTGAGTTCCTGCTGGACCTGATCAAGCGCGCCGGCAGCGTGCCGCCGGAGCAGTGGCCACCCGCCGTGGCCGAACCGTTGCCCATCGAGGCCTCGGCGCTGCTCAAGCGCCTCAAGGCGCTGGGGCAGGCTGAAGCCGAGCGCCTGGGCGTTGCCCCGGAACTGATGCTGCGCAAGAAGACCCTCGAAGCCTTGATCAAGAGCGGCTTCCCAGAAGGTCCCTACCAATTGCCCGACTCGCTGCGTGGCTGGCGTCGCGAGTTGATGGGCCAGGCGTTGCTCGACAGCCTGGCCACCGCCGGAGAACAGCCTTGAAACGTATCTGCTCCATTTATCGAAGCTCGAAGAAAAACGAGATGTACCTGTATGTGCTCAAGAGCGACGCGTTGGCCCGTGTGCCGGAGCCGTTGATGGCGGCCTTTGGCAAGGCTATCCACGCGTTCGACCTGGTGCTGAGCCCGGAGCGCCAGTTGTCCCGTGAGGACATCGCCAAGGTGCTGGAGAATCTCGATACCCAGGGCTATCACCTGCAAATGCCGCCGGCCGAAGACGAGTACATCGAGCATCTGCCTGAAGAGTTGCTGCGACGCAACGATCCGGTCTGACAATGCGCGGGGCGCCTGTCCAGGCGCCCCTTGAAATGAAAAATGATTATTGGCGATAGGCCGCAAGGATGGAGCGATACTCTGTCAGCGGTCGTCTGTACTGTTTTTGAAAGGTTTGATTCATGCGCGTTCTGATTGCCGAACACGACCACGCGGTTTATGCCCAGCTCCTGCGCCAGGCTGCACCCGATATCGAGGTGCTGACCAGCGGCGACTCTGCCGAACTGTCGCGGCTCGCCTCCGACTGCCCGGTCTGGCTCGGCCAGCCTGATCTCTTGGCGACGCTATTGCGTCAAGGGCACCAGCCCCGTTGGTTGCAATCGACCTGGGCGGGCATCACGCCGCTCTTGGCAGAGGGCTTGAATCGCGATTATCGCCTGACCCGCGCAGTCGGCATCTTTGGCCAGGTGATGGCCGAATATGTCCTCACCTATATGCTCGGGCATGAACGCGAAGTGCTGGCGCGACTGGTCAGCCAGGTGGAGCGCAAGTGGGACAACCGCCAGGGGCAAAGCCTGGCGGGGCGCAAGGTGTTGATCGTCGGGACCGGCGATATCGGCCAGCGCGTGGCGCAGTTCCTGATGCCGTTTGGCGTGCATTTGTATGGCATCGCCAGCGAAGCCCGTGAGTTGGCGCCGTTTATCGAAGTCGGTGCGCTGGCTGACTTGCCACGGCTGGTGGGCGAAGCGGACTACGTGATCAACCTGCTGCCGAATACCCCGGACACCCATGACATCTACGACGCCGCGCTGTTCAAGCGATTCAAGCCCACCGGGTTGTTTATCAATGTCGGCCGTGGCGTGGCCGTGGTCGACGCAGACCTGGTGCAAGCCTTGAAGGAAGGGCATCTGGCCGGTGCGGTCATCGACGTGTGTCGCCAGGAGCCGTTGCCACAGCGGCATCCGTTCTGGACGGCCTGGGGGCTGCTGTTGACCGGCCACAGTTCGGCACCGACCTCGCCGCCGATGATGGTGCAGTTGTTCCTGGAGAACGTGCGCGCCTACCAGGCCGGTGAGGCGCTGCGTGGGGAAGTGGATTTCGCCCGAGGCTACTAAGCTCGAAGTTACTCTGGGCCTATGAGCCACCGTGGCGCGGGCTTCGCGGCCTGACAAGTCCCTGCTACCGACAGTCGCCAGTGCTTGGCCTCAAGAGGCCCCGGCACTAGACTGTCGGCCTTTTCACCACGTGATGTTGATGCTCGAGCCATGGCCGCCAAAGTCGAACCGTTCTGGATACGCAAAACCCTCGATCAGCTCGATCCGCAGGAGTGGGAATCGCTGTGCGACGGCTGTGGCCTTTGCTGCCTGCAAAAGCTCGAAGACGAAGACGACAACACCGTCTACTACACACGCATCGCCTGCAAACTGCTGGACCTGAAAACCTGCCAGTGCACCGACTACCCCAACCGCCGCGACTTCGTCCCCGATTGCATCCAGCTCACGCCTGGCAAGGCCGATCAGTTCAAGTGGCTGCCGCCGACCTGCGGTTATCGCCTGGTCAGCGAGGGCAAGGATTTGCCGTTGTGGCATCACTTGGTCTGTGGCGACCGGGATGCCGTGCATCACGAACGCATCTCCCAGTCCGGGCGCATGCTGGCCGAAGGCAGCGTGGCTGAAGACGACTGGGAAGATCATTTGATTTTCCGCGCTGGCTGAACCAAAGACATCGCATCACGGGGAATGCCCATGGCTGCAGGATTTAAACAGGTACTGGCGGTGGGGCTGCTGGTGATGTGCGGACCGTTGTGGGCGGCGCAGAAAGTCGATCTGGATTATCACGTGCACTTGTTGCCGCAGAGCGACCAGGCCGAGGTGCGCCTCACCTTGGCCCGGGGCTCGGCGGTGCGAAGCCTGGATTTCGACCTCGGCGACGACGGGCGCTACAGCGACTTCAAGGCCGACGGTCAATGGCAGTTCACGCCTGGCCAGGCATCACGCGGCGTTTGGCGTCCGGCTGCCGACAAGGCCAGCCTGACGTACCGCGTGCGCCTGAGCGAGTCGCGCAAGAACGGTGCCTTCGAAACCCGCATGACCCCCGGCTGGGCGCTGCTGCGAGGTGATGACCTGGTACCGCCGGCGAAGCTGGATCAGCAGGACGGCGTGGAGTTGGTGTCTCGCCTGGCGTTCGAATTGCCGAGCGGCTGGCAAAGCATCGAGACGGCCTGGCCGCGTATCGGCAAGCAACGTTTTCGTATCGATAATCCCTCGCGCCTGTTCGACCGACCTACGGGTTGGATGCTTGCAGGCAAGCTTGGCAGTCGCCGCACGCGCCTGGGCGAAACTGATGTGACGGTGGCTTCGCCCAAGGGCCAGGGCATGCGCAGGATGGATGTCCTGACGCTGCTGACCTTTGTCTGGCCGCAGGTGCAGGCGGTGGTGCCGCGCCATCCCGCCAAGTTGCTGATTGTCGGCGCCGGCGATCCGTTGTGGCGTGGCGCGAAGGGCGGTCGCGAATCGATCTATCTGCACAGCCGCCCAGCGCTGGTCAGCGAACGGGGCAGCAGTCCTTTGCTGCGCGAACTGATGCAAGTGCTGGCGCGCATCAACGACGATGATCGCAGTGATTGGATCAGCGAAGGGCTCAACGAGTACTACGCCATCGAACTGCTGCGCCGCGCTGGCGGCATGAGCGACGAGCGTTATCAGGCCTTGAACGATCGACTCGCCCGTGACAGCAAGGGCGTCAGCACTTTGCGCGGCGAGCAGGTGAGCCCGGCGATGGTGTCCAGGGCGGTGCTGCTATTGCAGGAGCTTGACCGGGAGATTCGCCTGAAGACCCGCAACAAGCGCTCGCTCGATGATGTGCTGCAAGGGGCGATGCGGCTGGAGACGGTGGATACCGCGGAGTTCGTGCAGCTCAGCGAGAGCATCCTCGGTGGGGGCTCCAGTGTTCTGGATACGCGGTTGCTTCAGTAATACAGTTTTCGCGAACAAGCCCCACAGTTTCGCGCGATGGCCTGGAAGCTGTTGTGGCGAGGGAGCTTGCTCCCGCTGGGGCGCGCAGCGGCCCCAAAAAAAGCCGATGAGCGCTTCGCAATGGAGCGCCAGCCCGGTCAAGCGGGAGCAAGCTCCCTCGCCACGAGACTGTGCAATTCTCAAACTTCTATGGAAGAAAACTTGCTCCGGGGCAAATTCAGAGCCCAGCCTTAGGCGAAACCAACGAATCATTCCCCGTCACCGTAGCCGTGCCAGTCGCCGCCTCGGCATTGGCCTTCATGCGGCTCAGTTCGTCGCCGGCCTGCTCGATGCGGGCACGGGCGTCGTGCAGATGCTGACGATTTCTTTCCAGCATACTTTTGGCCGAGCAGTGCCCGGTGATGCCCCGTGCCAGGGCCATGCCGCCGATTGCCAGCTGAGCCAGGCCGAGCACTCCGCCGCGACGTAGACCCTTGCCCATCATCAGCACCCCACCAGCCAGTGAGCCAATGCGCTCCCAGCCGTGGACGTTCTGCGGGCTGCGGGATTGGAAAGGGGTGGTCTCAACCGGCCCGAACGGATTGTTATCGCTCATGATCTGTCTCCAGTGTGGGGATGTGTATAAAGCTGACTGCCTGAGCGAATCCGTCGTTCCATGGAATTTCCCGCCGGTCAGCGGAATTGCGGTCCCGAGCGAGTGTTGTTGCCTTTGGCCATGCGGTCGTACAACACGACGTTGACCGTGGCTGCCAGGTTCATACAGCCGTTGGTGGGGATGTAGATCACGTCTTCGCACCAGTCGCGGATGTCTTTGTCCAGCGAGCCGTCTTCCGGGCCGAAGATATACAGGGCGCGGTCCGGATGGGTGTATTCGGGCAGGGGACGGGCGCCTTCCACCAGTTCGACGGCCACCGGCACGCAGCCCAGGGGCAGGATTTTCTTCAAGTCATCGATGCCGATCAACGGGATGTCGTAGTGGACTTTCTTGGTGTCGGTGACAAAGTCGGCGGCGCGTTCATAGCGCTTGCCGGTGTAGAACACCGACGCCACGCCGTAGCAGCCGGCGGCGCGCATGACCGAACCGACGTTTTCCGGTGACTTGGGGTTGAACAGACCGATGCAGCTGTAGCGTTTGTTGGCCACGGACGGGAGTGCCTTTGGGAAAAGGCGCGATTATACGGGAACGGGGGAGGGTGGTCAGGTTCGAGATATGTAGTGTTTGTTTGATCGCCATCGCGAGCAAGCTCGCTCCCACAAGATTTTGCGTACGCCGAAATTCAATGTGGGAACGAGCCTGCTCGTGAAGGCGGCCCGCAGGTTCACTCGTCTTTCTTCATCAACCCAGCCAACGCGGCGAACGGGTTATGCGTCGCCTTGGCGATCTTCGGGGTGCTCAGGGAGCCGTCGCCGAAGTATTGCTGGTCGGTGTAGCGCGAATGTTCGTTGTCGTGGCAATACAAGCACAGCAGTTCCCAGTTGGAGCCGTCCTGGGGATTGTTGTCGTGGTTGTGGTCGCGGTGGTGAACGGTCAGTTCGCTGAGGCGCTTGCCGGAAAATTCACGGGCGCAGCGGCCGCAGACGTGTGGGTACATTTTCAGGGCTTTGTCGCGGTAGCCCATTTCCCGGTCGCGCTGGGCGTCGGCGAGGATGCGGTCCAGCTTGGCGGTGTTGGACGGCGGGGTGGACGAACTCATGGGTTCACCTTTGTAGAAAAGACGGATGACGGTTGGACAGAGTTTAGCTCAGCCCTTGAGCTTCTCGGCAATCCAGATGGTGTGGCGGGTGCCTTTGTTGCCGTGGGCGAAGACCTGTACCTCTTCGGCCTTGAAACCGGCCTTCTTCAGCTTGTCGGAAAACTGCCGGTCGGCGCTGGCCGACCACACCGCCAAAACGCCCTTGGGCCGCAGGGCCTTTGCACAGGCGGCGAGGCCACCGGCCGAATACAGCCAACTGTTGGCCTTCTGGGTCAGGCCTTCGGGACCGTTGTCGACATCGAGCATGATCGCGTCGAACCCTTGGGGCTCGGCTTGCAGCACCTTGGCGACGTCTTCCAGGCGGATCACCGTGCGCGGGTCCGACAGCGGTCGCCCGGCCTTTTCGCCCAAGGGACCGCGATTCCACTCCACGACGCCCGGCACCAGTTCGGCCACCACCACTTCGGCGCTCTTGCCCAAGTGCTTGAGGGCCGAGGCGAGGGTGAAGCCCATGCCGAGGCCGCCAATCAACACGCGCGACCCCGGGCGGCCGGCGACTTTGCGGCATGGGATCTCGGCCAAGGCGTCTTCGGAACCGTGCATGCGGGTGTTCATCAGTTGCCCGCCGTCGCCGCCCTGGATCTTGATCACGAAGTCCTCGCCGTACTCGAACAGGCACAAGGCACCGCCGTTGTCGGGAATGGGCGTGGTGTCGAGCAGAACAAAACGTTTCATGGAAATCTCATGGGGAAAGAGCAGACCGGCCCGGCAAGGGCTAGCCTGAAAGCAGACAATAGCCACGGAGCCATTGATGAAGTGCATCATTCTAACGGCCATTGCCCTGACGGCGCTCTCGATAAGTTGCGCCCAGGCCCAGCAACCGACGATTCCGGTCGCGCCGCCGAGCATTCCCGGCTCTCCCGGCACCGCCACGCCCATGCCGTATCCGAAGGTTGCGCCCAGCGGAGTGCCCACGGTGGCCCCAGGGAACGGCCCGCCCCTGCTGCCGCCCATCGAGGTGCCCCGACCGCCGAAAGACCAGCCGATACCGGGAATGGAGCCCAAGCCGCCGAAGGCGAAGTCGCCGGGGGGCTAGACCTGCTGCGAGAGCAACTGCCCGTCCGCCATGCGCAGGCGCTTGGACAGGGAAACGGCGAGGGCGCGGATGATCTTGGCGGCGACTTTGGGCGCGTCGTTGAGCATTTTTTCCAGGGAGTCCTTGCCCAGGTTCAGCAATTGGCAATGGGTGGCGGCGATGCAACTGGCCGAGCGCCGTTCCCCGTCAAGCACCGCCATTTCGCCGAATGCCCGGCCGCTGCGCAGCGTAGCGATAGTGACGGGTTGACCGTCAGGGCCGGTTTTCTGCACGGCCACCTGTCCGGTGTGGAGGATGCACATGAAGCTGCC
>Ga0307408_100002425_pt1 | contig 13107 bp, 28 predicted proteins | sample 322Cmetagenome_FD_202116 | JGI IMG/M metagenome (GOLD analysis project Ga0307408, IMG submission 202116) | Maize rhizosphere microbial communities from greenhouse at UC Davis, California, United States - 322HYB-C-3 | ecosystem: Host-associated > Plants > Roots > Rhizosphere > Soil | place... | reverse complement strand
CCGATCGTCCTTTTCATAGCAAATGATTTTGCGGCACTTGCGCGCGCACTTGTTTGCGTGCTACGATGCAAACAAATTTGCAAGTGAGGCTCCATGGCGACCAAGAGATCAGGCATTCAACGTGCCCTTGACATGTACGAGACGAGCACCGCGCTTGCCGCTGCCTGCGGCGATGACGTGAAGCGCCAAAACATCGAGCACTGGGTCTCGCTGGGTTACGTCCCGGTGGGCAAGTGCCACAGGGTTGCCAACGCAACGGGCATCACTGTCGAGGAGCTGAACCCACTGCACGACTGGGCCGGCGTTCGCCGCGCTCTCGATCTCAAGGCGGCTTGAGCCATGGCCATCTATCGCGAAATCACTTGCATTCGCTGCGGCGAGATGGCGACTCGTTGCACAACAGCTCCGTCGTTCTGCCTCGACTGCGGCCATGAGCACGCTCGCGAAGGACGAAAGGCCAATAACTGCATCAACTCTGCAGTTGCCAAGGGGCTTCTCCCGAGAGCCCGAACCCTTCTTTGTGTGGACTGCGGATCGCAAGCCACTGAGTACGAGCACCGAGACTATCTCGAACCAATGAAGGTCGAGCCGGTTTGCCACTCGTGCAATCTCAAGCGTGGTCCGGCACTGGATAGCCGTCTGCGCTCCATCACTGCCGCCTAGGAGCACCCCATGAAGCAAGTCAACTTGGTCCCGCTTGCACTCCTCATTGCAGGCCTCTTGAGTGCTTTGTACTGCGCCTACATGACGGTCTTCGAGGCGGAGACCTATGTGATTGCCTTTGCCATCGCGTGCATCGTTTCCGTACTTGGCTGGCACGAACTGATCGCCACGGATGAGATTTTCGAGGCCCAAGAGGGCGAGTGAGTAGGCGTCTTTGAACATGACGCCTATTTTTTTGCCCTGTACTGAAAACGACTGACAAAAGGTTTTATCAGTGAAAGTCACTCCCCCCAAAGCGCAACTGTCGCTGGACTTCGAGCCCGGCCTAGTCGAGCGCTACCGCAACCTCCGCGATGTAGTCAGCACTGGGATCTACCGCCGTGGATTGTCCACCTGCGCAATCGACCTGAACGAATCGCCCGGCAATCTGAGCAACCAGCTCAGCGACGAGAGCCAGCGCAAGTTCGGAATCGACGAGTTCGAGACCTATCTGGAGAAGTCCAAGGACATGGAGCCTCTCTATTACCTGATCGAGAAGTTCCTGCACAAGCCCGAGGCGAAGAGCAGCGCGGCGCTGCAGGCGATTCCGGAGGTTGCGGCCCAACTCCAGAAACTGATGAAACAGGCAGGGCTGGCATGAGCAGTCCTTTCAACTGGCGCGACCAGCCGAGCGAGGCGGTAGAGGCGCTGAAGCCGTCCACCAAGGCCCGCAAGCCAAACCTCGCCCCCAAGAGATTGCACAGCCTCTCCAAGAAGGCAGACGAGATCCTCCGCGCCCGTTTCGGCGGCGCGTATTCCAAAGCCAAGCAAGGAGACGCTTGATGTACTTCGATGGTGCAACCTACGAACACGCCCGCGACAGCGCACGTCTGGGCGATCAGATGATGGCTGTCCTCAGCGTCATGGCTGACGGCCAGTGGCGCACCCTCAAGCAGCTCGCTGCGGCTGTGGATGCTCCAGAAGCCTCCGTGTCCGCCAGGCTCCGCGACCTCCGCAAGCCCCGCTTCGGCGGGCATCGCGTCGAGCGCCGATATGTCTGCAAAGGCTGCTTCACGTATCAACTCGTGGTGCGCGAGACGGAGCATTGAATGCGGCTAGTCCCAAAGAACTGGGCTTCGTTCCAGCACTACAAGGACCGGAATCCTCCGTGGATCAAACTCCACAAGGCCCTCCTGAATGACCGTGCATACGCCCGCTTGCCACTTGCTAGCAAGGCGCTAGCACCTTTGCTCTGGTTGCTAGCAAGCGAGTCAAAGAACGGTTCGTTCGATGCGGATGTCGATGAACTGGCTTTCCGGCTTCACCTGACGGAAAAAGAGATCGCCCAAGGTGTCGATCCTCTTATTAAGGCTGGCTTCTTCATTCCGTTGCAATCTGATAGCACGGTGCTAGCAACTTGCCAGCAGGTTGCGCCAGATTCGTGCTCAGAGAGAGAGGGAGAGACAGAGAGAGAGACAGAGGCAGAGGCCCGCGCTCCGCGCTCTACGACTCCTTCCATTGAGGGAGTTTCCGAAACCCTGCTGCGCGACTACATGCAAGTCCGCAAGGCAAAGAAGGCAGGCCCGCTGACCGACACCGCGATTGCAGGACTTCGGCGGGAGGCTGACAAGGCCGCATTGACCATGGAGCAGGCCCTCACGGCCTGCGTCGAGTTCGGATGGCAGGGCTTTAACGCCGGCTGGTATGCCGAGCGGACCCAAGGGAAGGCCAAACCCGGCGTGGTGGTCGCCTCGCACGATCCCGACTCCCGAAGCGCCATCGAGGCTGAGGGCGTCGCCAAGGGCATCGGCCCATGGAACGAGATCAACGAGCAGTGGCATTCCTACAAAGCCCGTGTTCGTGGCCGGCAGAACGGCTTTGACCTCACCCAACTGGCGGCGATGGCCGCTCAACGACAAGGAGCGCACTGATGAACCGAAACCACCTGAACTTTGAAGAACGCGAAGCCATGCACATCCTGGACCTTGCTGCTGCTGGCGTCGATGTCCCTGCGTCGGCCATTCAGTGGGCGCTGATCGTCACTGGCGACGCAGTGGGGCTGCGGTGACCTACCAATGCCACAACCGAGGCGAGTTCGCGCCGTCTGTGACTGTCCAGGACGGCTGGCAGAACAGTTGGGCTCGTCGGATGGTGGACATGCCGTTCCGGATGTCGCCGTACTGTGAGTACACGCTGACCGAACTGGGCCAGAAGGACAAGGGCTGTGATGGATGCAAGTGGAAGGCTGGAGCCGGAGTTGACCCATCTGCTGAGCCTGTGCAAGTCGGGGACGGCTTGGCAGATCTACGCAAGGGAGAAGGCGGACCTGTTGGCGTTGGAGGACAGGCAGACGTGGGGAAGCCTTCCGATGTTGCTGAGCAACGCCGTCACCTTGAGCAAATTTGGCCCGGCGCGGCCGCGTATCAACCAACCGAGGAGAAGTGATGGAGAAGGGCTACACCATGGAAATCGAACGACGCCTGTTTGATAACGACAACGGGGCCTTCGTCAGCGTCGGTATGTCTGCCGACTTCCCCGGCAACGTGAGGCTCTACACGACCAAGGAGAACGCGGAGATGTTTGGCGACATCCGGTTGGACCTGCCGTGGAAAATGATGAAGCTGATCGGCGAAGCGCTGATCCAGGCGTCCAGAGAAGCTGAATTGGCTGGAGATTGACCATGTTCAACGTCCTCAAGCCAACCTACATCCCGATTGGCGACTGGTTTGCTGTTCGGTGGCAGATCCTCGGTCAGGCATCGAGCATGGAAGAGGCGAAAAAGCTCTATGGGGGTAGCCCAGTGCTGGAGGAGCAGAAGCAATGAAGCCGGCAACCAGAACCTATCTCCTGCTCGAAGTGCAGTGCAGCAAGGAAATTCCCGATCTGACGGACAAGGCAGCGGGCCGCGTGTACTCAATGACTGGTGTAGAGGGTGCAACGGCAATCCTGCTGGACTCGCACGAGGCGTTCACGCTGGCATCGGCGCAGATGGAGAAGGGCCAGTGAGCCGCGAGATTGATCCGCATGCTGCCGTTGATTACATATTGGCCAACGCAGGGAAGTTCGCTAAGGCCAAGGCCGAACGCGTCTACCTCGAAGAGTTCCGCAAGTCCAAGAAGGCGCTTCTGATGAAGGCCAGCCCGGAATCGTCGGGGATCGCGCAAGAGCGGGACGCCTACGCCCACAACGACTACATCGCGCTTCTGGCGGGCCTCAAGGAAGCTGTGTTGATCGAGGAAAAGCTGAAGTGGGACTTGATCGCAGCTCAGGCCCGCGTCGAGATCTGGCGGACCGAGAGCGCGAACAACCGCAACCAGGATCGGGCCACGCAATGAACATCTGGCGCGACTTTGGAGACTCAATGTCTTACCTCCACCGAGCAGATGGGGAGGTTCTGGCGGAAATGATTAGCAGCCGATACGACCGGTGGAGCATCAAGGTGAACCACAAGGCGCGCGGTCTTTGGATCGGACGGGATCTTGCCAAGGCTGCGTGCGAGCGCATCGTGGAGATGGAGCGACCCGGGCGGATCGTTGTGCAGCATATTTCCCCGTCCGCGCCTTCGTTCTGGCAAAGGTGGTTCGGATGCTGACTGCCGTAAAGCTCAAAGAGTGCCGTCAGTGCGGCTCCAAGTTCAGCCCGTGGAGTTCAACCCAGACCGTCTGCGGCCGTGTCTGTGCTGCCAAGCTGGTCAAGACCGAAAAGGCTGCCGAAGCCAAACAGGATCGAGCCAAGCGGGAATCCCTCAAGACCATCCCTCAACTGATAGCCGAAGCACAGAAGGAATTCAATGCATTCATCCGCCTCCGGGACCAGCTCGCCGGGCACCCTTGCATCTCCTCAGGCCGTCCCTTGGATTGGTCGGGGAACGGTGTGGATGCCGGCCACTACCGCAGCACTGGCGCAGCGTCGCACCTTCGTTTTGACGAGGACAACTGTCACGCCCAGTCGAAGCACGACAACCAGTATTTGTCAGGTAACGCCGTGGACTACCGGCTGAACCTGATCAAGCGCATTGGCCTGGCTCGCGTCGAGCGGCTGGAGGCCAGCAATGAGCCGATCAAGTGGGGCCGCGACACCCTGCGGCAAATCAAAACCATCTACCGCGCGAAGACCCGCGCTTTGAAGAAGGAGCATTCATGACCCGAGCCGAGAAGATTTTGAACCTGCTGCGTGAGCGTCCGAGAACCTTCGAGGAGCTTCAAGAGTTGAGCGGTGCGCCGTCAGAGATCGTACGCAACACCCTGAGCGACCTAAAGCGCAGTGGGTACATGGAAGCCGTCCCGACGACCTACCGAGTCACAGAAAAGGCTGAAGCCGAGGAGGGCAAACCGAAGATCGAATGGAAGGCGATCAAGGCTCGTCAAGCCAGCGCAAAGCAGATGCAGCCGAAGCTGGGCCGGGCCAGGTCGGTTTCTGAGGGAATCGTGGCATCGGCCATGAGGAACGTTCCGAGCAGTGTTTTCAATCTAGGAGGGATGCAAGCATGACCAACAACCTCACGTTAGTAGCCGCTCTCCCTGGCTCGGGAGGAGGCTGTATGTCATCTCTCCCTCCAGAGGTAACGACATGGGAGGATCTGATATTCCCCACGATCGATTATGAATCGGCTGAGGCTGAGGCCATTGACGATCTGGCTAATAGGTTGCTCGCAGCCGTGCAGAGGGCATACTGATGATGAGGGATCTCCAACTTACCGATGAGTTGGACTCTCTCCTGTCGGCCTACCACCATTGGGCTAAGGGATACATCCCCGTTCCTGTTTGTGGAGCAGACCCCATGTTCCGCAATGCCAAGTCGGGGAGGGGGTACGACAGCGTTTCGGACGTGATCGAGGATGAGCTGCACGGCTCGACCATGGAATGCATCGACTTCCACATCGGGGAGATCCAGGAGCCGTACCGGGCAGCGCTCTATATCCTGGCTCGGAACTGCTACACCGGGCACAAGGTCTGGCTAAGCCCGAGATTGCCCAAAGATCCGATCGAGCGTGGGACAATCATTATTGAAGCAAGGAACCAACTGACTAGGCGGCTCATGGCTGCGGGGGTGATGTGATGATGTACGGCGATCCCGATCCTGATCCATACCGGAGCAGCCAATGCGCCGGGTCTGACCGCACTTGGGACAATCTTGGCCTAGGGTGGCTGTTTCAAGATCCCTATGCGGAGGCCAAAACCTTCTATGGGCCGGAAGTGTTCCGCCGCCTGTACGAGCAGGAGCAAGCGCAAAGGAACTGGGAGTTGGTCAAGCGTAAGGCCGGCGAGTCCGGTCGGCTGATCGATGATGTTGCGGGACAGTTGAGAGGGGGTGTGTGATGTGCATTTTGGACAGCCCGGACTTTCTATGGTGGGCGGCAGGGGCGATCGTTGTCGTCGGCGTGATCGGTGCATGGCTGACGCCTGACGTTGATTTCTTTGCACGGATAGGGTAGTTGCACAGTCCGTAACCTTATGGTCTAATAGTCCCCGGACGGCAGAGGTGCCTCCAGAATCTCCAAAGCCGCTCGATCGCAAGGTCTGGCGGCTTTTTCGTTTACGTCGGGGCGTGCTTTCACCCAATACTGGCCCTCATTGCCACTAGCAGGCACGACCCCGGCACCCTTTAGGAGCAACTATGTGGAGCGTGCTGACAGGCCCGTACCTGCCGATCGTTGCTGATCCTAAGCCGAAGCAAGTCACGCATACGCTGCCGACGAAGGCTCCTGCTCGCAAAGAGCCGTCGCCTCTGCTGCTCGCCCTTATTGCGAGGGCTCGCTAACGTTTCTCCTTGGTTGCCTCTTTGCAGCCACCTCACGCCGCCCCTTCGAAAGATCGGGCGGCTTTTTCATTCTCGAATTAGCCGAAAGGCCTCGAAGGACAGTTCCATGGCTCGCCCATCCTCATTCACCCAAGAGATTGCTGATGCGATCTGTGAGGGGATAGCGGAAGGGCGAAGCCTGCGTTCGATCTGCCAAGACGAGGCCATGCCCAACAAGGCGACCGTGTTTCGCTGGCTGGCAGATGACGCCTTCACGCTGTTCCGAGACCAATACACGCGCGCACGCGAAGCTCAGGCTGACGTTCTGTTCGACGAGATCCTGCAGATTGCCGACGACGGGACGAGAGACACGTACACCGACAAGGACGGGAACGAGCGGACTGATCAGGACGTGATCGCCCGCAGCCGGCTCAGGGTTGATGCTCGGAAGTGGATGGCTGGGAAGCTTCGGCCGAAGGTGTACGGGGACAAGGTTGACTTGACCCACGCGAACCCTGATGGCTCGAAGATGGACATGAACATGACGGTCACGCTGGTCAAGCCGTGAATGTCGAGTTCCCCGAAAAGCTCGGCTTCCTGTTCGAGCCGCATCGGTACAAGGTTGCGTATGGGGGGCGAGGTTCCGCTAAGTCTTGGTCATTCGCCCGTGCGCTGCTGATCCAGGCTGCCCAAGAGCCGCTTCGGGTCGGTTGCTTCCGGGAGGTGCAGAAGAGCATCAAGGATTCGGTGCATAGGCTGCTGAGCGATCAGATCCAGGCGATGGGCCTTAGCTCGCTGTTTGACGTGCTGGAGACGGAGATTCGAGGCAAGAACGGTAGCCTGTTCCTGTTCTCGGGCCTGTCTCAGCACACGGTTGACTCGATCAAGTCGTTCGAGGGTCTTGATCGTGCGTGGGTGGAAGAGGGCCATGCGGTCAGCCGGAAGAGCTGGGGTGTGCTGATCCCGACCATCCGCAAGGAATACGCGGACGGCACCACTTCGGAGATCTGGGTTTCGTACAACCCGGAGCTTGAGACTGACGAGACGCATCAACGGTTTGTCCATGACACGCCTGAAGACTGCGTGATCGCGCATGTGAACTACTCGGACAACCCGTGGTTTCCGGCCGTTCTGGAGAAAGAACGCCAGCACGCCAAGGCAACGATGCCAAAGGGCGAGTACGAGAACATCTGGGAAGGCAAGTGCAAGCCTGCTGTCCAAGGCGCGATCTACTACGACGAGATCGCGACTGCTCAGGAGGATGGAAGGCTCTGCAACGTCCCACATGACCCGAAGCTGAAGGTTCAGGTTGTCTTTGACCTCGGCTGGAACGATGCGATGTCGATCAGTCTGGTGCAGAAGAACGGCTCAGCCCTCGGGATCATCGAGAACATCGAGGACAGCCACAAGACGCTCGCTCACTACTCGGCGTTGCTGAAAGAGAAGAAATACAACTGGGGCAAGGTCTACCTTCCACACGATGGCCGGCACAAGGACTACAGGACCGGCAAGAGCGCAGAGGACATCATGAAGGGGCTCGGTTGGGATGTGGAGATCACGCCGAACATCAGCATTGAGGACGGCATCAGGCTTACGCGGATGACCTTTCCTCGGCTCTACATGGACAAGACCAAGGCTGCAAGGCTTATCCAGTGTGCCAAGCGGTATCGCCGCAGCATCAATCAACAGACGAACGAGCCAGGAGCGCCATTGCATGACGAGTGGAGCCACGGCGCGGACAACCTTCGATACATCGCCGTCAATGCCGAGAGCATGACCAATGAGGACTGGGGCAAGTTGCCTCCACTTGAACAACCACAACCGGACGACTCTGGAATCTATTTCTGACCATGGCTGAATCCCTCCAAACCACTACGTCTCTGGCGTTGCTCCTCGAAGCTCGCCTCGTGGCCTGGGAGAACGCACGCAAGCCGCAAGAGCAGAAGCTACTGGAGTGCTATCAGGACGTGATGCGCCTGGCTCGGGATGACGACACCTCGGGCACTGGTGCAGCTCGGGCCAAGAAGTCAAAGGGCCTGTTCATCGGCTCTACGCGGAACAAGGTCCGTGCTGCTCGGGCGAAGATCACGGATGCGCTGTTCGGCAATGGACAGATGCCGTTCGATACCACGCCTACAGACGAGAGCCTGGCGCCCTTTGCTGACCTGATGGAAGACATCATTACGGATCAGATGGAGCGCGGCAAGTTCAAGGCGCTGCTCAAAACTGGCGTGAACACGCTCGGCACCTATGGAACTGGCTTCATCTTCGGCCCGTTCGTCAAGAAAGAGACGCTGACCGAGACGAAAGCGGTTGACGGTGCGATCACGGAAGAGAAGTACGAGTTCGACCTTCCCTATTTCGAGCTTGGAAACACGCTGGACGTGTATCCGGACCCTGAAGCGCGAGAGGTCGAGTCTGGGTTGGGGGTCTTCTGGGTCACGATGGAGAGCCCGACGACTGTTGCGGCCTGGAAGAACGACAAGGCATACAAGAACGTCGAGATGGCTCTGATTGGGCCTGGTGACCGTGGGAACGAGACCGGTTCGGAGATGGCTGCACAGCTTCGCGGCAACGTCCAGTACTGGTTCAAGAACGACCGCATCAAGGTTGCTCGCTTCTTCGGCAAAGTTCCGGCTTCTGCTCTTACTGGTAGTGATTCTCAGGCTCCGACCGATGACAGCGTGGCCGAGAGGCAAGAGGGTGACATGGTTGATGCCATCGTCATCATGGCCGGTGGGGTTGTGGTGAAGGTGGTTGAGAACCCCTACAGCGGCAAATCCCCGGTGCATCGCGGTCTGTATGAGGCTGTGGAGCATGAGATGTGGGGCGTTGGGGTGGCTGAGAACAATGCACCGCACCAGAAGGTCACGAATGCTGCCTTCCGCCTGTTCATGGAAGGTAAGGGCATGGCGTTGCTTGGGACGACTGCGATCGATCGTTCGAAGTTCATGCCGACCGAGAATTTCCGCAAGTTCCCGGGCAAGGTGTACGACTTCAAGCCAGGCCTCTCGCCTGAAGAGAAGAAGGCTTCCATCCAGCAGTTCATCGAGCCGGACATTACTGGCGGCTGGATTGACGTCATTCGCATGTCCGAGCAGTTCTCGGACGACGACACGGGGATCACCAAGTACACGCAGGGTGACGACTCGTCCAACCTGAACAAGACGGCTACTGGCATCTCCATGATCATGTCGGCGAGCTCGCTGCCGATGAAAGAGGTGATCCAGAACATCGACGAGATGTGGATCGAGCCGATCGTTGAGTGCTACATCGACTGGAACCTCAAGTACCTCTCGCCCGAGACGGTGCAGAAGATCCACGGTGATGAAGCTGCCCAGTTGTGGGCGCAGATCAAGCAGTTCGGCAAGTCGTCGTTCATGAGCTGGAAAGCCACGGGTACGAGTTCCTTCATGCAGAAGGAGGTCTTGACCAACAAGATTCGCGCGTTCTCCGAGTTCGCTCTGGGTAACCCCATGACCGCGGCCAAGATCGACGTGACCGAGTTGCTCCAGCAGACCTGGGATGTGATGGAGATCGGCAAGGAATCGCCCATCATGAAGGCTGAGGACGGCCAGGAAGACCTCCCGGAGCCGGTGAAGCAGCGAATGATGCAGGTTGCCGAGCAGATGGAGCAGATGGGCCAGCAACTTGAGCAGACCCAGCAAGCATTGCAAGAGGCTGAGCAGAAGGCGCAGGACGAAGAGCAGAAGCGCATCAAGGCCGAGATCGACGCCAAGGAAGCCAAGGCAATGCTCAACGTCGAGCAGGCCATGGCGCAGGCTCGTGAGGACTTCCGCAATGAGAAAGAGGCTACCGAGCCTAAAGAGCCGGCTGCCGCTCCGGCGCCTCAACAACCCATGGTCCTGCCTGATGTGAATGGCGCTATGTCTCAGGCGCTGGCTCCGATTGCTGAGGTGATGCAGGCCACGCAGCAGAGCACGGAGATGGCTTTGAACGCTGTTGCAGAGCAGCAAGCCAACTTGGGCGCGATCGTCCAGCAATCGAACGCTCAAACCGCGGAGATCCTGGCTGCTGTGCTGGCGAAGATGTCCGAACCCAAGACCAGCACTATTGAAATCAAGAGCCCTTCCGGGGGCGTCTACAAAGCAACCAAGACCGAGGCTTAAATGAGCAAGACCAATGCATGGGAGAACGATCTCCTCCTTCTTCTGTTCAACAACACCGATGCAGCTCTGATCGGGGACGCTGCTGGCCTGCAAAACAGTGCAACGGCTGGAAGCCTCTACTTCTCGCTGCACACTGCCGACCCTGGCGAAGCCGGTGACCAAACCACGAACGAAATTGCCTATACGAGCTATGCGCGTGTAGCGGTAGCGCGGAGCGGTGCAGGGTTCACGGTGACGAACAATGCGGTTGCAACGGCTGCGGCGACTACGTTCCCGGCTGGCACGGGTGGTTCCGGTACTGCAACGCACTTCGGCATCGGTTGCTCCTCGTCTGGTGCGGGGAAACTTCTGTACAAGGGAGCGCTGACTCCTAATGTGGTCTGCGGGTCTGGTGTCACGCCTCAGATCAACGCCGGCACGGTCGTTACGGAAGACTGATGGCTGTCTTCCTGAGCCGCGCGTCTCAACAGTACGCGGCCCGGGTCAATCCGTACACGGTTAACGCCACGATTCCGGTTGGCCTAGCAAGACCCGTTAGGGCAGTCAAGGTAACCATCAACCATGACCCAGCAGAGGTTTGGCCGGAAGGCCCTCTTGCTGTCGTCACTTTGACTGGACCAAACAGAACGCAGGCATTTGAGTTTTATGGCGGGCCTTCGATATTTCGAGGCGAGGTGCGCAACTATCGAAACGCCCAATGGGAGGTGCAGGAAGGCGAAGCGTTCAATGCTGGCGCCTATGCACTGTCATTCAAGGTGCTGCAGACGGTAAAGGCAGGGCTAGTAGTCGAATACTTCCAGTGAGGTTCTAAGTGGCGATCACCGTCCCGAATGTTGTAAAGGTCACAGGGTCGGGGGTCACGAGTGTTACCACCTCAAGCGTCACGACGACGACTGGAAGCACGTTAGTTGCTTGGTCAACGGCCGATGACGGCGTAACGATCAACAAGCCGACCGATAGCAAGTCGAACGACTACGGGACGGCGAAGGTCACGGTTTCGACTGGTGGTGGATCGTCGAAGCAGACGGTCTACGTCAAGGAGAACGGGGCAGGGGGTGCTAGTCACACGCTGACGTTCACGTATGGCTCGGCGACCTATCCAACGGTCTTCTTCATCGAGTGCGCAGGGGCTGCGACAGCCAGCTATGACAGTGGCTCGCTGACCAGCGGTGCGAGTGGGGCGGGTTCTCCGTTCAATCGGAACTCTGGAGGCCAGGCGCAGGCGGCGAATGCCATCCTGACCTTCTGTGCGACGGATGCGGGCGGAACGCTGACCTACGCGAACAGCGGCTACACGGTCAGCCAGGAGCAGGACGGGAACAACTACTGGACCGGCGCGATTGGCCGGCAGATCGTCAACCAGACGAGCGCGGTAACGTCGAGTTGGACGGTTTCCGCCTCGAACGGTGGAACGGTCACGTTTGCGATCAAGGAAGCGTCTGGCGGTGGTCCGACAACGACCACGGCGACTGCTGCGGCTGGTGTAGCGACCGTCTCGGGGGTTGGTGCTTCCACTGCGAGGACCACGGATACACCGGCAGCCGGTGTAGCGACGGTTTCTGCTGTTGGGTCATCGACGGCAGTAACGACCGCTACGGCTGCGGCAGGGGCTGCAACGGTCTCGGCGGTTGGTGCGGCGGTCATTGTGTCCACTGCGACTGCGGCAGCGGGGGGCGCGACGGTCTCTGCGGTTGGTTCCTCCACTGCTGCGACTGCTGGTCAGGCGAATGGGGCTGCGACAGTTTCGGCGGCGGCTTCGTCTACTGCGGTCACAGCGGGCCAGGCGTCTGGCTCGGCCACGGTAAGTGGTGCTGGAGCAAGCAATGCGGCCACGACTGCAACGCCTGCGGCTGGTACGTCTGTTGTCAGTGGTGTTGGTAGCACGGTTGCTGCCGGCGAGACGACTGCAATCCCTGCTGACGGGGTTGCAACGGTCAGCGCTCAGGCAAGTTCTGTCGCTGCCACTACGGCGGTTCCTGCTGCTGGCACATCGACCGTCAGCGCGACGACTGCTGGTGGAGAGGTCGAGCAGCAACTGACCTACTCCGTACCGTCCAAGAGACGAGAGCGCAGATACAACTACGACTATTCGAGCCCGAAGGTTGCGGAAGTCGAGAAGCCTGCAAAGGCACCAGTTAAAGCTGTCAAACAGAAGGCGAAGAAGAGCATTCCGGCCGATATGGTCGAGATGCTGGGTCTGATCGAGGCGTCTGAGAGCGTCACAGCAAAGGTGCTCGCAGAGCAGGAAGTACAGCGGATTGCAGAAGAGCAGGAGCGGAAGGCAAGGGAAGACGAAATCATGGCAATCATTGCTTGTTGCTTATGAATCCTGAACTACGGATCGATCAGATCCAGAAGACCTTAGAGGCCATCCAGAACGGGTGGCCTTCTTTCTTGGCGGTGATCAACCAGCGGCTGTCGGACCTGACAGAAGAGTTGATCAGCCAGGACAACGAACAGAAGCGCGGCGCCATCAAGGAACTGCGCCTTCTCGCTGAATTGCCGGAAACGCTCGTTCAAGAGCGCGAAGGCATACAGGCCGCACTAGCCCGAGAGGCCGCGGCAGATTGAAGCAGTAGAGCGAACTACCGGAAAC
>Ga0307408_100002424_pt1 | contig 13112 bp, 7 predicted proteins | sample 322Cmetagenome_FD_202116 | JGI IMG/M metagenome (GOLD analysis project Ga0307408, IMG submission 202116) | Maize rhizosphere microbial communities from greenhouse at UC Davis, California, United States - 322HYB-C-3 | ecosystem: Host-associated > Plants > Roots > Rhizosphere > Soil | place: USA... | reverse complement strand
TCACCCAGTTGGAAGTCGAGTTCGTGGACCTGCCAATGGGATTCACGTTCTCGGTGAATGGCCAGCCCGCGACTAGCAACATGCAGGCCTTCAATCAACTCTACAGCCAGAATTCGGGCGGTGGTAATTCGAAGATCTTCAAGCTGGTCCTCACGGGTGACCTTACCGCGAATCGTGAAGTCGTCATGGGAGCCGGTGAAACCCGGATCTTTGGCAAGCCGTTCCCTCCGTCGTGGACATGGAACAACGAGTCGGCAGGCGTCGGTGCCGACGGAACCCTGATGTTCGACTGGCGCAACGACAAGACCGGTCAGGGCAACCGCATCATGCCCGGCATGATCACCGGTCCGAACGATGGCATCGGCTACGACCTCGACTGGCTCGCCCCCACCAACAAGGCGGCGTGGCTCACCTCGCGAACGGGCGAAGGCATCATTCCCGTCAAGCCAAATGAAACTGTCAGCGTGCAGTATGGGCCGAAGGCCCAAGCCCCGTCGCCTACCAAGTTCGTGATGAAGATGCGGCTGGCGACAGGTGCCGCCGACTACTCGACCACCCAGGTTTTCTTCAAGGATGAGGCCCGTCTCCGGGCGATCCTTGAGGAAGGCACTTCACCCCGTTTCCAAGAAAAACGCCAGTTCCCTGAGACCTTCCCAAAAACGGGCATTGAGGCACCTCGCACCGCGCAATCGCTTTATGAAGCGAACGGCACCGCCATCAGCAAGTATGTGCACGCCAAGCCGTTCGCGATCTTCAGCCTCAGCGGAAAAACGACCAAGGATTCGTTCACTCGCTCGCGGCCGGTGGCCGACACCGGGGTCGCCATCCAGATGGCAACCTGCGATTTCACCACCTCGCCCAGCCAAGGCTCCAGTCCGCTTGAATTCGTACTCACTCCCGTGCGCAACGGCAGTGGCGGCATCGAGTCGGACACCGTGAAGGGCTACTTCTTCGGCGGCCACGGTGCCAACCGTGGCACCACCGGCGCGACCATCTATGAGATCCCACAGGCGCCGCTCCAGTCGATCGCGCAAATGCGCCACGCGAATGCCGCCAGCATCGCGAGCTCTCCCTATTTCACCTACTCCGTCGGAGAGTCCCGTGCCCACCCGGCAATACCGGTCACTTCGGCGAAGTTCTCGCCGGACACCAGCCGCGTGATGCTCGACCATTCCTGGCTGGCCAACGACTCGCTGTGGGACCGCTACTGGTTCTCCACGCTCGCGACCCTGCAAGGCACTGCCTTCACCGGTAGCGACGCCATGACTCAGAGTGCGCTCGCCAATGCTTTCTTCAGTGGCGAACGGAATCTTCCCAACCCGCGCAATCTTCCCTACCTGCCCACTGGCACCAAGAGCGAGGACGCCGCTACCAGTGCGATCGCCGAACGCCTCGGCACCAAGACGGGCGCTTATGTGATGACCAAGGGCGGCTTCAACGTGAACAGCGTCTCGAAAGCCGCCTGGATCTCGGTGCTGAGCGCCCTTTCCGATTCCTCGATCCCGCTCATGTCCGGTAATCTGGAGCAGACCGGTGACGACATCCCCGTGCTCCGTGTCCGCCGACCCACCGGCGGTCTCAAGGAAGGCCGGGAACTGAAGAACCAGCTCTGGAACAGCTACCGCAAGCTGACACCCGACGAGATCGATACGCTCGCCGAGCAGATCGTGATCGAAGTTCGCGAGCGTGGTCCCTTCCTCTCGATGTCCGAGTTTGTGAACCGCCGCTTGACCAGCGATGACCTCGGTCAGAAGGGAGCCCTTCAAGCCGCGATCGATCACACCAAGGTGAACGAGATCATGGAGGCCAATGCCACCGCCATCGCCACCTCCGACGTGGCCACCTACGGCTGGAAAAACTCGGCTGCCGTGAACAATACGACCACCGGTGCCGGCTCTCCGGGCGAAATCTCCCAAGGCGACCTGCTCTCCGCGATCGGCTCTTTCACCACGGTCCGCTCTGACACCTTCCGCATCCGCGCCTTTGGCGACGCCCGCGACAAGGACGACAAGGTGATTGCCCGTGCCTGGTGTGAAGCGACCGTGCAGCGCTTCCCTGAATACGTGGACCAAACCGACAAACCGGAGGTGGCCGCCACCACCGAGGCGAACAAGGCCTTCGGCCGGCGCTTTTCCGTGGTTGCATTCCGCTGGCTTCACCCGGATGAAGTGTGAAGCGCGATGTGGAATCGCCAACTTGCCATGATGATGCGTCTTCTTCCGCTTTTCGCCCTCGTCCTGTCCGCTTCCACCGCCTTTGGCCAAGGTCGCAAGGTTGCCTTCCGCACCTTGTGCCTCGACCAAGCGGCTGGCATCACGGAAGTCTCCCTTCCCGCGGCCAAGCCGGGAGAAGGAGCGGTTACCGTTCCCCTCTACACCGCGTCCACCTCGGAGGTATTCGAGGGGGTCTTTCCGACCAGCGATGCGGTGTTTTACGCCAAGGGTGCCGGTGACAAGCCGGTGATCGCCGCCAAGGCTCCGCTGGCGAAGTCGGACCGCCAGCTCTTCGTCCTGATGCCCGGCCCCGGCGGCGAAGGGAAACCCGCTTACATCATGCGCGCGTATGATGACGACCTGAACGCCTTCAAGCTCGGCTCCGTTCGCGCCATCAATCTCGCCCCGGTGCCCGTGCGCTTCGTGATTTCAGGAGCCACCACCCCGCAGATCCCGGCCGACAAGCACGCGGTCTTCCCGCAATCCAGCAAGGTCGATGAATACAGCATGTATCCCGTGGCCGTCGAATTCCTCAGCGGCAATGGAAGCTGGGTCAAGGGCTACTCGGCGAGCTGGAAGTCCAGTGAGCTGCGCCGCGAAATAGTGGTCACCCTTGTCGACGGCAAGTTCAAGCAACCGACGGTGAAGATCTTCAGCGATGTCCCGCCGTGGATCGAGAAACCGCCCGGCACCCCTTAACGCCTTACCGAGCCTTTCGGCCACCAGCAGGCGCGCCACGCGGCGCGCCTGACTTTTTTCCGGGTGACCTTCACCTTCTCCTCCCCTTCCGGATTCGCTTGGAGCAGCGCCACGGTATCCTCGCCAATCAAGGCGGGCAGCACGGACGCCGCACGCACGCGCCACTGATTCAGCCGAGAGGAATAGCGTCGCCCGGATTCCAGCCACACGGCGGCATGGTCGAGCCACTCCTTCCGCTGCGAGATCATTCCTTCGCGGTCACTTGGATTGGAGGCCGGCAAATAGCAGCGGCCATTGGAAAGGTCTTCGGGCAGATCCCGAAGGATGTTCACGAGCTGGAGTCCCATCCCATAGCGCACGCCCAGGTCGCGCAGATCATCGGGATTCGAATCGGAAAACCGGCTGCCCATGGTGAGCAGGCCAATGCGTGTCCAGAACGCGCCGACGCAACCGGCCACCCGGTAGCAGTAGTCTTCCAATTCCTCCTCGCTCTTCAGCGCCACCGGGCGGAGGCGGCTGGCTTCTTCAAATCGCAACAAATCGAGCCGTTGCCCGCTGATGATGGTGGCCAGCGTTTCCCGCACCGCATCCGCTTGCAGGCCGTCCAGCTCGCCCAGCATCGCGAAGCATTCGTCCAGCCGCTCCAAGAGCACGCGCTCACCGGCATGAGTCTGCTTCTCGGCAAATGTCCGCAGCTTTCGCGAGCGCCACTCGGCACCTTTGCCCTGCAACTCGTCCGCGAATCCATCGAGCAGTTCCAGCCGGTCATCCACCGGCACCTCCGCGGTGTCCGCCAGCGTGTCGCTTGCCCGGGCCAGCAGATAGCCGGTCGCCGTGGCCGGTCGCATCGGCGGCGGCAGTAGTCGCAGGCTCAAGTAGAAGGACCGCGAAACATTTCGCAAAACGTGACGGTCAAGTTGCACCGGCCCGAGAGAGCCCTGACAGATGCGCTCCATCAAGCCCCAAAATCGGCGGAATCGTGCGCAAATCCCGATCGTGCAGAGGTATCATAGCCCCTTGAGCCGTGCTTGGCTCCAGGTGAGGCAGCCTTCGTACTCCTCATTCTGCGGGCGGTCCCGGTTCAGCTGCGTCCACACTGCCACGGCCTCACCGAAGGCGGACTGGGCAAGCTCGGGCTTCTTCGCAAGCTGGGCCGCGTGTCCGAGATCGCCCAGCACGTAACCGAGCGTCCGCCGGATCTGCTCGGCTCGTAACAGCCCGTAGTCGTCCGTGGTCAGCAGCTTCCGCTGCAGGTCCGCAGACCGGGTGTAGAGGTCGATCTCCGACTCGCGGTCGCCATCAGCACCAGCGAGCCGGCCCTTTTGTTGCAGAAGCAGCGCCAACCGGTAGCGGGCCATCGGCTTCCCGGATTCCCCGAGAGTGATCGGTTCGATCAAGAGCAGCGCCTGATCGATAAGTTTGCGCGCCTGCTGGGCCTCGCCACGATCCCGCAACATATCGGCCGTCAGCCCATACTGGCCGGCCAGCATCGACCTCACTTCCGCCCGCTCCGGTTGCTGGCCCATCAGTTCTTCCAACAACTTCACCGCCGCCTTCGACATCGAGGTCGCGAGGGCAACGTCGCCGGAAAGAATGGCCGCATCCGCGATGCCACCATAGCACCCAGCCAGCTCCAGTCTCAGATCCAGATTCCGCGGGTCCTTCTCCAGCAGTTCTAACAGCTTCGCCGCCGCCATTTCCCGCACCTCGCGCGCGCTGCCCATCTCGCCGATGCCATCGAGGATGGTGGAGGAGTCCAAGAAGCAGCTCGCCAGTTCCGAGCGCAGCACTACCACATCCGGCCGCTGTTCGGAGAGTCGCGACAAGGTCTGGGTGGCGCGATGGAGTTGGTTCAGCGCGGCATCATCCTTCCCGTCTGCGGCGAGCAGCTTCGACTCGTGGAAATCCAGCACCGCGAGCAACTGCTGCACTCGGTCCGCATCGGCCGCCGCCTGGGGCACAGCTTCCAGCGACTTGCGTGCGGAGACAAAGGCAGCCTCCGCGCCGTCGTCATCGCGATCCTGCAAGATCAACGCCAGCAGCAACCGGTCGGTGGCAAGCCGCAGGTCGAGATCAGGACCAGCCGGCAGGTCGTGGGCCGTCGCCATGGCTTCTTCAAGGCGCTGCGCCGCCACCTTTGGATCACCTCGAGCCAGCGACACCTCAGCAAGTTGCAGCCGCGCCCGCGCCCGTTCTTCCTTCAGTGCCTCGATTTCGGCGGTGCGGATGATGAAATCCTGGAAGTAACTTTCCAGGCGCTTGAGCCGCTGCTCACGCCCATCCAGCGGCGGCAGATTGCGATTCCCCTTCTCCATCGCCCACGCGAAGAGATGGTCGCCGGTTGCCCGCGATTGTTCGAGGCGCGCCAGCCAGAGATCTTTCTCGTATTGGAGCTCCTTGCGTTCGCCATCCAGCACCGTTTCCGCCTCGGTCTTGCGGCTCTCCGCCACCTTTCGCTCCGCGCTGAGACGGGCGATCTCGGATTTCCGCCCCTGCTCCTCGGACTCCAGTTCCTTGCTCTTCACGTTCAAGAGCATGGAAAACACCAGCGCCGTCGCCGCCATCAGGCCGCTGGCGACATACGCACGAAAGGCACTGCGGCGAGCCCGGCGATGCTGATCGAGCAAGGCATCCCGCGTCTGTTCCTCGGCCGCGGCCCGCTCCGCTTGCTCGAAGCCACGCAGCAGTTCTCCCGCATTCGCAGGGCGCACCGAGGGGTCCAGCGCGAGGCAACGATCCAGCAGCGCGCGATAGGCCGTCTCCAAGGCATTCGCCGGTGCGTCCGGCCAGGTGACATGGGGCCGCCCCTCGATCATCCGGGCGATGCTCTTGAAATTCGCGGCGATCCCCTCGCGACGCGTCATCCCCGGCTCGGGAGCGACTTCGTCGAAGGTCTCCGTGCATCGAGGGAACGCGCCCGTGATCAGCCGGTAGGCCAGCACGCCAAAGGAGAAGACATCCCAGCGATAGCCCTTTTCATGAACGTAGCCCTCGGGGTCGCGGAGTTGCTCGGGTGCTTGGTAGAGGATGGCATCCGTGTATTCGAGCGACTCGATCCCCGGCATGTTGCCGAGCGCCCAATCGGTCAACACCGCCTTGCCATCGTCATCGAAGAAGACATTGCCCGGCTTCAGGTTGCCGTGCGCCACCTGGCGATCATGCATGGCTGCCAGCGCCCGGAGGATTTCCAGCACCACCGGCCACGATTCCTCGCCGGGAAAGCGCGCCAAGCGGTGCTGTAGCGAGCGTGGCACCAAGGACCCCTCCACCTCATCGGCAAGGAAGGGCGTGACCCGCAGCATCTGCTTCCCGCGATAGTCCTCGCTCAGCGCCTCTAGCGCGCCATCCGGCCAGCCGTGGGCTTCCAGCCGCAGCCCCGATTCTTCCAGTAGCGCGGGATTGACCGCCGCCGGCAGGAAGACCTTCACCGCCAGCTCCCGGCCGCTTTCATCACGCGCCCGATAGACGCGGCCGCAGGCCCCGGCTCCGACCGGGCCCACAACCTGCAATCGATTTACATCGGGGGGCTGCATGGACATACCATGCAAGACGTCGGTGATTTCGCCAATCCCTCAATTCATCGCCGGTTGATCCATCAAATCACGGCAGCTTGGAATCCATCAGCGAATCGGCCCCCCGAAAAAAGCCAACCCGACGACCAGCAGTAAGATCACAAGCAAGGCGATCCAGATCCAAAGCGGGGTCCGGTAACGAAGATGGGGCGTCTGCGCGACGATCTCCGCGTAGTCCGGCGACAACACAACGCGCCCCTTGGCGCTGAAGAGAAGATAAAGGGTGTAGCCGCCGAGCAGCGTGCCGACCGGGATACTGAGCAGGCTTAGCCCTGCAAGCACCGCCGCCGGGACCTTCGCCCATGGCCGGAGCTTGCGAAGCCCCCAGCCGGAAATGAACTGCGCGACACCAATCAGCCCAAGCATGCCAGTCACGATCAACTCGCGGCCGCCCATGGCGCGTCCCGACAGAGATGACATCTTTCCGAAAAGTGCGAACAGGCCCACCAGCGACAATGCCACGGCGACCCCGCCGAGAAGGTAGAGGAACCCTACCCCCTTGATCGACGCCTCGTGCTTGAGGTGCTGGGTCCGGATCTCCTCTGCCTCGGTCAGGAGCGCGGCAGGCGCCAGGACTTCCTGGACGGCGGGAGCTTGGTAGGGATTGTCGCTCACGTCCCTGCATCTTGGGGATAGCACCGGGAATTCCAAGTCACATTCCCGACGGCTTGCTAGACGCAACAAAGCCTGGCCGACGCGCGACCAGGCTTTGTGAAAAGACCATCAATGATGGATCAGGGTGTGACCACTTCCGGCTCGGGGCGCTTCTTCGGCTCCGGATCCTTGCCCTTGCGGCTGCTCAGCCAGGCAACGATGTCACGAAGCTCGGACGCGCTCAGCAGGGCACCCATCGGCGGCATCGCCGAGACCGGCGGAGTCATGCTCTCGATATCGCCGCGGCGGACCCGCAGGACCTTGCCATTGCTGTCGACATCCACGTGATCCTTGTCGTCCGAGAGCAGGATGCCGGCGACGTTCTTGCCGCCCTTGAGCGTGACGCTGGAGATGCCGAAGCCGACAGCGACCTTGGCCCCCGGGTCAACGAGCGACTCGAGCATGTGCTTGGAGTCGCCGCGCTTGCCGACGGCTTCGAGATTCGGACCGGCATCGCCACCACCGTGGCCGCCACCTGCGGAGTGGCAACGCATGCACTGACCGGCAGGCTGCGACTCAAAGAGCTGTCCGCCCTTTTCCGCATCACCCCCTTGAAGGGAGCCGAGATAAGGAGCGAGTGGATCAGTGGACGCGGCGATGGCGGCCTTGTAGCCATCCAGCGCGGTCTTCACCGCTGGCTCGGTGCGCTTGCCGGCGGCATCGAGCAGTTCCAGCGTGGAGGGCGACGCACCAAGCTTGCCCTTGAGCTGATCCAAGGTGGCAACGAACAGCGACTCGGCGCCCGGCACCTTCAGATCGGCTGCGACCTTCCAAGCTTCCTGCTGGCGATGAGCACTTTTGTTAGAAGTAGCCGCCTTCAGCGCATCCAATGCGGCGGACGGATGGGTGGCAGCGAGGCGCTTGATGGCACCGATGGCGAGGTCGTCGTTCTCACCCTTGGCAAGTTCACCAAGGAGCTGGTCAAAGCCTGCGGGCTTGCGGGTCGCATACAGATCCAATGCCTCGGAGCGGGCGGCACCGGGCAGCTTCTGATTCATGACGAGTCCCTTGAGCGTGCCGTCATCGACCGACGAAAGATCGAGCTCATACTTCTTCACCAGGCCAAGTGCAGGCTCGGCGAGCTTGCCTTGGAGTTGCAGCAGCTTGCTGAGTTCTGGAGTGAGCGCCGTGCGAACGATCGCCGGGTCGCGCTCGCTGAGCGGAGCCATGTGGCCGAGCGATTGATCCACTTGATGCGGCTTGCTCCACAGGCCGACGAGGCGCAGTGCTTCGGCGCGGGCGGCGTCCGGGGCCTTGTCATTCAAGACGACGGCGATCACGCGGCGGAGATTCTTCTCATCGCCAAGTCGCAGCGCGCTATGAAGCAGACGGCGCCAGTCCATGGTGGTGAGCCACGCAGGCGGAGCATCGAGCAGCTCGGCGACCGCAGGGCGGGCCTTCTCGATGCCGGTATCGTGGATCGCCTGAAGCGTTTCGTGGGCGATCTTCGCATCGGGATCGCGCAAGAACGCAACAACCGCTGGATCCTTCAAGCGGCGCAGGGCAACGACTGCCGCAAGCCGGACGCGAGCGGACTTATGCTGGGCGAGCGTGGCGAGCTGGCTGGCATTGCTGAGCTTCGAGAGCGCGAAGGCTCCCGCGTGCCGGATGGCAGGCTCGTCGGACTCGGCGAGCATTTCCCACACTTGGGAAAGCGTGGCGGACAGGCCCATGCGGCCGGCGGCGATGGCCGCAAACGAGCGCACGCGCGGTGACTCATCGGCCATCAGGCCCATCAGCGGCAGGTCGGTGCCATTGAGGCCGGATTCGCCGAGCGCCTTGATCGCCTGCGCGCGGACTTCCGCATCCTTGTCGGCGAGCAGCGCTGCAAGCTCCGTGCGGGCCTTTTCGCGCGTGCCCTTGTCAGCAAGCTTTCCAAAGCCATCCCCTGCTCCCACCGGAAGCGCGGCCGATCCACGACGGGCCACGATACCGAGGCCCCAGATGCCATGCAGGCGAGTGAGGCGATCCTTGCCTGACTTCGCGGCTTTCACGAGCACGTCGAAGCCACCGTCCTTGCGAGTCAAAGCGATCTGCGCACGCAGACGGACCCGCATGTCGGGATGGGAAATCAATTTCTCCAGCGCAGTGACCGGACGCTTGTCGAGGCCAGCCTCGATGAGCTCGGCTGTCTGCTCGGCTTCCTCGGCGCGGAAGGGTTTCTCGGCGGTGAGCGAGTAAACGCGGCCGTCATCATGCGAGGCCCAGCCGGTGATGAAGTCGGTGACCATCAGCTTGCCGTCGTAGGAGTATTCCACGTCGGTAACAGCAGCGCCCCAGTTGAACTGCCGGGAATCCGCCAGCTTCATGTAAGCACCGGATGGCTCCACCTTGAACGACCAGATGCCGGAATTCGCCGCGCCACCGCGATAGTCGCAGATGAGGAAACGACCCGCTTCTTCCTCCAGGAAGCCCGTGCCCGGATAGTAGGTCAGGCCGGAAGGACCGGAGGTGAGATTCGCCACCGGCGGCAGGATGTAGGCCGGCTGCTTGTCATTCTGCGGTGCCCACATGTTCTCCTCCATCCAGCGGTTCGGTGGACGCTCCTCCATGCCGATCTGGCGGTGGAAGCTGTGCAGTGCCTGGTGTTCCATGCTCCAGCCCGAGTCCCCGCCATCCATCACGTAGACGATGCGCGCCTGGTCACCTTGGTCGGAGTTGTTGTCGACCGAGATGGCATTGCCGAGTTCATCGAAGGCGATCTCCTTCGGATTGCGCAGGCCGGTGTGGATGACTTCGAAATTCGAGCCATCGGGATCGAAGCGGAAGACGCAGCCTTGGTCAGGATACTCGTAGTGCACCCCTTCCTTCGTGGTGAGATTCATGCCGCGGTCACCGAGCGTGCCGTAAAGCCGGCCATCGGGTCCGAGTGCGAAGCCATTCAGGTCGTGACCCGAGAAGGAGACGCGCACGCCGAAGCCTTCGAAGAGCTTCTGCCGCTCGTCGGGCTTGTCGATCTTGCCATTGCCGTCCTTGTCGCGCAGCGCCCAGACGTTCGGGATGCAGGCGACATAGGTGGTGCCGTCGTATTCGAAGACACCGGCGGCAGGACCATCGAGCAGATCATTGAAGCCATCCGCGAAGAGTTCGCTGGTGGCGGACTTGCCGTCGGCGCCGGGCTTGGAAAGCACCCGCACGCGGTCGGACTTCTCGGTCATGAACTTGATCGAGGTCTTCTCCTCCTTGTCCTTCCACTTCTCGTGGAGCTTGCGGCGGTCCTCGGTGGTGCGGGAGGAAATGTCGTCGAGATACCAGTAGAGGTGGTCGCGGTTGTCCGGCACGCCGTGTCGGAAGCGCGTGGTCTCGGTCACGTAGATCTCGCCCTTCTCGCCGAATGCCAGCGCGGTCGGCGAGGTCACGCCGCCGTTCTTATAGTCGGCCACGATCGAGACCTTGGTGTCCTTCGGCACGGTCAGGCCGGGGATGACGTCGGTCGAGACGAGTCCGGCCGCGTGGGCCTTGCCGTTCTTCGTGGTCGGCGGGAACTTGTAGTTCGGGTAGTCCGTCATCACGAACTGGTCAGCCGCAAGGATGCCCCAACGCCCCTCTTCATCATCCAACAGGCGGATCCGCACGCCCTTGCCCTTGAACTCGGTCACGTCCCACACCTCGGTGCGGCACTGAAGCGAATCCTGGCCGGTGGCCTCGCGCACCACCTTGCCACCCACCAGCAGCTGCACGGCGGTCTTGCCCGGGTGCTTGCCGCCGGCAATGAGGAAACAGATGTAGTTCTCCGAGATCTTGATCTCCGGCGAGGTCAGCGAGCCCTTGGCCACGTCGCCACCGTTCGCCGAGCAGGCCAGCGAATCCTGGGAATAGCCGGTCAGCTCGGCATTGAGCCCGTCCATTTTGCCCGGGACGGGAGCCAGACCGAATGCGGTCCCTTCGGTTTTCCAATCGCCATAACCGTCGCCCTCAAAGGCTTGGAGCACTTTTGTGGCTCCAAACGAGGAACCGGTGGCAAACAGCAGGCTGGAGGCCCAGAGCACGCGCGCTTTCATCGCGGGCGACGCTAGCGACGAGCGGCGGATTGGCAATGGTTCAGAAGGATGAAGGAGAGGTCGGGATGCCATGCCCCGGCGGGGACGATGGCGGAAGAGCGCATCTTTCAGAAATGCTTAACGAGAACCCCTGCTGACAAACCTCGCCGATCCCCGGGGGGACCCACGCCTCGCGGAGTGACGGAAACGGGGGAATTCTGGGGTAAAACATACACCTCGCATGGCGGAGGAAGCGCGAACTTCCCAATTCCGGACAGATTTGTGAATAACACGGGGAAATCGTCTGATTTTCCCCCCGGGCAAAAAGCAACTTAAGACCAAGTCCTCGGCGACAATGTCTTCCCGCGAAAAATGCCAATTCGTGCCCAAGCCCTCTACTTCAATGGCTTGTTCACTAGCAGGCAGCCGAACCAGAGCACCCCGAATCACGCTTAATCCACTGTGGATCAATAACTTAAAATGTTACAGATCTGTTTCACACGGATTACCCACAAGTTATTCACAATTTCTCGTCAACGAAGAAATCGCCTAACAATCGGCCGCTAACAAAAGGTGCATTTTGCCGCCAAAGCCCTCTCACAAGAGGGTTTTTTCCTCACAGCGATTGTGAATAACCTGCGAATTACTCCGCAAAGGCCCGTTAGCCTTGCCGGGAGAGCGAGGTTCCTGGGCGGCCTCCTCCCCCACCCGCTCCTGTCACGAGACGGAGCACGCCTCCGATGATCTTGAAGACGATCGCCACCGCGGCGACCACCACTCCCACGGTCAGTGCCAAGCCCAAGGCGACGATTCCGAGCAGCACCCACAACGGCCACCAGCGGCGGTCAAGACTCACTACCCGTCCCCGCATCGCCTGCCACGGGTCGTCGCGGCGTGGCGGTTCAGGCTGATACGGAGGCGGCGGCAGCTTACCGTCGATCTCCAGCACCTCGGCTTCAATGGTGTCAGGCACGGCGGTCAGTCTCGCTGGGATTCCCGGTGGGGCAATTCGAAGTTTCGGCGCTCGTTGGAACTGGGGTCGCTTGAAGTTCCAACTGCAAAGAAAGGTCATGGGAAATTGGCAGCCCGCTGGGAGCGCGGGCCGCTGGCCCGCAGAAGCACCGGACTACTCCGCTTCCCTCTGAGCCGGCACGGGCCGCAGAGAACCCGATGCCTTCTCAAGGTCGCAAGCTCACCGAGCCTTCTTTCGCGATGCGAAAACCGTCCCGACAAGAACCAGGAATCCCAGAACTCCGAAGGTCGTCGCCGGCAGATTCTGATCCAGAAAACCGATGCTCCCATCGGGTCCCACCCCAGACACCATGACAATGCTGCCCGCAAGGAAACAGACGAACGCTAAAACAGAGGCGAGGAGACCCATGGCTTCCCCTTTAATGCCGCACGGCTCCGGCTTTGCCGGAACCACCTTATCCAACAGAGTCTAGGAATTTACCTCAGGCGATCCCGTAGTAGCGGCGGGTCTGCTCGACCCACTGCCCGGGAGTCCAGTCTGTGAAGTCATCCGCGGCAATGCATTCGTCCAAATACTTCAAGGCTTCCCTCGCCTCGTCGGAATCCTCATCCACCAAGTATCCTCTCGTTGGCTCGACTCCAGCGCCACAGAGAAACTGCACATCCAAGCCGCACATCAGATCGAAGCTCGATGCCTTCGCCTGCCAAATCCGCAGAGAGTCCTCGACCTCGCCGATGGAGAAAAGCTGAGCTGCGAGACACTTGATCAAGGACTCGTCCGCCTCCCCTGCCGGGATCTTCGCAAGCTCGCCATCCAGAAGGGAGCGTATCTCCAGACGATCCTCTTTCGCGGCCGGCAAGCCGAACCGCGCGATGGCATCGTCATCAGTCATCGTCGGACTACCCCTTGATGCCGAGCAGCATGTTCGGGTTGTTCGGGAACTTCTTCAGGAAGAACAGCAGCCGCTCCATCGCCTCGACCGGTCGGTGACCGGAGAGACCGCGGCGGATGAGGTGGATCT
>Ga0307408_100002421_pt1 | contig 13124 bp, 10 predicted proteins | sample 322Cmetagenome_FD_202116 | JGI IMG/M metagenome (GOLD analysis project Ga0307408, IMG submission 202116) | Maize rhizosphere microbial communities from greenhouse at UC Davis, California, United States - 322HYB-C-3 | ecosystem: Host-associated > Plants > Roots > Rhizosphere > Soil | place... | reverse complement strand
AGCATGCGGAACAGGCGGGCGCCGAGTTCCCCGATGCTGCGTGTGCCCTCGAGCACCTCGCCGCAATTGAGGTCCATGTCGTCCGATTGCCGCTCCCACAGCGCGGTGTTCGTCGCGAGCTTGAAGGAAGGCGAAGGCGCGCAGCCGTAGGCCGAGCCGCGCCCGGTGGTGAAGCAGATCAGGTTGGCGCCGCCCGCGACCTGGCCGGTGGCCGAGATCGGGTCGTAGCCGGGCGTGTCCATGAACACCAGGCCGCGGGCCGTCACCGGCTGCGCATACTCGTAGACCTCCACCAGGTTGGTCGAGCCGGCCTTGGCGATGCCGCCCAGCGATTTCTCCAGCACGGTGGTGAGGCCACCCGCCTTGTTGCCGGCCGAGGGGTTGTTGTCCATCGCCGCGCCGTTGCGCGCGCAATAGGCTTCCCACCAGCGGATGCGTTCGACCAGCTTGCGGCCGACCTCGGGCGTTTGCGCGCGCCGGGTGAGCAGGTGCTCTGCGCCATAGATTTCCGGCGTTTCCGACAGGATGGCCGTGCCGCCGTGCGCCACCAGCAGGTCGACCGCCGCGCCCAGCACCGGGTTGGCCGATATGCCCGAGTAGCCGTCGGATCCTCCGCACTGCAGGCCGACCACCAGGTGGCTCGCGGGCACGGTCTGCCGCTTCACGGCGTTGGCCTGCGGCAGCATCTCCCGGACCCGCTCGATGCCGCGCGCAATGGTGCGCGTGGTGCCGCCCGTGTCCTGGATCGTGAAGCTGTGCAAGTGGCTGCTGTCGGTCAGGCCTTGCGTGGCGAGCAGCGTGGAAACCTGGTTGGTCTCGCAGCCCAGCCCGATGACCAGCACACCCGCGAAGTTGGGGTGGCAGGCGTAGCCGCCCAGCGTGCGCTGCAGGATGGCAAGACCTTCGCCCGCCGGGTCGACCGCGCAGCCGGTGCCGTGCGTGAGCGCCACCACGCCGTCGATGTTCGGATACGGCGCCAGCATCTCGGGATGGATGTCGCGCCGGAAGCGATCGGCAATGGCGCGCGCCACCGTGGCCGAGCAGTTCACCGAGGTCAGTATGCCGATGTAGTTGCGCGTGGCGACGCGGCCGTCTTCGCGCACGATGCCTTCGAATGTCGCGGGCTCGGCAGCGCGTACGGTCGTGCGCGCATCGGCCGCATGCGCATGGTCGCGCGTGAAGTCGCCCATGGCGAGGTTGTGCGTGTGCACATGCTGGCCTGCACGGATCGGCTGGCTCGCAAAGCCGATGATCTGCCCGTAGCGGCGCACCGCCGCGCCCGGCTCGATGGCACGCGCAGCCATCTTGTGCCCCGGCGGAATCAGGCCGGCCACGGCCACGCCTTCGCTTTCGATCTGCGTGCCCGCCACGAGCTGGTCGAGCGAGATCACGACATCGTCGTCGGCATGGAGCCGGATCACGCGTGCGTGGGGGCGGAACGTTGGGCGGGCCATGGCAGGTGCACCGTCACTCGACGATGTTGAAGTCCTTCAGGTGCTCGGTCTTCAGCCTGAGGCCCAGGCCCGGCGTGTGGTCGTCGAGCTGCAGGAAACCGTTCTCGGCCACCGGTTCACCGTCGAAGATGTAATAGAACAGCTCGTTGCCCACTTCCACGTCGTGCATCGGGAAGTACTCGGCCATCGGCGAGGCCAGCGTGCTCATGGTCAGGTGGTAGTTGTGCATCTGGCCGGCATGCGGGATCACCGGCACGCTGTAGGCCTCGCACAGCGCATTGATCTTGTGCGCGGCCGTGATGCCGCCGACACGGTTGGTGTCGTACTGCACGACCGACACCGCCTTGCGGTCCAGCAGCTGCTTGAAGCCGTAGAGCGAAAACTCGTGTTCGCCGCCGGAGATCGGAATGCTGCTGAGCCGGTTGAGCTCGGCATAGCCGTCGATGTCGTCGGCAATCACGGGCTCCTCGAGCCAGCGCGGCTGGAACTTCTCGAGCTTGGGGAGCATGCGCTTGGCGTACTCGACGTTCCAGCCCATGTAGCACTCGAGCATGAGGTCGTTGTCGTAGCCGATGACTTCGCGCACGGCCTCGACCGACTTCAGGTTCTCCGCCACGCCCTTCTGCAGGTGCGCCGGCCCGTAGCCGAAGCGCATCTTGAAGGCGGTGAAGCCCTGGTCGAGGAACTTCTGCGCCTCGGCCTGCATTTCATTCAGGTCGGTGCGGTAGAGCTTGGAGTAGTAGCAGGGAATCTTCTCCTTGGTGCGGCCGCCGAGCAGCTTGAACACCGGCTTGCTGACCGACTTGCCCAGGATGTCCCAGATCGCGAGGTCGACCGCCGAGATCGCCGCCATGGTCACGCCCTTGCGGCCCCAGGCGTGGGTGGCGCGGTACATGCGCTGCCACAGGTACTCGTAGTCCCATGGGTCCTGGCCGATCACCAGCGGCGCGAGGTACTGGTCGATGATGGCCTTGGCGATGGCCGGCGCGAGCGCCACGTTGCCCAGGCCCACGATGCCGTCGTCGGTCTCGATCTCGACCACCGTCCACGAATGGAAGCGGAAGGTGCTCATGGTTTCCTGCGGCGCGTACAGCAGGTCCATCGCGTTGGAGCAGAAGTTGCCCTGCGGCGGAACGGTCTTGCCTTTCCACTCGAAAACGCGGGCGCGGACGGATTTGATCTTCATGGTGTCTCTCGGGAGTTGGAGGGGTTCAGACAGGTGCGTGGTTGGCAAGGCGGTGCGCGGCGCCCATGCGGCCCGCGATGCGGAAGGCCTGCCACATGGCTTCGACGCTGGCCTTGCCCTGGCCCGCGATGTCATAGGCCGTGCCGTGCGCCGGCGTGGTGATGGGAATGGGCAGCCCGCCCTGCACCGTGACGCCGCGGCTGAAGCCCATCAGCTTGATCGCGATCTGGCCCTGGTCGTGGTACATGGTCACGATGGCCTGGTACTCCCCCGCCTGCGCCTTCAGGAAGATGGTGTCGGCGGGGAAGGGGCCGTGAAAGGGCGACCCGGTCGGCCACTCGCGCGCCTGCAGGCGCTGCACGGCCGGGACGATGATGTCGATTTCCTCGCGCCCGCAAAGCCCGCCGTCGCCGCCGTGCGGATTGAAGGCCGCGACGGCGATCCTGGGCTGCGCCACGCCGTTGGCCAGCAGCGAGCGGTAGATCAGTTCGGCCGCCTGCTCGATGCGTTCCACGCTCAGATAGCCGGCCACGTCCTTCAACGGCACGTGCGAGGAGATGCGCGAGGTCCAGAGTTCGCCGAGGGTGTTGAACTCGCAGAAGTAGCCGGTCACGCCCAGGTGCTCCGCGAAATGGTGCAGTTCGTCCTCGTGCCGCAGGCCGCCGATCTTCATGGCGTGCTTGTTGAGCGGCGCGAAGCAGATCGCGTCGACCTCGCCGGCCAGCGTGGCGTCCATGCATTGGTCGAGCACCTGCAGCACCGAGCGGCCGCCAGGCGCTGCCGCCTGGCCGCGCTGTACCAGCGCGGGATCGATGCTCTGCACCGCGAGGAAGGCGGGGCGCCCCGTGCTTGTGCGGCCGCGCACTTCGGCCAACGAGCGCACCTCGTCGGTGGCGACGCAGACACCGGCGATGCGCTGGCCTTCGTCCCACAGCCAGCGATCGCCGATCAGCACGCTGTTGGCCAGCGCGGCGGCCTCGGGCTTGGCGAGCAGCCTGGCGATCAGTTCGGCGCCGATGCCGGCGGGGTCGCCCAGGGTCAGCGCAACAACGGGAAGGGAAGATGTGTTCGTCATGTCAATCCAGGCGGATGTGGTTTTTCTTGATGACCTCGCCGAAGCGCCTGTATTCGGCAGCGTGGAACTGCGTGAACTGCGCCTGGGTCATGGGCATGATCTCGGCGCCGATGGCCTCGAGCCGGGTCCTGGTTTCCGGCATCGCGAGCACCTGGTTCACGGCGTCGTGGACCTTGTCCTGCACCGCCTGGGGCGCCGCGGCCGGCATGTAGATGCCGTACCAGGCGCTCATCTCGACGCCGGGCACACCCGCCTCGGCCAGCGTCGGCACGCCGGGCAACTGCGGGTTGCGCTTCGCGGTGGTCACGGCGAGCGCGCGGACCTTGGCGTTCCTGATCTGGCCGATCACCGAGGGCAGGGTGTCGAAGCTCAGCTGCACCTGGCCGCCGATCAGGTCGACCAGGGCCGGCCCGCTGCCCTTGTAGGGCACGTGCGCGATGTCGGCGCCCGTCGCATCCTTGAACAGTTCGGCCGCAATGTGCTGGGTGCTGCCCGAGCCGCTGGTGGCGTAGTTGAGTTTCCCTGGCTCCTTCCTGGCAAGTTTGACCAGCGCCTGCACCGAGTCGGCCGGCACGCCGTTGCTCACCACCAGCACGTTGGGCACCGCGCCGACGAAGGCCACGGGCACCAGGTCGCGGTTGCTGTCGTAGTTGAGTTTGAGCAGGTGCGGCGCGATCGCATGGGCCGTGACCACGCCCATCACCATGGTGTGGCCGTCCGTCGACTTGGCCGTGGCATCGGCCGCCAGCGTGTTGGAAGCGCCGGGCCGGTTCTCGACCACCACCGGCTGCTTGAGCAAGGGGCCGAGCCGGTCGGCCACGGCGCGGGCCATCGCGTCGGTGCCGCCGCCGGGCGCGGAGCCGACCATGATCCTGATCGGGCGGGTGGGCCAATCCTGGGCCTGCACGGCGCTGGCGGCGAGCGCCAGCATCCCGGCGGCTGCGGCCGCCATGAGTTTCTTCATCTGCTTGTCTCCGGTCTGTTTCGAGGAATCGTTGGCGCCGATCGTAGGCAGGCGATTGATTCCCGTAAACTGAAAGAACTTGATCGATCAATATCCTGAGGTAATCAATCGTGGGCTCCATCGACAGGCAGGATTCGACCCCGCAGCTGCTCAACCGCATCCGCATGCGGCAGGTGGCCCTGATGCTGGCGGTGGAAGAACGGCGCACCCTGCGCGCCGCGGCCGACCAGCTCGGCCTGACGCAGCCGGCCGCCACCAAGATGCTCCATGAGCTCGAGAGCGCGCTGGGCCAGCCGATGTTCGAGCGCGTCGGCCGCGGACTGCGGCTCAATGCCGCGGGCGAACGCGTGATGGGCTACTTCAGGGGCATCCGCGGCAGCATGGAGGCGCTCAACCGCGAGCTGCACGAGTTCCAGCTCGGCAGCGTGGGCAAGTTCTCGCTCGGCAGCATCATGGCGGCCTCGCCCGGCCGGCTGACCGATGCGCTCACCGAGCTCAAGGCAGCGCATCCCTTGCTGGCCGTCGAGATTGCGGTGGACACCAGCGACAAGCTGCTCGCCCAACTGAACGAAGGCGTGCTCGAGGTGGTGGTGGGGCGTCCCATGGGACCCGAGGCGGCGGCCTGCACCTTCAGGGCCATCGAGGACGAAGCCCTGGCGGTGGTCGTCGGCAACGAGCATCCGCTGGCCGGGCGCCCGCGCGTGGCCTTTGCCGAGTTGCTGGACTACACGTGGATCCTGCAGCCGGCGCACAGCCCCATGCGCGACGTGATCGAGCGCGAGTTCCAGGTGCACCATGCGGTGATGCCGCCCGGCTTGATCGAGACGGGGTCGATCCTCACGACCATCAACCTGATCCGCAAGTCGCGAATGATCGGCGTGATCCCTGCAACGGTGGCGCTGCGGGATGCCCAGCACGGGGTGCTGAGCATCGTGCGCTACGCGATCCGGCACAAGCTCTCCACCTACGGCAGCATCGTGCGCAGCGACCGGCCGCTCAGCACGCCGGCCAAGCAGTTCCTGGAGCTGTTGCACCGGAAGCGGTAAGCCGGCCCATGGCCGCTCTGCCGCCGCAGCGACCTCTCTCCGGCGCAGCGGTTCCTACTCGACCGCGACCTTGCCCTCCTTGACCAGCCTCGCGAACTTCACCGTCTCTTCGCGGATGCGCGCCGCCATCTCGGCCGAGCTGTCGCCGATCGGCTCGGCGCCGATGGCGCGCATCTTCTCGGCGAATTCGGGCGACTTGATGATCCTGACCATCTCGGCGTTCAGCTTCGCAACAACGTCCTTCGGCGTCGCGGCCGGCGCCAGCACGCCGAACCAGGTGCCGATGTCGAAGCCTTTCAGGCCGGCCTCTTCGAGCGTCGGCACCTCGGGCAGCACGGCGGAGCGCTTGGCGGTGGTGACGGCCAGCGCGCGCAGCTTGCCGCCCTTGATGTGCTGCAGCACGGGCGTGATGGTGTCGAAGGACATCTCCACCTGTCCGCCCAGCAGGTCGGTGGTGAGCGGACCGCTGCCCTTGTACGGCACGTGCAGCAGCCTGACGCCGGTGCTGGCCTGGAACTGGGTGCCGATCAGGTGCTGGGCCGTGCCGTTGCCGTTGGAGCCGTAGGCCAGTTCCTTCGGCGACGCCTTGGCAAGCGCGACCAGCTCGGCGACCGACCTGGCCGGCGTGAGCGACGCATTGACCACCAGCACATTGGGCACCATCGCCACCGTGGTGATGGGCGCGAAGTCTTTCTGGAAGTCGTAGGGCAGCTTCCTGTAGACGCTGGTGGCGACGGTGTGGTGCACCGCGCCCATCAGCAGCGTGTAGCCATCGGGCCTGGCTTTCGCGACATAGTCGGCGCCGAGCGTGGCGCCTGCACCCGGCTTGCTTTCCACGATCACGGGCTGGCCCAGGGCCCTGGAGAGCGCATCGGCCAGCGCGCGGGCCAGCACGTCGGTGGTGCCGCCGGAAGGGAAGGGCACGACCAGGCTGATCGGCTTGGCCGGCCACGGCTCTTGCGAGGCGGCCCAGGGCGCGATGCAAAGGCCGAGGGTGGCCAGGGCGGTTCCCGCGAGGACGCGGCGCCCGATGGCGAATGGTTGCTTCAACATGTCTTTGTCTCCTGGCCGACGGTCTGTGCCGTGTTTTTGTGTTTACGCGAGCCGCGCGCACACGGCTTGCGTGACCTGCGCCGTGGTGGCGGTGCCGCCGAGATCGCGCGTGTGCAGCGCAGGGTCGGCCGTCACGGCTTCGATCGCCTGCATGACGCGCCGCGCGGCCTCGGCCTCGCCCAGGTGCTCCAGCAGCATCACGACCGACCAGAAGGTGCCGACCGGATTGGCCAGGCCCTTACCCATGATGTCGAAGGCGGAGCCGTGGATCGGTTCGAACATCGACGGGTAGCGCCGCTCGGGATCGATGTTGCCGGTGGGGGCGATGCCCAGGCTGCCCGCGAGCGCGGCGGCCAGGTCGCTGAGGATGTCGGCATGCAGGTTGGTCGCGACGATGGTGTCGAGCGAGGCCGGCCGGTTGATCATGCGCGCGGTCGATGCGTCGACCAGTTCCTTGTCCCAGGCGACGTCCGGAAACTCCTTCGATATCTGCAGCGCGATCTCGTCCCACATCACCATGGCGTGGCGCTGGGCGTTGCTCTTGGTGATGACCGTGAGCAGCTTGCGGGGCCGCGACTGCGCCAGCCTGAAGGCGAAGCGCATGATGCGTTCGACGCCCGCGCGGGTCATCATCGACACGTCGGTCGCGGCTTCGATCGGGTGGCCCTGGTGCACGCGGCCGCCGACGCCCGCGTACTCGCCTTCGGAGTTCTCGCGCACGATCACCCAGTTCAGGTCGTCCGGGCCGCAGCGTTTCAGCGGTCCGTCGATGCCGGGCAGGATGCGTGTCGGGCGCACGTTGGCGTACTGGTCGAAGCCCTGGCAGATCTTCAGCCGCAGGCCCCAGAGCGTGACGTGGTCGGGAATGTGCGGGTCGCCCGCCGAGCCGAACAGGATCGCATCCTTGCCGCGCAGCGCGTCGAGGCCGTCGGCCGGCATCATCACGCCGTGCTCGCGGAACCAGTCGCCGCCCCAGCCGAAGTTCTCGAATTCGAACTTGAAGCTGCTGCCGGCCGAAGCCAGCGCTTCCAGCACTTTCTGGCCCGCGGGCACGACTTCCTTGCCGATGCCGTCTCCGGGGATGGTTGCGATCTTGTACGTCTTCATGGCGATGTCTGCGGGAGGTTGGAAAGAGCTCCGACTGTAGGAAGCGGCAGCCCGCGGAATCGGCGCTAAAGTGAAGCCATCGTTAACCTGTATTCAACAGTGGAGCCACGATGAGCAGCGCCATTCTTCCGGCCGATCTCGGCTTCTTCTCCACCCTGGCCAGCGCCGGCAGCCTGAGTGCCGCCGCGCGGGAGCTGGGCATCACCACGCCCGCGGTCAGCAAGCACCTGGCGCTGATGGAATCGCGCGCGGGCGTGCTGCTGGTCAACCGCTCGACGCGCCGCATGAGCCTCACGCCAGAGGGCGAGCTGTACCTGGAGCATGCGCGCCGCATCCTCGGCGAGATCGACGGCATGGAGGAACTGCTGGGCGTGTCGCGCGCCACGCCGCGCGGCCTGCTGCGCGTGAATGCCACGCTGGGCTTCGGGCGCAGCCATGTGGCGCCGCTGATCTCGCGCTTCGTGCGCAAGCATCCGGCCGTGGAGGTGCAGCTGCAGCTGTCGGTCAATCCGCCGGCGCCGAGCGAAGACCTGTTCGATGTCTGCGTGCGCTTTGGCGCACCGCCGGACAGCCGCGTGGTGGCAAGGCACATTGCATCGAACCGCCGGCTGCTGTGCGCATCGCCCGCCTACCTGGCGGCGCGCGGCATGCCCAAGGTGCCGAACGACCTGGCCAGGCACAACTGCATCGGCATCCGGCAGGGCGAGGAAGCCTATGGGGTCTGGCGCCTGACGAGCGGCAGAGGGCGCCATGCGCGCACCGAGTCCGTCAGGACGCGCGGCAGCCTGGCGACCAACGACGGCGAGATCGCCGTGAACTGGGCCCTCGAAGGCCACGGCATCCTGATGCGCGCCGAGTGGGACATCAACCGCTACCTGCGCAGCGGCCGCCTGGTACAGGTGCTGCCGCAGTACTTCACGCCCGATGCGGACATCTACGCCGTGTACCCGCAGCGGCACCAGCTGGCCGCGCGGGTGCGGGCCTTCGTCGATTTCCTGGCGCTCTCCTTCACGCAGCAGGCGGCGTCGGGCAAGGCATAGCCGAGCCGCGGAGGGTCGCTGCCGGAAGACTCCTGCTTGCTGGCCCGCCCACCGCAGGTGTAGGAAAGGGGCGCGTCGGTGCGTGAGAACGGCTGGCCGCCGTGCGTCGCGGGTGAGAATCCGCGGATGCATCCAACCAGCAGCACCTCATTCCTGCAGTCCACCATCAGGCCCGCCCTTGTGGCCGCGGCCATCGCGGCGCTTGTCGCAGGCTGCGCTTCCGCACCGCCCGGATCGGCAGCGCAGCCGCCGGGCTCCGCTGCGGGTCAGCGGCCCGCAACTGCGCCCACGTCCATGCCCACGCCCGCAGCTCCGGACGCCGCTGCGCTCGAGCAGCAGCGCTTCGCCAAATGGGTTGCAGACTTCCGCGCCACTGCGCGCGCATCCGGCATCAGCGAGGCCACCTTGCAAAGCGCCCTCGGCGCCGTGCAGTTCCTCCCGCGGGTCATCGAACTGGACCGCGCCCAGCCCGAGTTCACGCGCACGGTCTGGGACTATCTCGACAACACCGTCTCGCCCCAGCGCGTTGCCACGGGCCAGGACAAGCTGTTGCAGGTTCGCGCCGAAGCCGACGCGGCGGCCGCGCGCTACGGCGTGCCGGGCACCATCGTCGTCGCCATCTGGGGTATGGAAAGCAACTACGGCGGCAACTACGGCAGCACGCCGGTCATCGACGCGCTGGCCACGCTCGGTTTCGAAGGCCGGCGCGAAGACTGGGCGCGCCGCGAACTGCTCGCGGCGCTGAAGATCCTCGACAGCGGCGACATCGCGCGCGACCGCATGATCGGCTCCTGGGCAGGCGCCATGGGCCAGACCCAGTTCCTGCCCTCGAACTTCCTGGCCTACGCGGTCGATGCCGATGGCGACGGACGGCGCGACATCTGGGGCAGCATGCCCGACGTGGTGGCCTCGACGGCCAACTTTCTCTCGCGCTCGGGCTGGCAGGCCGGCATGCCATGGGGCGTGGAGGTCCGGCTGCCGGCGGGCTTCGACTACGGCCGCGCCGACATGGCCGTGCGCCAGCCGAGCGCGCAGTGGGCGGCCGAGGGAGTCACGACGATGGACGGCCATCCGCTGCCGGAGTTTGCCGATGGCTCGGTGCTGCTGCCCGCGGGCGCGCAGGGGCCGGCCTTCCTGGTCGGGCCGAACTTCCGTGCCGTGCTGCGCTACAACAACTCGACCAACTACGCGCTCGCCGTGGGCCTGCTCGCGCAGCGCCTTGGCGGCGGCCCCGACGTGCAGGCGCCATGGCCGAGGAACCTGTCGGCGCTCTCGCGCAGCCAGATGGTCGAGCTGCAGACTGCGCTCACCCGGCGCGGCTTTGCCATCGGTGCGGCCGACGGCGTCATGGGCCCCGCCACGCGCGAAGGGCTGCGCCGCTACCAGCGCAGCGTGGGGCTGCCCGCGGACGGCTATCCGAGCGCGGAGCTGCTGCAGCGCCTGCAGCAGCCCTAGCCAGCAGGCCCGTTAAACTGGGGCCGGGTGCGGGACCGCTTGCTTCTGGTTGGCGGCGCCGCAGGTTCATGCGATGGTCGGGCCGCCACGCGGATCAGTCACGCCACCCCTCCATGCAAGAGCCCACCATCCAGTACGTTGCCGCAGCCATCTTTGCCGTGGCGCTCGTCCACACCTTTGCCGCCAAGCAGTTCGAGCGGCTGTCGCACCGCTTCCCCCGGCATGCCGGCCTGTTCCATTTGCTGGGCGAGGTGGAAGTCGTGTTCGGCTTCTGGGCCATCGTGCTCGTTCTTGCGATGGCCCTGCTGGCCGGCGGCGAGCAGGCACTCGGCTATGCGGAGTCGCGCAACTACACCGAACCCCTGTTCGTCTTCGTCGTGATGGTGGTGGCCGCCTCCCGGCCCGTGCTGCGCACCGTGATGTCGGGCGTGAGCCTCGTGGCGCGCGTGCTGCCGCTGCCCACGCCCGTTGCGGCGGCATGGCTCGGGCTGGCGGCCGTGCCGCTGCTGGGCTCGCTCGTCACCGAGCCCGCCGCCATGACCATTGCGGCGCTCATGCTCGCGCCGCAGATCTTCAGGCCGCAGGTGCCCGAAGCGGTGAAGTACCTCGCGCTGGGCGTGCTGTTCGTGAACGTGTCGATCGGCGGCACGCTCACGTCGTACGCCGCGCCGCCGGTGCTGATGGTGGCCTCGACCTGGCAGTGGGACAGCGCCTTCATGCTCGCCACCTTCGGCTGGAAGGCCGCCATCGCCGTGCTCGTCAACGCCACCGTGGCCACCTTCGTGCTGCGCAAGCACCTGCCCGCCGCATCGGCCGCGGACGCGGCGCTCTCCGAATCGCCCGTGCCGCCCGCCGTGGCCCTGACGCATCTGGTACTGCTGGCCGGCATCGTGCTGTTCGCGCACCATCCGGTCGCGTTCCTCGGGCTCTTCCTGATGTTCCTCGGGTTCACGCAGGCCTACGAGCGCCACCAGAGCCCGCTGATCATCAAGGAAGCGCTGCTCGTCGGCTTCTTCCTGGCCGGGCTGGTGGTGCTTGGCGGCATGCAGCAGTGGTGGCTGGAGCCGGTCGTCTCGAGCCTGCAGCCGCTGGCCTTGTTCTTCGGCGCGCTGGGGCTCACGGCCATCACCGACAACGCGGCGCTCACCTACCTGGGCTCGCTGATCACGAACATCTCGGACGAATCCAAGTACATGCTCGTGGCCGGTGCGGTGGCCGGCGGCGGGCTGACGGTGATTGCCAATGCGCCCAATCCCGCGGGCGTCGCGCTGCTCAAGCGCGGCTTCTCCGACGAGACCATCGGCGCCGGCGGACTGCTGCTGGGCGCGCTCGGGCCTACGCTGGTGGCCGCCGCGGCCTTCATGCTGTTGTAGCGATGGAACCGCGCCGCGCGCGGGATCGAAAGGAGAGGAGAACATGCGCACGTTCTTTCGCATGGGCCCGGCCGCCGGCGCGGTGCTCGTGGCGGCCCTGGCCGCCGGCGGCTGCGCTTCGCAGGGCGATGCCGTTTCATCCAGGAGCACGAGGGCAGCACCGCCGCCCACCGATTGCCGCGCCTGGGTGGGCGTCGACCGCAACCACGAACTGCCCGGCTACCAACTGCCGCAGTCCGATGGCCGCACCGTCTGCGTGCCGCTCGGTGTCAACGCTTATCGCCCGCCCGCGGGCTATGCGGGGAGCGACTACCACGTCGACGAATTCACCGATGCGCGGCTGAAAGAGCGCTGGCGCGCCTGCAAGGCCGATGCCGCCTGCTTCGCGCGCATCGATGCGCAGATGCAGCGCTGGCTGCCGCCGAACAAGGCGCGCTCGACGCGCTCGACTGGCGTGGTCGATCCCTCCGGCAGGATCGATCCGGAAGGGCTCGTCGACCTGCGGCAGATCCGGCGCCCGGCCTTCTTTGCCAAGGCACCCTATGCGGAGGCGATTGCGCGCGCCGATGCCAGCACTTTCGTGGTCGAGTTCACCGTGCCGCGCGACAGCTTCGAGCGCATCGACCTGAAGATGAGCGATCCGGTCAAGCTGCGCGGCTGGTACATCGAAGGCCGCGGCGTCGACGACGGCAAGGGCGGCAGGATGCGCGCGCTGGCGATCATGGCGCCGGGCGGCGGCGGGCAGCTCACCGCGATCCAGCATCCCGATGAAAAGCCCTACCGCATCGACCCGGCCACGGGCCGCGCGGTCGACGTCAAATTCCCGAACGCCACCACCGAGACCATGGGCCAGCGCTGGTGGCGCGAGAACCTCGATGCGCTGCATCAGGCGGGCTTCGACGTGCTGGCCTACGACCGGCGCGGCGAGGGCATCTCCGGCGGCTTCAGCGACACCCACACGCTCGAGCAGGGCGAGGACGTGTTTCGCGTGCTCGCGCAATTCGACACCGGCCACGGCCTGCGGCTGCTCACACCGGACGGCCGCGTGCTCGAAGGCAAGGAGGCGGCCGGCAAGCTGCTGGGCGGCATGAAGTCGACGCGCATCCCGATCCTGCTCGGCGGCTATTCGCGTGGCTCGATGTCCACGGCCTGGGCCATGGCCAGGAATTTTTCGGGCGCGTGCAGCTACGACATGCCGGTGCCCGAATGCCAGCCGCCCAAGGGGCTTGCGAACATCAAGGGCGCCATCCTGCTGGCGTCCTTCGCGAGCGGCGCGGGCTACCTGCCCGCCTCGCCCGACCTGGCCGACCGCAACCTGTTCCTCGGCGGCATGGCGGCGGACCATCACATCCTGTTCTATCCAAACTCGGC
>Ga0307408_100002420_pt1 | contig 13138 bp, 12 predicted proteins | sample 322Cmetagenome_FD_202116 | JGI IMG/M metagenome (GOLD analysis project Ga0307408, IMG submission 202116) | Maize rhizosphere microbial communities from greenhouse at UC Davis, California, United States - 322HYB-C-3 | ecosystem: Host-associated > Plants > Roots > Rhizosphere > Soil | place... | reverse complement strand
AGGCTTTGGTAGAGTATCTCGCCGTCCCAATGCAGGCCGTGATCATCCAGCGTCTGCAATATCGCACTGGCGGCACCGGGCTGTTCGCGCGGCGGGTCGAGGTCTTCTATGCGCACCAGCCATTGTCCGCGATTGGCTTTGGCATCCAGATAACTCGCCAGCGCGCTGACCAGCGAGCCAAAATGTAATGAGCCGGTGGGTGATGGTGCAAAGCGGCCGATATAGCCTGAGCCTTCAGTGCCGGGCGATGGGGAACTGGGTAACCGGGAGGGGGTAAGTGCGGGAGGTGTTGCTGACATGATGAAAGAGGCGAGCGCTGCCCGCCTCGATCAAACCGGCATTAGCCGCCGATTTGTTTTTCTTTGATTTCGGCGAGGGTTTTGCAGTCCACGCAGAGGGTGGCAGTCGGGCGCGCCTCAAGGCGACGGATACCGATTTCCACACCGCAGGCATCGCAGTAGCCGTAATCGTTGTTTTCAATCAGCTCCAGAGTGCTGTCGATTTTCTTGATCAGCTTGCGCTCGCGGTCGCGGGTGCGCAGTTCGAGGCTGAATTCCTCTTCCTGACTGGCGCGGTCGGCGGGGTCGGGAAAGTTAGCCGCTTCGTCTTTCATGTGGGATACGGTGCGGTCTACTTCTTCCATTAGCTCTGAGCGCCAGTTAAGCAGCAATTGTCTAAAGTGCAGCTTTTGGCCTTCGCTCATGTACTCTTCGCCTTTTTTCTCCACATAAGGAGTAAAAGGGCGCAGTGCAAAGGTTTCAGTAGAGGGTGATTTTTTCGCCATAGTAGCGCCTCGCAAGACTTCCTGGATCGGCAATAATCTGCACCAGTAGGTGGGCAGAATTAGAAGGGGGAGCAAGCTATCAGATAACAAATGCGAGTGCTAGCGTTTTTTCGCGCGCCTGTCAGCTGATGGGCTTTATCCGGTTAAACAGCAATCCAAACCCATTCCAAACAAAAACTATAGCCCCAATTTGGCGCGTTTGTGCTTCAATTTACCATCCATTCGTCTTCTATATATGTGCGCTTGCCAACTATGCCCCGGTTTTATCCTGCCCTTTTACTCAAACGCTACAAACGCTTTTTGGCCGATATCCGCCTGCCTGACGGTACCGAATTGACCATCCACTGCCCCAATACCGGCTCGATGAAAAATTGCATGCTGCCGGAAAGCCCCTGTTGGTATTCGATAAGTGAGAGCAAGACCCGCAAATATCCACAGACACTGGAAGTGGTAAGCACGCCGGGCGGTCACCTCGCGGGGATTAATACCGCGCGTACCAATCAATTAGTTGAACAGGCATTGAGCGAGCAGGTGATTGTGGAATTGCGTGGCTATCAAACTCTGCGGCGTGAGGTTGTTTACGGCAGTGAAAATTCGCGCATCGACTTTTTATTAAATGATAAAGAGTTGCTCAGCCAGCACAGTGATGATGCGCGCCTGTGTTATCTGGAAGTAAAAAATGTAACGCTGATGGAGGCAGAAGGCGAAGGTTATTTCCCTGACGCTGTGAGTGAGCGCGGCAGTAAACATCTGCGTGAATTGATGGCGATGGTGGAGCAAGGGTACAGGGCAGTTTTATTATTTTGTGTGCAACATACCGGGATTCAATCGGTGCGTGCCGCCGCGCATATAGATCCTGTTTATGCAGCAACTTTGCATGCAGCGCGTGCGATAGGCGTTGAGGTTATCGCCTATAGCGCACGCATCCAACCTGAGCAGAATATAATTAAACTGGATCGCTGTTTGCCGGTGCTGGATTAGTTTTTTTTGCGCCGCTGAAATTCACCACTGCCACCGCGCCTAAAATTAAAACCGTTGCGCTATATTCCGGCCAGCCGGGCGTCTCGCCCAATAATAAAATACCGGAGATAACCCCAATCAACGGTGTAATCAGCGACGACAGCGATGAGACGCTCACCGGCACCAGCGTTACCAGTCGCACCCAGGCCCAGTAGCAAAACATAAATGCAAAAAACACGTTATAGACCACCCCCCAGAGCGCGAGCGTTGAAGGTATTTTCGGTAGTGCGCCATCAACAAAAATTGCCGCGATAATAATTGGTGCACTGGCGAGCAATAATAACCAGCCGGTGAGTGCCACCGTATTAAGTGGAACCTGCCAACGTTTCATCAACACAGTGCCTGCGGCCCAACACCAAGCAGCAGCGACCATTAACACAGCGCCCAGTATTAATTGCGTGCTCATAGGTGCGCTGAACCAATTGATAAACGCTTCACTCATTAATGCTAATACACCGGCAATTCCCAACAAAAGTGCGATACCAATACGCAGGGTAAATTTGTCGTTCAGCACCCACACGGATAAGAGCACTGTCCAGATCGGCATGGTGTAGCCTAACAGCGCCGAGCGCCCGGCGGGCAACATACTTAAACCGTAGGTCGCCATCACGTTCCAAGCGACTATGTTGAGCAAGCAAATCCACAGCACTTTTTTCCAATAACCAGCGGGAATACTGAGTGTTAATCCCGACGCACGCGCCAGCCCCAGAATCCCCAGCCCCCCAAAAAATAAACAAAAACCGCGAAAGGTCAGCGGTGGAATTTCGCCGATAATAAATTTCATAATCGGCCAGTTAAAACCCCAGCCAATGGCAAGCCCGATTAAAAGCAAAATACCTTCTACAGAAAGGCGTTGTGAATTTGGCATAAAAGAAAATCGACGCAGGAAGGGTTAGAGGACTGGATTGCACACGCAATCCAGTAGTGAGGAATAAACACTATTTTGCAGTGGCTTGTGGCGGAAATGGCATTAACAATTTACCAAACGTTTCGCGCAGCTTTTGCTCTGCTTTCAGCGAAAAATTAATTAGCGGGATGCCCTCGGCATTGCCGCGCCAGATCAGGGTATTACTACTGGTTTGGGTGATATCGATCACGATTACACCTTCCTGTTTACCTTTGCCCAGCGTTTGGCCGGAACCCAAGCCGATACTGCCATGGCGGCCGACAGGCAGGCCAATACCAATCCCGATGCTGGTATTGCCTCCTGTGCTCACGCGCGAAAATACTTGCATATCGATTAATAAATCGGCGCTAGTGTCTGCGAGCACAAAGCCCTGCGCGCGCAACTGTTCATCGACAAGGTTTTGCAGGAAGGTTTTATCGATTCCGCCTACATCAACCGTGATCGCGCGCCAGTTGTAGGTTTTTAGGCCGCTGAAGTCAGTGCCGGTTTTATAATCGTCGGCGTATTTGATATTGGTGCAAGCGCTGAGCAGTAATAGCAAACCTGACATCAAACCGATGGAAACTAAGTGGCGCATAGCCTTGTCCTCATAGGGGAAAATAGGATGAGTGGGAGTATAGCCTAGCGATCGCCTGCACATGGGCACAGAGTTTGCAAACGCTGTGTAATTAACGCAGACTTGCGCCCGCTACACCATGCCTGCCAATTGTTGACGATCAGGGAGTTATTGTGGATTTACTGCTGATTTTTAAAGCCATCATCATGGGGATTGTTGAAGGCGTCACGGAATTTTTACCGATTTCCAGCACCGGGCATTTAATTGTCGTGGGCGATTTAATTAATTTCCACAACGATGGCCGCGTATTTGAAATTGCTATCCAGCTGGGTGCCATTTTGGCGGTGGTGGTCGAGTACCGGCGCAAGTTTACCCAGGTGGCCTGCGGTATGTTTAGCGATGCCCAGGCGCAGCGTTTTATCCTCAATTTGCTGATTGCGTTTTTACCTGCGGCAATTGTGGGCGTGCTGTTTATCTCACTGATCAAAACCTATTTTTTCAATGCACTGAGTGTGGCAACTATGCTGATTCTCGGTGGCCTCGTGATTCTATGGGCGGAGCGGCGCAAGCACGAGATCCGTGTGATGGATGTGGATCAAATGAGCTGGAAAGATGCATTAAAAGTGGGCTTGTTCCAAGTGCTGTCGATGATACCGGGCACCTCGCGCTCGGGCGCTACGATTATCGGCGGCTTGTTTATTGGGTTGGATCGCAAAGTCGCTGCGGAATTTTCATTTTTTCTCGCGGTGCCAACCATGGTTGCAGCCACCTTTTACGATATCTACAAACATCGCGATATGCTGGAGATGGGTGACTTTCCGATGTTTGCAGCAGGATTTATTACCGCCTTTATCAGCGCCTGGATTGCGGTGCGCACGCTGGTGCGCTATGTGGCCAACCACAGTTATGAAATTTTTGCCTGGTATCGCATTGCATTCGGATTGTTTATTTTGGTCAGCGCCTATACCGGTTGGGTGAGTTGGTCGATATGAGGTTTTCCTTGCCACTGTTTTGATGTGGCGGTGGCAATATCAATGAATAAATTTCACTACGCTGGTATCTTTTTCACGGCTTTTACCAGCGGTGTGTAAATTTTCCAAATATTCCCGCCACATTTTCTCCTGATTTTTGCCCAGTTCGTAAAAATAATCCCAGGTGTAAATCCCGCTGTCGTGGCCATCATCAAACATTAATTTAAGTGCGTAGTTGCCGGCGCGCTCAATTTTGCTGATCGCCACATCCTTCTTGCCATATTGCAGCACGGCTTGCCCGGGGCCGTGGCCTTTGACTTCGGCGCTGGGGGAGTGCACGCGCAAAAATTCGGCGGGCAATAAAAATTGCTCGCCGCCGAAGTGCAGCTCAAGTTGTTGCGATTGTTTGTGCAGCTGGATTTTGGTGGGTATTTTGTTCATGGCGAGCCAACTCGTTTAAAGAACACGCAATTACAAAATAAAGCGGCTCAAGTCTTCATTTTTCGCCAGCTCACCCACATGGGCTTCTACATAAGCGGAGTTGATTTCCACCTGGTTTTTGCCGTCGCCCGCTTCAAATGAAACATCTTCCAAAAGGCGTTCTAGAATAGTATGCAAGCGGCGTGCGCCAATATTTTCGGTGCGCTCGTTCACTTCATATGCTGTCTCCGCAATGCGGCGAATGCCGTCTTTGGTAAAGGTGATGTCGATCCCCTCGGTTTTCAGCAATGCTTCTTGTTGTTCGGTGAGCGATGCGGTGGGTTCAGTGAGAATGCGCTCAAAATCATCCGGCGTTAATGCACTCAGCTCCACGCGGATTGGCAGGCGCCCTTGCAATTCCGGAATTAAATCCGAGGGTTTACTCAGGTGAAATGCACCGGAAGTGATAAATAAAATATGGTCAGTTTTGATGGTGCCGTGTTTGGTGGTGACGGTGCAGCCTTCAATTAATGGCAGCAAATCGCGCTGTACACCTTCGCGCGATACATCGGCGCCGCTTACATTGCCGCGGCGTGCAACCTTGTCGATTTCGTCGATAAACACAATACCGTTTTGCTCGGCAGCTTCGATTGCTTGCGCTTTGATGTCGTCATCGCTCACCAATTTTGCAGCTTCCTCGTCTTGCAATTGTTTGAAAGCTTTTTTGACGGTGAGTTTTGCTTTTTTGGTTTTGTCACGTCCGAGCGATGAAAACATACTTTGCAATTGATTGGTCATATCTTCCATGCCCGGTGGTGCCATGATCTCAACACCAACGCTGGCGGCGGCTATATCAATTTCAATTTCTTTATCGTCCAGTTCGCCTTCGCGCAATTTTTTGCGGAAAATTTGGCGCGTGCCGGATTCGTGTTTGCTTTCTTCAGCCGACAGGTTTCGTGCTGGCGGAAGGAGCGCATCAAGAATGCGTTCTTCGGCGGCTTCAGCGGCGCGATGCTGCACGGCTTTGGTAGCTTGCTCGCGGCGCATTTTGATCGCGACATCAACGAGGTCGCGAATAATCGATTCCACATCGCGGCCGACATAACCGACTTCAGTAAATTTAGTCGCCTCCACTTTGATAAAAGGCGCGTTGGCGAGTTTGGCCAAGCGGCGCGCGATTTCTGTTTTACCCACGCCGGTTGGGCCGATCATCAAAATATTTTTTGGCGTGATTTCATTGCGCATATCGACAGGCACTTGCATGCGGCGCCAGCGGTTGCGTAGTGCAATCGCGACCGCACGTTTGGCATTGGCCTGGCCGACGATATGTTTATCTAATTCGTGCACGATTTCGCGCGGAGTCATGGAGGACATATAAAACTCTTAGGAGGAGAAATTAAGCTCTTAAATTAATAATCGAGCACTTCGATGGTGTGGGTCTGATTGGTAAACACACAAATATCGCCCGCGATTTTCAAACCTTTTTCGACAATACTGCGCGCATCCAGCTGGGTGTTTTCCAGCAATGCACGCGCGGCGGCTTGCGCGTAGTTGCCGCCCGAGCCGATCGCGATTAAATCGTCTTCCGGTTGGATTACATCGCCGTTGCCGGTGATGATCAGTGAGGCTTCTTTATCGGCAACCGCGAGTAATGCTTCCAAGCGGCGCAGGCTGCGGTCAGTTCGCCATTCTTTGGCGAGTTCGACGGCGGCGCGGGTGAGTTGGCCGTTGTGCGCTTCGAGTTTGGCTTCAAAGCGCTCAAAGAGGGTGAATGCATCGGCGGTGCCGCCGGCAAATCCGGCGATTACCTGGTTTTTGTAGAGGCGGCGTACTTTGCGCGCGTTGCCTTTCATCACAGTATTGCCAAGGGAAACCTGGCCATCGCCACCGATAACGACTTGGCCGTCGCGGCGCACAGAGAGAATTGTTGTCACTGGACTTCCTTCTTAATTTACAGCGGAGAAGCCAGAAAAGTGGGGGCATGCACGCCTTTTTCAAGGCGTGCACTTGGATGTGGGGGATTATTTGGTCTTGGCGCGTTTAAGTACCAGCGCGTTGTATTCGTTTTTGACCAGTTGGGAGCGCGCCGTGGTGAGTTCATTTTGGTTGTTAAAGGGGCCGACTACTACGCGGTGCCAGACTTCACCTTTGCGAATCTCTACCTTTTCAATATTGGCGTCGAGATTGAGCAGAATTAATTGTGCGCGCAATTTATCCGCATCTTCGGCGCGCGGGAAAGAGCCGACCTGCAAGATGTACTCGGTACTTTGTTCTTGCGCTGGTTTTTCCTCGTTGATCGTTTCGCTTGCAGGCACAATCGTTTCGCTTTCTTGCAGCAATTTGTAGAAATCAAAACGCGGTTTGGGCGTTTTATTTTCGGTCACCTTGGGCTTGGGTTCTTCTTTGGGTGCCGGTGCCGCAACCGGGTTTTTAATAAAGTAGAGACTGGCTGTAAATGCACCCAATACCAAGCCTGCCACGAACCACAACCAAGGGGGCGTCGCGCTGTTGCTGGATGACGTGCGGCGCGCTGGAGCGCGGCCTTTTTTGGCGAAATCTCTACTCATGGAATCAGTGTGTCTGTGCTAAATCGAGGCGCGATTGTAAAGGGATTGCGCGGGTGAGTCACTAAGCCCGCAATTTCGCGCACTGTCTGTTGTTTATGCCACTTAGGCGTTAGCCCATCTCCTGCGGGTCAACATCAATCGACCAGCGCACCCGTTTGGCGAGCGGTGATGCTTCCAATTGCAGCGCCAATTCGCTGAGCAACTGTTGTAGGGGTTTGCGCTGCGCACTGTTGATCTGCAATTGGTAGCGGAAGCGGTCACCGCGTTTTTCCATCATCGCGGGTAATGGTCCAAGATAGTTAAATAACGGGTGCGGCGCCTGCAGTTGCTCGGCCATTTTGCGTGCGGTTTGCAGGAAATCCACCGCTGCTATGGCTTGTTTGCTCTCCGCGCGAATCAATGCGAGGTGGCGATAGGGCGGCAACTGGGTGATCTGGCGCTCATGCAAGATTAAATCAGCTAAGGCGTGATACCCCTGCTGTACCAGTGTCTGCACTAGCGGGTGATCGGTGTGGTGGCTCTGTAGTATCACCCGCCCGTGTTTTTCCTCGCGCCCGGCGCGCCCGGCGACTTGCAATAACAATTGCCCCATGCGCTCGGCACCGCGGAAATCGGTGCTGAATAAACCGGCGTCCGCATCGATAATCACCACTAATGTCACATCGGCAAAGTGATGGCCTTTGGCGAGCATTTGGGTGCCGACAAGGATGCAGGGTTCGCCGCTGTGGACATCAACCAATAACTTTTGCATCCCATCTTTATTGCGCGTGGAATCGCGGTCTACGCGGATGACTTTGTGAGCCGGAAATAATTGTTGCAGCACGACTTCGCTGCGCTCGGTGCCCTGGCCAATGGGTTGGATTTTACTGCTATTACAGCTCGGGCAGCGCTTCGGAATGCCGCGCTGGTGGTCGCAGTGGTGGCAGTGCAGATGGCGCGGTGTCTGGTGTACGGTCATGCGCGCATCGCAGTGATTGCAGTTGGCCAGCCAGCCGCAGTCGTGACATTCCAATGTGGGCGCGTAACCGCGCCGATTGAGAAATACCAGCACCTGGTTGCCTTTGCCGAGTGTATCGCCAATCGCATCGATACTGGCCTGCGCAAAACCTTCATGGAGTATTTCGCCGCGAATATCGAGCAGCTGAATCTCTGGAGGTTTGGCATTGCCCGCGCGTGCTTTCAATCGCAGGTATTGATAGCGCCCTTGTAATGCATTGTGCAAGGTTTCCAGTGAGGGTGTAGCAGAGCCGAGAATCAGTGGAATGCCAAGGCGATGCGCGCGTACGGCGGCGAGATCACGCGCGGAATAGCGAAAACCATCCTGCTGCTTAAAGGAGCCGTCGTGCTCTTCATCGATAATCAAAATGCCCGGCTCTTTAAGTGGAGTAAACAGCGCCGAGCGGGTGCCGATAATGATGCGCGCTATGCCGTCGCGCGCCTGCAGCCAGGCATCCAGCCGCTCGCGGTCGTTTAAACCGGAGTGCAAGGCCACAATTGGCAAATTAAACCGGCGCTGGAAACGCTGCAGGGTTTGCGGGGTGAGGCCAATCTCTGGAACCAGCACCAAGGCTTGTTTGCCTTGCTTGAGCGACTGTTCAATCGCCTGCAGATAGATTTCAGTTTTGCCGCTGCCAGTCGCGCCATCGAGCAGGTAGGTTTTGAAGCTGTTGTAGTCGATCTGCGCAAACGCGGTTTGCTGCTCATCGCTCAATACCAGCGGTAGTTCGCGTAGCAGCTCTGCCGGATGCGGCGCCTGGCTGGGCACTATTTCGTCGATTCGCACGAGGCCCTTGTCGATCAGGCTCTTGGCGATGCTGCGCGGAATGTCCAACAGGTCGAGATCGTTGCGGCTTAGTTGATGGCGGGTTTGCAATGCGGCAAGCAATGCGGCTTGTTTCGGCGAGCGTTTAAGTGCGCCTTCGGGTAAGCCTTTACCTTCGGTGGTGAGGCGGAATACGGGTTCGCCGCGCAGCTGTGCGGGTTCGCCTTGGCGGAGCAGTACTGGCAGGGCGGTTTGCAGGGCTTCGCCAGGTGCGCATTGATAGTAATCGGCGGCCCAGAGACATAGGTCTAGTAATTCGCTATCCAGTGCGGGGCGGGGGTCGATAATCGCCAATGCGGGGCGCAGTTTGCCCAGATCTTGCGCGCTTTCCGTTTTGACACTTATCAGTACGCCGACCAGTTCCTGATGGCCAAAAGGCACGCGCACCAATACCCCGGGTTGCAGCGCGGACGGTGTTATCTCTGCAGGAGGTAAATAGTCAAAGCAGCGACGCAGGGGTACGGGCAGTGCGATTTCCAGCAGCAAGGATTCTGTTGATGAGGTTTGGGTCATGGAGTCAGCGATTATCAAACGAGGCGGGCAGCATAGCCTAATCGATCTTGTGTTCGCAGTTTATTGCTGATCGGCTGGTGGTTTTTTGCGCGAAATGGCGTTTTTCAGTTGCGCGCCTAGGGTTTTCTGGTAGTATCGCCGCTCCCGAAAACAGCCGTTTTTTAAACCTATGCGCGGTGCCCGGCAACTGACCAGGTGGCGGCGCAGATCACACAAGGCATTCATCATGAAAGCAGACATTCATCCAAATTACGTTGACGTAGCTGTAACCTGCAGCTGTGGCAACAGCTTCACCACCCGTTCAACCCTGGGCAAAGCCCTGCACGTTGACGTATGTGGCGCCTGCCACCCGTTCTACACCGGCAAGCAAAAAGTGGTTGATACCGGTGGCCGTATTGATCGCTTCACTAAGCGTTTCGGCAGCCGTATCGCTGGTGCCAAGAAAGACTAATTTCTTGATCCGCACTCTGCTAGCTCCGCTAGTAAAAACGCTGGGAATGCAAATTCCCGGCGTTTTTTTATGCCTGTGTTCTTTGTTTTTGCCCTCCGCCGCCGTTGCTGAATGCGGCTTTCCTGCTGGTGAGTTGGTGCAGGTGGCGCGGGTATCGGATGGCGATACCCTGAAATTGCAGGATGGCCGCTCGGTGCGGGTGCTGGGGATTAACGCCCCGGAAATTGTGCATAGCAACAAACCCGGCCAGCCGCTCGGACGTGAGTCGCGCGCTGCGGCGCAGGCGTTTATCGAAGCGGGTAAAAGCAAGGTCTACCTCGGATTTGAGCGCGAGACCCATGACCACTACGGCCGCTTATTGGCACATGTATATGATAGTCGCGGGCGCAGCCTGGCAGCTGCCCAGTTGCGCAGTGGCATGGCATTGCAAATTGCCGTTCCCCCTAGCATTGCGCAAATGGATTGTCTGTTGAGCGCAGAGCGGGAAGCGCGACAAAAATCCCTGGGGGTCTGGCGAGACAATTACTGGCAACCGCTGCCGGCCTTGTCTTTGCGTGGCGATGAAACTGGCTTCAGACTGGTGCGCGGGCGCATCGCGAAGGTAGATATCAACTCGGCGGTGTGGTTGGAGTTTGAAGGCAAGTTGGTTGCAAAAGTCGCTAAAAAAGACTGGCCACTATTTGCCGATCAAAAAAATGATTGGCAAAAATCGGGTTGGCTGGCGCTCAAGGGTAAAAGGGTGGAATTGCGCGGTTGGATACGCCCGCAGCAATCCAGGCGTTCACAGCAGTTCAAACCGCTGGTGATGCAACTGCGGTCACCTTCATCCATAAAAATAACCGCAAATTAATATCGCTAGAAAAGTTCTTCCGGCAGGGTTGCTTGCTCGGTGGTCTCATTGCCTGCTGCAGATGTGCGCCCCGTATCTTCGCCCAAAAACACTTCAAAGATCGCGTCAGGGTCGCCCGGCATGGCGGGTTTACCGGTATCCGGATTGATTCGCACAGTAACTATCCCTTCCGGTTGGCGCGGCAATTGGTCGGGTACACCTTCCAGTGCGGTGCGCATAAAATCGATCCAGATCGGCAGTGCTGCCGAGCTGCCAAACTCTTTGCGTCCCAGGAGGGTATTGGCATCAAACCCAACCCATACACTGGTGGTGATATTGGGGTTATAGCCAGAGAACCAGCTGTCGCGCGGGCCGTTGGTGGTGCCGGTTTTGCCGGCGAGATCATTGCGACCGAGCTGTTTGGCCAGGCGGCCGGTACCCTTATCCACTACATCGCGCAGCATTGAATCGATCAGGTAGGCAACGCGTGCATCGATAATACGTGGCGCTCGCAGATTACTATCAAGGCTGGGGGTTGCCGGTATCAGGCTGCCATCATCGGCATAGCTGAGTTGGTTTATCTCGCACTCTTTGCACACGCGTTTCGGGCGCGCCTCATAAACGACCTTGCCTTTATCGTCCTCAATCCGCGTGACCAGATAAGGGTCAATCTTAAAGCCGCCGTTGGCAAAGGTGGCATAGGCGGTCGCCATTTGCATCGGGGTGAGCGCATGGGTGCCGAGTGCGAGCGTCAGGTCGCGGGGGAATTCTTTGGGGTTAAAGCCAAAGCGCGCGAGGCTGTCGAGTGCTGTCTGCATGCCGATGCTGCGCAGCAGGCGAATCGATACCAGGTTGCGGGAGCGATAGAGTGCCTGGCGCATACGCATAGGGCCGACAAACTTGCCGTCATCATTTTCCGGGCGCCAGGCGATGCCGGTGCTGGTGTTTTCAATCACGATGGGCGCATCGTTAATGATCGACGCCGGGGTAAATCCATTTTCCAGCGCGGCGGTATAAATCAACGGCTTGAAGCTGGAGCCTGGTTGGCGCGCTCCCTGAATAGCACGGTTATAGTGGCTTTGGTTGAAATCGAGGCCGCCGACCAGCGAGCGAATCGCACCGTCCATGGGGTCGAGGGATACCAGTGCCGCCTGAATTGCGGGCACCTGGCTAAAGCGCCATTGGTCATCATTATCCTTGGTGATGCGTACTATATCGCCCGGTTTAAGGAATTCGGTCACTGCTTTGTAGGCGGCACCACGGCTATCTTCAGTGAAGTATGGGCGCACATTCGATAGCCCCTGCTCCCAGCCCAAATCAACGTAATCGCCATTACTCATCAGCACGCGCAGCGATTTTTCCTGTACATCCACCACTGCTGCTGGCTCCTGCCCGCCGAGGGTGGGAATACTTTGGAGCTGGTCTTGCCAGTCAATCAGGTCGGCATCTGCTGAAGGTTTGAGGCGCAACTCCGGGCCGCGATAGCCGTGGCGCAGGTCATAACCCAGTAAGCCTTTAAGTACCGCAGCCTGCGCAGTAGCTTGCATGGCGCTATCGACACTGGTGTAAACCTTGTAACCCTCGGTGTAGGCCTTGTCGCCAAAACGATCCAGCACTTCCTGGCGTGCCATTTCGGAGATGTAGGGAGCTTGAACATCGAGCGTAGTGCCGTGGTAGCTGGCAGTGTTGGGTTCGTTGATTGCCGCCTCGTAGGTGGCTTGGTCGATATGTTTCAGCTCATACATACGCCCGATAATCCAATCGCGGCGAATCATGGCACGCTTGAGGTTGGCGAGCGGGTTGTAGGCCGACGGCGCTTTTAATACCCCTACGATCATGGCGTATTGGGCGACACTGAGCTGGTCTATATCCTTGCCGTAATAGATCTGCGCGGCCGCCTGCAGGCCATAGGCGCGGTTACCGAAGAACATTTTGTTATTGAACAATTCAAGGATTTCTTCCTTGGTAAATTTTCGTTCAATTTCAAGGGATAAGAGGATTTCGTTAAACTTGCGTGAGAAGATTTGTTTGCGAGTGAGAAAGAAATCACGCGCCAACTGTTGAGTGATAGTGCTTCCGCCCGATTGGATGGCGCCGGACTTCAGAATTTGTGATGCGGCGCGCAACATGCCTTTTAGAGAAACTCCATGATGCTCGAAGAACTCTGCATCTTCGGCGGAGAGGAGTGCTTTTATATACAGGGGCGGGATCTGATTGTAGGTCAGAGGAGTGCGACGTTGTTCGCCAAATTCACCTATTAACTTACCGTCGCTTGAATAAACCCGTAAAGGGGTCTGT
>Ga0307408_100002419_pt1 | contig 13139 bp, 28 predicted proteins | sample 322Cmetagenome_FD_202116 | JGI IMG/M metagenome (GOLD analysis project Ga0307408, IMG submission 202116) | Maize rhizosphere microbial communities from greenhouse at UC Davis, California, United States - 322HYB-C-3 | ecosystem: Host-associated > Plants > Roots > Rhizosphere > Soil | place... | reverse complement strand
CCTAGCGATCTGGGGTGTCATAAGCGACGACTGTCCAGAGACTTCCATCTCCGAAATCGTTGATTGCTTGATACCGGTGGCGGCGCCGAGCCCGTGCTGCGTCAACTTGGCATGCTTCCGCGCCGCGATGACACGGGTCGCAAACTCGGTTCGGTCTCTGGTCGCCATACACGCAGAGTAATTTGGGCCGTTAACGGATGACCGCTTGACAACGTACCGGCGCTCCGGTATTCTGCCGGCTATGGACTGGTCACAACTCATCTCAAGCATTCAGAAGCGCGGCCTTAGCCAAATGCAGATCGCTGCGATCTGTGGATGTGGCCAAGCAACCATCAGCGACCTTTTGAAGCGCGCAACGTCCGAGCCGCGATTCACGCTCGGCCAACAACTGGTCGCGCTCTCGAAGGCAAGCGATCGAGAGCTGAAGCGCCTTTGTTCCAAACAACGGGCGGAGGTCTGAGCGATGGCCCACCTCCTTGGCCTCTTCATCGGCCTCTTCGGCGCAACTCTCGCGCTGTTTGGCTACCTTGACCATGACACGCACGTACTGGCTGCCGGCCTTGTTGGCTGCTTGGTTGGCGTGTTCCTTCTCTGCACTGGGGAGAGCTAGGTCATGCCGTTTCTTCTCGAAGCCTTCTTCGTCTTGATCGGCGCCATCGCTGTAGCCGCCTGGCTCACCGTCTGGCTGAACAAGCCCAGCGACAAGGACTGAATCGTGGACTACGACTTCTCCAAGCTCACGCCCCTGCAAGAGTGGCTCATTTGCTACCAAGGTTGGCGAGTCGGGCAAACCTATCCGGACGGAAGTGTTTGGCCCCAGCCTGGTAAGCGCACCGTCAAGAAGTTGATCGAGCGCGGGTTGATGACGGCTGTGAGTCGCACGGTTCCCGACCGCTTCATGAACATTCCCATTAGCGTCACCGAGTACCACGTTGCCCCCGAGGTCCATCTGGCTTGGTGTTTCTCTTGCGGTAGCGAGGACTGACCCATGGCCTACGTCGCCTTCGGCCTCTACGTCCTTCTGCTGCTTGCCTGCTTCATCGCTGGCAGTCCTGCAGTCACCCGCAGCAATGAAGACATCGGCGAGGCCGACGACTGCGGCATCGAAAACACAAACCCAACCGCCTGACTTTGTTCTGGCATTCCCACTAGAGGCTCCCGTATGGACAGGCAAGTGACTCGAACCACTCCCCACGGGAAGTTCAAGGCTCAACGGGACCGCGCTGCCTTTCGCGGCATCCCATGGGAACTCACCTTTGAGCAATGGTGGGGCATCTGGGAAGCCTCTGGAAAGTGGGAGAAGCGAGGGAAGACAAAGGGCTGCTACGTGATGGCCCGCCGCGGGGACCAGGGCGCTTATTCCGTGGGGAACGTCTTCATCTGCACCCATGCGCAAAACGTCCGAGACGCGCATGCCGGTCGCAAGTCGCCGCTCGGCAAAGGCCGTGGCTGGACGTTCCGACACAACAACAAGACCAACCCCTATCAAGTGGTCATTGGTCGCAACTACATCGGTGTGTTCCCGACTCAGGCTGAAGCCGAGGCGGCCTACCAACTCGCTGTCTCGAAGGTTCGTGTTTCGCATTCGCCTATTTTTTTGCATACCAGTGACAACGACTGACAAGAGGAGTTATCAGTGACTCTCACTACCCCCAAAAAACAGCTCACGATTGACTTTGAGCCCGGTCTTGTGGAGCGCCATCGCAACCTCCGCGATTGCATCGGTGCAGGGATCTATCGCCGTGGCCTTTCGACCTGCGCGATTGATCTCAACGAGTCGCCCGGCAACCTGAGCAACCAACTCAGCGACGAGTCTCAGCGCAAGTTCGGCGTTGATGAATTCGAGACGTACCTCGAAAAAACGAACGACTTCACGCCCATCTACTACCTGATGGCGAAGTTCCTCCACAAGCCTGAGGTTGAGAGTTCCGCCGCCTTGCAGGCGCTGCCGGAAGCCCTTGCTGCCGTTCAGGCTCTCATGAAGAAAGCAGGCTTGGCATGAACTTCCAACTTTCCGACGAGATGGTCGCTGCCATGGACGACACCGCGGACTACATGCACCAGCCCGCATCGCGTGATTCCGCCTTCTTCTGGCGCGGCACGCCCAGCGTCGTTACGCCCCAGCTTCGCCCCCACAAGATGGACCGCAGCACCGAAGCCCGGCGTTATTGCTATCCGGTTGAAGGTCAAGCTGCAGGGGAGGCTTCTTTCCATCGGCGCCAGGCCATTCGCTTGGGAGGCATCTGATGATCGCCTACACATCCCTCGAGGCCTACGACGAGTTGCGCGAAGCCGGTGACTTGCCTCCCATGGAAGCCCGCGTAATGCGAGTGTTCGAAACGTCAGGGGCTGGAGCTTCGTACTCACGCCAGCAGATCTCGCAGATCTCCGGCATGCCCATCAACTGCGTCTGCGGCCGGGTTAACACGCTCGTGGCGAACGGCGTTCTTGAAGAACACGGCACACGCATCGATCCGACCACGCGCAAGCCTCAGAAGCTTGTGCGCGTGGCGTGGGGGTACTGATGGCCGGCGACTGGATCAAGATGCGTTCGGACCTTCACACGCATCCGAAGGTTGTCCGAATCTCGTCCGCATTGAAAGCGGACAGACTTCGGGTCGTTGGCGGACTGCATGCGGTCTGGTGTCTGTTTGATGTGCACTCAGAAGACGGAATGCTGTCCGGTTACACCGCGGAAACCGTCGATGAGTTGATCGGTTTCGCAGGCTTCGCGAACGCGATGTGTGCAGTTCAGTGGCTCAAAGCGGAGCCCGATGGACTGTCACTTCCGGAGTTCGATGAGCACAACGGACAGAGCGCAAAGCGCCGTGCCAGCGAGACGAAGCGCAAGCGCCAAGAGCGCGACAAGGACGGCTCTGACGATGACCGCAATACGTCCGCATCTGATGCGGACAAGAAGCGGTCTAGAGAAGAGAAGAGAAGAACTACTACCTCACTACGTTCGGTAGATGGCGCGGAGCGCGCGACTCGCAAATGCCCGGTGACGTTCGAAGTCACTTTTGAACTGCAGGACTGGGCAAACCGCGAAGCGCCCGGCATTGACTGGAAGCGAGAAACCGACAAGTTCCGCGACTACACGTTCAAGACCGCGCACAGCGACTGGGCTGGGGCGTGGCGCAACTGGATGCGGCGATGCGGCGAGAGCCGAGCTACATCGAAATCCGCGCCTCAAGGCCGGCACAGCGCTGCCGCTGCCGCCATCTTCGACATGGACCCCCAAGGAGTCATCAATGTTTAAACCCGTCGTGGTGAGTGCGGACGACTTCCGCAAGCCTGCGCCAGTCGCAGACGAGACCATCGTCAACAACGTGTTCAAGGTGCTGCACGGTTGCTACGGCAATCTGTTCCTGAGCAAGTTCGCTTCTGGTGTCACCGACGCTGCTGGCCGAGATCTCGGTGTCGCCAGCGCTCGCAAGGTCTGGGCGCACAGCCTGCGCCGGTTCGATGAAGGCACGGTCGTTACGGCGCTCGAGCATTGCCAAGCCCGTCACCCCGAGTACCCGCCGAGCCTCCCTCAATTCGTCGCCCTGTGTGCGGCGGCGATGCCTCGCGAGGTGTTCCGGGGCGGAAACGCCATCGGCATGAGCGACGAGCTGCGCAGCAGGTATGCCCGCCAGGCTAGGGCGATCAACGAGAAGCACGCCGAGCGTGCGCGTCGTCGCGCCACCGGAGACAAGCCGTTGCCGCCCGGTCTTGATGGCCTGAAGCAGGCAATCGCGAACGCCATCGGCTGTGCTGGCGGAAACGAAGCCGCGGCGCTCCTGCGGTTGGATCGCGTATTTACGGGGCAAGGCAAATGATCCGCGCCCGCGAATCCCTCGACCGCTGGGCTGTCTACGCCCACAACATCCTCGACCGTGTGCAGCGTGGCGCGTTCGTCAAGGGCAACCACATCGACTGGGCTTTGGCGTATCTCGGCGACTCGGAGGGTTCGACAAAGATCCCCGAGGACTTGTGCGGCGGTCATCGCCACCGGAAGGCTGAGGCATGACAAATGACCTGCCAAACCTGCCAGCACTGGAGCCCGAAGAGGGCGCTAGGGATGTCGAAGCACAGCTACGGGCTCTGCGTCAAAAGTTTCCTGCAATCGACATGTACCGCACCGCAGCACCAGTGCCAAAGGCACCAGGCGGCGAATGCGGAGGTGATTGCAAAGCGTGTGGTGTGGCTCAACAAGGAGAAATGAAATGACAGCATCGACCAAGATTCAATGGCGCGTGCAGGTTCGCAAGAGCAGGGCGCACAAGTGGGTGAACAAGGGGTTGTTTGAGACGAGGCAGGTAGCTCGCGATGCCGCCAGCCTCTTCCGCGACTCGTCAACCGTAACCGACACCGGAAATTCGAGGTCATGGGTTCCGCCATACCGCTTCGGCAACACCCGAGTCGTCCGGTACGTCAAGGGGGCCTGACATGTTCACCGCCTACAGAACCCAACCCACCATGATCCAGAGCGAGAAGACTGGTGAATGGCGCTTCATCCGCTGGGAAAAGCTCGGCCCTGCCCGAGACATGGCAGAGGCGAAGCGAATCTACGGCGGCTCGCCTGTGCTTGAGGTGGCGCGATGAATCTGGAGAAGACCGGCTGGCCGCCCGGCTTGCTGCAAGACGACGACAAGAAGCTCAGCCAGTGGCTTGCTGGCCGCCCCGACGCGCGGCTGAAGGTTCGAGAGGTGGTGGCTGAGATCACCTACCGCCCCGACATCACGGAAGAGTTCGTCAAGGCCGAGGCCATCGCTGCAGCGAAAGCAGGCGCAACCGGCGAATCGTGCCCGTACACAAAGTGGACTTCGCCTTGGTATGTCTGGCACCGGGAATTTGGCAACGCAGGAGGGAAGCAGAAATGACCATGTACACCGACAAGAACATCGCTGTCGTCCTGGATGACTACATCAGCGACAAGTGGGGAGACAAGCACGGTCACTACAAGATCGCTGCCCGGGCGCTCGAAACCGGCCAGGTAGAGCTATCCCTGATGGTGCATGGCAAGCGACCGCCGACGCGCCGCGTGCTCGCTGCCATGGGCTTGGAGCGCATTACCGCATACGTGCCGAAGGAGCCGAAATGATCAACTGGCCCGCCGTTCTGTCTGGCGCTTTGGTTGCCTATGTCGGGTTTATCTCCCTGCTGGTCTACGACATCAAAGGGGAGCTTTCCAAACCGGCCGCGGCCAAGGCGTGCGTGGTGAAGCCGAGGGTGATGCTGTGAGCAACGTAACGCCTACGTTTTCTGGTGAGGTGCAGTTTCGCCGCTATTCCGACACCAGCACCCAAGGGCAACAGGTTGTCTTCGCTGTGCAGGACCGGGAGGCGCTGGAATCGTTCGTGGGCATGGAGGGGAAGCGCTTCATGGCTGTGCTGGTGCAGATCGGGGACGACGACCAGCCAGTGCAGGGCGACGAGAAAACTGCAGGTGGGCCGCAAAACAGCAGGACCATTGATAAACCGCAGGCCAAGCGCGAATACCTCGGCGACCTCTGCTATCGGGCAGTGCAGTGGTGCAACGACCCGGAGTTTCAGCGCTGGGTGCGCGAACGTACTGGGACAAGCGCGCCCGTCGATGCCGACATGGCGAAGCAGTTCATTTTGATGAAGTGCGGCGTTGAATCCCGCAAGGAGCTGGATACAGAAGCAGAGGCGGCCGAGAAATTCCGGCGCACGGTCATGGCGCCTTGGAACAAGTACTTGATCGCGCGGAGGTCGGCATGAACTGGAATTTCCCGGATCAGGTCTACCGCGCAGGGTGGTTTCGCCTGTGGACCCTCGGGCCAGGCATTGCATGGACGAAAGAGCATCCGCTCTTCAGCGAGCGAGTCGGCGTGCGAAAGCCCTTCATCGTAATCAAGGGCTGGCGCTTCTTCTTTGTGCGGGGGTGGAAGCTATGAAGCCGCGTCTCCGGCGCACTCCTGGCGTCCCAGGCCTCTCGCCGCAAACGTGGTGGTGCACGGGCGGCGGAGCCGTGGGCTATGGGGAGACACCCACAGCGGCTTATAGCCTCTGGTCGCAAAGCCAGATGCAAATGCAAAGCATGAATCCGGTGTGGCTTCGGGAATCCCCGCCGAAACCGTTGAGCATCTTTGATCGATGGGCAAAGAGCAGTGAGGAATGGTGGCGCTGATGCTGACCCCCAACCTCAAACCCAAGCCCTGCGGCCATTGTGGCGCCACCTTCACCCCTGCGCGCCCCATGCAGGCCGTGTGCTCGCCCATCTGCGCGTCACGGTTGGTGAAGGCCAAGAACAGCCAGGAGCGGGCGCAGTTCAAGGAGCGGAAGGAGAAGCTGAAAAAGACATCCGAGTGGGAAGCCGAGTGCCGTGCCATCGTCCAGGCCATCGCTCGCATTCGGGACAAGGATGACGGCTGTATCTCCTGCCATCTGCCGGCCACATGGGGTGGGCAGTGGCACGGCTCGCACTTCCGCAGCCATGGCGCGGCGTCGGCAGTCCAGTTCCACCTCTGGAATATTCACAAATCTTGCTCATCGTGCAATCGGGACAAGGGCGGAAACATCATCGAGTACCGCCCGCGCCTGGTCGAGAAGATCGGGCAGGAGAAGGTCGATTGGCTGATGAGCCAGAACCAGATCGTCCGCCACACGGTGGATTACTACAAGCGCTTCAAGGCCGTCATGGGCAAGAGGCTGCGCAGACTTCAAAAGAGGACGAAATGACCAATCCAACGCTGACCGAGGCGCGCCGAGCTTTGAAACATTGGTCCAAGGAGGTGGAACGCCTTCAGGATGAACGATGCGCCAAGTACGGACACGCTAAGGGCGAACGGGCATTCGCACACTACTTCTACTGCAAGTGCTGCGGTGGGCAGATCGCGGATTGGGACTTTAGGAAAAAACCCACACCCCTCCCAGTCATCGACCCTTCGCTACTGGAGGTGGGGAAGTGAAGCCCGACCAAGCGCAAATCACGGTTGAGATCCGCCCGCCCGGCTACGGGAGGGTCATGGCAATCACGCTTCCTATTGACCTCTACGAGGCTAGGCGGCTGCTCCGGCACATCGACTTTCCGAGCAGCGATGCAGGGCTGGCGGTCATGTTCTGCACGCCAGATGCGGAACGAAAGCTGATGGAGCGCAAGAGGGTGATCGCAGAGATCGCCCGTGTGGTGGCGCATGCAATGGCGGACCTGCTGGGCGCGAAGGACACCGAGATGGGATACCCCAAGGAGCGGCCATGATGAACGACAGCCAACACATCCTAGACGACGTGCTCTCTCGGTGGCATTCCTGGGCCAAGAGCTACAAGGCCAACCAGCAAACCCCGCGCGACCCCATCTTTCGAGACGCCAAGAGCGGAAGAGGGTGGGACAGCACTGACGAAATCATCGAGGACGAGATCCAGAACTCGATGATGGAGGCGGTCGATTTTCAGGTGAGCGAGATGCAAGACCCGTACCGGGCAGCGATCTACATCCTGGCTCGGAACCTGAGCACGGGCCGGAGTGTGTGGCTGTCGCCGCGGCTGCCGGTGGACCCAATGGAGCGCGCTACCATCATCAGCGAGGCTCGAATCCAATTGACCAGGCGGCTACAGGCTGCAGGAGTGATGTGATGAAAGCGGAAGAATTCCAAGTGGAACTTGTCTACGGCACCATAGAGGTGGAGGCTGGGCTTTTCTTCCATGAGGATGGCCGCGTCGAGGGCATGGGGCGGCGCATCGAACGAAACCGGGCTGGCGAGGTTGTGCTGGTGACGCCGTGGGAGCGGAATGGAATCGCGCTCGTCTACTCGTAGGGCGTAAACAACTTTTACAACTAATCCATTGACGCAACAGAGTTGCAGTAGCATTATGTCGTTCGGTGGGACAGGTGCCTCCAGAATTTGAGGCTCATCACGCATGCGGATTGGCAGAGAGAACGGGACGTGAATCGCTGGAGGCATCTGGCAATTTCGGGATACCGTCGTTATCGCACTGGCCAGTGACAGTCCGCAGTCGTGATGGTGATCGAGGTTCGATTCCTCGCTGTCGTGCCCTCGGGTGCGGCGGGCAACGGGCACGCGCGCGCAGCCACTCCCATCAATCCACAAGCCGCCCAGGTTCGCCTCGGCGGCTTTTTCGTTTACGCCGGGGCAGACCATCACCTCATCTGGCTCATAGCCTCAGGTCTAGCCCGGCACCTATTTCAGTGAATGCGCAGGCTGATGCGCAGAGGCAGACCGGTAGCCAGCCCGGGAGTTGCACAGAGCTTCCGAGAATCCTGTAAGCCGGAGATCAGCACCGGCCACTGAAACCTATTCCAGCTGTGGTGCAGCTGATAGAGAGGACACCCAGTAGGGTGAAGTGGCGACTAACCATCGACATCCTCGCGCCGAGTGGAAGCCTCGGATCTATAAGGAAGCAGCATGGCGCAAGTAACGCAAAGCCTGATCGATAGTTGGAAGATGGCTATTGCATCAGACCTGCCGCCAAGCTTCACCCTGAATGAGTTCAGCCAGTTGTGCTTTGTTTGGGAGCGCATGGAGAGGATGAACAAGCGCCGCCTGATGTTCAACCCATTCACTGGGAAGCCTCGACGCCCGGAGGACATCCGGAGTGACCCAGCAGGGGCTCTGATACACGATCCCGAAGAGCCATTGCTGATGGCATCTCGCTAACCCAAATTTCTCCTTGGCTGACCGCCAGCCTTAGCCCGCCCCTTCGCAAGATCGGGCGGGTTTTTCATTTCAAACCGCACCGAGGCGTTCTCGGGGCTCTAAGGAGCGAAAGGCCGGGTTCTATAAAAGACCCGGATAGAAATAGCCATGGCAAAGGGATTTAAAACGGGCGGCAGACAGCCTGGAAGCGTCAACAAGGCTACGAAAGAGTTTCGTGAGACGGTGACCAAGCTTCTGTCTGATAACGCGGATAACGTTGCTTCCTGGCTTGCTCAAGTAGCGGAGGGTCACGGCGACAACAAGCCAGACCCGGCTAAGGCGCTCGATCTCTTGGCAAAACTGGCCGAGTTCGGCGCGCCGAAGCTCGCGCGCACTGAATTGACAGGCGACGGCGGCGGCCCTGTTGTCGTCACAACCAGCCCGACTGACGAGCGCCTGTGAAGCTGACGGCCCGGCAACTCGCCGCACAGGAAGTGCTGGCGGGAGATGCCACGCACTGCATGCTGTTCGGCGGCAGTCGGTCGGGCAAGACGTTTCTATTAGTGCGCAACGTGGTGATGAGGGCGATGAAGGCCCCGAAGAGCAGGCATGCCATCCTCCGCTTCCGCTTCAACGCCATCAAGGCGTCAGTGATCTTCGACACCTTCCCGAAGGTGATGGAGTTGTGCTTCCCCGGCGTGAAGTACACGCTGAGCAAGACAGATTGGTTCGTTGAGTTCGATGGTCTCGGCTCTCAGATCTGGTTCGGTGGCCTTGATGACAAGGAGCGCACCGAAAAGATTCTGGGCATGGAGTTCGTGACCATCTACCTGAACGAATCCAGCCAGATCCCGCAGGGCTCGAGAGACATTGCTGTCACGCGCCTGGCGCAGCAGGTGTTCCAGGTCATCGAAGGCAAAGAGCCCGTGCCGCTCAAGCCTCGCATGTACTACGACTGCAATCCGCCGTCCAAGGTGCATTGGGCCTACAAGCTGTTTGTCGAGAAGCGCGACCCGGAAACCAAGCTCCCGCTGAGTCGGCCTGATGACTACGCGGCGTTCCAGATCAACCCGCAGGACAACGCAGAAAACGTGTCGGCGGGCTATCTGGACACGCTGAAGAACCTTAGCGCGAGACTTCAGAAGCGGTTTCTCAAGGGGGAGTTCGCTGATGCGACGCCAAACGCTCTCTTCCATGACGAGACGTTTGACAAATGGCGCGTGCTCGATGGTGTTCTTCCTGATTTTGTGCGTGTTGTTGTGGGTGTTGACCCTTCCGGTTCTGGCGATGTGGACAACGCGGACAACGATGCGATTGGCATCGTGGTTGGTGCGCTGGGCACGGACGGCAACGCATACCTGCTCGAGGACTGCACGGTGAAGGTTGGCCCTGCGACGTGGGGAAAGATCGCCACAGACGCATACGACCGCCACAAGGCTGATGTTGTCGTCGGGGAAATGAACTACGGCGGCGAGATGGTCCGCTACACGATCCAGACCTGCCGCCCTCGGACGCCTTTCAAGGCGGTCAACGCAACCCGCGGCAAGGTGGTTCGTGCCGAGCCGTTCAGCTCTCTGTATGAGCAAGGGAAGGTTCGCCACGTAGGCGACTTCATGGAACTGGAGGACGAGCTTGCGGCGTTCTCAACAGTCGGATTCCTGGGAGAGAGCAGCCCGAACCGAGCCGACGCATGGATATGGGTTCTCACTGAGCTATTCCCCGGAATGGTGAAGCCTCAGGCTGAGAAGAAGCAAACCACACAACGACCGAGGGCTGCCGTAAGAGGCGGCGCTGGCTGGATGACCTAACCCAATGAACGAAAAGAAACTTCTTGAACTTGCCCGCGAGCAGTACGCCGAAGCCGTAGAGGGCCTGAGCCGTACACGCGAAGAGTTCGAGGAAGACCTGCGCATCTTCGACGGCGAGGGGATCTGGCCCGAACAGCTGCGCAGGGCTCGTGAGGGAGATCCGAAGGGCGCTCGACCCTGCCTGAACATCTCCGACCTTGCTCCGCGCGTTCACCAGGTCACGAACGATTTCCGCCAGAACCGTCCGGCGATGAAGATCCGTCCGGTGGATGATGAGGCCGATCCTGAGACGGCGAAGATCTTCAACGGCTTGGCTCGTCACGTCGAGCAGTCGTCGGACGCGGACATCGCATATGAGTCTGCCAACTTCTACGAGACAGTCGGCGGTGAAGGCTGGTTCCGCATGGTCGAAGAGTATTGCGACGGCTCGCGTGAGCTGGCAATCCGCCCGGTCTTCAACACTTGCTCCGTCAAGCCTGACCCGTTCGCCTACGACCCTGTGGGCGCGACGATGCGGTATTGCTTCCTTGACGAGGATGTGCCCCGCGCCGTGTTCGAGCGCGAGCATCCAGGCGTTGAAGCGATCGGCTGGGACGGCGATGACCAGTACGGCTGGGTCACGGAAGACACCATTCGTGTGTGCGAGTGGTTCCACATCGAGACCAAGAGCAAGAACCGCATCAAGACCGCTCAGGGCGAGGTCTCGGAAGACGAATATTGGACGACGGCCCAGGAGACCGGTGAAAAGCCCCAGGTCATGGGCACCTACGAGGACAAGCGCACTGTCGTTGTGTGGCGCAAGCTCGTTGCCGGCAAGGTCCTGAAGACAGTTGAACTGCCGATCACCTGGATTCCGGTGTTCCGCATGGCTGGTGAGTCCTACATCAAGGATGGCAAGCCGGTGATGAAGGGCCTTGTCCGCGACTCGCGCGACTCGGTGAGGATGGTGAGCTACATGTTCTCCACCTACGTGGAAGCAACGGCACTCCAGCCCAAGGCGCCATTCGTTGGTGCTGCCGGTGCGTTCGATGGCTTCGAGGATCAGTGGGCCGCGGCGAACAGCGACAACGCAGCGTACCTCGAGTACAACACCGTGGATGTGAATGGCAACCCAGCGCCGCCGCCGCAGCGTTCGCAGCCGCCGTTGGCATCGCAGGGGATCATGCAGGGCCTGGCGCTCGCCAAGGACGCGCTGAAGGACACATCCGGCCTCGGTGCTGCCTCTCTCGGCCAGAAGGGCAACGAGACCAGCGGCAAGGCCATCCTCGCCCGCCAGAAGGAAGGGGATGTATCGACGTTCCACCTTGCCGACAACGGAGCCAAGGCGATCAAGCACTGTGGCCGCGTGTTCGTTCAGTGGGCGCCGAAGGTCTACGACGAATCCAAGGTTGCCCGGATCATTGGCGAGGACGGATCGGCGGATAAGGCCTATCTCGATGTGGACCAGCCTGAGGCGATGCGCAAAATCCCTCAGTCTGACGGCTCGATCCGCAAGATCTACAACCTCGGTGTTGGCAAATACGACGTTGTTGCATCGGTTGGCCCGAGCTACACCACCAAGCGCGTCGAGCAGGCCGAGATGATGAACCAGCTCTTCCAGAGCTTCCCCGAGTCCTTCCAGGTGCTCGGAGACATCTTCATGGAGAACCAGGACGGGCCGGGCACAGACCGCATGGCGAAGCGCCTGAAGGCCATGCTGCCGCCGCCAGCCGCTCAAGCCGACGAGGACGAAGAGCAGGCCATTCCGCCGCAGGTTCAGGCCCAGATGCAGCAGCTTCAGGCACAGCTTCAAGAGGGCAAATCCATCGTCGAAGAGCTGATGCAGGAGAACGACCAGCTCAAGGCCAAGGAGCAGGCCAAGGATGCCGAGATCCGCGCCAAGATCTATGCCGAAGACGAGGCGACCGCGCGCGAAAAGATCAAGGCCGCGGCCCAGATTCAGGTGACCGAGATGAACAACGAGACCAAGGAGCTTATTGCCGGGCTGCAGCACGCACTCAGCGAAGCCCAGATGGTCAACGAGCGCCAGAACCAGTTCATGCAAACGCTCATGCAGTTGCAGCAGACCGAGCATTCCCAGGGGATGGATCTCGCAGGCATGCAGCAGAGCCAGGAACAGACCGAATTCGAGCGGCAGCAGGCCATGGAGCAACAGGCTCTAGCGGCCCAGCAGGCTCAGCAAACACCGCCAGCAGGCGGCTAAACCTACCGGTGGGTTCACCGGGCTCCTTAGCAGGAAAACCATGTCAACAGAAAACGCATCGGCGCTTGCCGAGGGGCAGGACTTGCCCGCTGATACCAGTCAGCAAAACGCCACTGGCGCGGAAAGCCAGGAACAGCAGCCCGAGAAGACCTTCACGCAAGCCGAGCTTGACGCGATTGTTCAGAAACGAGCGGCGAAAGAAGCACGCAAGGCAGACGCCCGTTATCAGGAGTTGCAGCGAGAGATCGCCGCCCTGAAAGAGCCTAAGCCTGCCGAGAGCAAGCCGGAAAGCGCACCCAAGCGCGAAGACTTCCAATCGTATGAAGACTATGTAGAGGCCCGCGCCGACTGGCGAGCCGAACAGAAGGTCAACAAGCGGTTCGAGGAATTCGAGAGCAAGTCGAAGACGAAGGAAGCTGAAACCAAGCAGGCGCAAGCCCAGCGTGAGTTTCAGAAGCGAGTGGATGCGGTGATCGAGCTGGGGCAGAAGAACTACCCCGACTTCGACATTGCGATCAATGAAGCG
>Ga0307408_100002418_pt1 | contig 13142 bp, 8 predicted proteins | sample 322Cmetagenome_FD_202116 | JGI IMG/M metagenome (GOLD analysis project Ga0307408, IMG submission 202116) | Maize rhizosphere microbial communities from greenhouse at UC Davis, California, United States - 322HYB-C-3 | ecosystem: Host-associated > Plants > Roots > Rhizosphere > Soil | place: USA... | reverse complement strand
CATCCCAGCGCACCGTGGCGCGGCCGTCGGCGACGGTCACTTGCTGCACGCCGACGCGAGGGGAGGGGGGCTGGTTGCCGAATTCCTCGGGGTTGGAGTCTGAGCCGGTCGCAGCGGTGCTGTCCCAAGTAGGCGGCGCAGTGTCAGGGTTCGCGGCATTCCACGTCGCGGCCTGCGTGTTGAAGGGCAGCGCATTGAGCGCGGGATTGGTGCGGTAGAGCATCCATCCCTGCTGCTTCTGCGACTCGATGAAATCCTGCTCGATCAACGAGAGCGGCTCGCCCGAGGAGGTGTAGCCCAGGCTGACGACGGTGAAGCCATCGGGACGATTGGCCTCGGCATTAATCTTCGGCGCGAAGTTGAACTTGTTGTCGTCGAAGAACGCCGTCTCCATCCCCGATCCGCTACTATCGGTATAGTAGCTCTCGAACATCAGCATGTTGATGTAGGGGCGCAGCGTGTAGGGGTAGCTCTTGAGATTGGGGTTGTAAAAGAACACCCCGCGATTCGCCATCAGCAGCTTGGACGGGTTGTCGTCGCTGATTTGTTTCACCAGGTCGCGGTAGGCCTTGGTGGTCCACTCGAAGGATGTGAGCCCGAAGCTGTTAGGCGCCGGTGTGTCGAGAGTATCGAGAAAGAGCCCGTCGCAATTGTAGCCGTTGCCGGTCGTGGTCGTGAGAAGTTCCTGAATGCCGGCGCGACCGCTGGACGACTTGGTCTTGGTCTTGAGGATCTGGTACCACGCGGGGTCACCGGGGTTCACGTAGTAGCCACCGAAGATGCTGTTCTGGTCGGGCTGTCCGTCGCCGTCGTTGTCGTCCAGATAGTAGGAGGCGAATCCCGTGCCGAAGGGCGACGCCTGGCCCAGTGGATTGGTGATGCTTTCCAGCGGAGCGGAGCTCGATGTCCGGGGATCCACGCGCGGGCCGGTGCCGTCGCCGGCGAAGGGAGCGCCGGGCCGGTCGTCCTCCCCGACCGAAATGTAGGCCAGCACCTTCACGTCATCGCTATTGCCCGCGATGCTGTCCGGGCCGGAGCGGATGGAGGCGATGTCCGCGGCTGTGATGTTGCTGGCGCTGGGGTGAAGGATTACCAGCTTGTAGTTGTTGCGCGCTTGGCCGATCAGGGTGGACGTCCAATTCCCGTAGTGAATGAGGTAGGGGGTGGAACTGCTGAACCCCGGCACCGGTCCGCGTTGTGCGAGACAGGGGACCGACAATGCAACGGCGAGCAAGCAGCAGGCGGATCGGCGTGGGGAGTTCATGATTTGACGGATAAAACATCGTCAGGTGACATGCGTCGAAACGCGAAAGGAAGCGCATTTCGGCAGCCTGCACTTTTTCGGTCAGATTCGGCGGAATCCCGGTATTGAATCATAAACGAGAGACCTGCGGCGCGATCTTGCCGCTTTCTTCCATGGAGCCCGAAGAACTCACCCACCACCCGGACAACGGCGATTCCGCAGCGGAAATCGCGGCAGAGATCCGTGGCTTCCAAGCGGGCCTCAAGGAATACGTCTCTGGATTGCTGGGAGGCGCGGATGGCGTGGACGATCTGGTGCAGGAAACGAATCTGTTTCTCTGGGAGCGCAGGGAGGAATTCGTGAGCGGCTCGAATTTCCGCGCGTGGGCGATGCGCGTGGCGTGGTTCAAGGTGATGGCGGAGCGCCGTGACCGCTCGCGTGAAGGGCGCGTGGTTTTCAGCGAGCCGATGCTCGAGATGCTCGCCGAGCGGGCGGCGGAGCGGCTCAGCAGCCTTGGCGAATCGGACCGGCGGCTCGATGCGTTGCGTCGCTGCCTGGACCGCACACGCCCGCAGGAACGGCGGATCCTGGAGTGGAAATACTCGCGCCGCGCCTCGTTGACGGAACTTGCGGAGGCAAACGGCTGCGCGCCGAATGCGATGCACAAGGTGATCTCCCGGCTGCGGCTCGCGCTGCGGCACTGCGTGGAGAAACAACTGGAGGACGAACATTCATGATGAAGTGGCAAGCGGATGCGGAATTGCGCCGGCTGGTGGATGGCATGCTCGGCGGCACGTTGTCGCGTGCCGAGGCGGCGCGATTGGAGGAGCGGATGGAAGCGGATCCGCGGGCGATGGATTACTACCTCACGCTCGCGGGGCAGGAGGCACTGCTGGCGGACATCTGTGGTGAGAAGGCCGCCTCACTGGTGGAACTGCCCCGGAAGAACCCGGTGAAATGGCCGCTCTGGTTGTCCGCTGCCGCGGTGCTGGTGGTTGCGACTGGCCTAACATTTTTTTCTATCAAGAGGGAGGAATCTTCGAAGAGCGCTGCAGCGGCAGGTGGAGAGGCGCGGCTGACGAATGAGGTCGGTGTCGTCTGGAAGGAGAAGACCTACGCCGCCGGTGAGAAACTCGGCCATGGCAGCGTGGTCGCGCTTTCCTCCGGGCTCGCGGAACTGACGCATCGCTCCGGCACTCGCCTGCTGATCGAGGGGCCCGCAATTTACGAGGTCACAGGGCCGAATGCCGGCCGTCTCAAATACGGCAAGCTGGTCGCCGAGGTCCCGCCGGGTGCCGAGGGCTATGTCGTCGAGTATGCGAACGGCAAGGTGGTCGATTTCGGCACCGAGTTCGCAGTCGATGCGCCCGAGGACGATGGCCCTGCGGAAGTCGGCGTGTTCCGCGGCGAGGTGCGGGTGCAGCAGGGCGACACTGCGGCCAGCCAGGCAACACCGCTCTACACCGGTCACGCGGTGCGCACGGCCCCGGCTTCGACCACGGGGCTGCGCTCGATTCCTTTTGATCAGGATCGTTTCGTTCGCCAACTGCCTACGCGCGAGTTGCCGTGGTTCTACCGCGGTGGGGAAAGCGCGATGGAATGGGACGTCAGCCACCTTGTTTGGTCCGCGGGGGACTACCTCGGTGTGGTGAAGTGGATGAGCGGTCCCGAGGCGGTGAACTTGCGGAAGATGGAGCTTTTGTTAGATGGCGAGGTCGTCGGCGTGGACGAGCACCCGTGCAGTGTGGGTCATCTCACCAGCACCGTGGGAAATGTCTATCGGCTCCGGGTTGCCGAGGGTGCCTGGAAGCGGGGTCGCTGGACCTTGCGCGCGTGGCCAGTGCAAGCCGCCGAGGGCGGGCACAGCGAGGGAATCCTGATGTTCGAAAATGGCGCGGCGCTCGATGCCTCGGGGGAGGACTTCGCCGGTCCATGGGACTATGTGCATGACGGCCATCGCTACCGCCGCCTCTTTCATGCGGACGGGAGTTGCTCGCTGTGGGTGGATGACACGCCCTCCGACTATTTCCAAGATGCCTCGTGGGAAGTCCGCGGTGGCATCCTGCGGGTGAGCTTCCCCGCATCGGCTGTGGCGGAAGAGCACCTGCTGCGGGATCGCGAAAGCCTGCTCTTCATCAATCAGCCCTACCGCAACGCGAGGAGGGGGAAATGAAGCGGCGTGAGTGGTTGGCCGCCGCGACGGGCATGGCGCTTGCGGGGTGCCGGAAAGAGATTGCGGTCCGCGAGTTCAAAGAATTGCCGGGGAATGTGCTCAATCCCGAGCGTGGCTTTTACTTTCAACGCGCCGCGGAGAATCCCGGTGATCTGACAGCGATTCGCAAAGAGGGCATCAGCCTGCTGCTGCTCACGCTGGATCTCCGCCACTACCGCGACCGGCCCTTGGATGACGCGAAGCTGGAGCGCCTCGACTTCGCCTTGAAGGCAGTGCGTGAGGCCGGGCTCAAGGTGATCTTCCGCGCGGCCTATGGCTTCACGGATGCCGACTATCGCGTCGATCCGCTCGATCTCGGTCTCGTGCGGAAACACATCGCGTGGATGTCTTCCGTGCTGGCTCGCCATGCCCCCGTCGTATGGACGGTGCAGGCTGGCATGCTCGGTCCATGGGGTGAATGGCATGGCTCGAATCATGGCAATCCGCCTTCGCTCGATGCGCGCCGCACGGTGTTGAACGCGTGGTTGGAAGGGCTGCCTGCGGAGATCTCCGTGCAGGTGCGGCGCGCAATGTTCGTCCGCGATCTCTTCCCCACGCCACAGGGCCGCACCGGTTGGCACAATGATGCCTTGCTCGCCAATCCCGATGACATGGGCACCTACTCCGAGTCTGGTTGGGACAGGGCCCGCGAGCTGGAATGGAGCCATCAGCAAAACCTCAAGACGCCATTCGGTGGGGAAACCGTGCCTGACAGTGAGGTCACCAGCGCGGTGCAGGTCTTGCGCGAGCTGGAACTCCTACGGATCTCGTACTTGAACCGCGGCTACCACGGCGGAACGCTCAACCGCTGGAAGCGGGACGGCATTTTCGGTGAGGTGGAGAAGCGGCTTGGGCATCGCTGGGTGCTGCGAAAGGCGGGGCCGTCAGGGGTGACGCTGGAGAACACCGGATTTGCGCCGTTCTACACGTCTCGGAAATTGGAAGTCGCGTGGTTTGATCCCGTGACCATGAGGCTCGCCAGTGACGTCGTGACCGCTTCGGAGGATCTGAAAGGGAAAACCGGCAGTCTCGAGATCCCTTTGAAGCTACCCCCGGCGCCGACCGGGTCTGTGCTGACCCTTCGCTTGCCAGATCCCGCTGCCAGCCTCGGTGACGACGGCCGCTACGCCCTGCGCTTGGCGAGCGAGGGCGTCCGTTTCGACGAGGCGACGGGCTGGAATGTGGTGGCCTGAGGGCAGCCGAGCGCCCCGTTTGGCCGAGAAATACGGCGAAAACCCCTTTCAGGGCCTATTCCCGTAGGAGGCGGTGGCCCACCTTACCTTGCCCTTTGACAATCCGGGAACCCCCGACCACCCTCCGCGCGAACTCCCTATCGCATAACGCAATCCCACCATGGCCTACGATCTTATCGTCATCGGTGGCGGCCCGGCCGGCTACGTCGCCGCCATCCGCGCCGCCCAACTCGGCAAAAAAGTCGCCTGCGTCGAGGCTGACCGCGCCGGCGGTACCTGCTTGAACTGGGGCTGCATCCCGACCAAGGCCCTGCTCAAGAACGCCGAGCTGTTCCACACGCTCGCCCACCGCGCCAAGGAGTTCGGCTTCTCCTTCGATAACCTCCAGTACGACTGGTCCGCGGTGATCGGCCGCTCGCGCACCGTTTCCAACAAGCTCGCCGGTGGCATCGAGTTCCTCTTCAAGAAGAACAAGGTGGACTACATCCGAGGCCTCGGCTCGATCGTCGCCCCCGGCAAGGTGGAAGTTACCGCCGCTGATGGCTCGAAGTCCTCGGCCGAAGCGAAGCACATCATCATCGCCACCGGAGCCAAGTCCCGCCCGCTGCCGCCGCTGCCCTTCAACGGCACCACGGTCATCGGCTCCAAGGAGGCCATGATCCTCGAGAAGCAGCCGAAGAGCATGATCATCATCGGCGCCGGCGCGATCGGCGTGGAGTTCGCCTATATCTACAATTCCTTCGGCACCAAGGTGACGGTCGTCGAAATGCTGCCGCGCCTGGTGCCGGTGGAAGACGACGAAATCGGTGACGCGCTTGAGAAGTCCTTCACCAAGCAGGGCATCCGCTGCCTCTCCAACCACAAGATCACCAAGACCGAGGACAAGGGCACCCATGTCGAAGTCACGGTCGAAGGCGCGAAGGAAAACGGCGTGCTTTCCGCGGACGTCGTGCTCGTCGCCATCGGCGTCTCGCCGGTGTTGACCGGCCCTGGTGGTATCCAGCCGGAACTCACCGAGAAGGGCTTCATCAAGGTGGGCGACCGCTACGAGACCTCGATTCCCGGCGTGTATGCGATCGGTGACGTCAGCGGCCCGCCGTTGCTCGCGCACACCGCGTCCTTCGAGGCCATCCAATGCGTCGAGGGCCTCTACGTCGACGGCCACACCCCGCGCAAGGTCACCGTTTTCCCGGGCTGCACCTACTGCCATCCGCAGGTCGCCTCGGTCGGCAAGACCGAGCGCGCGCTCAAGGAAGAAGGCATCGAGTACGTCGTCGGCAAGATTCCGTTCGTCGCCATCGGCAAGGCCATCGCTTCCGGCGAGCCAGACGGCTTTGCCAAGCTGCTCTACGGCAAGAAGCACGGCGAACTGCTCGGCGCGCACATCATCGGGGAGAATGCCACCGAACTCATCGCCGAGATGGGCCTGGCACTCGACCAGGAACTCACCGCCGAGGAAATCCACGCGACCATTCACGCTCACCCGACGATGAGCGAGGTGATCCACGAGGCGACCCTCGCCGCCGAAGGCCACGCCATCCACTTCTAACAAAGTGGTCCGCACACGCCGTGTGCGGAAGAGTGGTCCCTTCAACTCACTTCATCAAAGAGCCGCCTCGGGAAACCGGGGCGGCTTTTGCGTTCCGTCGTTCGCTGAATTCTCAGGAATCCTCCAGCGAGATCGGCTGATCGGAACGCAGGTTCTCTAGGGCCGCATCAATGACGTCCTTGGCGTCGGGATGCAGCGCGAGCGACTTGGCCAGCGTCTGGGCGGCTTTCTCCTTGTTGCCCTGCTTCTGATAGATCGCAGCGAGCAATCGCGTCGCCTCGAAGTGCATCGGGGAGGAGGGATTGGGGAGGATTGGCAGGATGACCTCCCGCGCTTGGCCCAAGGCTCCCGCGTAAAAATGCGCCTTCGCTTGAATGACGAGGGCCCGGTTGAACTGACGGCTTGCGGGCGTGATCTTCTCCATCGCTTCCCGAGTGATCTTCAGCGCACCGGCAAAGTCGCCTTCCTTCACGGCCACTTCCGCCAGCGTCATGCTTGCCGAGTGGAACCATGGCGCGTCCTGCAGGGCGGCTGCGGAGAGCTGCCTCGCCTCTGCCCATTGCTGGCGGGAGTAGCAGATATTCGCGGCGAAGGTCTTGCAGAGGTACTGGGCGGAGCGGGTTTCTCCCGATTTCACGTAAAGCAGCAGCGGATCTCGCCAGAGGCTCGCCTGATGGAAGAACCATGGAATGCCAGCGAGCTTCAGCAGGCAGACCGCACCCACCACGCTCCAAGCGGCAGCAGATGGGCGGAGTTTCGAAGGCTTGTTGGAAGCAACATCGCGTCGGAAAAGAAGTCCCTCGGCCAGACCAGCGATGCACATGGCCAGCCCGATGCCCGGAAGCACCATGTAGTAGTCTTCGATCGGCCCGGTTCCGAGCGGAATGAGATTCGAGGTCGGGAAGCTGGCGACCAGGAACCAAATGACCCCAAAGGCGAACAGAGGAAGCTTTCGCGCGGTCAGGAATACCAAGGCTACCAGCGCGACGAGGAAGATCCATCCGCCGGCGAGATCGAGCGGCGTGGCGGATTTCCCCCAGATAAAGGTGCTGCAGAACTCAGTGCGGCCGAAGGGAACGAACCACATCGAGAAGTGCCGCCACAGGAACCACGGGGCCGCGGCGGTGAATTGCCAGGCCGGCATGTCCGGGGCAAATCCTTGATTGATCGTGCGGCTGTTCAGGGTGCTGCCGCCCTGTTGACGGAGCAGGATGAAGGCGAGCGTGACCGCGCCGAGGCAGGCGTAGCGGATCAGCGATTCCTTTTTGAAGACGGCCCGCTTCCGGAACCAATCGAGTGCCGCTGCGAGCGGAACGGCAAAGATCGCGGTCTCGTAGGAGGCCAATGCGAGGAAGAGCAAAAGCAGCGACAGGCAAAAGGAGAGCGGCCGCTTGGATTCGCGCGCCCGGTCATAAACCAGCAGAAACAGAGCGACGAAGATCACCGCGATGCTGATATGGAGGCAGCTCATCCAGACCACCGTGCTAGTGTTCGTGGGACTTAAAGCCCAGGCCGCGGCTCCGAGGCAGGCCACCGTGGTGCCGGCGATCCTCCGGAGAAACGCGAACACGGAAACGGTGGCTAACAGGTAGGCTCCCAGTGGCACCATGTGCCATGCCTGGATCGAGGGGATCCCGTGAAGATGGAAGAAATAGAAGGCGAGAGTCTTGAACGGCCGCAAGTACTGGAAGGCATCGGGCTTGAAGGCATCGGTCCAATCCTTGAACCCCGTGACGTGGCGCAGCGTGCTGTAGTCATCCACCAGCGGTTCGGAAGTCATGCCGGGCCATGCCACGACGCAGACCACCGCCAGCAGCGTCGCGAGGAATAACACCTCGAGCAGATGGCTGCGGCTACGGGGTTGGTCGGATGCGGGTGTTCGAAGGAGCCCCATCGGTGCACAGGCCGGTAGCCCGGCGCTTTCCGGAGGCTATCAGCCGCACCGGACAGGCCGGAAGAATTAATTCGGATATCTGAAGTTTCTCGGCTGCTAGGTTCTCAGGCCGTCCGATGGCTTGCGGCGACCTCGTCCGGTGATTAGAAGCACGGCCGGATGTTCGCCATGCTTGCCCGGTTCCCCCTCATCTGCCTGACGATTTTGCCCATCGGAGCGGAAGAGGCTCGACCGCCTTACGTGCGACAGGAGCCGACCGTCTCTCTTCGCGCGCCCGCAGTGGACGAGGCCAGCGGTCTGGCGATTTCACCGACGCATCCCGACCGGTTGTGGGTCGTCAATGACAGCGGCTGCGCGGGGGACCTGTACCGAACGGGCGTTGATGGTGCCGATCACGGGAAAGTCGTCGTGCAGGGCGTGAAGAATATCGACTGGGAGGACCTTTCTTCCTTCGTCCTCGACGGCAAGCCCTACCTGCTAATCGCCGACACCGGCGATAACGGCTCCATCCGGCAGCAGTCCCAGCTCTACATCGTCCCCGAGCCGAAGAAAAAGGACCAAGAGGTCGCGGTCGCTTGGACGATTCCTTTCACGTATGAGGATGGCCCGCGCGATTGCGAGTCGGTGGCGGTCGATGAGAAGGCCGGGAAGATCCTGCTGCTGAGCAAGCGCACCACGCCGCCTTTTCTCTACGAGCTACCGCTGAAACCGGCTGACGATAAGCCCCTGGTGGCGCGGAAGATCGGCAAGATCGTCGAACCGCTGGCGGCAGGCATTCCGCCGATACCCTACGGCACGCAGCCCTGTGCGCTTGACCTGAGCCCGGACGGGAAAATGGCCGCGGTGGTGACTTATTTCCGGGTTTTCCTTTTCTCGCGGGCCGAGGGCGAGAGCTGGGAGGCGGCTTTTGCCCGCAAACCGGCGACTCTTGACCCGCATCGCCTGCGTCAGGCCGAATCGGTCTGCTTCTCGCGTGACGGCGAGGCGATTTTCGTGGTCTCGGAGAATGCGAAGTCGCCGCTGGTGTGCTGGCGCCGCGGGAAGGAATAGCGGGCAAGCCTGCCTTGCCGGGCGGAGATATCGCGGCTACGCAAGCGCATGGCCCGACGTTCCTTCAGCCTGATGCTTGCCTGGCGCTACCTCAATCCGCGCCGGGCGATGCTTTCCGCCGTCACGCTCATCTCGGTGACCGGCGTCCTGCTCGGCGTGCTGGTGCTGGTGGTGGTGATGTCGGTGATGGCGGGCCTCGAGAAAGAGGTGAAGGAGCGCTTCCTCGGCTTCACGCCGCACGTGCGGCTGGAGTTCATGCCCTTCGGTGGCTTCCGTGAGCCGCTGGAACAGTGGCGCGAGACTGCCGAGGCGGTGACCAAGGTGCCGGGCGTCCAGTCGGCCACCGCGTTCATGCAGGACTACGCCTTGATCGACGTGGAGTCGCGTCAGCGGCCGGCATTCTTCCGTGGGGTGGATACCCATGACGCGTCGCAGGTGGAAGGCATAGCGGCGATGCTCGATCACAAGGAGCATCCCGGTGGGAGCGCCGACATGGGTCTGGATGACCGTATCGTGATCTCTTCGATCATCGCCCGCCAATTCGGGGTCACCGTTGGAGGCAAGATGAGCCTCTACTCGGCACGGAACTTCGAGCAGGTGAAGCACGTCTATGACATCACCTCACGCCCGCCGGTGCGGGAGGAATTCGCGCCGATCCTGGCGAAGGCGAAGGAGCTGATCGCCAAGCCGTGGGAGAAGCGCGGCGAGCGCCTGTTTCTCGCCGATGCTGACGTGGATGCGATCTACACCCCGCTCTATGAGGAGATCTATCTCAAGGATGTGCGCGAGCCGGAGAAGGAAATCATCGGACGCCTTCTGAAAATTATCGATGAAGCCGAGGCGGTGGAAGGTGGTCTCGCTTTTGATGCCGGCGTTCCGAAGCAGCTTTCGGACATCCTCGCCGAACTCGACACGACGAATGTGGAGCAGATGGATGCCGGCATCCTGAAGGGCATCAAGGAACTCGTGCTGCCGAAGGAGGCCACGGTCATCGGCGTTTACAAGGCATCGCAGATGGCGCTCACGCCGGACATCTTCATGCCGCTGCCATTGGCCCAGGAATTGGCAGGTCTGAAGGGTGCGGTGCAGGGAATCTCGGTGCGCCTTCACGATCCGTATCAAGCGGAGCAGGTTGCCGATGCGCTCATTAAAGAGCTACCGCGAGGCTGGCGCGCGATCACATGGACCGAGGAGCTCGGTGACTTCTCGCGTCTGATCGCCCAGCAGCGCATGATGATGTATTTCGCGCTCTCGTTCATCATCCTTGTGTCCGCGTTCTCGATGATGGCGGTGATGTTCACCGTGACGATTCAGAAGCGTCGCGAGATCGGCGTGATGAAGGCGCTCGGTGCAGCACCCGGGCAGATCATCCGCGTCTTCGTGCACCAGGGGATGATCCTCGGCTTTGTCGGTGCGTTGCTGGGAACCGGGCTCGGTCTGCTGGTGATCCGCTTCCGTGGTAACCTGCAGGAGGCACTGCGTCAGGTCGGCTTCGATCCATTCCAGAGTGCCTTCGTTGGATTCGATGTGCTGCCGGCGCAGATCAAGCCGTACGAGATCGTGGTCGTGGCCATCGCCGCTTTCTTGCTGTGCTCGGTGGCGGCTTTCGTGCCGGCGTTCTTTGCCTCGCGGAGCGATGCCGCGAAATCATTACGGAACCTCTAACACGACGCACCGTCCCGTTTCGGTTGTCCGGTCAGTCCCCACGGCCCGGCTTTTGTTATCTGCGGCCCTGCCTCGAAACCGGAGACGGTTTTATAGTCGCGCGTTTCGGTTGGTTTGTCTGCAATGATGGCGTCGTGAAGGAGATCTGGAACCTCGCCATCAGCCCGCAAGTGCTGCCGTTGACCATCCTGTTGGTCCCGGTTGCCCTTTACTGGCTGCTGAATGTATTGGGCGCGGTCGATCTCGATTTCCTCGATGTGGATCTCGACACTCACGCGGGTCATCCGCATGACGCTCACCACGACTCATCTTCGCATGACAGTTGGTTCCACGGCGCGCTGCGCTTCGTGAACGCGACCGATGTGCCGGTGATGATCGTGCTGTCGGTGCTGGTGATTCTGTTGTGGGCCGGCTCGATGATCGGGAATCTGTGGTTCAATGCCCAGCAGTCCGGCATGACCGGCGGCATCATCGCGGTCGCCGCCTTCTTCGCTGCGGTGATCCTCACGCGCTTCGTGGTCGCGCCGATGAAGCCCTTCTTCCGTCTGATCCGCGCCGATGATGAGAAGCATCCTCCGGTCATCGGACGCACCGGCACGGTGAGGACTGCCTGGGTCGATGAGCGCTCCGGCCAAGTCGAAATCGAGATGCAAGGCGCCCCGCTTCTGCTGAATGCCCGGGTCGCCACCGGCACCTTTTCCCTGCCCAAGAACACCGAGGTGATTGTCATCAGCCACAATCCCGAATCCGGTGTCTATACCGTCCGTTCCCTTTGCGATTCTAGCCCACCCCAATCGAAATGAACCTGCCATCCCTGCTCGCCCAATCCGGCTCTCCCGCCGGGAAATCCGTTATGATCGTCGCCCTTGTCGTGGGCGCGCTCCTCGTTCTCTTCTTCGCCGTGGGTGTCGTTTACTCGATGCTTTATCGCAAGGCCCAGCGCGGACAGGCGCTGATCCGCACCGGCGTCGGCGGCACCAAGGTCAGCTTCAATGGCATGGGAATCATCCCGGTGCTGCACCGTCTGGAGACGATCGACATTTCGTTGAAGCGCGTGGAGATCGACCGGACCGCGAAGAACGGCCTGATCTGTAAGGATAACATGCGTGCCGACATCAAGGTCGCCTTCTTCGTCCGCGTGAATCAGACGGAGGAGGACGTGCTGCGCGTGGCTCAGTCGATTGGTTGCGACCGCGCATCGAATACGGAGGAGATCCGCTCGCTGTTCGATGCGAAGTTTTCCGAGGCTCTGAAGACCGTCGGCAAGCGCTTCGACTTCACAGAGCTTTACGAAGAGCGCGAGACCTTCCGCGATGAGATCATCAAGATCATCGGCACCAACCTGAATGGCTTCGTGCTCGATGACGCCGCGATCGACTATCTGGAACAGACGCCGATCGAGGCGCTCGATCCGGACAACATCCTCGACGCGCAGGGCATCAAGAAGATCACCGAGCTCACCGCCGCACAGGCCAAGCTCGCGAACCACATCCAGCGCGACAAGGAGAAAGTCATCAAGCAACAGGACGTGGAGGCGCGTGAAGCGATTCTCGAACTGGAGCGCCAGCTTTCCGAAACGGAGGCCAAGCAGAAGCGCGAGGTTGAGAGCGTGCGTGCCCGCGAACAGGCGGAAACGATGAAGGTGCAGGAAGAAGAGCGCCAGAAGGCCGAGCGCGCGCGCATCGCGGCCCAGGAAGAAATCGACGTGGCTACCCAGAACAAGGACCGCCAAGTACTCGTCGCCCAGCGCAATAAGGAGCGAACGGACGTGGTCGAGGTCGAGCGCGTGAAGCGCGACCAGGAACTCGAGTCCATCGAGCGCGAGCGCATCACGACGCTCAAGGCGATCGAGAAGGAAAAGGCCGTGGAGGTGGAGAAGAAGGCGATCCAGGACGTGATCAAGGATCGCGTTGCGGTCGAGAAGCTCGTCGTGGTCGAGCAGCAGCGGATCAAGGATACGGAGGCCTTTGCCGGTGCCGACCGCGAGAAGCAGGTCAAGGTAACCCTCGCTGAGGCGGTGGCCCAGGAGGAGATGATCCGCAAGGTGAAGGAAGCCCAAGCCTCGCAGGAAGCTGCCAAACTGCGTGCCGATCAGGAACTTTACGGGCTTGTCAAAGCCGCGGAAGGCGAGAAGAGGGCTGCCGAGCTCAAGGCCGAACAGGTCGTGATCTCTGCCGAGGCCGAGCAATCGGCGAGCGAGAAGCTGGCAATCGCCAAGAAGCAACTCGCCGAAGCCACCGCGAAGGAAACCGCCGCGCCTGGCCTGGGCGAAGCCGAGGTCATGATCGCAAAGGCCGATGCCGCGCAGAAGCAAGGCACGGCCGAAGCGGAGGTCA
>Ga0307408_100002417_pt1 | contig 13144 bp, 9 predicted proteins | sample 322Cmetagenome_FD_202116 | JGI IMG/M metagenome (GOLD analysis project Ga0307408, IMG submission 202116) | Maize rhizosphere microbial communities from greenhouse at UC Davis, California, United States - 322HYB-C-3 | ecosystem: Host-associated > Plants > Roots > Rhizosphere > Soil | place: USA... | reverse complement strand
GACTTATTGATACAAGGTGTAGGTATGACCTCGCTGCGCACCCGTGAGCGTCTCATTCAGCGTTTACGCGACCAAGGCGTAACGAATATGCGCGTCCTGGATGTAATGTTAAATACCCCGCGCCATATCTTTCTGGATGAGGCTTTGGCTCATCGTGCCTATGAGGATACAGCCTTGCCAATCGGGCACGGGCAAACCATATCCCAGCCTTACATTGTGGCGCGTATGACAGAAGTGTTACTGGGTGCTGCGGGCGGCAATTTACAGAAGGTACTTGAGGTGGGTACGGGGTCCGGTTATCAAACCAGCGTCTTGGCGCAACTTGTTCCACAGGTGTACAGCGTTGAGCGGATAAAACCACTGCAAGACAAAGCCCGCGACCGATTGCGTCAATTAGGTTTGCGCAATGTGCAAATGCGTCATGCCGATGGCGGGTTTGGCTGGCCGGAAGCCGGTCCTTACGATGGTATTATCAGTACTGCTGCGCCTCAGGCAATTCCAGATGAACTGTTAAAGCAATTGGCTCCGGGCGGTGTTCTCGTAATTCCGGTTGGGGGCAGGGAGCAGCAGCTTCATCTTGTTATTCACGATGCGGAATCCGGTAAATTTGTGACCCGGATTCTTGAACCGGTAAAGTTTGTCCCGTTTCTATCGGGGACTGCGCGGTAGTGGATTGCTGAATTGATTCATAAGGTATTCAGAGTGCGGTGGGTATCCTGGATCTTTTTTCGCAGGAAAAGCTTTGGATTTACGTGAACCTTCGCTCTTTCCTCCTGTGTATTTATAAAAATATTAGATAATTTTAAAATAAATTTAATTTATTAACTCCAAAATGGCATAAAAGAGATTGAAAAATAACCATGATTATTGAGTAATTCGATGCCAAAGCTTGCATTTTTTTCCTCAAGATTACTTATAAATTTGTTCGTTATATCGATCAAAATTTGCTTGCTAACTGGTTGCTTAAGCAATCATTCTGCACCTGTTGAAGATAAGTCTCGTGCCAATATCAAGCGCCCATTGGCGCATGTTGTGATTCCCGGTGACACACTATTTTCTATCGCATGGCGTTATGGCCTAAAATATGAAGCTCTCGCAAAGCACAATGGAATCAATGCTCCCTATCTAATTCGCCCATCTCAAGTCATTCGGTTAGACATTGCTGCCAAGGCGCAGAGCAACCAAGGCTCGCGCACCCAGGTTACTAACTCCAGGAAAATGTCACCTACTAAAAACACCCGGTTTGTTAGTGCCCCCAAGTCAACTAGTAAAATAAAACAAACAGTTGTGATTGCGTCCGATAAGCCAAATAGTCAGCTTTTAGGTGCACCACAGTGGCGTTGGCCCACTCAAGGTGCAATTTTGTCATCCTTTCAAAGTAACAGTGGTTTAAATAAGGGTATTGATATTGGTGGCAAATTGGGAGAGCCTGTGCTTGCAGCAGCTTCAGGAAAGGTTGTTTATTCAGGAAGTGGGCTGCGCGGTTACGGCAAATTGCTAATTATCAAACACAATGAAACCTTCCTGAGCGCGTACGCACACAACAATATTTTGCGAGTAAAAGAAGGTGATTTTGTTAAAGCTGGGCAAGCAATTGCCGAAATGGGTTCTAGTGGTACCGATAGGGTAAAACTCCACTTTGAGATTCGCCGCGATGGAACGCCTGTTGATCCAATGAAGTTTTTACCGCGTCGTTAGAAAAATGTCATGTTCATGAGTTAAAACGGGAATTCATGAATAACTCTTTATCGGGGAGAAATCCTTAAGAGTTACAGCTAGGGCGAGCTGGGTGATTCATAAATACAAGCCAGCCGGTTAAATAAAAATTGATTAAGGGGCTGAAAATGACTTTACATAATAGTGATTCAACGACTTTAGATCGTGATGATACTTTCATAGCACAAGACATTGATATTGAAGATGCAGAGCTTTTGTTGGCGGAAGAAGATGATGCGCCCAAACCTTCAATGTCCAGTGCTAGCGAACGAATTATTGATGACAAGTACAATAAAACCCTCGATGCCACCCAGATCTATTTAAATGAAATTGGATTCTCCCCTTTACTCAGTGCAGAAGAAGAAGTTTATTTTGCCCGCAAAGCGCTTAAAGGCGATGTCGCTGCGCGTAAACGGATGATAGAAAGTAACCTTCGGTTAGTTGTTAAAATTTCCCGTCGTTATGTTAATCGTGGACTTGCCTTGCTGGATTTAATTGAGGAAGGCAATCTTGGGCTTATCCGTGCCGTAGAGAAGTTTGATCCAGAGCGTGGTTTCCGCTTTTCGACTTATGCAACCTGGTGGATTCGCCAAACTATTGAGCGTGCGATCATGAATCAGACGCGCACAATTCGTTTACCCATACATGTCGTAAAAGAGTTAAATATTTATCTGCGCGCAGCGCGTGAGCTGTCTCAAAAGTTGGATCATGAGCCAACACCCGAGGAAATTGCCAATCTTCTGGAAAAGCCAGTGGCAGATGTCGAGCATATGCTAAGCCTTAATGAGCGGGTGACATCTATCGATGCCCCAATAGGGAATTCTTCTGATCGTGCAATTGTTGATACTATTGCAGATACCCACGTCTCTGATCCTGCCGCATTGCTACAAGATAGTGATTTGACTACCAGCTTGGATCATTGGTTAGATGAGCTTACAGAGAAGCAGCGCGAGGTGTTAGCACGCCGTTTCGGATTAAGGGGGTACGAGGTAAGCACCCTTGAGGAAGTAGGTCACGAAATTGGCTTGACTCGCGAGCGCGTACGTCAAATTCAGGTTGAGGCGCTCAAGCGTTTGCGCGACATAATGGAGAAGCAAGGACTAGATAGTACGGCGCTTTTTAGTGTGTAAATTACTTCGATGAAGTGCTGTTTTATTTAAAAAAACAAAAAGCGGAACTGATAAGGTTCCGCTTTTTGTTTATGTGGTTCGTAATCTATTTTTTCAGTGCGTCAGTATTATTGATTAACCACGCTGCAGAACCAACCAAGGCGGCTTTATCATTAATAATTAGCTTTATGGATATGTCGCTAACGTAACCAGTCATTGGGCCTTTGTTTTTATAGCGTTCCAGAAAGTGCGATTCGGGCAGTAAGTCAACCAACTTGGGAGTAATGCCCCCGCCAATTACTACGCCGCCTTTGGCTCCCAGCGACAGCGCTTTATCACCTGCGACTTCTCCTAGTACATCACAAAAAGTCAACACCGCTTCGCGGCAGAGTGGATCTTGATTGGCGATACCTTTCGAGCTCACTTCAGCGGGGGTGTAGGGCATTGCATCGACCCCTTCGTTATGCGCAAGTGCTCTATATAGGGTAACAAGTCCGCCACCAGAAAGAATATTTTCAACTGATACGTGATTTTGCTCTTTCAGGAGGAAGGCTTTGATATCAAGCTCTTTCTCGTTGGTGGGGGCAAAACTGGCGTGCCCACCCTCTGTTGGGATAATTCGCCAGTTATTTTGGTCTGGAACAAGCGCTGCCATGCCAAAACCTGTGCCTGGCCCCATAACAACAATTGGAGCATCAGTATTGGATTTATGGGAATCGTATAGTGTAACCAGCTCGTTTTCTTCAAGGAACGGCACTGCATAGGCGAGAGAAGCAAAGTCGTTGATGACGTGCAATGTTTTCATTCCCAATTGATCCCGCAAGCCATCAATAGAGAACTTCCAATTAAGGTTGGTCATGGATGCTTGGCCATTTTCGATAGGGCCTGCAATTGCAAGGCACCCATGAGCGGGAATCTCAACGCCAAACTCACTGCAGCAAGCCTTGATCATTGTGGCCATATCTGGATAGTTGGCGCATTTGAGAGTGATTTGGCGTTCTGCCGTATAATTGGTCTTGCCATTGATGCGATTTTTTTCAGCATCAAACTCGACCAGACCGAAACGACCGTTAGTGCCTCCGATATCAGCAACCAGTAACAGGCTCATGCGACTCCTCAGCTTCTTTAATATTAAGAAGACTAGATTGTTATAGATGGTGTGTTAGAACTGTAATATTTCTTGAGCGCGGGAGAATAACATTAAACTTAATTTGCGGAAATTCACTTTTAAATTGTGAGTCGAAAATGGATGTTATCGCGTTTTATTGACTGGTTTTTTAAGCATATACAGCCCTACTTAGATTGCTCTTTACACTATAAATATTACTTAGCCTGTTGTTTTTGGCGTTATAACTGTTGTTTTGTTGACAGCGCTGTCATTAATGGGTAGCGTTCTCATCGGTTTTTTATTACATATATGTTTTTCCGGAGGTTGTAGAAGTGCAGTGGCCAAGCATCACTAGCAAGGTAAAAAAAGATCCTGTTCTCGAAGCAAAAATTGATCACATTCTTGGTGATTTGAGTTTGGAAGAGAAAATAGGGCAAATGATCCAGCCGGAAATCAGGCATTTAACTCCTCAAGATGTGAGGGATTTTCATATCGGCTCAGTGTTGAATGGCGGCGGTTCGGTTCCCAATGGTAATCGCTATTCAAAAGCTGCAGATTGGCTGGCTATTGCTGACGCCTATTACCAGGCATCTATGGATGATAGTGATGGTTATATGGCTATTCCTATCATGTGGGGGACGGATGCAGTACATGGTGTTGGAAACATTGTTGGAGCAACGCTATTTCCTCACAACATTGCATTAGGTGCGACCAGAAATACGGAATTAATTAAAGAGATTGGCAATATTACCGCGACAGAAATCGCAGTAACCGGATTGGATTGGGATTTTTCCCCAACAGTGGCTGTCGCCCGTGATGATCGCTGGGGGCGTACTTATGAATCTTATTCGGAGCATCCGGAGCTGGTTCGTGATTATGCCGGAGTGATGGTTGAGGGGCTTCAAGGTGAAGCGAGCGGTCAGGGTTTTTTGTCTGCCTATAAAGTCATATCTACAGCCAAGCATTTTATCGCTGATGGAGGGACTCATAATGGAATAGATCGGGGCGATTGCCTGGCTGATGAGGAAACCCTGTTTCGGGTTCATGCTGCAGGTTACTACAGCGCTATAGAGGCTGGTGTTCAATCAGTGATGGCTTCCTTTAATAGTTGGCACGGCGTGCATATGCACGGTCATCAATATTTGTTGACGCGGGTGTTGAAAGAGCAGATGGGGTTTGATGGGCTTGTGGTTGGTGATTGGAATGGCCACGGATTTGTCGCCGGTGCGACAGTTTTAAATTGCCCGCAGGCAGTAAACGCTGGATTGGATATCTTTATGGTGCCGGATCCTGAGTGGAAGCAGCTTTATAAAAATACACTCGAGCAAGTCAAAACAGGCGTTATTCCATTGTCCCGTATTGATGATGCTGTGCGACGCATTTTGCGAGTGAAATTGCGTGCAGATCTTTGGCAGAAAGGGCTTCCATCCAAGCGCCCTTTGGCTGGGAAGGATGAATTACTTGGCGCCCCCGAACATCGTGCTGTAGCACGTCAGGCTGTCCGTGAGTCCCTGGTATTACTAAAGAATAAAAACAATATTTTACCGCTTTCCCCCCGCTTAAATGTGCTGGTTGCAGGTGATGGTGCGGATAACATCAGCAAACAAACGGGCGGTTGGTCCGTGAACTGGCAGGGCACCGGCAATACTATGGCTGATTTCCCTGGGGCTACTACGATCTGGATGGGCATCGACACCGCAGTTTCTGCCGCAGGCGGTAAAGCAATATTGAGTGTGGATGGTGCTTATGATCAGAAGCCTGATGTTGCCATTATCGTTTTTGGTGAAGACCCCTATGCAGAAATGCAGGGCGATATTCAACACCAGTTATTAAAGGCTGGTGATACGCGCGATCTTGAATTACTTAAAAGGTTGCAGTCGCAAGGTATTCCCGTCGTATCCTTATTTGTTACCGGTCGTCCCATGTGGGTTAACCGGGAGTTAAACCTCTCTGATGCATTTATGGTTGTTTGGCAGCCGGGAACTGAGGGAGCTGGTGTAGCCGATGTTATTTTCACTGGTATTAACGGTGAGCTGAATCATCCAGTTAAAGGGAGATTATCGTTTTCGTGGCCCAAGCGTCCTGACCAGGGGCCACTCAACTGGGGTGATGAAAATTATGAACCATTGTTTGCTTATGGTTTCGGCTTGGCTTACGGCGAGCTGGATTTGTTAAAGGATAATTTACCCGAGGAGGGCATTGCTCTTGAGGAAAGTTCCAATGTATTGGAGCTGTTTAACCGGCGCCCTCTGGGTGCTTACCAAGTAATGCTTGAAGGGAAAAATAATGACCGTGTGCTTTTAAACGGGAATATTGCTAATGTTTCAACGCTCAGTGTTAGTTGTGTTGATCGCGATGTACAAGAAGACGCGCGCAGGGTTATTTGGAATGGGGAAGGTGAGGGCTTGGTTGCAATTTCTAACCAAAATCGCCAAGTGTTGAGTAGTTATTACGAGTCTAACTCATCGTTGCTGTTTGATGTGAAAGTTGATTCGGCTCCTGAAGATCAAGCATGGGTTCGGATTGGTTGTGGCCCATCCTGTTATTCTCAGGTTGAAATAACGAGGGAGTTGCGTGAAATTGTTGGTGGAGGTTGGAAAACGCTATCGGTTGATTTGATTTGTTACCCTGATGCAGGTACAGATTTTGGGTTAAAAAGAACGCCTGAAGAGTTGTTCGCACTTATTCTTGAACCTTTTGCATTGGTCGCCAATGGTGCTCTCGACTTGACTTTTTCCCATGTGAGAATAGAAAAGTCACGTGCACAAGGTGGTTGTGTTCGTTTAGTATAGGTTTGTAGTATCACCTCTAAAAGCCGCGCATTTTTGCGCGGCTTTTTTTTGTAAAAAATAAAGTGCTTGGTGAAAAAAATCATTCGTGCTTTGACTGTGTGCGTGCCTTAAAAACGTGGTGCATTATTTTGTTCCATATGGGGGCGTCAATTTTTGGTTTTTTGCTTGGAAATGGCGCCACTTAAAATTACTCGTCACCATTAAAGTGCGCGATAAAAAAGTAATTTCACGGGCAGTAATTTTTTTAAAGTTTCATATCTCTTTGATTAATAGCAATTTATTGATGCTATTTCATCTTTTTTCGGCTGTTGGCACAAGACTTGCGCTAGTGGATATCAGTCAACATTCCTGTAGGTGCATCAGGGTTTCACTGGAAACTTTTTAGTGCACAGCAATGTGTAAGTTGCATTACTAATTTGCTGGGAATGCTACTCATGGCTAACACACATCTACTATGTCTTTGGAGAAGGCTCTATGAAAAAAAATACACTTCATCTTTTGGTTGCTGCGGTAAGTTCGTTGGTTTGCGGTGTTCCAAGTGTTTCGGCAAAAACATTTACAGAGTCAATGCAACAAGGCAGTGTAGTAAAAGTAAATTTTCGCACCCGCTTTGAGGATGTTAGTGAAGATGGGCTGAAAGATTCCGATGCGTTAACTACTCGCTCTCGTCTCTCTTATCAGTCTGGTGCATGGAATGGTTTCGGATTTTCTGCCGAATTTGATGATGTTACCGAGCTTACTAATGATGTTGATTATCGCACTGCTCCATCGGGTGATGCGAATAATCCGGGCACTGCAATTATTGCTGATCCAGAAGGGACAGAAGTGAATCAAGGATTTATCTCATACACCAATTTTAACAATCAAGTTAAGTATGGTCGTCAGCGCTTGATTTTAGATAATGCCCGTTTTGTCGGTAACGTGGGATGGCGTCAGAACGAGCAAACTTATGACGGTGTATCTTGGACAAATAAAACTATTCGTTATACGAATTTCACCTACGCCTATATCAAAAATGTGAATCGTGTATTCGGTGAGGATAATCTCCTTCAGGGCGATCACAATCACAACAGTCATGTGCTTAATCTGAGCTACACCGGCTTTGATGCGGGTAAATTAATTGCTTACGCATATTTGTTGGATGTGGAAAACCCAATTGCTGCAAAAGGTGCAAGTAGTGATACCTTTGGTTTGCGTTGGCAAAGTGCTACTCATGGTATGTTTCAATATAATCTAGAGTATGCAAAGCAATCTGATGCTGGTGCTCTTGGGCTATTCGATGCTGAATATTTACTTGCAGAGGGGACCTTGAGTGTATCTCGTTTTGCATTTACGGGAGGCTATGAATTATTGGGTTCCGATGATGGCTCGTACGGTTTCGCAACTCCCTTGGCAACCCTGCATGCATTTCAGGGGTGGGCAGATAAATTCCTTGCAACTCCTGCTGCAGGTTTGGAAGATAAATATTTGAAAGTTGGATTTACCGCAGTTGGGACACAATTTTTACTGGGATATCACAAATTTGATTCAGATACCGGCAGTCTGGATTATGGTGATGAAATTGATTTCAGTGTTAGTAAAAAAATTGGTTCAGTAGTTTGGACCGCAAAATATGCAGACTTTGCCATGGGTGATGTCGCTGCCTACAAGGACACTACAAAGTTTTGGCTAATGGCTGATTGGAATTTTTAATTTCACAGTGCAAATATCACCCAATAAAAAAACCTGCTTTGAGCAGGTTTTTTTATTGGATTTGTAGAATACAAAAAGCCGCATGGAGCGGCCTTTTGCATTTACAGCATAGCAATTACTTGGTTGGGTAATCGCGCTTTGGACTGCCGGTATATTGTTGGCGTGGGCGACCAATTTTATATGGCCCGCTTACCATTTCATTCCAGTGGGAGTACCAGCCTACTGCACGTCCCAGTGCAAAAATCACGGTGAACATTTCGGTTGGTATACCGATTGCCTTCATGATGATGCCTGAGTAGAAATCAACGTTGGGATAGAGTTTCTTGGAGATAAAGTAGGGGTCTTCCAATGCAATCTGCTCAAGGCGCTTGGCGATCGCTAGCAATGGGTCATTTTCCAATCCCAGCTCGGCCAGCACTTCATCGCAAGTTTGTTTCATTACTTTGGCGCGTGGGTCAAAGTTTTTGTAAACGCGATGGCCGAAACCCATCAGCCGGAAGCCGGAGGTTTTATCTTTGGCGCGCGCAACGCAGGCTTCAATATTGTCTACAGTGCCGATCTCTTCCAGCATCTCCAAAACGGCTTCGTTGGCGCCGCCATGAGCGGGTCCCCACAGCGTTGAAATACCTGCAGCTATGGCTGCGAACGGGTTTGTGCCAGAGGAACCTGAGAGGCGCACAGTAGAGGTCGATGCATTTTGCTCATGGTCAGCATGTAATATAAAAATACGATCCATAGCTTTTGCAATAGTCTTACTTACATTCGGAGTTTTGCCTGCAGTGCCGAATGTCATGTTCAAGTAATTTTCGGCGTAGCTCAAGCTGTCATCCGGAGCAATAAACTCTTCACCCTTGCGGTGCTTGTAAACCATTGCGGAAAGGGTTGGCATTTGGCCAATCAGTCGGTAAGCGGTCAGCTTGCGGCTTTCAGCATCGGTAATGTTGATTTCATCGTTGTAGACCGCAGCCAGCGCAGCAACAGCACTGCACAAAATCGCCATGGGATGTGATTCGCGCTTAAAGCTTTTGATGATATTTGCTACAGACTCATCTACTGCTGAGTGTTTTTTGATTTGGGCGGTAAATTCTTCTTTTTGATTCGGGGTTGGCAGTTCGCCGTTCAGTAAGAGGTAGCAGGTTTCAAGATAATCAGAGGATACAGCGAGTTGTTCGATTGGGTAGCCGCGGTGAAGGAGCACGCCTTCATCACCATCAATAAATGTAATACTGGATTCGCATGAGGCGGTGGACATAAAGCCCGGGTCGAATGTGAAGAAGCCATTTTTGGTGATGCTGGTAACGTCAATAACGTCTGGTCCGATAGTACTGGCGTAGATGGGTAACTCAATCGTTTTATCAATGCCATCAATCGTGAGTTGTGCTTTCTTGTCAGTCATTACTGACTCCTGTGCTTACTGATTTGGACTAAAGGCTTGAGTGAAGCATGTTTCGCTTTACTCAACGAATAAAAACCGTAGGTGGCTTTGCTTTCTATATAGCTCTGCTTTTAACAGCTTTTTAGGCCGGCTACTTTTTATGGACTGGTCAGCTGCATCTATTATGAGCTGATGGTGCCGATTGCGAGCGGCATTATAGATGACTTAATTGTTAAGGCGAAAGTTTTTGGTGCGGCTCGGCGGTAAATTTAGCTTCTTTTTTGGGGTTAGCTGATGTTGTACATCTTTATCTGGTGATTCTTCGTATGGCACTTCCGGGTGGGTTGCATTGTTATGATGCATTAATCATTTTAATGCTTTAAATGCGTGCGTTTTTTGAAAAATTATCTAGATAAATCATGGTGTTGTGTAAAAATTCCGTTAAAAGATTATCCGCTTTGTGAATGCTGTATTTGAGGGGCTTAATCGGTGGCTTTTTGTTTGTGTTTCCAGAGGTCAATCTCTATAATGCTGCGCGACTTGCAGGGCGCACTGCACTTTTTTATCTCTTAATAGATACAAGGTGCAATGCTTACTCTTAAACCTGCCCGCGATGGGCAATAAGGTGATCTAGACCGTGAAAAAGAAAAGACCTGTCAACCTACATATTACATTTGCTGCACTTCCTATCACTGCTTACGTTTCTATTCTTCATCGCGTCTCTGGCGTTTTCCTTTTTGCGGGTATTGCACTCCTGTTATGGATGCTCGACTCAAGTACTGGCTCACAAGAAGGTTTTAACGCAGTAGTGGCGCTCACTTCAAATCCTGTATTTAAAGCGATTTTATGGCTTGTTTTGGCTGGATTGGCTTATCACATGGTGCTTGGTATTCGCCATTTGATTATGGACTTTGGTGTGGGTGAGTCGCTCAAAGGCGGCAAGCTAGGGGCTAAAATTGCGCTGGCTATTGCCATCGTGTTGATCGTATTGGTGGGGGTATGGGTATGGCAACTTCAGTAACCAGTTTTGGGCGCAGCGGTCTTTACGATTGGTTGATCCAGCGTATTGGTGGTGCTGTTATGGCGGCCTACACCATTTTCATCGTTGCTTACTTGGCATTAAACCCTGATTTGACCTTTGAGCAGTGGCAATCCCTTTACAATCAGTTGTGGATGCGTGTTTTTACTCTTGTCACTCTTCTTTCTTTTATATCCCATGCCTGGATTGGTTTGTGGGCCGTACTGACTGATTATTTAACCACTCGCATGTTAGGCTCCAAAGCAACTTTCTTGCGTATATTTGCCCAGATGGTCCTGGGTGCTGTTGCAGTGACTTATCTCGTTTGGGGTATTCAAGTAATTTGGGGTATTAACTGATGGCTACTATGCGCACGATTTCGTTTGACGGTATTGTAATTGGCGGTGGCGGCGCTGGTATGCGTGCCGCACTGCAATTGGCTCAATCTGGCTATAAAACAGCTGTAATTACTAAAGTTTTTCCTACTCGCTCACACACTGTATCTGCCCAAGGCGGGATTACCTGTGCGATCGCAAGTGCTGACCCGAATGATGATTGGCGCTGGCACATGTACGACACTATCAAAGGTTCTGACTATATTGGCGATCAGGACGCAATTGAGTATATGTGTTCTGTGGGGCCAGAAGCGGTATTCGAATTAGAGCATATGGGATTGCCGTTCTCTCGTACCGAAGAGGGCCGAATCTATCAGCGTCCTTTCGGTGGTCAATCAAAGAATTTTGGTGAAGGAGGGCAGGCAGCGCGCACTTGTGCCGCAGCAGACCGCACCGGTCATGCTCTTCTGCACACCCTTTATCAAAACAATATCAAAAATCAGACTGTATTTTTAAATGAATGGTTTGCTGTTGATTTGGTAAAAAATCAGGATGGTGCAATCGTCGGTGTTATAGCAATTAATATCGAAGATGGCGAAACCGTTTATGTAAAAGCGAAGGCAACTGTATTGGCAACAGGTGGTGCAGGGCGTATTTATGCATCAACGACCAATGCACATATCAATACTGGTGATGGCGTAGGCATGGCATTGCGTGCTGGTGTCCCGGTACAAGATATTGAAATGTGGCAGTTCCACCCCACTGGTATCGCGGGTGCTGGCACATTGGTAACTGAAGGTTGTCGCGGTGAAGGTGGTTACTTAATTAATAAGCACGGTGAGCGTTTTATGGAGCGCTATGCGCCTAACGCCAAAGACTTGGCTGGCCGCGATGTGGTTGCACGATCAATGATCCTGGAAATCATTGCTGGTAATGGTTGTGGTCCCAATGGCGATCACGTGTTGCTGAAGCTTGATCATCTGGGTGAAGAGGTTCTGGAAAGCAAGTTGCCAGGCATCTGCGAACTTTCGCGCACTTTCGCCCACGTCGATCCTGTTTATGCCCCCATTCCTGTGGTGCCAACTTGCCACTATATGATGGGCGGTATCCCCACGAATGTTAATGGACAAGCGTTAACAGTTGATGCCAACGGTAATGATGTGGTTATTGATGGTTTGTTCGCTTGCGGTGAAGTGGCTTGTGTATCAGTGCACGGTGCTAACCGTTTGGGTGGTAACTCATTACTTGATTTGGTTGTATTTGGTCGTGCGGCTGGACTGTATATCGAGAAAGCATTACGCGAAGGTATCGAGCATCGCGATGCAAGCGAGGCCGATATTGAAAAAGCCATGGCGCGCCTAAACAAAATTAATACATCTACATCAGGCGAGAGTGCATCTGTATTACGTAAAGAATTGCAGACAATCATGCAAAACTACTTTGGCGTTTTCCGCAAAGGTGAGTTTATGCAGAAAGGTATTCAGCAATTGGCTGAGCTGCGTAAGCGTATTGAGAATGTTTCGATTACCGATAAAAGTAATGCATTTAACACGGCGCGTATTGAAGCCTTGGAATTGCAAAACTTGCTGGAAGTGGCTGAAGCGACTGCTATTGCCGCCGAAGAGCGCAAAGAATCCCGTGGTGCTCATGCCCGTGAAGACTTCGAAGATCGTGACGATGCCAATTGGTTGTGTCACTCAATGTATTTCCCCGGCGAAAAGCGGGTTGGCAAGCGTGCGGTGAATTTTAAACCGCGCACTATGGAAGCGTTCCAACCCAAAAAACGTACCTATTAATAACCGCATAGGGTAATCGGGAGAAGAATTATGTTGAAAGTACAAGTATATCGTTACAACCCAGAGACTGATAACGCCCCTTACATGAAAACCTATGAGGTAGATACTCAGGGTAAAGACTTGATGGTGTTGGATGTTCTTGAGTTGCTTAAGGCGCAGGATCAGTCATTAGCATATCGCCGCTCATGCCGTGAAGGTGTCTA
>Ga0307408_100002416_pt1 | contig 13151 bp, 11 predicted proteins | sample 322Cmetagenome_FD_202116 | JGI IMG/M metagenome (GOLD analysis project Ga0307408, IMG submission 202116) | Maize rhizosphere microbial communities from greenhouse at UC Davis, California, United States - 322HYB-C-3 | ecosystem: Host-associated > Plants > Roots > Rhizosphere > Soil | place... | reverse complement strand
CCGACCTGCCCGCAGCGCACGCACTGTCGGACGCGATGCACTGGCCCCACCGCCCCGCCGACTGGCAACAGGCCCTGCGCCATGCCGAGGGCTTCGTCGCCGAACGCGACGGCGAGGTCGTCGGCACCGGCCTGCGCTTTCGCTGGGGCCCGCAGGCCGCGACCATCGGCCTGGTCATCGTCGCGCCCGCGCAGCAGGGCCGCCGCATCGGCCACCGCCTGATGAGCACGCTGCTCGACGGGCTGGACGGCCGCCGCGTGCGGCTCAACGCCACGATGGAAGGGCGCGGCCTGTACGAGCGCCTGGGCTTCGTGCGCGTGGGCGAACTGCGCCAGCACCAGGGCATCGCCCAGCCGGCGCCCCTGGTGGCGCTGGACAGCGGCTGGCGGCTGCGGCCGGCCGGTGCCTCCGACGCGCCGGTGCTGAAGGCCCTCGACGCCCGGGCCGGCGGCATGCCGCGCGACGCGCTGCTGGATGAACTGCTGGCCGAGGCCGAGACCACCGTCGTGCTGGACCAGGGCGGCGAGGTGCGCGGCTTCGGCCTGCTGCGCCGCTTCGGCCGCGGCCACATCATCGGGCCGGTCATTGCCCCGGACGTCGAAAGCGCGAAGGCCCTGATCGCCCATCTGGTGGGCAGCAACGCCGGCCGCTTCACGCGCATCGACATCGACCTGGACAGCGGCCTGGGCGAATGGCTGGAAGCGATGGGCCTGCTGCGCGTCGACGCACCGGTGCGCATGCAGCGCGGCCCGGCCGAGCCGCCGCCGGAGCCCGGCGCGCCCCGGGGCTATGCCGTCGTCACGCAGGCGCTCGACTAAAGCCTAGATCCAGCAGTTGACCGCTCGCTACTCAACGAAAGTCTCGATGCTTCAATACCTTGGCTACTTGGCGCAGTTCACCACGCCGGTGACGAGCGCTGCATGCCCGCTGGTCTGGCGCTTCAGGCCGCTGGCTGCGTTGCTTCTCCTTGCGGGCACGAGCCCGCTGCGTCGGCGCGCCTTGCCAGCGGCCCGCCTCGCCAGCCCCTCGGGCACGCCCAACTGCCGGATCTAGGCTGAAGCATGACCTCTTTCCTGTACATGGCCGACGCCGCGCGCGGCCGGCGTTGGGGCGAGCTGTTCCGCCGCGACGCGCCCGCGCTGGACTTCCGGATCTGGCCCGACGCGGGCGACCCGGCCGAGGTGCACTACCTCGCCGCCTGGCAGCAGCCCGAGCGGCTGGCCGAGCGCTTCCCCAACCTCAAGCTGCTGTTCTCGACCGGTGCCGGCGTGGACCAGTTCGACCTGGCCGCGCTGCCGCCGTCCGTGCAACTGGTGCGCATGGTCGAGCCCGGCATCGTGCAAGGCATGGTGGAGTATGTGCTGCATGCCGTGCTGGACCTGCACCGCGACCGCCCGGCCTACCGGCGCCAGCAGGCCGGGAAGCAGTGGCGGCCGCTGCCCGTGCGCACGGCGGCGCAGTGCCGCGTCGGCGTGCTGGGGCTGGGCTCGCTGGGCCAGGCCGTGCTGAAGGCGCTGCACGGCCTGGGCTTCGATTGCGCCGGCTGGAGCCGCAGCCCGCGCGCCATCGAAGGCGTGAAGTGTTTTGCCGGCGATGCCGAGCGCGCCGACTTCCTGCGCCGCACCGACATCCTCGTCTGCCTGCTGCCGCTGACCGACGCGACACGCGGCTTTCTCAACCAGGCCCTGTTTGACGCGCTGCCCCGCGGCGCGTCGCTCGTCCACGTCGGCCGCGGCCCCCAGCTCGTGGGCGCGGACCTGCTGCGCGCGCTGGACGAGGGCCGCCTCGGCGAGGCCGTGCTCGACGTGACCGACCCCGAGCCACTGCCGGCCGACGACCCGCTGTGGACCCACCCGCGCGTGCAGATCACGCCTCACATTGCCAGCGCGACGCAGCCCGACAGCTCGGCGGCCGTGGTGCTGGACAACCTGCGCCGCTTCGAGGCGGGGCTGCCGCTGACGGGTTGGGTGGACCGCAGCAAAGGCTATTGACGGCGCGCGGCAGCTTGTGCCGTGGCGGCGAACAGTTCAGCGCAAGACGCTGCCGCGCCGGGCCAATGCAGCACCACGTGGACGCGATGAACTTCCAAACTTCAGTGTCAGCCATCACTGCAAGAGCCGCCCATGAACGCCCTTCCCTTTGCCAAGACCGCTGCCAACGAATCCGCCCTCGCCGCTGAAGCCCACGCCGCGCTCACCGGACTGGACCGCGCGCATCTGATCCACCCCGTGGCGCCGTGGCGCCGGCACGAGGAGCGGGGCCCCATGGTGCTGAGCTCCGGCCACGGCGTCTGGCTGCAGGACGCGCAGGGCCGCGAGCTGCTCGACGCCTTCGCGGGCCTGTGGTGCGTCAACGTCGGCTACGGACAGGAGAGCGTCGTGCAGGCCGCCGTCGAGCAGATGCGCCGCCTGCCCTATGCCACCGGCTATTTCCATTTCGCCAGCGAGCCGGCCATCCGCCTCGCGGCCAAGCTGGTCGAGATCACGCCGGCCTCGCTGACGCGCGCCTACCTGACGCTGGGCGGCTCGGAGTCGGTCGACGCCGCGGTGCGCTTCATCGTGCAGTACTACAACAACACCGGCCGGCCGGCCAAGAAGCACTTCATCGCGCTGGAGCGCGGCTATCACGGCTCGTCGTCCACCGGCGCCGGGCTGACGGCGCTGCCGGTCTTCCACCGCGGCTTCGACCTGCCGCTGGCCACGCAGCACCACATCCCCTCGCCCAACCCCTACCGCCATGAACAGGGCGCCGATGCCGATGCGCTGATCAAGGCCTCCGTCGCGTCGCTGCGCGCCAAGGTGGCCGAGCTGGGCGCCGAGAACGTCGCCGCCTTCTTCTGCGAGCCCATCCAGGGCTCGGGCGGCGTCATCGTGCCGCCGCGCGGCTGGCTGAAGGCGATGGCCGACACGGCGCGCGAGCTGGACATCCTGTTCGTCGTCGACGAGGTCATCACCGGCTTCGGCCGCACCGGCACGATGTTCGCGTGCGATGCCGAAGGCGTGCAGCCCGACCTGATGACGCTGGCCAAGGGCCTGACCTCGGGCTATGTGCCGATGGGCGCGACGATGATGTCCGAGAAGGTCTACGCCGGCATCGCCGACGGCGCGCCCGCCGGCCAGCCCATCGGCCATGGCGCGACCTACTCGGCGCACCCGGTGGCCGCGGCCGTCGCCCTCGAAGTGATCCGGCTCTACGAAGAAGGCGGCGTGCTCGCCAACGCCCAACGCGTTGCTGCCCGCTTCGCCGCCGGGCTGGAGGCGCTGCGTTCGCACCCACTGGTGGGCGACGTGCGCTACCGCGGCCTGCTGGGCGCGCTGGAGCTGGTCAGCGACAAGGCCAGCCGGCGCGGCTTCGACCCGGCGCTGGGCCTGGCCGACCGGCTGTTCGCCATCGGCTACCAGCGCGGCCTGGTGTTCCGCAGCTTCGGCGACCACGTGCTCGGCTTCGCGCCGGCGCTGACCATCACCGAAGTCGAGCTGGACGAGCTGTTCTCGCGCCTGCGCCGCGTGCTGGACGATGCGTTGGCTGCGCCCAACGTCCGCGCCGCACTCGCCGGCGCCTGATCCCGCCGCCTCCACAATCGCGCCGTCGCCACCGTCCTCCGCACACCATGGCTGAAGCACTCAAACTCGACCGCCTGGACCTGCGCATCCTGGCCCAGCTGCAGAAGAACGGCCGCATCACCAACGTCGACCTGGCCGACGCGGTGGGGCTGTCGCCGAGCCCCTGCCTGATCCGCGTCAAGCGGCTGGAGCAGGCGGGCTACATCAGCGGCTACGGCGCCCACCTGCGGCTGGAGAAGCTGGGCGACACGCTGACGGTGTTCACCGAGGTCACGCTGACCGACCATCACCGCGAGGACTTCGCGCGCTTCGAGAGCGCCATCCGCGAGGTTGACGAGATCCTGGAATGCCACCTCGTCAGCGGCGGCTACGACTACCTGCTGCGCTTCATCACCCGCGGCGTGAACCACTACCAGCAGGTCATCGAAGGCCTGCTCGAGCGCAACATCGGCATCGAGAAATACTTCAGCTACATCGTCATCAAGTCGCCCTTCATCAAGACGCATTGCCCGATCGAGAAGCTCTTCCACGAAACGCGCTGACGCGCGCATTCCCCTCCCGGCCAGGCCCGCATTCGCGGGCCTGTTTGCTTTGCAAATCGCGACGGCGGGACGCAGCAGATGCTGCCGCCACCGGCCTGGTCAGCGGCAGCAATCGCTTGCCAGAAGGCGCGTTTCAGCATCGGCGCAGACCCCGCTGCGAAGGCCGGCCACAAACGCAGTTTGTGCCGCCACACCCGGCCACAACGCGACGTTGCGCAAGCCCCCCGATGCTGGAATTCGCTGGCACCGAGCGGTGCAGCTTCGGGCCCGGCGCAGCAGCCCCCGTTGCGAGACAAGCAACCTACAAGAGGGAACACATGACATCCATCCGCCTTCTCGCCGTCGCGGCCGCCGCCCTGTGTGGCGGCGTCGCCAGCGCGCAATCCAACGTCACCATCAGCGGCAGCATCGACATGGGCGTGTTCAAGGACACGGCCGGCGTGAAGAACGTCGGCACCATCCAGCGCAGCCACCTGGAGTTCGCGGGCACCGAGGACCTCGGCGACGGCCTGGCCGCCACCTTCCGCCTGCGCCACCGCTTCGACGCGGACACCGGCATGCCGGAGTCCGGCACCGGCCGGCCGTTCTGGCACGGCGAGTCGACCGTCGGCCTCAAGGGCGGCTTCGGCGCGCTGCGCCTCGGGCGCGCGCTGGATGCCATCCAGGCCCAGGACTGGGCCTTCGACGCCTGGAGCAACTACGACCGCATCGTGTCGCCCGCCTGGGACCTGTGGCACTGGAACTACTCCGCCGACCCCACCGGCGGCGGCTCGGGCCGCGTGGCCAATGCCGTCTTCTACGACTCGCCGAAGTTCGCCAACGTGTCGCTGCACGTCAGCGCCTCGCCGGAGTCGCCCGCCGGTGCCGTGGCCAAGACGCGCGCCGCCACGCTGCTCTACAACGACGGCAAGCTGCGCGCGATGCTGGGCAGCGGCAAGAACAGCGCCGGCGCCACCGAGACCGTGGTCGGCCTGCGCGCCGCCTTCGGCGACCTGTCGCTGATGGGCGTGTACAACGTCAGCGAGACGCTGGCCAGCTCCAAGGCCAAGGTCACGACGTTCGGCGCCGTCTACAAGATCGGCGCCACGACGCTGAAGGCCGGCTGGGGCAAGGCCGATGTCGACGGCGTGAAGCGGCGCGAGATGGTGTCGGTCAGCGCCGGCTACGCCTTCTCCAAGCGCACGACGGTGTATGCGGACCTGGCCTCCAAGCAGATCCTCGGCACGGGCACGAAGGAGGTCTACGGCGTGGGGATGACGCATTCGTTCTGAAGGCCGAAGGCCTCGTGCTGGCATCATCGCGCCCTCGTCCGCCGACCTGGAGCGCCACATGGCCAAGCACCTCCGCCACTTCCTCCTGACCCTCGGACTGCTCGGCATGACGGCCCTGGCCCAGGCCGAGCAGTTCAAGGTCCTCGTCTTCAGCAAGACCGCCGGCTGGCATCACGAATCCATCCCGGCCGGCGTGGCGGCGATCCAGCGCCTGGGGCAGTTGCATGACTTCGGCGTCTTCTGGACCGAGGACGCGGGCCGTGTGATGAACGACCAGGAGCTGGCCAAATACCAGGCCGTCGTCTTCCTGCTGACGACCGGCGACGTGCTGAGCGCCGAGCAGAAGGCCGCCTTCGAGCGCTACGTCCGCGCCGGCGGCGGCTTCGTCGGCGTGCACAGCGCGGCGGACACCGAGCACGGCTGGCCCTGGTACACCCGCCTCGTGGGCCGGATGTTCCAGGCGCACCCGGCCAACCAGACTGCGACGCTGGTGGTGCAGGACGCCAACTTCCCCGGCATGGACCGCTTCCCCAGGCGCTTCCTGTTCACCGAGGAGTGGTACCAGTTCGGGCCGCCGAAGGTGGAGGGCCTGAAAGTGCTGCTGACGGTGGACGAGAGCACCTACAAGCCGGCCACCGAATGGGGCGGCAAGGCCGTCGCGCCCATGGGCGCCAGGCATCCCATCAGCTGGTACCAGCAAGTGGATGGTGGCAGGAGCTTCTACACGGCCCTCGGCCACCTGCCCGCCACCTACGGCGACGAACGCTTTCAGCACCACCTGTTCGGCGGCATCTACTGGGCGGCCACGGGCAAGGGCTTCAGCGCAGACTGAGACATGAGCGCGCGACTCGCGAAAGAAAACGGATCGGGCGATGTGACGCTGGCCTACGTGCAGCCCGAGGAGCGGCCGCAGTTCAGGCTCGACCTGCAGGAAGCCTTCGCCGTCGCGGTGAGGGAGGAGCTCGGTGAAGAGCTCGATGGTCCCATCCCGCCCGACGCCGACGTCGACGAGTCGTTCGACGCGCCGGGCGCGGTCGCACACCACATCCTTGTGGGCGGCGAGCGGGTCGGCGGTGCCTTGCTGACGATCGACGAAGTCGCCGGGCGCAACTCGCTGGGCTTCTTCTTCGTGCGCCCCAAGGCCCATGGCCGCGGCATCGGCCTGCGGGCCTGGCGGCTCATCGAGGCGGCCTACTCCGAGACCGTCGTCTGGGAGACCCACACGCCCTACTTCGAGAAGCGCAACATCCACTTCTACGTGAACAAGTGCGGCTTCAAGATCGTCGAGTACTTCAACGCCCGCCATCCCGACCCCCACCAGCACGGCGCCGTCGACGACGACGGACTGCCGGACGAGGACGGCATGTTCCGGTTCGAGAAGTGGATGCGCGACCCGGCTTGAACGGGACGGCGGCGCGCTACAGCAGCGGCGCCCCGCCCGTCACCGCATAGCGTGCCCCGGTGACGTAGCTCGCCTCGTCCGACGCGAGGAAGACGAACAGCGGCGCCACTTCGCCGGGCTGGCCGGGCCGCTTCATCGGCACCTCGTTCCCGAACTTCTCGACCTGCTCGGGCGGCATGACGGCCGTATCGGCAAACAACGCTCCCGAGCACGGTGCCGGCCCGGCGCTCACGCCCTCTTCTCCCGCGCGCGCCGGCTGCCCGCCTTGCCGATCGCCTTCCACTTGCCGCGCTGCTCGATGCGTTCCAGCGCCGTCAATTCGCCGCGCTGGGCGTCGCGCATCAGCTTCCTGTAGTTCTCGAGCCGGTCGGCGTCGACCTGGGCCAGCACCGCGCAGCCGGGCTCGCCCTCGTGCCGGCAATCGCGGAACCGGCAGTGCGCGGCGAGCGACTGCACGTCTTCGAAGGACGCCGCCAGCGTCTGCGCGTCGGCATCGGGGCGGAAGGTGCGCAAGCCCGGCGTGTCGATGATGTAGCCGCCCAGCGGGCAACGGTGCAGCGAGCGCGCCGTCGTCGTGTGGCAGCCGCGGCCGTCGCCCTTGCGCACCGCACCGGTCGCCTGGCCGGCGTTCGCCAGCGTGTTGATCAGCGTCGACTTGCCGGCACCCGAAGAGCCGAGCACCACCAGCGTCTGCCCCGCATGCAGCCAGGGGCCGAGCTCGCTGCAGGTCTCCCGCGACAGCGCGTTCACCGGCAGCACGGGCACCGTGGCCGGCAGGCGGGCGTACATCTCGGCGATGCGCTGCGCGGCATCGGGCGCGATGTCGCGCTTCGTCAGCACGACGACCGGCGCCACGTCGCTGGCCCGCACCATCGCGATGTAGCGCTCCATGCGGCGTGCGTTGAAGTCGGCGTCCAGCCCCATCACCAGCAGCGCCGCATCGACGTTGCTGGCCAGCGGCTGGCGGCGCCCGTCGTTGGCGCGGCGCGCCATCTGCGTCAGGGGCTCGACGCGCTCGGCGATCCAGGCCTGGCCGTGCTCGTCGGCCTGCATGCCGACCCAGTCGCCGATGGTCAGAGGCTGCGCTGCTGCCTGCAGCTGCTGCACCAGCCGGGGCAATGCACGGGCCAGCAGCTCGCAGCGGCCGTCATGCAACGTGAAGCAGTCGCGCTGCGATTCGGTGATGCGCGCGAGGCGCATGCGCGGCCCGGGCGCGGTGAGTTGTGCGGCGCGCGCCGCGAGGGTGGGTGTGAGCCCGAGCGCCTGCAGCGTCTCGAAGTCGATGTCGATCATGGGAATCCATTGGTGGCTTCGTCCGCGCGAGCGCGAACCGGTCCACGCGCGGTGGCGCGTGGCGCAACAAGGTGGGAAGCCGGCCGCGGCTGGCGCGGCGATCAATGGACCCGCGGTAGGCGCAGGGTCAGGCGCGCTGGGCGCTCAGGCAGCCGGACACGAGAAGGACGACACGATCCGTTTGTTCCATGGTCTTCTCCTGGGCTGGTTGATGAAGGCCGCGAGTCTGCCAGCGGGGTGAGGCTGGCGTCAACCGACGGGCGCTTGGCATCCCTCGGGCATGGCAACGACACACAAGGCATGCCGCCCCGCGCTCTTCGCCATTTCCGCCTCCGCAAAGGGCACACAACCGCAGCACCTGCGGCGCCCTATCCATAGCATTTCATGCACGGACATCGGCTGCTTCGCAGGGATTCCGCCCCGAGCCTTTCCACCCCTTCCGCCAAGGAGATTCCCCGTGACCTTCCGGCCCAAATACATCACCTTCGACTGCTACGGCACGCTGACCTATTTCCCGATGCACCAGCTGGCGTACGACCTCTACGAGGGCCAGCTGCCGCCCGAGCAGATGCGCCTGTTCGTCAAGGACTTCGCCGACTACCGCTTCGACGAGGTAATGGGTGACTGGAAGCCCTACCAGGAAGTCCTGCAGTCGGCACTGCAGCGCGCCTGCAAGCGCCACGGCCTCACCTACCGCGACGAGGATGCCCGCAAGGTCTACGACGCCGTTCCCACCTGGGGCCCGCATGCCGACGTGCCGCATGCACTTTCCCGCGTGGCCAAAAAGATCCCGCTGGTGATCCTGTCCAACGCGATGAACGAGCAGATCCATTCCAACGTGGACAAGCTGCGGGCGCCGTTCCACAAGATCTACACCGCACAGGACGCCGGTGCCTACAAGCCGCGCCTGGCCGCCTTCGAGTACATGCTCGACCAGCTCGGCTGCGCGCCGGAAGACGTCCTGCATGTGTCGGCCAACCCGCGCTACGACATCTTCCCGGCCGACAACCTCGGCATCAGGAACAAGGTGTTCGTGAACCGCGGCCACGAGCCGCGGCCCAATGAGGCCTACAGCTTCGCCGAGATCCGCGACATCAACGGCCTGCCCGCACTGGTGGGGCTCTAAGCATGGCCGACGACGAGACTTCGCCGAAGCGGCCGCTGCGCAGCGCGCGCTGGTTCCGCAAGGACGACCTGCCCGGCTTCGTGCACCGCTCGACACTGGCGGCGGCCGGCTGGAGCCGCGAGGACCTGATGACGCGGCCCGTCGTCGGCATCCTGAACACCTGGTCGGACATCACCCCCTGCAACCTCAACCTGCGCGTGCTCGCGGAAGACGTGCGCACGGGCATCCTGGAGGCGGGCGGCATCCCGTTCGAGATTCCGCTGATGTCGCTGAGCGAGAACCTCATCAAGCCGACCTCCTTCCCGTTCCGCAACCTGCTGGCGATGGAGGTGGAGGAGACGCTGCGCGCCCATCCCTTCGACGCCGTGGTGCTGCTCGGCGGCTGCGACAAGACGCAGCCGGCCCTGCTGATGGGCGCGGCCAGCGCGCGGATTCCCTTCCTCTTCCTGGCCAGCGGCCCGGCGACGCCGCGGTCGGCGACGGGCGGCCAGCTCGCCAACGCGACCGGCGTCTGGCGCCTCGTCGACCAGCTGCGCGCCGGCCAGACGCAATGCGATTTCGCGGCCTTCGAGCGCAGCGTGATGGGCACCGTGGGCCACTGCGCCGAGATGGGCACGGCGTCGTCGATGTCGGCCCTGTGCGAAGCGCTGGGCGTGGCCCTGCCCGGCAGCAGCCTGGTGCCGGCGACGGACCGCCGCCGCAACCAGCTGGCCCGCGAGGCCGGCCGCCGCGGCGTCAAGCTCGCCTCTGAAGGCGGCCCACGCCCCGAGGACATCCTCGATGCGCGCGCCTTCGACAACGCCATCACGCTGCTGTGCGCGGTGGGCGGCTCCACCAACTGCATCATCCATCTGCTGGCACTGGCCGGCCGCGTCGGCGTGCCGCTGACGCTGGAACGCTTCGACGAGATCGCGCGCAAGGTGCCGCTGATCGCCAACGTGCAGCCTGCCGGCGAACACCTGACCGAGCGGCTGATGACCGCCGGCGGCGTTCCTGCATTGCTCAAGGTCCTCAAGCCCCTGCTGCACCTGGACGCGCGCACGGTCGACGGGCGCAGCCTCGGCGAGATCATCGAGAGCGCCGAGGTACTGGACGCTGAGGTCATCCGGCCGCTGGACCAGCCCGTGAAGCCCGGCGAAACGCTGGTCGTCGTGAAGGGCAACCTGGCGCCGGACGGCGCCGTGATGAAGGCCTGCGCCGCCGACCACAGGCTGTTCCGCCATCGCGGCCATGCGGTGGTGTTCGAGGACGTGCAGAGCGTCGCCGACCGCATCGACGACCCGGCCCTGCAGATCGACGAGAACAGCGTGCTGATCCTGCGCAACGCCGGCCCGGTGGGCGCGGCCATGCCCGAGTGGGGCATGCTGCCGCTGCCGCGCCATCTGCTGGAGCGTGGCGTGCGCGACATGCTGCGTATCTCCGACGCTCGCATGAGCGGCACGGCCTACGGCGCGGCCGTGCTGCATGTCTCGCCCGAAGCCGCGGTCGGCGGCCCGCTCGCGCTGGTGCGCGACGGCGACGTCATCGAGCTCGATGTCGCCGAGCGCCGGCTGCAGCTGTGCGTGGACGCCGAAGAGCTGGAACGACGCCGCCAGGCCTGGCAACCGCCGGCGAGCGCGCATGCGCGCGGCTACCGCCGGCTCTATGACCAGCACGTGGAGCAGGCGCATCGCGGCTGCGATTTCGACTTCCTGCGCGGCGCCGACGACGAGACGCTGCCCGAAGGGCTGTTCGACGGCTGGGTGGGAGGCTGGTAGGCCATGGCCATTCTTTATCGATCCGACGCAGCCCGCGCCGCGGCCTGGGCGCAGTACTTCGCCAAGCACGCACCCGACCTCGACTTCCGCGTCTGGCCCGACGCCGGCAATCTCGAAGACATCGAATACCTGATCGCCTGGCAGGCACCGCGCGAGTCCATCGCCGCCCTGCCCCGGCTCAAGGTGTTCTTCTCCTCCGGCGCCGGGGTCGACCATGTCGACTTCTCGGCCGTGCCGGCCCACGTGCCCATCGCGCGCATGGTGGAGCCCGGCATCATCAACGGCATGGTCGAGTACGTGAGCCTGGCCGTGCTGGCCCTGCACCGCGACTTCTTCGACTACGTGGAAGCGAAGGCGGCGCGCCGCTGGAACGCGCTGGAGGTGCCGCCGGCCTCGAGCCGCAGCATCGGCGTCATGGGCATGGGCGTGCTCGGGCGCGCGGTGCTGGAGCGCCTGGCGACCTATGGCTTTGAGCTGCGCGGCTGGAACCGCTCGCTGCGCGCCATGCCCGGCGTGCAGAGCTTTGCCGGCGACGAGCAGCTGCAGCCCTTCCTCGCCGGCTGCGACATGCTGGTCTGCCTGCTGCCGCTGACGGCGGCCACGCGCGGCATCCTGAACCGCGACCTCTTTGCGATGCTGCCCGCCAACGCGGCGCTGATCAACGTGGGCCGCGGGCCACACCTGGTGGATGCGGACCTCATCGAGGCGCTGGACTCGGGCCGCCTGTCACGCGCGATCCTCGACGTGACCGACCCCGAGCCGCTGCCACCCGAGCATCCGTTCTGGGCGCATCCGCGCGTGTTCGTCACGCCGCACGTGGCCAGCATGACCCAGCCCGAGTCCGCCGCGCCCATCCTGCTGGAGAACCTGCGGCGCCACCAGCGCGGCGAGCCGCTGCTGAACGTCATCGACCGGTCCAGCGGTTATTGATACGGCTTGGCATTCAATCGCATGAAAAGCCCTTGCCGGCTGTCGGCGCATTGCTGACACACAGACTGCGGTCGAGAGTCTTCCCGACGATCGCGGTCTGCGACCCGTTGTGGAAGTAGCGCCTTGAACCCTGAGTTGCCGAAAAGCTGACGTTCAACGTTCCAGCTAAGCGGACCAGCCAGCGTAGCTGGCGCAGGTCCGCTTGAGCGCAGGGTTAAACCGCATTCTTGGCAGCGATGTTCGCGCCAAGTCTGGAGAACAAGACGCGGAACTGCGCTCCAGATTGGGAATAGAAGCGCGGAACTCGAATCTTGGCGCCACCGCGAAATTGAATAAGGAAAACGGCTGTTCCAAACAGACCACCCCCGCTCACGCCAACCGACGAAAGGTCACTCAGTGAGTATGTCTGTAGCTGCGATGATCCAAACGCGCGGCGCACCTCAAACGACTCATCGCCAAGCACATAGCTCTCCGCCCCAACCAGCCAGATGGCTGCAATCACTATTGGCGCGAGGAGCGCTACAACGAGAATGGTGCGCCAGCCAACCAGCGCATCTGTGCCGGCGATCAAGGGTCGTCCGACATGAGCTGCTGCCAAGATCAGCGCAAGTGCGATTGGTGCGCATGCGCGCAGTGGCGGAGTGGATTCGATGATCTGCATACGCTTGCTGCTGCGGTTTAACGTGCGCGCTCAGCGGGCGGCGAAGCCGTCCGCTGCAGCAAAAGGTTGGGCGTCCATGTCACCCAAGCAACTCCCAAACGGCCAATACGGTTAAGGCGACTGCCATGACTGGAAGAGCAAACCAACCTCTGCGCACCAACTTTTCGCTACGAAACAGGGCAGTCAGAGCATTTTCAGAGGCCGCAGCCTCTCGTCGGCCTACTAGCAAATCGTGCCACGCGACAGCCGAGCCCCAAGCAGACAGCACAACGCAGCAAAGCAGGATGCACGCCTGTGCGAAGAAACAGAATGGCGTTGCACTAATCGTGCAGGTCGCTCCACCCGAGTGGACGAACCCTGAGTTGCTCGCACTGAAGAGGGCCGCCGTCCCTGCGTACAGCACCATGGGATAAGCAAGGCAACCACCCGCTGTGTACAGGACGTACTTCGTTCGGTAGGTGATCACAGTTTTGACGCTCAACGTGAAAGGTCAGCGGGCGGCGAAGCCGTCCGCTGCAGCGACCAGTTATGCCGAGCGCCGGTTGTCGAAGCACCGCTGGCCGCGATACGGCGATGGCGCCGAAGTTGAAACCCGTCGCAGGCTGA
>Ga0307408_100002415_pt1 | contig 13152 bp, 8 predicted proteins | sample 322Cmetagenome_FD_202116 | JGI IMG/M metagenome (GOLD analysis project Ga0307408, IMG submission 202116) | Maize rhizosphere microbial communities from greenhouse at UC Davis, California, United States - 322HYB-C-3 | ecosystem: Host-associated > Plants > Roots > Rhizosphere > Soil | place: USA... | reverse complement strand
CAGGATGAAGAGGGAGACGACAACGACAAAAAGGCCCGCCGCCCGCGCGGACCAGTGCCGCCACTGATGGCCGCCCTCGACAAGGATCGCGATGGCGAGCTTTCGACGGAGGAAATCGAAGCCGCGCCCGAAGCGCTCGTAAAGCTCGACAAGAACAACGACGGCGAACTCACACCGCCCGAAATCCACCCCCGTCCGCCGCGCCCCCCGAAAGCGGATGACGAGGAAACCGAGAAACAGGGCCCTCCCGAAGGTGAAGGCCGCCGGCCCGGTCAAGGCGGTGGACGCCCACCGCGCGGCCGCTGATCAAGTCGACTTTTTCCCCGGAGAAAACAAAGCGGGGCGGAGGCCACACTCGTTGGCCACCGCCCCGCGACCCATCCTATCCACGGAAAGTAGGATTCAATGTGCGGCCTCAAAGGCCTTGGCCTCCGGCAAACGCTTGGCGACCGCTTGGAGTGCGACGCCCGCCGGTTGAGCGGGAGTTTCCGGCGCCTGCCATGCCAGCACAAAGATGCGGTCGTCCTTTCCGGGCCCCAGCACGGTGCGCGAAAGCTGCTGCCAGCCGACTCCCGAAGAAGCCGCCACCACCATCGGCACCTGGCCCTTGGCGTTCACCGGTAGGGCGACCTTGCCCATGAAGCCGGAGGTAATCTTGTACGGCACATCGCCGCGATGGATGGCGAGATCGCGGCCGGAGAGATTGATCACCACCGCCTCGTTGCCCTTCACCGTCCCCGGCGAAACGTCGATCACCTTGAACTGCGGGCTGGTCCACAGCTTCGCATCCGGATCTTTCCAAACCACGGCCACCAAATGCGTGGCCCCGGACGGCACGGCGAAGCTACCGATGGTCTTCAAGCGGGGGCCCTTGTCCGGCGCTGGGGTGGCATCGCCCGAAGGCTCCGGCGGGATCTCATAGGAAAGCGTCATTTCCACGCGACGCGGAACGGCAGTGGGCGGCGCGACCTGATTGTGAGCGCCGGTGAGACGGACCGTGCCCTTCTCCGTGCCGACGTGATAGACGACCGGCGGGTACTCGAGCGGATTGCGGTCCTTCTCCCGAGGCATGCCGTCCTTGTCGATGTAGATAATAGGCGGGGAGACCCAGCCGATGGGCACTACGCTAAGCTGCACCGGCTTGGCCTTGAGTTCAGCCTCGCTCAGTTCAGGCAGCGTCTTTTTGTCGGCCTCAGGCACCGGAACTTTACTCAGGTCGAGATTGCCACCGGGGATGCCGCCGTTGCCGTCCGGCTCCGGTCGCGGTGGTGGCGCCGGCTGCTGGGCGTGCAGCGCGGCGGTGAGGAGGATGGGAATCAGCAGGCTGAGTTTCATGACAGTAGGTCAGACTTCGTTCGGTGAGAGCCAGCGGAAGGACACGACGGTGAAGCGGCGCCCGAATTTCCGGCTGGCTTCGGAAAGGACGGTATTGGCCGCACCGGCGGCCGTGAAGGCAGGTTGCTCGGGCGCATCGGCGGCGTTGACGTAGCTGGGCAGACGCTGGACCTCGGCCTCGCACCAGACGCGGGACTCGACCTGCTTGCCATCGGGAGTACGGGCCTCGCCGTAGGCGCGGACGACAAAGGTATCGCCGCGGGCGACGAGGAAGGAGCCGAGCGACTGCAGCAGATCGCCCTGCTGGAGGTAGGTCGGCAGACCGGCCCCCTTCGACTCGCGCATGTGATCGACCGGAGCCCAGTCGCCGGCATTCGAGCCGACTTCGTAGGAGTGTTTTGCATAACCGGTCGTCGAGGGCGTCAGATCGCCGCCTTTGAGGCCATCATTGAGGCCCGCCTTTTCGATCGCTTGCTGGAGCGCGCCTTCCTTGCCGGTTTCGCCGTTGGGAGAGTTCGCAGTGACCAGACGACGGTTCACGAAATCCGAGACCGAAAGGAACGGCCCGCGAAGCTTCACTTCTTCCACCATGGCATCGGCCAGCGCGGAGATCTGCGTGTCGTCGAGGCTGCGGAAGCCCTTCCACACCTCGGGATCGTACGGATCGGTGGCCTTGTGCTCGCCGTCCTCCGGCTTGAGGAAGCGCGGGAAGGCGGAGCCTTCCGAACCGAAGTTCGAGTCGCGCATTGAGGCGAAGAGCGCCCGCCACGCTCCCGGTTCAGTGGAGTTCACGTTGAACGCTCCACCTAGCAGGAGCTCGGAAGCCGCTTGGTGGAAGTCCTCGAGCCGGGCGGAGTCCACCGTCGCGGAAGCCGGATAGAGCCGGAAGTTTGCCAGCGGGCTGTCCGTGGCATCGCGGCTGAACGCGTCCTTCTCCGACTTGGTCGCGCCGCTGAGGAAGTAGCGGTCCCACAGTTCGTGATTGGTCTCGTACGAAAGGTCGTAGACCACCTCATCCCGGCTGCGGTCCTGCTTCATCCAAGCCGGCAGGTAGGGCATTTGGCTGCTCCATGCCGCAGTCAGCTGCGTGGCGGTATCACCCGACTTTTCGCGAGCCTTCTGGTTCGGCGGCACCCACGAGCTGCCGATCGCGTATGTCGGGTGCCAAATGTAAGGCGTGAGCTGAGCATGCTGGAAGCGGCCCAGCGAAACGATGCGCTCGCCCGATTTCGGGATGTCGTAGAGAGGATAGACATGGTCCGGCCGCGAGTTCGAACCGCCGAAGAAAGGATTTCCGCGGAAGCCGTTCTTGCCGCTGTGCGAGGCGCGGTCTGGCGAAAGGGCAGGCAAACCCTGCTGGCTCTCCACGGCATAGGGACCCCACATGTACCAGTGATGGGTTTCACCATTGTCGGTCGCCGCATCGAAAGGACTGCGGTGGCAATAGGTCGCGCGCAGATTGTAGTCAGCGGTTACGGACGCCTGCCAAAAGCGGTCGGCGGACAGGCTGGCGTAGTTGTAAGGATTCTTTTCGACCCACCACTTGTAGCGGAAGCCATAGCAACTGCGCTGCGATGGCTCCACGTCCGGCGTGCGCTCGTAATCGTTGACCGTCTCGACGCCGGAGACGCGCCAGCGACCACTGTTGAAACGGCCTTGGTACTCGCGGCGCCAGTTATCGAGATCGACAAGCTGGAGCAGTGGCAGGCGCATCCGCGCCGTGTAGTTGGCGGCGGTGCCCAGGTGCAGGCTGACCTTGAAGCCATTGTCCGGATTGCCTTCATACCAATCCATGGTGTCCATCCAGTAGTCGGCATCGTTGTGATTGGCGTACAGAGGCAGGTCGGAAGCGGTCACGCCCTTGTCGGAGAGCTGGGTGAGCGTCAGATAGAAATTGGTGAGCTGCTGGGGATCGACGGAGGCGCTCAGGGTATTCGATCCCGAACTGCGCAGCGCCAGGGGGATGGCCCGGCCGGCGATGGCTCCGCTCGCTGGCTTCGGCGAGAAGACCAAGGCCTCGCCCGGCTCGAAGGCGGTGGCCTCCAGACTGAAGCTCATTCGCCGTTCCTTATTCGTTGTGCCAAACGTGTCGTATGCGGCACCGACGACCTTGGTCGTGGTCTGCTGGCGCTTCTCGATGTCCGCGGAATCGTGAACCGCCAGGTTGAAATCAACCGTGTAGGAGGCCGCAGTGAGCGGGACATTGTAGGGATTCCACAGGACCACCCGCGGGTAGAGATGCACGGTGAGATAGCCGCGGACGTAGGCGAAACGAGTGTAGATCTCCGCCTGCGCCATCACCGGGTGAATCGGCTGCTCGGTGAACTGGCTCATCTTCGGCATCACCGCGAACTTGTCCTGGCGGGTGGAAATGAGTGCGGCAGACGGTTTGATCCCGCTCGCCTCATTCTTGGAAGCGAGGTTCGCGAAAGAGCGGAGGGCTCCGAGTTTCGGCCCGTGGACCTTCCGGCGGCTCCCGCCCAGCAGCGGTGTAGCATCCGCTGCGGCCGGCAGGGTATCGCCCTTGGAAGCGACACTTCCCTGTTCGAAATAGGCGCTGAGGTCCGCCTTCAGTCCTCCGCGCAGTGGATCCGCCAGCACTGCCGAGGCCCGCGCACCGATGGCGTGGAAATGCTGCTCCCAGACCTCGCGGCCCGCGGTGCCCACCAGGCTGGCCTGACGAGCGTCGATGACTTTCGAAAGCTCCTCGTCCTTGGCGTCGTCCACCTCGGCGAGTTGGTCGAGCGCCCCGATCCCGTAGCGGACCGGGAGAAATCGTGGTTCATCGCTCTCCTCGGCCGGCAGCGGGCTGACGCTTGCCTTCATCGATTCGTCGGAAACCCAATAGGCGTAGGCTCCGGCGTCATCCTTCCCTTGGACATGCACCAGTGGCGCTTTCACCTCATCCGCCGCGGCCGAGACGCTGCCCTCGCCCACCAGCGTGGCCAGTTCATTGCCAGGACTGTCAGGCGTCACGTCATCGCCGCTGATCAGCCAGCCTTCAAAGCCATCGTCCGCGCTCAAGGTGCTGCGGGAGTCGATGAGGACCGACTCGCGGTCGTCCCAGCGGATCGCCGGCAGGTCGGCATTTCCTTGCTTGCGGGTGCTCCGCCACACACCGACCCAGCGACCATTCTGCCCGCCGCTGTTCTTGAGATCGGCCCGAGCGGTCACGCGCTGGTCGGGCCCGACGGTCTCCTGCAAGCGGCCGATCGCCAGCGACAGGGCGAGGCGGGCATTTGCCTGGGCGCGCATGCGAGCGGTCTCGTGGCCGCTCTTCCGCAATTCGATGGAGGAAAGCCCCAGCAGCCCCACCGCAAGCAGCGTCAGGACCACCATCAGCATCAGTGAGACGACCAGCGCGAATCCCCGTGGACGTAAGCGAGAACCCACCGGGGGAACGCGGTAGTGATTGAGACAGTTTTGGCGCATTTCGGGTAAAAACTAGATTGCCCTTAACATCGCAGCTTCCACGCCACATCACTTTTAATCTCGTTTTTTGCGCAAAATTACCACGTTTCCGCGAAAAGCCGCTGAAAGTCAACACCTTGAAATCTACCTCCCTAACACGAAAAAGCCCCGCCGCGGCGCGAGCCGGGCGGGGCAAATGAGATCTATTAATAGAGGAAGTAGTCTTACCAAGACTTCACTTCATCGTTGTCTCCGAACTTTCCGTCGGCACCGAAGCTCCAGACGATCGCGCGCTTCTGGCGAACGGTGTCACCCTGCTTGATCGGATCTTGGATCTCTTCATCGTAATCGTCGTCGAACTTGATGTTCAGCGGGCGACCCCAGGCATCGTACATGCCCTCCACTTGATTGCCGGAGCTATAAACCAAGCCGCCTTGCTTCTTGTTCTTGGTGTTGCGGGCGGTGAGGAAAGCGATCTGGCGTGGGTTTTGCATGTCGCTGCTGGTGTCTTCCTTGCCCAGCAGGATCTTGAGAAGCTCTTGTCCGGACTGGCCTTCCGCGACCATTTCATCGCCTGACGAACCAACGGTCGGCAGCTTGTTGTATTCGCTATAGAATGCATCCAGCGCACGGGAAAGGGCGGTGACGTCGGTCAGGGTCGTCACGGCATTCTTCTTCTTGGTGGCGATCGAGATGGCTCCGAAGCTCATCGCGGCGAGCACGATGATGATCGAGATAACGACGAGCAACTCGACGAGGGTGAAGCCGCTCGAGGAGCGGCGATAAGGACGGGTTTTCATAGATGGGACTGAGACGTTGATTGCAGGTTCAGTGAAAGAAAGCGGGTCTGAAGCGCGGTGGCAATCCCGCGTTTTTCCCGTGCATCTTGCCGGCAAACTACTCCAAGCCCTTGTTCTGCCAAGCGCTTTTCCGGTTCGCGAGTTGCCAGATTCACCGTCAGCGGCCATCCTCCGGCATCATGGATCGAAATGAACTGCGGAGCGCGTTGCTCCGCCTGATGGGCGGCAAGGGTTACCGCCCGATGAATAAGTCGGAACTCTCCCGCGACCTCTCCCTCTCTTCAAACGACCGCCCCCTGCTCCGCACCGAACTCGCCGCCATGGCACGCGAGGGATTGATCGCCGACGGCCGCAAGGGCCGCTACGAACTCCCGAAGCATCCCGGTCAGGACAAATTGCGCGGCACCATCAAGTTCCTCCCCCGCGGCCACGCTTGGTTTTACCCCGACGCCACCGACTCCGACAATGTCGCCACTGGCATCGACTTGAAGAAATACTCGCGCGTCCACATCCCGCGCCGGGACACCGGCACCGCACTGGAAGGCGACCGGGTGATCATCTCCTTCCATCTGCCACGACCCGAGCCATGGAAGCAACGCGGCCGCGGTCCACAGGTACCCGAGGAAGAGCCCGATGCCCGCGGCAAGGTCGAGAAGGTGCTCGAGCGCCGCAGCGGCCGCATCGTCGGAGTGTTTCGGCGGAAGGCGAAGTTCATCTGGGTGGAAACCGATGACCCCGCCCTCGCCGGACAAATCGACATCTTCGGCGACACCACTGCCGAACCGGGGCAGCTCGTCGTCGTCGATCTCGACCAGTGGGAAAAGCACCGCACCCCACGCGGGAAGATTCTCGAGGTGCTCGGTTGGCCCGGCCAAGCGGGCGTGGATATCGTCGCGGTCATCCATCGCCACGGTCTCCGGACGTCTTTCCCCGAAGCCGTGCTCGCCGAAACGCGGGCCGTGCCGGAGGAGGTCGATCCTCAGGAAATCGCCCGCCGCGAAGATTGGCGGGACCGGCTCGTCATCACCATCGACCCGGCCGATGCCAAGGACCACGACGACGCGATCTGGGTAGCGCGCCACGACAAGGGCTGGACGCTCGCCGTTCACATCGCCGACGTGTCGCACTACGTGAAGCCCCGGACGCCGCTGGATAAAGAGGCTTCCGAGCGCGGCAACTCGACCTACCTGGTGGATCGCGTGCTGCCGATGCTGCCTCCCGAGCTTTCGAATGGCATCTGCTCGCTCAAGCCCGGCGTGAACCGGCTGACCAAGTGCGCCGTCATTGAAATCTCCCCACAAGGCAAGGTCCTCAAGGCGCGCTTCTGCGACGCGGTCATTAATAGCCAGTCCAAGCTCTCCTATGAGCAGGCGCAGGCTATCCTCGATGGCAAACCAGCTCCCGAGGGCTCACCAGCGAAGCTTGAGGAAATGGTGCAGGAGTCGTGGCGGATGGCTGCAATTCTCCGCAAGAAGCGCTTCAAGGACGGCGCGCTCGATCTCGAAATGCCGGAAATCCGCGTGAAACTCGATGACCAGGGCAAGGCCGTGGAGGTCCACCAAGTCGAGCACACCGCCAGCCACCAGCTCATCGAGGAATGCATGCTCCTGGCGAACGAGGCCGTCGCGCACGTGCTCAAGATCCGCAACAAGCCGACCATCTACCGCGTCCACGAGGACCCGGACTTCGGCAAGCTGGCGGAGTTCACCGAAACCGCACGCGCCCACGGCTATCAGCCCGGCGATCTGTCGAACCGCGCGCACATCCAGAAGCTGTTGGATTCCTCGAAGGGCCGGCCGGATGAGCACCTGATCAAGCTCGGTCTATTAAAGAGCCTGAAGCGCGCCGCCTATGCACCCGACCCGCTCGGTCACTACGGCTTGGCGAAGGCCGACTATTGTCACTTCACCAGCCCAATCCGCCGCTACGCGGACCTGATCGTCCACCGCTCGCTGCAGCCCTACCTTACCAATCCGCCGAAGCACCCCGACAAGGTCGCAGGCCAAACCGAGCTCGCCGAATTCTCCCGCCATATCTCCGACACCGAGCGCACGTCGGCTGATGCCGAAAACGAGACCAAGCAGATCAAGATGCTCGAGTACCTCGACGGCTGCAGCAAGCAGGACCCGCCGCCGGAATTCGATGGCATGATCACCGATGTCCGCAACGCCGGCCTGCTCGTAGAAGCCACGGAAATCGGCGCGCGCGGCATGGTGAAACGCGAAGACCTGCCCCGCGGCGAGTGGCACTTCGAGCACGCGCAGATGCGCTACGTTTCCCGCGGCGGCCTGCAATTCCAGCTCGGCCAGAAGGTGAAGCTGCAAGTCCAGCGGATCGACTTCCAAGGCAAGTTCATCGACTTCCGCATCGCCGGCGAACCGGCGTCCAAGGTTCACGGAGCCCCGATCAAATGGGACGGCACGCCCCCACCGTCACCCAAGAAGGAGCGCAAGCCGAAGTTCGAAAAAACCTGGCCACCGAAAAACCGCAAGCCGAAGAAGCAGGGTAAAAAGAAGCGGTAAGCGCGCCATCAACCTTCCGTAGGCGCGTTCGCGAGAGCCATTCCTTTGACGCCATCAACACACTTGCGTTTTTACACATTCGTTTGACTTTTTTGGACGACTGTTGAATTTTCTCCGCCGTGCAGCGGGAACTGTTTCCAACCAGCCCGAACAAGGGCGAGCAAGCGCGGCGCAAGCTGTTGCTGGCGGCCCTGAAAAAGATCGGCGAGAAGGGCTATGAGAACGCCTCGGTCCGCGAGATTGCGGATGAGGCGGGGCAGAACGTGGCCGCGATCGCCTACTACTTCGGCAACAAGGAAAAGCTCTACGTCTCGGTGTTGGAAGGCATCGGCGGCTATCTCGGCGGAATCTTCGGCACCATCGCGGAAGAAACACGCGCCAAGCTCCAAGGCGGCTCGCTTGATCCCGCGGGGGCGGTGGATGTGCTGAAGCGAATGCTCCGCACGCTGCTCGGCCAACAGATGGAAGACGAGGAGTTCGAGAAGATCCGCCTCGTGATGATCCGCGAGCAGTCGTCGCCCAGCGAGAGCTTTGACGTCCTCTACAAAAAGGCGCTCAAGCCGCTCCACGAACTCTTCACCACGGTGCTGGGCGTTGCCACCGGGGAAGATCCCGCGTCACCGGTGACCATCCTCCGCGCGCACGCCCTCTTCGGTCAGGTGCTCGCGTTCAAGATCGCGCGCACCACCATTCTCCGCCGCCTCGGGGTGAAAAAGCTCAGCCCGGAACACCTCGCGACCATCTCCATGATTCTCGATGAACACCTCGGGCTCATCTGCCCCGGCTTGAAAGGAGCCACACCATGAAAAAAGCGATTCCAGTCATTCTCATCCTCGCCGCTCTCGCCGGGGGCGGTTGGTATTTCTACGGGAAGTATCGTAGCAACCACGAGCCGCTCGTCTTGCAAGGCAACGTCGATATCCGCGGCGTGGACCTCGGCTTCCGCGTCTCCGGCCGCATTGCCGAGGTGCTGAAAGACGAAGGCGATCCTGTGAAGACCGGCGAGCTGCTCGCCCGGATCGACAAGGAGCCCTACGAAAACGAGCTCGCCCAAGCCAAGGCCGCCGAAGCCCAGTCCCGCGCCGCACTCGCGCAAGCCAAGGCCACCCTCGCTCAAGCCAAGGCCGATGCCGACCTGAAAAGAGCCGGTTATCGCAGCGAGGAGATCGAGCAAGCGCGTGCGACCCGCGCCCAGGCCGCGGTCACCATGGACAACGCGCAACGCACCTACGACCGGCAGTCGGAACTCGTGAAAACGAAAGGCGTCTCGCGGCAGAATTTCGAAAACGCCGAAGCAAGCTTCCATGAAGCGGAGCAGCGCCTGAAGCTCGCCGAAGCCAATCTGCGCCAACTCGAGAGCGGTTTCCGCACCGAAGAAGTCGCCGCCGCCGAAGCCGCAGTCGGAGCCGCTGAGGCCGGTGTCGGAGCAGCCGAGGCCGCCGTCACCCAAGCTGAAGCCGCCGTGAAAACCTCCGCGATCCGGCTCGGCGATACGGAACTGAAGAGCCCGTCGGAAGGCGTCGTCATCACCCGCGCCTTGGAGCCCGGAGCGATCGTGCAAGCCGGACCCACCGTGCTTTCGCTCTCGCTGGAAAATCCCGTCTGGGTGCGCGCCTATGTTCACGAGCCCGACCTCGGCAAGTTCCCGCCGGGCACCAAGGTCAGCCTCGTTACCGATGGCAACCCGGACCACACCTTCCACGGCACGGTCGGCTTCGTTTCGCCGCGCGCGGAGTTCACGCCGAAGACCGTCGAGACCAAGGAGCTTCGCACCTCGCTGGTGTATCGCCTGCGGGTGATCGTCGAGGACTCGGACGGCTCGCTGCGCCAAGGCATGCCCGTCACCGTTTCGCTGGACTCGCACACCGCGGAGTGATGTCCGAAGTCGTCGTCAACTTCCGGGACCTGACCAAGACCTTCAAGGGCATGGCCAGTCCGGCGCTCAATGCCGTTTCGGGCGAGATCCGCAACGGCCTGATCACCGGGCTCGCGGGGCCCGATGGCGCGGGCAAGACGACGCTGCTGCGACTGATCGCCGGCTTGTTGGAAGCGGACTCGGGAACGATCTCAACCCTTGGCCACGACCCGATCCATGATGTCGCTGCTATCCGCGGCGAAGTCGGCTACATGCCGCAGAAGTTCGGCCTCTACGAAGACCTCACCGTCATCGAGAACCTCAAGCTGCACGCCGACCTCCGCCATGTGACTGGCGCCGAGCGCGAGGAAGCCTTCGAGCGGCTGCTAACCTTCACCGACCTCAAGCGCTTCACCGGCCGCTTTGCAGGAAAGCTCTCCGGCGGCATGAAGCAAAAACTCGGCCTCGCCTGCGCGCTATTGGGAAAGCCGAAGCTTCTGCTACTCGATGAGCCGGGGGTGGGCGTTGACCCGATTTCCCGCCGCGAGCTCTGGGGCATGGTCGAGGATTTGGTCGGCCAAGGCATCGCCGTCGTCTGGAGCACCGCCTACCTCGACGAAGCCGAGCTGTGCGGCACCACCATCGTGCTCAACGAAGGCAAGCTGCTCTTCGCCGGCACTCCCGCGGAAATCTCCGCCCCGCTCGAAGGCCGCTGCTTCCAGCTCCGCGAACCCGGTGCCCGCAAGCGCCAGCTGCTCACCCGCGCGCTCTCGCGACCGGAAGTCAATGACGGCACCATCCAAGGCCACAGCCTGCGGCTGACCTTGAAGAAAGACGCCCAGCCCTTCGAGCCATCCGAAATCGGCGCGGATACCGGTGCCGAGTGGGTGCCGATCACGCCACGCTTCGAGGATGCCTTCATCGACCTGTTAGGGGGCGGCCCGCCCGGGGAATCCGTGCTGGCCAAGCGTACCAAGGAGATCCCGCACGATGACGTGACGGTCATCGAAGCGGAGCACCTGACCAAGCAATTCGGTGACTTCAAGGCGACCGATGACGTGACCTTCGCGGTGAAGCGCGGCGAGATCTACGGCCTGCTCGGCCCGAACGGCGCCGGGAAATCGACCACCTTCAAGATGATGTGTGGTCTGCTCACTCCCACCGCCGGCACCGCGACCGTGGTGGGACTCGACCTGCGGCACAGCGCCAGTGAGGCCCGCCAGCGCCTCGGCTACATGGCGCAGAAGTTCTCGCTCTACGGCCATCTCACCGTCCGCCAGAACCTGGCATTCTTCGCCGGCATCTATGGCGTCGCGGGAAAGCGCCAGCGCGAACGCATCGATGAAATGGCGGAGATCTTCCACCTCGGCCCTTTCCTAAACTCGAAGACCGACTCGCTCTCGCTCGGCTACAAGCAGCGGCTCGCGCTCGCCTGCTCGGTGATGCACGAACCGGACATCCTCTTCCTCGACGAGCCAACCTCGGGCGTCGATCCGGTAACGCGTCGTGAATTCTGGACGCACATCAACGGCCTCGTCGAACGCGGCGTGACCGTGATGGTCACCACCCACTTCATGGACGAGGCGGAGTATTGCGACCGCATCGGCCTCGTCTTTCGCGGGCAGCTCATCGCCAACGGCACGCCGGACCAACTGAAGGAAAGCATCGCCACCGCAGAGAATCCCGACCCGACGATGGAGGACGCCTTCATCGAGCTGGTCACCGGAAAGGAGGAGGCAGCATGAAACACCTGTCGTTCCGCCGGCTGCGCGCTCTTTGCTGGAAAGAGACGCTGCAGATCTTCCGCGACCCGAGCAGCAACTTGATCGCCTTCGTGCTGCCGCTGCTGCTGATCTTCGTCTTCGGCTTCGGCATCAATCTCGACACCCCGGTGCTCCATGTCGGCCTGCTCAAGGAAGGCACCGGCAAGGACGCGGACGGCTTGGCGGCGGCCCTGCAAGGAACCCCGTCGATGATGGTCCGCCGCTACGAGTCGCGCGAGGCGATGGAGCGGGACATCGTGGATTCCCAGATCCGCGGCTTCATGATCATCCCGGCGGACTTCTCTCGGCGGATGAACCAGCCAGGCGACACCGCCCCGGTGCAGGTCGTGGCCGATGGCTCGGAACCGAATACCGCGCAATTCGTCAGCAACTACTTCGAGGCGATCTGGCAGCACTGGCTGCTCCAGCGCGCCGAGGACCGCGGCGAGGAGATGAAACGCGAGGTCTCGCTGGAGCCCCGCTATTGGTACAATCCCTCCGCCAAAAGCCGCAATTTCCTGATCCCCGGCTCCATCACCGTGATCATGACGGTGATCGGCGCCCTGCTCACCTCGCTGGTGGTGGCGCGGGAATGGGAACGCGGGACGATGGAAGCGCTGCTCGCCTCGCCGGTCACGCGCGCGGAACTGCTGCTCAGCAAGATCCTCCCCTACTATGCGCTGGGCATGATCTCGCTGATCATGTGCGTCGCCGCGGCGCGCTGGCTGATGGGCGTGCCATTCCGCGGCTCGATCCTCGCGCTGTGCACGGTGGGCAGCTTCTTCCTGCTGAGCGTGCTGGGCATCGGTCTCGCGATCTCGACGGCCACCCGAAACCAATTCAACGCCGCTCAGGCCGCTCTCAATGCCGCCTTCCTGCCGGCGATGATGCTGTCCGGCTTCATCTACGAAATCTCCAGCATGCCGACCTTCCTGCGCGGGGTAACCCACCTGATCCCGGCGCGCTATTTCGTCTCCGCCATCCAGACGATCTTCCAGGTCGGCACGCCATGGAAGGTGCTGATGCCGGACATTCTGATGCTCATGGCCTCCTCAGCCCTGTTCCTGGGCCTCACCGCGAAGCTGACCCGGCGACGCATGGAATGAACCCCACGCCATGACGAACTTCTTCCTCCGCATCCGGGCGCTCGTTCTCAAGGAGCTGCAGTCGACCTTCGGCAATCCGTCGAGCCGCACCCTGCTGATCATGCCGGTCATCCTGCAGACGCTCCTCTTCCCCTTTGCCGCGACGCTGGAGGTAAAGAACGCCTCGCTGGCGATCTACAACCGCGACACCGGCGCCGCCTCGAACGAACTGGTCCAGCGCTTCGTCCAATCCGACGCCTTCACCGAGATCCTGCCGATCCACGCCCAATCGGAAATGGAGGCCGCGATCGAATCCCGCTCGGCCATGCTCGCCGTCAGCATTCCCGAGGACTTTTCGCGCCGCATCGCCGCTGGCGAGAC